>Ga0209060_10000779_pt1 | contig 46087 bp, 44 predicted proteins | sample Coa_R1_8_FD_187155 | JGI IMG/M metagenome (GOLD analysis project Ga0209060, IMG submission 187155) | Surface soil microbial communities from Centralia Pennsylvania, which are recovering from an underground coalmine fire - Coalmine... | ecosystem: Environmental > Terrestrial > Soil >...
GCCGCCGAGACACCGGTCGGCTACGGCGGCACGTTCGTCACCGCCCGCCCGAGCGTGATCGCGACCCTGCCGCTCGGCTACGCCGACGGCTACCATCGCCTCGCCTCGAACCGCGCGCGGGTGCTCGTGCGCGGGCGGCGCGTACCGGTCGTGGGGCGCGTGTGCATGGACCACACGATGATCGACGTCACCGACGTCCCGGATGTCGGCGCCGGCGAGCCGGTGGTGGTGCTGGGGGCGCAGGGCGGTGCGGCCGTCGGCGCCGACGACCTCGCCGGCTGGTGCGAGACCATCAGCTACGAGGTGCTCACCGCGATCGGCCGGCGCGTGCCGCGCGCGTACGTGGAGGAGCTCGATGCCTAGGGTCCGACGGGCGCTGATCAGCGTGAGCGACAAGCGGGGCGTGGTCGAGCTGGCGCGCGCGCTGGTGGAGCGCGACGTGGATATCCTGTCCACGGGCGGGACGGCGAAGCTGCTCGACGAGGCCGGGATCTCCGTGCGCCAGGTGAGCGACTGGACGGGGTTCCCCGAGATGCTCGACGGGCGCGTGAAGACGCTGCACCCGAAGATCCACGGCGGGCTGCTCGGCCGCCGCGATCTTCCCGCGCATCGCGAGGAGATGCGCGCCCACGGCATCGAGCCGATCGACCTCGTCGCGGTGAACCTCTATCCGTTCCGCGAGACGGTGGCGCGCCCCGGGGTCACGCTCGAGGAGGCGATCGAGCAGATCGACATCGGGGGACCCTCGATGCTGCGCTCGGCGGCGAAGAACCACGCCGCGGTGACCGTGCTCGTCGACCCGGACGACTACGCGCCGGTGATCGCGGAGCTGCGCGAGCGCGGCGAGGTCTCCGCGGCGACCAATCGCCGGCTCGCGCAGAAGGTCTTCCACGTCACCGCCTGCTACGACGGGATGATCGCCGACTGGCTCGGCGCGCAGGGCACGGAGGGCCGCTTCGGCGCGAGCTTCCACTGGGGCGGGACCAAGGCGCTCGACATGCGCTACGGCGAGAACCCGCACCAGGCAGGCGCGCTCTACGGCGAGTTCCTCGCGGTCGCCGAGCCGCTGCATGGCAAGGAGCTCTCCTACAACAACGTCGTCGACATCGACGCGGCGCTCGCGCTCGCGGCGGAGTTCGTGGGCGCGGCCGACGCGACCGTGGCGATCTTGAAGCACAACACCCCCTGCGGGGTCGGCGCGGGGCCCGACCCGCTCGTCGCGTGGGAGCGTGCCTACGCCACCGATCCCGAGTCGCCCTTCGGCGGCGTCGTCGTGTGCACGCGGCGGTGGACGCTCGCGCTCGCACGCGCGGTCGACGAGTTGTTCACCGAGGTGCTGATCGCCCCCGACTTCGCGCCCGACGCGCTCGATCTGCTGCGGAGGAAGAAGAACCGCCGCCTCGTGCGCTGGCACCCCGACGCGATGCCCGTGCGCGCGCCGGCGCTGCGGGGGGTCGCCGGCGGGCTCCTCGTGCAGGAGGCCGACCGCACCGCCGAGGACGTGGCCGCGGCCAAGGTGGTCACGCGGCGCGCCCCGACGGCGGCCGAGCTCGGCGCGCTCGCCTTCGGATGGAAGGTGGTGAAGCACGTCAAGTCGAATGCGATCGTCTTCGCCGCCCCCGACCGCACGCTCGCGCTCGGCGGCGGGCAGACCTCGCGCGTCGAGGCGATCCGGGGCGCGGTGGCGCGTGCGGCGCGGCTCGCGATCCCGCTCGCCGGCGCGGCGCTCGCGAGCGACGCCTTCTTCCCGTTCCCCGACGGCGCCGAGGAGGCGCTCGCCGCGGGCGCCACGGCGATCGTCCAGCCCGGCGGGAGCACGCGCGACGTCGAGGTGATCCGCGCCGTCGACGCCCGCGGCGCCGCCATGGTCTTCACCGGCGTGCGCCACTTCCGGCACTGAGCCATGCGCATCCTCGTCGTCGGCGGCGGCGGGCGCGAGCACGCGCTCGTCTGGAAGCTCGCGCAGAGCCCGCGGGCGGAGGCGATCTTCTGTGCGCCGGGCAACGCGGGCATCGCGGCGCAGGCGACGTGCGTGCCGATCGCCCCCGGCGACATCGACGGCCTCCTGCGCTTCGCGCAGCGGGAACGGATCGACCTCACCGTCGTCGGGCCCGAGCTGCCGCTTGCGCTCGGCCTCGTCGACCGCTTCGCCGAGCGCGGGCTCCGCGCCTTCGGCCCCACCGCCGCCGCCGCGCGGCTCGAAGGCTCCAAGGCGTTCACCAAGGCGCTGCTCCGCCGCCTCGGCGTGCCGACGGCCGAGTTCGCGGTCTTCGACGACGCGGAGGCGGCGGCGCGCCACGTGCGCGCGCGGGGCGCCCCGGTCGTGGTGAAGGCGGACGGGCTCGCGAGCGGCAAGGGCGTCTTCGTGTGCGCCACGGTGGCGGACGCGCTCGCGGCGATCGACGAGGTGATGCGGCGGCGGGCCTTCGGCGACGCCGGCGCGCGGGTCGTGGTGGAGGACTGCCTCGTCGGCGAGGAGCTCTCCTTCATGGCGATCACCGACGGCACGACGGTGCTGCCGCTCGCGCCCGCCCAGGACCACAAGCGTGCGCTCGACGGCGACCGCGGGCCGAACACGGGCGGCATGGGGGCCTACTCGCCGGCGCCCGTGGCGACGCCAGCGCTCCAAGCGGCGGTGATGCGCGAGGTGATGGAGCCGGTCGTCCGCGGGCTCGCCGCGGAGGGCGTGCGCTACACGGGGGTGCTCTACGCGGGGCTCATGGTGCACGAGGGGCGCGCGCAGGTGCTCGAGTTCAACGTGCGCCTCGGCGACCCCGAGGCGCAGGTGCTGCTCGTGCGGCTGCGCGGGGACCTGGTCGACCTGCTGATGCGCGCCTGCGATGGGCGGCTCGCCGGCGCGGCGACCGGGTGGGATCCGCGCGCGGCGGTGTGCGTCGTGCTCGCGGCCGCAGGCTACCCGGGCGAGGTCGCGCACGGGCAGGCGATCGCGGGCCTCGAGCGGCTCGCGGGCTGGCGCGACGGCGTGGTCTTCCACGCCGCCACCCGGGCCGCCGACGGCCGGGTGCTCACCGCCGGCGGGCGCGTGCTCGGCGTCACCGCGCTCGGCGACGGGATCCGGGCGGCGGTCGACGCGGCGTACGCGGCGGTGGCGCAGATCACCTGGCCGGGAATGCACTTCCGGCGCGACATCGGGCGCCGCGCCCTCGGAGGCGCGGCGGAGGAGGCACATGGCGGTGCGTGATGGCCGGCCGCAGGTCGGCATCCTCATGGGGAGCGACAACGACTGGGAGACGATGGAGCCCGCGGCCAAGCGGCTCGCGGCCTTCGAGATCGCCTACGAGGTGGCCGTGATGTCGGCGCACCGCTCGCCGAAGGCCGTGGCGCAGTACGCCCAGAGCGCGCGGCGCCGCGGGCTCGGCGTCGTGATCGTGGGTGCGGGCGGCGCGGCGCACCTGGGTGGCGTGGTCGCGAGCTGGACCACGCTGCCGGTGATCGGCGTGCCCGTCGCGGCCTCGCTCGAGGGCCTCGACGCGCTGCTCGCGACCGTGCAGATGCCGAGCGGCGTGCCGGTGGCGACCGTGGCGATCGGCCGCGCCGGGGCGGAGAACGCCGCGATCCTCGCGGCGGAGATCTTGAGCTTGCGAAACCGCGCGCTTCGCCAGCGGCTCGAGCGCTTCAAGGTCGAGCTGGTCGAGAGCGTAGAGGGCAGGAACCTGCGGCTCCAGAGGAAGCTCTTCCCTGAGCGAACGGATTGAGGTGGCCGCGGCGGCCCTTCGCCGCGGCGAGCTGGTCGTCTTCCCGACCGAGACGCTCTACGGCCTCGGCGCCGACGCCACCGCGGCGGCGGCGGTCGAGCGGCTCGTCGCGGCGCGCGGCCGCACGCCGGGGAAGCCGATCCTCGTGCTGGTGCGCGACCTCGCGATGGCGCTCGCGGTGGCGACCGAGGTGCCGGCCGCGGCCCGCCGGCTCGCGGCGCGCTTCTGGCCGGGGCCGCTCACGCTGGTGCTGCCCGCACGGGCGGAGCTGCCCCCGGCGCTCACCGCCGGCACGGGCACCGTCGGCGTGCGCGTCTCGTCGCATCCGCTCGCCGCGGCGCTGGTCGCGGCGCTCGGCCGGCCCGTGACCGCGCCGAGCGCGAACCCGCCGGGCGCAGAGCCGCCCCGACGGCTGGCCGAGGCGCGCGCGTACTTCGCCGACGCGGTGGCGGCATGGATCGACGGCGGCACGCTTCCCGGCGGCGCGTCGACCGTCGCGGCGGTCGAGGACGGCCGCGTCCGCGTGCTGCGGGCGGGGACGATCGCGGCGGCCGCGCTGGAGGCGGTGCTGGCGGAGGAGGGTCGGTGATGGCCGAGGTCCGGCCGTTCCCGGCGGTCCGCTACGACCCCGCGCGGGTGGGCGACCTCCGCGACGTGATCGCGCCGCCCTACGACGTGATCTCGCCCGCCGAGCAGGAGGCGCTCTACGCGCGCAGCCCGTGGAACGTCGTGCGCCTGATCCTCGGCCGCGAGCCCGACCGCGCCGCGGAGGCGAGCCGCACGCTGCGCGCGTGGATGGACGCCCGCGTGCTCCGCCGCGATGCCGCGCCCGCGCTCTACCGCTACGCGCAGACCTACGTCACGTCCGACGGCGTCCGCCGCTGCCGCGACGGCGTGCTGTGCCGGCTGCGCCTCGAGCCGTTCTCGCGCGGCGTTGTGCGGCCGCACGAGCGCACGTTTCCCGGGCCCAAGGCCGACCGCCTCGCGGTCCTGCGCGCCACCGGTGCGCACTTAAGCCCGATCTTTGGCCTCTACGGCCGGCCCGGCGAGCGCGTCGCCGACGTGCTCGGCGCGGCGGCCGCCGGTGTTCCCGAGGTCGAGATCAGCGACGACGCCGGCCACGGCCACCGGCTCTGGCGCGTGACCGATGCCGCGGCGATCGCACGGTTCGCGGCGGCGCTCGCGGGAGACACGATCCTCATCGCCGACGGCCACCACCGCTACGAGACCGCGCTCGCCTACCGCGACGAGCAGCGCGGCGCCGGGGCGACGGCCTACGTGCTCGCATTCCTCGCCAACATGGAGGAGGAGGGCCTCGTGATCCTGCCCACGCACCGGCTGGTGCGCGGCCCGCTGCGTCTCGACGCGGGCGCGCTCGAGGCGCGGCTGCGGGCGTGCGGCCGGGTCGAGCCGCTCCCGGCGGGCGCGGCGCGGCCCGCGGGCGCGATCGACGTGGTGCTGCCCGAGCGCCGGCTGCGCGTCCACCCCGGCGAGGCCGCGCGGGCGGCGCTCGGGGGGCTGCCGGCGGCGGTACGCGCGCTCGACGTCGCCGTCCTCCACGGTGCGATCCTCGAGCCGCTGCTCGGGGTCGCGCCCAGCGACCTCGCCTTCACCCACGACGACGCCGAGGCGGTGGCGGCGGTCGAGACGGGGCGGGCCGCGGCGGCGTTCCTGCTGAACCCGCCGTCGATGGCGGCCGTGCGCGCGGTCTGCCTCGCCGGCGAGCTGATGCCCGAGAAATCGACGTACTTCTACCCGAAGCTCGCCAGCGGCCTCGTCTTCGACCTCGTCGGCCCGCCGTGGATCTGATAGCGGGACGTCGTGGAGACCCGCCGGCCCACCACCCCTGCGGCGGAGGAGATCCTCGGGCGCTACTTCCCGGTGCTCGACCACGGCTTCGTGGCGCTCGTCGACTACATGGGATCCGACGAGGACGTCGAGCGCGCGGCGCGCGTCTCCTACGGCTACGGCACGCGACGCACGAGCGAGACGCGTGGGCTCATCCGTTACCTCCGCCGCCACCACCACACGACGCCCTTCGAGATGGTCGAGCTCAAGTTCCACTGCGCGATGCCGATCTTCGTTGCGCGCCAGTGGATACGGCACCGCACGGCCTCGGTGAACGAGTACAGCGGCCGATACAGCCTGCTCCCGTTGTTGTTCTATCGCCCGGATCCGGGGCTGATCCAGATGCAGAGCGCATCCAACCGTCAGGGACGCGACGGCGCGCCGCCGGGCGCGGTGGTGGAGGAGGCGCTCGCACGCTGGGACGCGCTGCGGCAGGAGAGCGCAGCGCAGTACGAGTGGCTCGTCGGCCACGACGTCGCGCGCGAGCTGGCGCGCATCGACCTGCCCCTGTCGGTCTACACGCAGTGGTACTGGAAGATCGACCTCCACAACCTGCTGCACTTTCTCACGCTGCGCGTCGACCCGCACGCGCAGGTGGAGATTCGCGCCTACGCGCGGGTGATGGCGGGGATGCTCGCGCGCGTGGCGCCGCTCAGCTTCGAGGCGTGGGTGGACTACGAGCTCGCCGGTGTGCGCCTCTCCCGCGTCGAGCTGGCGCTGCTCCGCCGCCTGGTGCACGTCGGCGACGACCAGACGCTCCGGCCGCGCGACGGCGCGCGCCCGGTGGGGCAGGAGGACATGCTCGGCGCGGGGCTGTCGGCGCGGGAGATCGCGGAGCTCGTGGCGAAGCTCGAGCGCCCGCCCGCCCCCGCGGACTTCGCCCTCGACCCCGCGGCGGCGCTCTCGGCCGAGGAGTTCGCGGCGCACATGGCCGCCGCCGTGCCGCGGGTGGATCGCCGATGACCCTCGCCGCGCGGCCCGACGGCGTCGACGCGGCCGTGCGGAGCGGCGCGCGGCTCTTCAACCGCGCCCGCTACCTCGCCGCCCAGCAGGCCTGGGAGGCGGTGTGGCAGGACGCGACGCCCGAAGAGCGCGGGTTCCTCGAGGGGCTGATCCAGCTCGCCGGCGGCCTCCATCTGCGCACGCGCCGCGACGGCACCCGCGGAGCCGTGCACCTTCTCTCGCAGGCGCTGATCACGTTCGAGGACTACCGCCCGGCCGCGCACGGCGTCGACGTCGAGGCGCTGGTCGGCGAATGCGACGCGTTCGTCGTGTGGCTCAAGGGCGTCGACCGCCCGCACCGGATCGCCGACCGCCTGCGGCTGCCGCGCATCCGCGCGGCGAGGGAGCCGTGAGCCGCCTCGTCGCGCTCGGGGGTCCGCCTCGCGCTCGCCCGGCCGGCCGCCGCGTACGGCTGCGGCCTCTGGGACGAGCGGTCCGCGAGGCGGCCGTGCTTGCGCTCCTGGTGCTCGCCCCGCGGGGCGTCCCCGCGCGGCGGCTCCTCCCCGCCCGCGCCTGCCACGAGGCGTGCATGAGCGCGGTAGACACTTGCGTCGCCGATACGGGCTGGAGGCGTCGGCGGTGCCGGCGGAAGCTCGCCGCGCTCTCCGCCAAGTGCCGCCGGCGCGGTCTGGCGGTCTGCACCGATGCCTATCCACCCCCGACGACCACCACGGTGACCACGACGACCTCCACCACGACGGCTCCATCGCTCTCGGCGCCGCAGGCGATCGCGCTCACGGGCTGCGCGTCGTCGGGCTACACGGCCCCGGTCACCATCGGCGCGCAACGCTTCGATCTCGTGACCGACTCCGGCTCGACGACGGTCGCGGTAGCGTCGACCACGTGTCCCGCGGCGGATTGCGGGAGCCTCTCACCGCTCTACGGTCCCGGTGGCACGGCGGTGGATCTCGGCCGCACCGCATCGGCCCTGTACGGCGACGGCTCGACCTGGTCCGGGAGCGTGTTCAGCGACCTGGTGTCGCCGGCGGGCTCCACCGCCGCCGTGCGCATGGCCTTCGCGGCCATCGACGCCGAGCAGGGCTTCTTCGTGCCCGCGGCGTGCAACTTCGTGGACGTCCTCGACGCGAGCCAGGGGATCTTCGGGCTTGGCGGGACGGCGCTCGCCGTGGCGGGGACGGACTCCTATCTCGACACGCTGGCGCGCGAGAGCGCCCTCGGCGACACCTTCGCGGTGCGCGTGTGCGACTCGGGCGGCACGCTCTGGCTCGGCGGGTATGACGCCGCGGCCGCGGCGGCCGTCCCGACCTACACGCCCATGGTGGCGGGCACCCCCTACTACGCGGTGACGCTCGCGGACGTCCGCATCGGGGGCAGCACCCTCGGCTTCGATGCCAGCGCGTTCGGCGCCACGCTGGTCGACATCGGGACGACGGCTCTCGTGCTCCCGCCCGCCGCTTTCGCCGCGCTCGCGAACGCGGTCGCGGCCCAGCCGGTCTTTGCACAGAACTTCGGCGGCGCCTCGTGGTTCACGGGCGGCTTCTGCTACACCCCGGCGCAGGGCCTCACGAAGGCCGAGCTCGACGCGGCGCTCCCGATGCTGACGCTCGCCTTCCCGTCACCCGCGGGCACGACGTTCACGGTCGACCTGCCGGCCACGGAGTCCTACCTTCTCCAGCAGAACGACACGAGCGGAACGGCATACTATTGTCCTGGGATCGAGCAGGCGGAGGGGATCCCGACGATCCTCGGTGCCAACGCGCTGCACACGCTGCTCGTCGTCGTCGATCGCGTGCGCCGCCAGGTGGGGTTCGCGCCCAGCGAGGGGTGTGCGCCGCTGAGCACCACGGTGCGGGTGCCGGCTACAGGGCCCGCGCCGTCGGCACGGCCCGCGCCGCCGTACCGGCGTCCGCGCAGGGAGTAAGACGAAGGAGCAGTCGAGGAGGTGGGCATGAGCGGGCGGGGCCGGCGGATGGGAACGGCGATCCTGGTGGCGCTGGCGCTCGGCGGCTCGGCCGCGGGCAAGCGGCCGACGCGTGCCGAGCGGTGCGCCGCCGCCAAGGTCGGCGCGGCGGCCCGCCGGTTCGCGGGGGAGCTGCGCTGCTACCAGCGGGCGATCACCGCGGGCGGCGTGCTCCGTGCCGCCTGCCTCGCCAAGGCGACGCAGGCGTTCACGGCCGCGTTCGCGGCCGCGGAGGGGAGGGGCGGCTGCGCGACGACGGGCGACGCCGCCGCCGTCGGCGCGCAGGCGGACGCCGCCGTCACCGCCGTGGTGAGCGCGCTCACCCCGATCACGATCACGACGGCGACGACCGCCACGACCTCGACCACCGCCTCGTCGACCACCTCGACGACGACCGCGACGAGCACCACGGTGCCCGTCTGCGCCCCGGTGGGCTCGCCGTGCGGCTCGGGGACCTGCCGGGCGGACGCCGGCGGCGGCACCGCCTGCGTCTCGGGCACGTGCGCCGATCCGTGTAGCTCGGATTCGGGCTGCATGGCCGGGTGGTTCTGCGTCTTCGTCCCCGCGTCGGGCACGACGCTCTGCTGCCTTTCCGCATCGTGAACGCCGCGGGGTCGGGGCGCGGACGATCGCCCGACGTGTAACCCCGACCGGCCTCCGGCCCCAGTCGCCTCGGGAGGGTCCGTGCACGGCGCGGGCCCCCGCGGGCCGGGCGGCGGACATACCCCTTCTCGCCTTGCGTCGCGGGGCCGCGCCGTGCGAACACTCACCCACTCGAGGGAGGCCGCATGTCGAGGTTGCCTGCTCTCTTCGCCGCGCTGACGCTTCTTCCCGGGCTTGCCCGCGCCACGGGACCCACGGTGGCCTTCACCGTGCCGCCGCTGCACCAGACGCCCGCGGTCTTCGGATCGCTGCCGTTTCCCTGCGACCTCTATTTCGACCAGGGCAAGCCGGGCGCCGGCGACGGCACGCTGATCGACGCCGACGCGCCGATCGGCCTCGACGCCCAGGTGGTGACCACCAACACGGCCTCGATCCAGGACGCGCTCGACCTGATGGACGGCTTCGGCACCACGAGCGCGATCTGGTTCTTTCTGAGCGGGCCGGTCGACGCCGGCAGCCTGCCGCCTTCGCCGCGGACGAGCCCCGCGCTGTCCGACGCCGTGTTCTGCGCCGACGCCGCCAACGGCACGCCGGTGCCGATCGAGCTCAAGTTCGGCGTCGACACGCGCATCCCGAACGTGCTCGCGGTGGTGCCGCTGCCCGGGCGGCCGCTCGCGCCGAAGACCACGTACACGTGCGTCGTGCGCACGGCCGTCACCGGCGGGGGCGAGCCCGCCGTGCCGTCGGCCGACTTCGCCGCCGTGCTCGCCGGGACGAGCCCCAACACCGACGCGAACGACATCTTCGGGCCGGTGCTCGCCGTGCTCGCCGGGCGCGGCGTGGCCGCCGGGGAGATCGCGGGCATGACCGTGTTCACCACCGAGTCGACGACCGACGACCTCCGCCGCATCCGCGACGTCGTGCTGCCCGGCCTCCCCGTGCCGCACGCTGACTTCACCAGCCAGCCGGGCCTGGTCTTCGCCACCCCGGCGAAGCTCACGGCGCTCCTCGGCGCGACGCCGCACGCCCACGTCGCCGCGGTTGCCACCGGCTACTACGACAGCGCCCGCTTCCAGACCCACGATCCCAACGGCGACGGCCCGTTCGGCGACCTCCCGATCCCGCCGTCGTTCGTCACCTGTGCCGCCGCCGACCCGTGCGAGACCACCGACGAGCGCTTCACCCGCGACACCGGCGGCAATCCGGTCGTAATCGACGTCCCCGAGATCCCCTTCACGGTCGTGATCCCAGCCGGCACCCCGCCGCCGGGTGGCTGGCCGATCATCATCCAGCAGCACGGGCTCGGCGGGCAGCGCGACACGGTGGTCGGCTTCGGCGACCCGGACGCGGCCGCCGGGTTCGCCTCGATCGGCATCGACGCCGTCGCCCACGGCTACCGCTTCTTCGACTGCGTGCCGAGCGCGCCGTGCTCCCAGGACACCGCCAACAACTTCGGCGGCACGGCGGTCCCCGACGGCTTCGCCGACGGCACGTTGGCCGGCTTCAGCGTGAGCTTCCTCACGGTGAACCTGGGATTCTTCCAGGCCTTCCACAACTTCGTCGGCGTGCGCGACAACTTCCGCCAGACCTACGCCGACCTGCTCTCGCTCGTGCGGCTCATCAAGGGGCACTCGATCGACGCCGCCCTCGGCGCGCCCATCGACGACCAGCACATCTTCTACATGGGGCACTCGCTCGGCGGCCTCATGGGGTCGGGCTTCGCACCCTTCTCGCCCGACCTGAAGGGCGTGCTGCTCAACGCGAGCGGCGGCGGCCTCACGCAGCGGCTGTTCGTCAATTCCTCGATCGGTGCCGGCGCGCTCGGGCTCGTCGACGGCATCCTCGGGCTCGACCCGGCGGACGCTTTCGACCAGTTCGCGTTCCTGCCGAACCTGGTGCAGATGATCGTCGACCCCGCCGACGGCCTCAACGCGGCGGGCCTGCTGCTCGATCCCGGCCCCGGGGGCGGCGCACCGCGCAACGTGATCCAGGTGGAAGACTTCGGCGACCAGGTGGTGCCGAACCAGGCGAACGAAGCCCTGGCGGTCGCCTCCGGCTTCCAGCTCTTCGATCCGTTCGTCGAGGATCTGCACCAGAGCCCGCTCGCGCTCGCGGTCGCAAACTCGGCGACGCCGGGCACGGTGCACGGCAACGCTGCGGGCGGGACGACCACGGCCCTGCTGCTCCAGAACGGCCCGGCGACGCACGCCTCGAGTCTCGGTACGCTGCCGGGCACCGTGACGTTCGTCCCCGAGTTCGCCCACTGGGAGGACGAGTTCCCCGCCACCGGCCAGGCGTTCCCGCCGCTGCTGGCCGGCATCAACGTGCCGAACGCGGGTATCCTCCCGAGCGTGCTCGCCTGGTTCTCCGACGTCGTCGCCCACGGCCCGCCCGGCACCTTCAGCTTCGGGGGGACGCCCGACTTCAACCCGATCGAAAACGCCGAGATTCCCGTCGGCGCATCCGCCGTGCAGTTCTTCACGCGCAGGGTGAACGTCGGGGGCGCCGCGCCGATCGCGGAGTCGACGGGCGAGGTCGACGTGAGCGTCGCGGGCAACGGCGTGGCGACGCGGGTGACCGCAGGCCGCTCGATCCTCGGTACGACCGCTCAGGCGGTTGCGTCGGACCTCCCGCCGCACGAGGCGGTGGACCCCCTCGGCCCCGGTGGCCCCGCGTTGCCGGCGCTCGGGTTCCTGCCCTTCTTCGTCACGCTGCAACGGGAGCTGCCCGGGCTCGCCGGCGCCGGCGTCACGATCACCTACACGCCGGTTGACCTCGCCGTCGCCGGGATCGCGGCGGGCTCCGCCGACGAGGCGAAGCTCGTGGTGGCGAGCTTCGACGGGACCGCCTACACGCCGCTGGCGAGCACCGTCGACACCGGCGCGCACACCGTCACGGCCACGGGGGCATCCTTCGACCGCACGTTCGTCGTCGCGCACCAGGACGCGCTCGGCACGGGCTTCGTTCCGCCGCTCATCCCCGGGGGCGCCGGGCCGACCACCGACTGCCGCGGGGAGTGGGAGGTGGTGAACGTCGACAACATGCCCTTCCTCGACCGGCGCGGACACGTGAACCCGGTCCAGGCTTGCCACGACGGCGATCCGGCCTGCGACATGGACCGGACGCGGGACGGGCGCTGCGTGCTGCGCGTGGCGCTCTGCTTCCACACGACCACGACGGCGGCGTGCACGCCTGCCCCGGTGGTCGGCTTCACGCTGCGCGCGCCGTCCCTCACCAGCCACAGGCCGCTCGACACCGCCAACGCGGCGGCGGTGCTCGAGGCGGTCGCGGCCTTCGGCTCGCGCGCCGGCAAGCAGGTGACGTTCAGCCCGGCGATCACGGCGCTCACCTGCACGGCGCCCTTCGGGATCACGGTGGCCACGCGTGGCACGCAGGCCGACCCGCTCGGCACGAAGCCGGGGACGGCGCGGCTGCGCGCGAAGACGCTCGCGGCCGGCGTCGCCCCCGGCTCCGCGACGGTGAGGCTACGCTGCGAGCCCTGATCGCCCGCGCCGTGCCCGCGCCGTGCAGGTGACCCTCGAGCGCGTGCGCGAGGGGCTGCGCGCAGCGCGGTACGTCACGACCCCGCGCGTCGAGACGGCGCTGTTCCTGGCGCTCGCGCTCGAGAAGCCGTTGCTCGCGGAAGGCCCGGCGGGCGCGGGTAAGACCGAGCTGGGCAAGGTGCTCGCGGCGATGCTCGAGACCGAGCTCGTGCGCCTCCAGTGCTACGAGGGCCTCGACGAGGCGCGCGCGCTCTACGAGTGGAACTACCAGAAGCAGCTTTTGCGCATCCACGCGGACCAGGCCGAGCATCGGAGCTGGGAGGACGCATCGAGCCACATCTTCTCCGCCGACTTCCTGCTCGAGCGCCCCTTGCTGCGCGCGATCACCGCCCCGCGGCGCATCGTGTTGCTCATCGACGAGGTGGACAAGGCCGATCCCGAGTTCGAGGCGTTCCTGCTGGAAGTGCTGAGCGACTTCCAGGTGAGCATTCCCGAGCTGGGCACGGTGCGCGCGGTCGAGCGGCCGGTCGTGCTGCTCACCTCGAATCGGACGCGCGAGCTGTCCGAGGCGCTGCTGCGGCGCTGCCTCCACCTCTTCGTGGAGTTCCCCGGCCCCGAGAAGGAAGCCGAGATCGTCGCGCTCAAGGTCCCGGAGCTCGACGAGCGCCTGCGCCTGCAGGTGGCGCGCTTCGTCGCCGGCCTGCGCAAGCTCGACCTCAAGAAGGCGCCGAGCATCGCCGAGACGCTCGACTGGGCGCGGGGGCTGTGCGCGCTCGGGGTGCGCGAGCTCGACGCCGCCACCGCCCGGCGTACGCTCTCGCTCGTGCTCAAGCACGAGGAGGACCTGCGCAAGGCGGAGGGCAGGGTGAGTGCGCTGCTCGGCACACCGAGCGCGCGCTGAGGCGGCACACGATGGTGCGCGGGTGACACAGCGACGGCGCCGGCGGGGCGGATTTCCTGGGATTTTCCCTGGCCTTGCGCTTGCAGGACCGAACCCCCGGGACCATGGCGGCAACCGAGCGCCTGCATCAGCTCTTCCTCTTGAACATCGTGCTCCAGCTCTTCGACGGGGTGGCGACCTACCACGGGCTGCGCCTCTGGGGGGAGGGCAACCCGCTGGTCGCTTCGATGATCCCGTACTACGGCCTTGGCCTCACGCTGCTGCTCGTGAAGGCCAAGGCCTGCGGGTGCCTGCTGCTCCTGCGCCGCCTCGAGGGGCGGCCCTTCGTCTTCGAGTCGCTGGCGGGGATCGCGACCGTGTACGGGTGCTTCTCCTTCCTTCCCTGGATGACGCGGTTCGTGTCGCTGCTCACGGCGTAGACCCGCGGCTCGTTCCGCCCTGATGCGCGCGCGGGTGCTCGGGCTCATCCGGGCGCTGCGCGCGCGCGGCATCGCGGTGTCGGTGGCCGAGAGCCTCGATGCCATGGAGGCGGTCGCGGCGGCGGGGATCGAGCGGCCGGTGCTGCGCGAGGCGCTCGCCACGGCGCTGGTGAAGGACGAGGCGGACCGTCCGGTGTTCGATCGCCTCTTCGACGAGGCCTTCCCGCTGCGCGGCGCCGAGCGGACGGCCGGGCGCCGGCGGCGCCCGGCGCCGGCCGGCGGTGCGGGGCACGCCCGAGGCAGGGCGGGCGGCACCACGGAGGGGATGCGCGGGCGCCGGCTGGCGGAGCGGGAGTCGCACCCCGGGGAGGCGCGGGGCCCGCGTCCGGCACGGGAGGGGCCGCAGGAGCGGGAGGACGCGGCGGGCAGCCGCGCCGCCCGCGCCCGGCGCCTGCGCACGCTCCCGTTCGCGGACTTCACGGGACGCGACGTCGTCGAGGCGCGCGAGGTCGTGCGCGAGCTCGCCACGCGCCTGCGAGCGCGGCTCGCCCGCCGCGAGCGGCGGATGCGGCGCGGGCGCACCGACCTCCGGCGCACGATCCGCGCGGCGATGGGCACGGGGGGTGTGCCGGTGCGGCTGCGCTTCCGCGGGCGGCGCCCGCCGCGCCCCGACCTGGTCGCGCTCTGCGACCTCTCGGGCTCGGTCGCTGCGGCGAGCGAGGTGTGCCTGGCGCTGATCGCCCCCGCCGGCGAGTACTTCCGGCACGCGCACCTCTTCGCGTACGTCGACCGCCTATGCCCGGTGTCGGTCGAGGATGGGCACGTCGCCCCTGGCGGGCCGCTCGACCTCCACGCCCGCTCGGACTTCGGCCACGTGCTCGACGACCTCTGGCGGACCGAGCGCCGGTGGCTGCGGCGCGACACGCTGCTGCTGGTGCTCGGCGACGCCCGCAACAACCGCCGTCCGCCGCGCCTCGACCTGCTGCGGGCGGTGCGCGAGCGCGTCGGGCGGCTGGTCTGGCTCGTGCCCGAGCCGGCGGCGCGCTGGGGGACTGGCGACAGCGTGCTTCCGCTCTATGCGCCCTCCTGCGACGCCGTGCTCGAGTGCGTGCACCTCGATGCGCTCGTGCGTGCCCTGCGCCGGGTGCTGTGATGGCGTCGGTGGCCGGCGCTCGGTAGAGTCCATCCCTCGAGCCGATGGCGGTGGCGATCGCACGCGTGGGCGAGGTCGGCCCCGGGCAGTCGAAGAAGTTCGTCCTCGTCTGCGGTGCGGAGGAGGTCGAGGGCTTCGTTCTCAACTACGCCGGCGCCTACCACGCGTACGTCAACCGCTGCCGGCACGTGCCGATGGGGCTCGACTGGGTGGAGAACCAGTTCTTCACCGAGGACGGCCGCTTCGTCCAGTGCGCCACGCACGGCGCCTACTACCTCCCCGATACCGGCGAGTGCGTGGCCGGCCCGCCGTGCGGCAAGTCGCTGGTGCGCATCCCGCTCCGCGTCGAGGGCGATGCGATCGTCGCCGAGCCGCCGCCGGCGCTCCCGCCGTGAGGGGACGAGCCGGGGCTCAGTCGGGCTCGTCGCCGAAATGGGCGCGGGTGATGCGCTCCTTGAGATACTCGAGCGTGCCCAGGTCCTCGACGATGTCGCCGCCCGTGTCGTAGAAGAAGATCTCGCCCTTCTTGTTGCGGCCGACCGCGACCAGCCATTCGAGGTCATCGCGGTCCTCGAGCAGGTAGTTGATGGTCTGGGCCACGCCGCGGCCCGGGATGATGGTCACCTTGGGGCGCGCGGATTTCTCCGGCTGCTTGGCCACGTGGGAGGCAGGATAGGGGCCGCCGCCCCCTCAAGTCAACAGCAGCTCGGCCACGGTCTCGACGTGATACGTCTGCGGGAAGAGGTCGAGGGGCTGCACGCGACCGAGGCGGTAGCCGTGCGCGGCGAGCGTCCGGACGTCGCGGCCGAGCGTCGCCGGATCGCAGGAGGCGTAGACGACGAGCGGCGCGCGCAGCGCGGCGAGCGCGGGAAGCGCGGCCGCCGCGCCCGCCCGCGGCGGATCGAGCACGACGGCGTCGGCGCTGCCCGCGGCCTGCGTCTCGAGCGCCGCCGCGACGTCGGCAACGACGAACGCCGCGCCTGCGAGGCCGAGCCGTGCCGCGTTCGCCCGCGCCGCCGCCACCGCCACGGCGTCGCGCTCGACGCCGAGCACGTGCACGCCGCGGCGGGCGAGCGGGAGCGCGAAGTTGCCGGCGCCGCAGTAGAGGTCGAGCACGCGCCGCGCGCCGCAGGCGCGCTCGACGACGGTCGCCACCAGCAGGCGGTTCGCGGCGGGGTTCACCTGGGCGAACACGTCGGCGGGGACTTCGATCGCGCAGCCCGGCTCGAGCACCACGCGCACGGTGGGATCGCCGGCCGCCAGCCGCGCGCCGCCGCCGGTGAGGACGGTGCCGCGCACGCTCGGCTGCGCGGCGAGCAGCCGCTCGCTCGCCGTGAGGTCGGCGGGCCCAGGACGCGCGGCGGCGCGCGCGACCAGCACGACGCCGCCGGGCGCGGCGGCGATGGTCACGCGCGCGAGCGGCACGCGGAGCGTGCCGGCCCAGGCGCGCGCCGCGGCGAGGTGCGCGGCCAGTGCCGGCTCGGCGATCGGGCAGCCGTCGACCTCCACGAGCGTGTGCGAGCGCAACCGGCGATAGCCGAGGCGCCGGCCCTCGGCGACGAGCGTGATGCGCGCGCGGTAGGCCCACGGCGCGGGCGCGGCGAGCGCCGGCAGCACCTCGGGGTCGCGCACGCCGCCGAGCCGCCGGAGCTGCTCGACCACCACGGCGCGCTTCGCGTCGCGCTGCGCCTCGGGCGCCACGTGCTGCCACTGGCAGCCGCCGCAGGCGCCGAAGGCGGGGCACGCGGGGACCACGCGCGCCGGGCCGGGGGCGAGCAGCGCGGTGACGCGCGCGCGCAGATGGCCCCGTCGGCGCGCCACCACCTCGGCCGCGACCCGGTCGCCGGGCGCGGCGTAGGGCAGGAACACGACCTGCCCGTCGTCGTGCGCGAGCGCGTCGGGCCCGTAGGTGAGCCGCTCGACGTCGAGGAGGAGCGTGTCAGTCGGCACCGGGCTCGCCGGTGAGGAGGAGCACCTCCTCGGCGGGGTAGATCGCCGCCGCGAGCCGCCCCAGCAGGCCGCGCTCGGCCGTCCCCCGCGACGGCACCTCGGTCGTGAACGTGAGCGGCTGGAGCACGCCGCCGAGCAGCGTCGCCTCGCCGCGCTCGACCGCACGGATCGAGGAGGCGATCTCGAGGAGGCTGCCGCCGCCGCCGGCGGGCGCGACGAGGAGCGCATAGGTGACGGTGAAGGCCGACACGGCGCCGAGGCCTTCCGCGCGCGCGGCCGCCAGGTCGGCCAAGTCGGCGAGCCGGCGGGCGGCGTCGGGGCCGGTGTAGCGCCACTGCACGACCACGAGCCGCCGCACCGCATCGGTGCGTCCGACGCGGACGTCCTCGGCGGCGAGCGCCACGAGCAGCGCCGGCCAGAGCTGCTCGGGCGCCTCCGGTAGCCGCCGGGCGATCGCTCCGCGCGGGTGGGCCGCGGGATCGGGCGCGTCGGCGGGAAGCCCGCAGCCGAGCATGGTGGCGAGCACGAGCGCGCGCCGCATCAGTCCTTCGCGAACATGAGCTGCGTCTCGGCGAATGTCGAGGGATGGACCGCGACGACCGGCCCGGGATGCGGCGGCAGCGTGGAGAGCTGGGTCTCGACGGCCCGCACGCGGTCCTCGTCGAGCGGATGGCTCGAGGTGAAGCGCTCGACGAGCGACGGCAGGCTGCGCTGCTGCTCGCCGAGCTTGCGGAACACGGCCGCCATCTCCGCGGGATCGTAGCCCGCGGCGTTCATGAGGCGCAGCCCGAGCCGGTCGGCCTCCGCCTCCATGCCGCGGCTGTAGGTGAGGAGCCCGAGCACGTAGCCGAGCTTCGCCCCCTCCCAGGCGATCGGCGGCACGGGCACCGGGATGACGGACACGGCCGCCACCAGCGCGAGCTGCGTCAGGTTCTGGGTGGTGAGCATCTCGGTCGTGTGGCGGGCGGCGACGTGGCTCATCTCGTGCGCGAGCACCGCGGCGAGCTGGTCCTCGGTGTCGCACATCTCGATGATCCCCATGTTGACGTAGATCGGCCCGCCGGGCAGGGCGAACGCGTTCACCTCGGGCGTGTCGACCACCTTGAACGTGTACGGAAAGAGCCGGTAGGCGGGCTCGGGGCTCGACTCGACGAGTCGCTGGCCGATGCCCGCGACCAGCTTCTGCAGCGCGGCGTGGCGCAAGAGCGGCAGCTCGGCATCGACCTCCTTGCCGAACTGCTGGCCCAGGCGGATGTCGCCGTCGACCGAGTAGAAGTTCGGGTGATAGGGGTGGATGCCGGCACAGCCGAGGCCGCCGCCGAGCAGCGTAGCGAGCAGGATCGGGGCGAGGCGGGACCGCGTCACGGCGCCGCCCTCGACACGCGCACGAGCGCGCGCAGCGTGCTCGGATCGAGGGCGAGGCGCGGCCCGGCGGCGAGCGCGAGATCGATGCGCCCGCTCGCCAGATCGCCCGCGAGGCTGTCGCCGCCGACGAGCGTGATCCGCGCCCGCTCGCCGCCCTCGGCGAACTCCACGCGCTCGATCCGCCGGGGCTCGACGTCGATCGTCTGGCCGCCCACCCGCAGCCGCAGCGCGCCGGGGGGCGCGACCGAGAGGCTGTCGCCGTTGCGCATGACGGCGCGGAAGCCGCCCGGGCCGCTCACGTGCGCCGCGCGCAACGAGAGCTGGGCGAGGCGCTCGACCGCGACCGCCTCGATGCGGGCCCCGCCGGCGAGGTGCAGCTCGGTCGCGTCGAGCACCCCGCTCGCCGTGTCGCCGTTGCCGAGCACGACGCGGGCGAGCCCCCGGTCGTCGAAGAGAACGCTCGCCACCGTGGGGGCGCGCAGCTCGAGGAGGCCGTAGGGCGCGCGCAGCACGAGGCGGCTCTCCCGCAGGAGCCCGCGGACCGTGTCGCCGTTGCGCAGCTTCGCGGTGTCGACGTCGGCCCCGCCGCGGATCTGCTGCGCGAGCCGGATGCGGCCCGCCTCGGCGAGATCCGCGGGGAGGTCGAGGCGCCAGATCTCCCAGCCCGCCGCTCCCCGGTGCTGGAAGGCGAGCGTGCGCCCGTCGGGGGCGAAGGCGGGGTGGGTGGCAGGCGCCGGTGCCGCATCGAGCTCGACCGGGGCCGTGCCGTCGGCGTTCGCGATCCACAGCGTCGCGTCCGTGCTGCGACCCTGCGCCGGCCAGCGCGAGAACGCGAGCCGCGTGCCATCGGCGGACCAGGCCGGCCGCGCTTCGTGGTCCGGGGAGACCACGAGCGGGCTCGTGCTCCCGTCGCGCAGCGAGAGCACGTAGAGGTCGAAGTTGCCGTTGGCGTCGGTGACGTAGGCGATGCGGTCGCCGTCGGGATGCCAGGCGGGGAAGATCTCGTTGGCGGCCGTGGTCGTCAGGCGCTGGCGGCCGCTGCCGTCGGCGTTGATCACCCAGAGGTCGAAGCTGCCGCCCTCCTTGGGGAAGGCGGCGTAGGCGATGCGCCGGGAATCGGGGCTCCACGTCGGCTGGTCCTCGGTGCCGGGATCGTCGGTGAGCGGCACGGCGTCCTCGCCCCCGGCGTCGGCGATCCAAAGGTCGCGCGAGCCGTTGAGCTCCGAGACGAACACGATGCGCCGGCCGTCGGGCGACACGACCCCGTGGTACTCGTCCTTGGGCCCCTTGGTGAGCCGGCGCTCGCCCGAGCCGTCGGCGTTCACCGTCCAGAGGTTGCGGGTGGCGAGCCCGCGCTGCGGCTGGTCCTTGCGGCGGGAGTGGAACAAGAGGCGCGTGCCGTCGGGAAACCAGCTCGGCATCGCGCTCGAGCCCACGCCGGCGACCAGCGCGTGCGCGCTTCCGCCGTCGACCGCGCGGCCGGGGAGCGCCGCCCCGAGAAGCCCGGCGAGGGTGAAGAGCAGCCGGGCGCCGAGCCGGCGCGCACCGCTCATCGCCGCTTCGGAGCGGCCTCGCCCGCGCTGGCCGCGCGGATGAGCCCGACCAGCGCGCTGGCGAACACCTCGGGGTCGTCGCCCATCAGCTTGATGGCTGTGCGCAAGCGCAGCGCTTCCGGGAGCTGCCGGAACGATTCCGCCACACGATCGGCGTCGCGTTCGTCCATGGGGGATCTCCTCCATTTCCCCCGACAGCCCGCCGCCATTCCTGCACCTTCCGGCCCGCGTTGACAAGGCGTTGCGCCGACCGCCCAAGGCCGTTGGGGGGAGGCGGCCGAAGTGTGCTAAGAGCCGCCCGTCCCCATGGCGACTCGAGTTCTCCCGGGCACGGACCTGCGCGTCCGTCGTGGCGGCCGGCGTGACGCCCCGCGGGTGCGGGCGCTTCTCGGCCCCGGGGCGCTCGCCGAACGCGAGTGCCGGCGGCTGCTCGCGAGCCTCGCCACCGACGTCTACGTCGCCGAGGACGCCGGCGGGCGCGTGGTGGGGCTGGTCGCCCTCGCGTACGCGCGCTCGCTCGTGCGCGGGGGATGGGCGGCCGTGCTCGACGGCGTACGGACGGCGGGCGAAGCCGGCGGGGTGCTCGACGGCCTGGTGGCGTTCGCGGAAGAGCGCGCGCGGCGTCGCGGCTGCCGGCGGCTGACGGCGTGGGTCGCTCCCGAGGACGGCGCGCTGCGCGCCGCGCTGCTGGCGCGCGGCTACCGTCCGGGCGAGCTGCTCGCCACGGAGCTGGGTGAGGGCGCATGACGCCGGAGGCGCGCACGATGGAGCGCAACGGAGAGCGAGGCAGGGAGCGCACGTGCGTGCCGGCGCCGGCGCGGCTGGGCGCGCTGCTGGCGCGGCGGGCGACGGGCGCCGAGGCGCTGCGGCTCGCGGTGTTCACGCAGGAGCTGCTGGCCCGCGGGGGCGGCTACCTCGACGCGCTCGGGGAGGAGGAGCTGGCGGCGGCGGTGTGGTCGGGCTACCGCTTCTACGCCGCGCCCGGCCCCACGCTGCGGGTGCGGGTGGTGACCCCGACCTACGTGAGCGAGGGCTGGGACGCGCCGGTCACCGTGATCGAGACCGCGATGCCCGATCGGCCGTTCATCGTCGACACCGTGCGCGCCGAGCTGGCGGCATGTGGGATCGAGGTGCGCACGCTGCTCCACCCGATCTTCGCCGCGCGCCGCGATCCGGCGGGCGGGCTCGAGGCGCTCGGCGTGCCACGCGGCGAGGAAGGGTGGGAGTCGTTCCTCCACGTCGGGATCGCGCCGATCGCCGACGCGGCGCGCCGCGAGGCGCTGGCCACCGCCGTGCGCGCGCAGCTCGAGCGCGTCCTGGTGGTCACCGACGACTTTACCGCCATGGTCTCGCGCGCCCAGGCGGTCGCGGCCGCCTGCGAGGAGCGCGCCCGCGCGGGGGTCGGGCAGGAAGCGGCCGAGGCGGCGGCGGTGGCGGACCTGCTCCGCTGGCTGGTCGACGGCAACTTCGTGTTCCTGGGATACCGCCAGTACGCGCTCGCCGAGGCGGCGGGCGGCCCGGCGCTGCACGTGCGCCCGGGCAGCGGCCTCGGGCTGCTGCGCGAAGGCTCGGCCTTCGTCGCCCCGACGCCGCTCGACGCGCTGCCCGCACGGGTGCGCGCCTGGCTCGCGGGCCCGCAGCTCCTCTCCTACGCGACCACGCGTGCCCAGTCGCCAGTGCACCGCCGCGCCCACATGGACGACTTCGGCGTCAAGGCGTTCGCGCCGACCGGCCGGCCGGTCGGCGAGCACCGCTTCCTCGGACTGCTCACCTCGAAGGCGCACGCGGGCGAGGCGGCCGAGATGCCGCTCTTGCGCCGCACGCTGCGCCAGATCCTCAATGCCGAGCGGGTCGTGCGCGGCAGCCACGACTACAAGGCGATCGTCGCGGTCTTCAACACGATGCCGAAGAGCGAGCTGCTCGCCGGCACGGCGGTCGAGATCCGCACGGACATCCGCACGATCCTCGCCGCCGAGCGCACCGACGCAGTGGCCGTCGGCGTGCGCCGCGCGCCGGGGCGCGTCTCGGCGCTCGTCGTGATGCCGGCGGCGCGGTTCTCCGGCGAGGCGCAGCGCCGCGTGCGTGAGCTGCTCCTGGCGCGGCTCGGCGGCACGCTGCTCGCCGAGCACCTCCACGTCGACGAGGAGGGACGCGCGCGGCTGCACTTCGCGCTCTCCGAGGGGGCGGCCCCCGTGAGCGAGCGTCTCGACGCCCTCCAGGGCGAGGTCGAGGCGATCGTGCGCACGTGGGAGGAGCGGCTCGGCGACGTGCTGCTCGAGCGCCACGGCCGGGTGGAGGGCGCGCGGCTCGCGGCCCACTGGGCGAGCGCGTTCCCGCGCGACTACCAGGCGGCCGTGCCCGTCGAGCGGGCGTGCGCGGACGTGGCCGAGCTCGAGGCGGCGCTGCGCGCGGGTACGCCCCGGGCGGTGCTCGCGGCGGACGCGGACAGGAGCGCGTCGTGGCTGCGCTTCTACACGACGGGGGAGCCGGTCGCGCTCGCCGACTTCCTCCCCGTGCTCGAGCACCTCGGGCTGCGGCCGCTCAGCGAGGATCAAGTGGCGGTGACGCCAGCCGGCGCCGCCCCCGGCTTCATCCAGAGCTTCCAGATCGAGGACCGCCACGGCCGTCCCGTCGACGTGGCCGCCCGCGGCGCGCGGCTCGCCGAGGCGCTGCTGGCGGTTTCGGCCGGGCGGGCCGACGACGACGTGCTCAACCGCCTGGTGCTCGAGGCCGATCTCGACTGGCGCGCCGCCGCTGCGCTGCGCACCTACGCAGGCTGGCTGGCGCAAGCCGGCCTCGCCCCCCGCGCGACGGTCCTCGGCACGCTCGCCGACCACCCGGCGGCTGCGCGCGCGCTCTTCGACTGCTTCGCGGCGCGCTTCCGGCCCGGTGGCGCGGCGGGCGATCCGCGCGCAGCCTTCCTCGCGGCCCTCGAGGAGGTGCAGAGCCTGCGTGCGGATGCGCTGCTCCGCGCGGCGCTCGACGCCGTCGAGGCGACGGTGCGCACGAACTTCTTCGCCGAGCCCGAGCCCGAGGCGATCGCCGTCAAGCTGCGCGGCACGCCCACGTGGCTGCCGCGCCCGCGCCCCCTCTACGAGATCTGGGTCCACGGTCGGGAGGTCGAAGGCATCCACCTGCGAGCCGGGCTGGTCGCCCGCGGCGGCATCCGCTTCAGCGATCGTCCCGACGACCTGCGCACGGAAGTCCTCGACCTGATGAAGACCCAGCGCGTGAAGAACGCGGTCATCGTGCCCACCGGCGCCAAGGGCGGGTTCGTGCTGCGCGGTGCGGCGGCCGCGGCGCCGACGCCGGCGGCGGTGACGCGCGCCTATCAGACCTTCGTGCGCAGCCTGCTCGCGCTCACCGACAACCTCGTCGACGGCCGGGTGGTGCACCCTCGCGGCCTGGTCGTCCACGATGGCGAGGATCCGTACTTGGTGGTCGCCGCGGACAAGGGCACGGCCACCTTCTCCGACGTCGCCAACGCGCTCGCCGCCGAGGCCGGGTACTGGCTCGGCGACGCGTTCGCCTCGGGGGGGTCGCACGGCTACGACCACAAAGCGCTCGGCATCACCGCGCGCGGGGTCTGGGAGAGCGTGCGCGCGCACTGCCGCGAGCTCGGCCTCGACGCCGAGCACGCGCCGCTCACCGTGATCGGCATCGGCGACCCCGGGGGCGACGTCTTCGGCAACGGGCTCCTGCGCTCGTCCGCGGTGCGCCTGCTCGCCGCCTTCAACCACCGCCACGTCTTCCTCGACCCCGATCCCGATCCCGCCCGTTCCTTCGCCGAGCGCGAGCGTCTCTTCCGCGCCGGCAGGGGGTGGGAGGCGTACGATCCCGCGGCACTGTCGCGCGGTGGCCAGATCGTCGACCGGGCCGCGAAGCGGGTGATGCTCACCCCGGAGGTGCGCGGCCTCCTCGGCATCGTCGACGAGGCTGCGAGCGGCGAGGCGCTGGTGCGTGCGGTGCTCGTCCGCGAGGCGGACCTGCTCTTCAACGGCGGCGTGGGCACCTACGTGAAGGGCGGCACCGAGAGCGACGCGGACGTCGGGGATCCGGCCAACGACCCCGTGCGCGTCGACGCCGCGGCGCTGCGGGTGCGAATGGTCGCGGAGGGCGGCAACCTCGGGTTCACGCAGCGCGCGCGCGTCGAGTACGCGATCGCGGGCGGCCGCATCAACACCGATGCGGTCGACAACTCGGCCGGCGTCGACATGTCGGACCACGAGGTGAACCTCAAGATCGTCATCCAGCCGGCGGTGGCGGCCGGGCGGCTCGAGCCCGCGGAGCGCGACGCGCTCCTCGCCGCGGTCGAGCCCGAGGTCGCCGAGCGCGTGCTCGCCCACAACCGCCGCCAGGCGCGGCTGCTCGGCGTCGAGCAGGTACGCAGCCGCACGCGCCTCGAGGAGTTCCGTGCGCTCATGGAGGAGCTCGAAGCCGCAGGTGAGCTCGACCGCGCGCTCGCCGCGCTGCCCGATCGAGTCGCGCTGCGCGCCCGGCGCGGCGCGTTCCTCGGGCTGGCGCGGCCCGAGCTGGCGGTGTTGATGGCGCACGCGAAGCTCCACCTCCAGGGGGCGGCGCTCGCCTCGACGCTTCCCGACGATCCGCTCCTCGAGCCGCTGCTCCTCGCCTACTTTCCGGCGGCGGTCGTGGAGCGCTTCCCCGACGCGGTCCGCGGCCACCGGCTGCGGCGGGAGATCATCGCCACCGAGCTCGCGAACGCGATCGTCGATCGGGTGGGCATGGCGTTCGTCTCCCGGCTCGCGCGCGACTCGGGCGCGCCGCCCGCGGCCGTGATGCGCGCCTGGGCGATCGCGTGGGCGGTGGCGGACGGCGAGCGGCTGGCGGATGGGGTCGAGGCGGCCGGGCTCGCCCTCGACGTCGAGACGGGCTGCCGGCTCGCGCTCGAGGGAGTCGCGGTGCGGGCGACCGAGTGGGTCCTCGGGAGCACCGACCTCGAGCGGCCGGCGGCGGCGGTGGCTGCGGAGCTGGGCACGGCGGTCGGCACGGTGATGCCCCAGCTCGAGTCGTGGCTCGCGGGTGCGGAGGCCGAGGCGTTCCGCAGGCGCGCCGCGGCGCTCGAGATCGCCGGCCTGCCGGGCGCGCTCGCGCGCGACGTGACGCTCGCGGAGTGGCTGCCGGGCGCGCTCGACGTGGTCACGGTCGCGGCCGAGCTGGGCATCCCCCCCGCGGCTGCCGGGGCCCGCTACTACGCGCTCGGCGAGCCGCTCGACTTCGCCTGGGTGCTCGCGCGGCTCGGGGAGGTCGGCGACGAGGATCGCTGGCAGCGGCGTGCGGTCGAGGGCCTCGAAGCCGACGTGCTCGCTGCCCGTCGCCGGCTCGCGCGCCGCGGTCCCGAGGCGCTTTCCGCGCAGAGGGTCGAGGCGGTGCAGGGGCTCCTGCGCGACCTGCGCGCGGCGCCCCGCGTGTCGCTGCCGGCGCTCGCAGTCGTGGTGCGCGAGCTGCGCCGGCTGGCGGAGAACCTGGGAGGCTGAGCGATGGCGGTGATGCGGTTCCTGTTCGCGCTGCTGCTGGGGTTCGTCGTCGGCGTCGGCGCCACGGTGTACTTCCTCAACACGGGGGCCGGCGACCTCTTCGTCCGCCGGGCCGCGGTGGTGCAGGACCTGCAACAGAAGCTGCACGACTCCGAGGCGCAGCGCGATCAGCTCGGGCGCAAGCTCGACGACCTGCAGAACCGGGCGGCGCGGATGGAGGACGGCTTCAAGGAGCTCGAGCGGCGCTTCAACGACCTCCAGCGCGGGCAGGAGGCGCCGGCCGCGAAGCCGGGCGAGGGTCGCTGAGCGCACGCGAATGACGACGGTGCGTCGCGGTCGCAGGCGCCCACGGTCGCACGAGGCACGGAGGCCGGGCGCCGCGGCACGGACGGCCCCGTTCCCGTCGTGGGAGCGCTCGAGACTCGTCCGCGCGCTGTTCGAATCGACGCCGGTCGCCGCATTCATCCGCCAGCTGCCCGGAGACGCGGGGTTGGCGAACCGGGAGTTCCGCCGCCTCCTCGGTGTCGCCGCGACGGAGCAGAAGCCGTCGCGGATGGAGCGGCTCACGCACCCCGAAGACTGGCCGCAATCCGTCCGGCTGGTCGAGGACCTGATCGCTGGCCGGCGCGCGCTGTTCCGCCAGGAGGTCCGGTACCGGCGGACGGACGGCACGTACGTCTGGACTCGCTCCGTGGTCTTTCCGGTCCGCGACTCCCGGGGGGCGGTCCGGCAGCTCGCCTATCTCGTCGAGGACATCACGGAGCAGAAGCGCGCGGAGGAGGCGCTGCGGGAGAGCGAAGCGCTGGTCCGCCAGCTCGCCGAGAACATCCAGGACGCGTTCTGGATGGTCGCCGCGGACTTCCGTGTGCTCCTCTACGCGAGCCCCGCCGCGGAGCGGTTGTGGGGGCCGGCGATGGAGGCCATCCGCGAGAACCCCATGCGCGTGCTCGACGCCGTCCATCCCGACGATCGCGCGCTGGTGGCGGCGTATCTTCCACCCAACCGGATCCTCGAGCCGGCGGAGATCCAGTTCCGAGTCCCGCACGCCGGGGGAATCCGCTGGCTACGTGTACGGGTGATCCCGATCCGCGACGCGAGCCACGGTGTGAGCCGCATCGCCGGCATCACCGAGGACGTGACCGAGCGCATGCGGGCCGCCGAGGTGCTGGCCGAGGCGCGCGAGCACGCCGCTCGGCTGGTGCGGGCGGTGCGCGAGCCCCTCGACATCCTCTACAAGGCGCTCTCACCGGACGCCGTGCCGGCGCTTTCGGAGGGGGACCATCCGCCTGGGGAGGCGTTCGCGCTGCGCGCCGCCAAGCTGAGCCCCCGGGAGCGCGAGGTGATGGACATGCTCGTGGGCGGTGGCTCGACGAAGACGATCGCGGCTGCGTTGTCGTTGAGCCCGCGGACCGTGGAGGTGCACCGCGGCCGGGTCATGCGCAAGCTCGGCGTGGGCTCGGTGGCGGAGCTGGTCCGTCTCGCGCTGCTCGGAGGCCCGCGGGGAATCCCGTAGAGCCGACTACGGGTTTCCACGAATTTACAGCCCGATCCGGCTCCCGCTACACGACGGCCATGGACGATCCGGTCGCCCGGGCTCGCCCGAGCGTGCAACGCGGCGGCCTCGTGCTTCCCTTTCGGCGAAGGCGACGCCGCGCGGCGGACGCCGAGCGCAACGCCGACTGGGATCGGCTGCTCGAGCTCACCCGCGCCGCCTGGTCCTGGAGGGATCCCGAGAGCCTCGACCTGGTCGAGCGTCTGGTCGAGCGGTTGCACGCCCAGGTCAGGCGCGAGTGGTCGGCCTGAGCGGTGCTTTGCCCGACCGGCCGCCGCCGCTGGCGACGGCCCCGCGCCTCAGGATAAACAGCGGGCGACATGCCCCGGGCGCACAACCCGCCGCGGCGCACGCGCCGGCCGGCCGCCAGCCGCGCCGCTGGCGTGACCCTGGCGTCCGCCGCGGCACGGGCGGGGGCCGCGGGGAGCGTGCGCCTGACGGTCCTCGGCTCGGGCGACGCGTTCGGCTCCGGGGGGCGCCTGCCGAGCGCGTACCTGGTCGAAGCGCCGAGCGCGACCTTCCTCGTCGACTGCGGCCCGAGCGTGCTCTCCGCGCTCAAGCGTGCCGGGCGCGCGCCCGGCGCCGTCGACTTCGTGCTCCTCTCGCACCTCCACGGCGACCACTTCGCCGGCGTCCCCTTCCTGTTCATGGAATACTGCTGGGAGAGCCCGCGCCGGCGCCCGCTCGCGATCTACGGCCCGGCGGACACGGCCGCCCGCGTGCAACAGCTCTTCGAGGCGCTCTACGAGCGCTCCGCGCGCAAGCCGCTCCCCTTCGCCCTCGAGTACGTGTCGGTCGCCGACGGCGCAGCGCGCACGGCCGGGGCGGTGCGCATCGTGCCCATCGCGGTCCCGCACGCTGCGGAGCTCGCCTGCTACGCCTACCGGATCGAGGTGGACGGCCGGTCCATCCTCTACTCGGGCGACACGGCGTCGCTCGAGCCCCTCGTCTCGTACGCACGCAGCGCGGATCTTTTCCTGTGCGAGTGCACGCGGTACGCGACGCGCGTCGACATTCACGTGGCGTATCCCGACATCGCCGCGCGCGCGCGCGCGCTCGGCTGCCGCCGCCTCGTCCTCTCGCACCTCGGCAGCGAGCCGCTCGGCCGCCGGGCGGAGATCACCCTCGAGTGTGCGGAGGACGGGATGACGATCGAGCTCTGACCTCGCCCGGGGTGAGCACGAGGGCACCCCGGCGCTCCTCGACCTGCCGCGACTCCTCGGCCGCGAGCATCCGGCCGAGCACGCCGCGCACGAGCGTCGCCACGAGCGGCACGTCGGCGGCGCGCTCGGGCCGGGCGCGCAGCACGCCGGCGACGGCGAGCGCCTGCGCGGCGGCCTCCCCCCGCCCGGTCTCGGCGAGCACGTAGGCCGTCCCCGCGAGCCGGCGCGCGAGGTCGGCCGGCGGGAAGAGCGCCGCGGCGGCCCTGCGCACCACCGCCGCCACCCGCTCCTCCTGCTGCGCCGGGCTCAGCACGAGCGGGCTTTCGCGCAGCGCCTCCACCTCGGCGAGGAAGGGCGCCACCGCGTCGGGCGCGGGCCACCACGCGCGCAGCTCGGGCTCGTCGAGGAGCGTGCCCGAACGATCCACCAGGGCCTCGACCTCGTCGGCCGCGGGCGCGCGAACCCGTGTGGACACGGGCTCGGCGGCGGTCGCCGGCGGGTCGCTCGTCAGCCGCACGCGGACCTTGGCGTAGGCGCGACCGCGTCCGGCGGCGGCGGCGCGCTCGTCGGCTTCGACGAGGAGCGCATCGAGCAGCCGCCAGTCGGCCGCGACCAGACGCAGCCCGGCGTCGTCGGCGAGCTCGCGGCGGGCGGCGCGCACCTGCTTGCGGGTGACCTCGGCGACCTGGAGGTCGTGCAGGCCCGCGGGCTCGCCCAGGCGTGCCGCCACCAGGAGCGTGCCGCCGTCCGCGAGCGCGCGCAGCAGCCACACGAGCCGATCGCCGCGCCCATCGAAGGCGCTCACCAGCCCCTCGATCGGAGCCGGAGCCGGGGGCGCCGCGGGCCTCGGGCGCGGCGGCGGCAGGATCCCCCGCTGGCGTAGTCCGTGCAGCGCGCGCCGTGCGGCCTTGCGCACCCCGCGGTCCGCGGCGCGCTGCTCGACGGCCGCGAGGGCCGCGGCCGCGGCCGGCGTGGGGATCGCACCCAGGGCCTCGATCAGCGCCGGCGCGTCCGCGCCGGCCGCCAGCTCGCCGAGCCGCGCCGCAGGGATCTCGTGGTCGTCGAGCACGAGCCCCAGGCGGGCGAGGACGGCCTCGGCGTCACGGCGGCGATCGCTCACGAGGACGCCCCGGGCACTGCCGCGCGGGGGAAGGCGGCGAGGCGCGACAGCACGTGATCCTCGATCCAGTGCGCGTCCCACCACTCGACCGGATCCACCCAGGTGCCGTCCACGAGGAGGCCGAAGTGGAGGTGATCGCCGCCGGCGAGCCCGGTGTCGCCCGTGCGCCCGAGCACCTGCCCGCGGGCGACGGCGTCTCCGGGCTGCACCGCGATCGCGCTCATGTGGCCGTAGAGCGAAAACAGGCCGAGGCCGTGGTCGAGCAGGACCGCGTTGCCGTAGATGCCGAGCGGGCCCGCGAACACGACGCGTCCCGCGTTGCCCGCGGGCACGGGTGCCGCCTTGACCGAGGCGAGGTCGAAGCCCAGGTGGAGCGAGCGGTCGACGGCGCGCCCTTGGTACTCGTAGGTCCGGTGGTCGGCGAAGCCGGCGAGCGGCGCCGAGTCGGGCAGGCGCAGGAACGCGCCCTGCCACAGGGGCTCCGGCGTCGGGTGCGCGCACAGCGCCCGGATGCGCGCCTCCGTCGCGCGCCGCAGCTCCCCGTTGACGCGCCGGAAGCCTGCCACCAGATCGCCGTCGTCGGCGAGTCCGGCCTCGCGGAGCAGCGGGGGAATCTTGCCGGCGAGAAAGGCGTCGCTCAGCGCGAGCGTCCTCTCGGCGAAGCGGCGCGTGCGCACCGTGACGTCGAAGTGCTGCTCGCGACGGTTGCCCGCGGCGTCGGTGGCGACCACGATCGGCGGGGCCGGGTCGGCATCGGGGGGGACGGCGAACAGCGCCGCCCGCAGCGTCGGGTCGGCGAAGACGCCGGCGGTCCCGGGGTAGAGATCACCGGCCTCCTCGACGCCGCTGCGCACCGCGTCCGCGCCGACGCGGTAGACGACGCACTCGCTGCCGCCCTGGCGCACCACGTGCCGGTTCGTGAGCACGTCGAGCGTCGGCGGCGTGAGGTCGACCGCGACGGCATGAGCGAGCCGGGGGCCGCGGTGCAGGCCCGCGAGCCAGGAGTGATCGGTGGCCCACACCTCGAGCGTGGCCGGGCCCTCGGGCACGTGCGCCGCGGCGGCGTCGACGGTCGCGGCAACCGTCGCCTCGTGGACCCCGCTGCCGAAGAACGAGACGCGCGGAAAGTCCCGCGCGGCGACCACGACCGGCACACCGCCGGCCGCGGGCACGAGCCGGATCTCGACGCGCCCGAGTCCTGTGCCGCGGTCGCGCGCGACGACCGTGATCGGCGTGGCGCGGCCGACGACGTCGGGGGGGTGCACCAGCTCGGCCGTCGGCGCGAAGGGCTCGGCGCGAGTGAGCAGCAGGCCGGCGAGCAGGAGGAGCCCGAGCAGCGCGAGGAGCCGTCTCACCGCAGCGCCCGGAGCAGCTCGAGCAGGTGCGCGGTGATCCGCTGCGTCGCCCCCCAGATCACGTGCCCGTCGACCGCGTAGAGGTCGACCGGCCAGCGCCCGCCGCCGAAGTCCCAGACCTCGCGCCGCGCCGTGCCCGGCGCCTCGAGCGTCCGCACCGGCACCGTGAAGATGGCGTCGACCTCGTGCGGCGAGGGATGCCACGGATAGGGATGCGGCACGAGGCCGACGACGGGCGTGATCACGAAGCGGGTGCTCACCGTCTCGAGGTCGTCGAGCACGCCGAGGACGCGCACCCGGCCCGGATCGAGGCCGATCTCCTCGCGGGCCTCGCGCAGCGCGGCCGCGGCGGGGTCGGCGTCGCCGGGGTCGATGGCGCCGCCGGGAAACGCGACCTGCCCCTGGTGGTGCGGCAGCGAGGCGGCGCGGCGGGTGTAGAGCAGGTGGAGGTCGTCGTCGACGGCCAGCAGCGGTACGAGCACGGCCGCGGCAGTCTTGTCGGCGTGGTCGAGGGTGCGCCGTGGGCGCGCGGCGAGGGCCGCAGCGAGCCCGCCGGCGAGCTGCGCGAGCGTCTCCAGAGGCGTCGAGAGTAGCATCCGCGCCGCGGAGGCGGAAGGCGCGCCGCCGTGGTAAGGAGCCCCATGGCCCGCGGCGGTTCCGTCGTCGTGCTCCGCTATCACGAGATCGCGCTCAAGGGGCGCAACCGGCCCTACTTCGTCCGCCGGCTCGCCGAGCATCTCGAGCGCGTCACCGCAGGGCTGCCGGTCGGGCGTCCGCGCTCGGCGTCGGCTCGCCTGCTGCTGCCGCTGCACGACGGCGCGTGCTGGCCCGAGGTCCGGGCCCGGCTCGCGCGCGTCTTCGGCCTCGCGAACTTCTCGCTCGCGCACGAGGTGGCGCTGGCCGGCGGCGAAGGTGCCGCGGCGCTCGCGCCGCTCGCCGACGCCGTCGTGGGTGCCCTCGGCGGCACGGCGGTGCCGAGCTTTCGCGTGCTCACCAAGCGGGCGGACAAGCGCTTCGCGCTCACCTCCCCGGCCGTGAACGCCTGGCTCGGGGCCCGTGTGCAGGCCGCCACCGGCGCCCGTGTGGACCTCCGGCGTGCGGCGCTGACGGTCGCCGTCGACCTCCTGCCCGGGCGCGCCTTCTTCGCGCTCGAGAAGGTGGCCGGCGCGGGCGGGCTGCCGGTCGGCACGAGCGGACGCGTGCTCGCGCTGCTCTCGGGCGGCATCGACTCGCCGGTGGCGGCGTGGCGGATGATGCGCCGGGGCTGCCACGTCGACTTCGTCCACTTCCACAGCGCGCCCGTTCTCGACCGCCGCGGCGAGGAGAAGGCGCGCGAGCTGGCCCGGCAGCTCGTGCGCTGGGAGCTCGAGGCCGTCTTTCACGCCGTGCCGTTCGCCGAGGTGCAGCGCCGGATCGTCGCCACGATCGGGCGGCCGCTGCGCGTCGTGCTCTACCGCCGCATGATGTTGCGCATCGCCGAGGCGCTCGCGCGCGCGAGCGACGCCGAGGCGCTGGTGACCGGCGACAGCCTGGGGCAGGTCGCCTCGCAGACGCTCGCCAACCTCGCGGTGATCGGCGCCGCGACGGCGCTGCCGGTCTTCCGTCCGCTGCTCGGGTTCGACAAGGGGGAGATCGCCGATCAGGCCGCGCGCTTGGGAACGCTCGAGACCTCGATTCAGCCGGATCAGGACTGCTGCCAGCTCTTCGTGCCGCGGCATCCGGCCACGCGGGCGCAGCCGGGCGCGGTGGCGGCGGCCGAGGCCCGCATCGAGGTCCCGGCGCTGATCGCGCTCGCGGTCGAAGGCGTCGAGCGGACGGTGCTGCGCTATCCCGAGCGGCCGGCGGGCGCCCGGCGCGCCGAGGCGGGGTGAGGTGGGGGCTCGCCGAGCACGATGAACACGTCGCGCACCGCCGTGCGGCCGACACGCGCGTTCAGGCGCGCGCAGAGCTCGGGCTTGAGGAGCAGCAGCTCCTGCATCCACGACGAGTCGTCGACGTCGATCACGAGCACGCCGCGGCGCAGCCGCCGCGGGCGCGCGTGCCGCGCGAGCACGGGACCGGCGACCTCCTCCCAGTGGCCCCACACGGCGTAATCGGCGAGGTCCCGGCCGTTCGGGAGGCGCGCGAGCGCCGCGGCGAGCACCTCGGCGAGGCGCGTCGGCTCACGCCCCATTCCCGCCTCCGTCGGCCTCGATGGCCGCCGTGCGACCACTTGAGGAATTTTCCTTGACAGCACAAGATGTGGTGGTGTATTGGCTTGCGCACCCCCACATCATGGGGTTCAAGAGGGGAGGGCGGCGATGGGGACGGCGGAGGCTGAGGGGCGGCGGACGGAGGGTGGGTCCGGGCTGATGCACGAGGAGCAGCCGCAGCCGCGCCGCGCATCGGGGCTCAGCGTCGCGCGACGCTTCGTGCCCCCCGGCGTGAATCCCTACGACGAGGTCGAGTGGGAGACTCGCACGGCGGTCATCCAGGGCGAGAGCGGCGAGGTCGTCTTCGAGCAGCGCGACGTCGAGGTGCCGCGGCCGTGGTCGCAGCTCGCCACCAACGTGGTCGTCTCGAAGTACTTCCGCGGGCCGCTCGGCACGCCGCAGCGCGAGCGCAGCGTGCGCCAGCTCGTCGGCCGGGTGGTCGGCGCGCTCTGCGAGTGGGGCGCCGCGCAGGGCTACTTCGCGACCCCGCTCGACCGGCAGAACTTCCATGACGAGCTGACCCACCTCCTCCTCCAGCAGAAGCTCTCGTTCAACAGCCCCGTGTGGTTCAACGTCGGCGTCGAGCCCAAGCCGCAGTGCTCGGCGTGCTTCATTCTCTCGGTCGACGACCGCATGGACTCGATCCTCGACTGGTACCGCAAGGAAGGGATCATCTTCAAGGGCGGCTCGGGCTCCGGCGTGAACCTCTCGCGGCTCCGCTCCTCGAAGGAGCGGCTGGCTGGCGGCGGGACGGCGTCGGGGCCGGTGTCGTTCATGCGCGCGGCGGACGCGTCGGCGGGGGTGATCAAGTCGGGCGGCAAGACCCGCCGGGCGGCGAAGATGGTCGTGCTCAACGTCGACCATCCGGACATCGGCGAGTTCATCGGCTGCAAGGCCGAGGAGGAGCGCAAGGCCTGGGCGCTCATCGCCGCGGGCTACGACGGCTCGCTCGACGGCCCGGCCTACAGCTCGATCTTCTTCCAGAACGCCAACAACTCGGTGCGCGTGAGCGACGAGTTCATGCGCGCGGCGCTCGACGGCCGGCCATGGAACACGCGCTACGTCACCACCGGGGAGGTGTGCGAGACCATCCAGGCGCGCACGCTGCTCCGGCGCATCGCCGAGGCCACGCACCAGTGCGGCGATCCCGGGATGCAGTTCGATACCACGATCAACGACTGGCACACGTGCCCGAACAGCGGGCGGATCAACGCGTCGAACCCGTGCTCGGAGTACATGCACCTCGATGACAGCGCCTGCAACCTCGCGAGCCTGAACCTCATGCGCTTCGTCGACGACGCGGGCGTGTTCGACGTCGCCGCCTTCCGGCACGCGGTCGACGTCGCCGTCCTCGCCCAGGACATCGTCGTCGACCGCTCGAGCTATCCGACCGAGCAGATCGCGGCCAACGCGCACGCCTACCGCGAGCTGGGGCTCGGCTACGCGAACCTGGGCGCGCTCCTCATGTCGCTCGGGCTGCCCTACGACTCCGACGCGGGGCGGCAGTACGCGGGGGCGATCACCGCGCTCATGTGCGGCGAGGCGTACGCGGAGTCGGCGCGGATCGCGACGGCGCTCGGCCCCTACGAGGGGTTTGCGCGCAACCGCGAGCCGCAGCTGCGGGTGATCGAGAAGCACCGTGCGCACGCCCACAAGCTCGATCCCGCGCTCGTCCCGCTCGACCTGCTCGCCGCGGCGCGCGAGGTGTGGGACCAGGCGCTCACCCGCGGGCGGGAGCACGGCGTGCGCAACTCGCAGGTGACGGTGCTCGCGCCGACCGGCACGATCGCCTTCATGATGGACTGCGACACGACCGGGGTGGAGCCCGACATCGCGCTGGTCAAGTACAAGAAGCTCGTCGGCGGCGGGATGCTCAAGATCGTGAACACGACGGTGCCGCGGGCGCTGCGCCGGCTCGGCTACGACTCGCGCGAGGTCCAGGACATCGTCGAGTACATCGACGAGCAGGAGACGATCGAAGGGGCGCCGGGGCTGAAGGAGGAGCACCTCCCGGTCTTCGACTGCGCATTCCGTCCGGCGCGCGGCACGCGCTCGATCCATCCGCTCGGGCACCTCCGGATGATGGCGGCCGTCCAACCGTTCATCTCCGGCGCGATCTCGAAGACGATCAACGTCCCCGAGCAGGCGACGGTCGAGGACATCGAGGAGGCCTACGTCGAGGCGTGGCGGCTCGGCCTGAAAGCAGTGGCGATCTACCGCGACGGCTGCAAGAAGGTGCAGCCGCTCAACACGGGCCGCGCGCCCAAGGAGCCGGCCGCCGCCGCGCAGCGGGCGGCCGTCCCACAGCCGGTACGCCGCCACCTGCCGACCGACCGCCAGGCGCTGTGCCACAAATTCGAGGTCGCGGGGCACGAGGGCTATCTCCACGTCGGCTTCTTCGAGGACGGGACCCCCGGCGAGATCTTCATCAAGATGGCGAAGGAGGGCAGCACGATCTCGGGCCTCATGGACTCGGTCGGCGTGCTCACCTCGATGGCCCTCCAGTACGGCGTGCCGCTCGAGGTCCTGGTGTCGAAGTTCAGCCACGTCCGCTTCGAGCCGTCGGGCTTCACCAAGAACCCCGACATCCCGATGGCCAAGTCGCTGATCGACTACATCTTCCGCTTCCTGGGCTCGCGCTTCCTCTCCGGCGAGGCGCGGGCGGCGGTGGGGCTCGTCGAGCGGGAGGAGTCGGCGCGGGCCGTGAACGCGCCGGAGCGGCCGCGGATCGAGGCGGCGGCGGGAATGCGGGGGGCGATCGCCTTCAGCCCGCAGGCCGATGCGCCGAGCTGCCCCGACTGCGGCTCGCTGATGATCCGCAACGGCTCCTGCTACAAGTGCCTCAACTGCGGCGCGACCAGCGGGTGTTCCTGAGGCGCGCCGCCGGCTCCGTGGGGATGCGGGTGGGGTGACGCGGGGAGCCTCCTCGGGAGTGGGGATGGAGGTCCGCGGGTGCGGACGCGGGGCGCCCGCAAGGGCGCCCCGCGGCGGCGGCACTCGTCGCCGTCGCCGGCGGAGCCCTTGACGGCATTCGGGCTCGCCCTATAACAGGCCCGAGCCGAGAGCGCGCAGCGGTGCTCGGCGTCCCGTCTCGAGGGAGTCACCATGGCGGACACCCTGAAGTTCACGGAAGACCACCTGTGGGTGCGGGTGGAGGGCAGCCGCGCCCACGTCGGGATCTCGGACTACGGCCAGAACGAGCTCGGCGAGGTCATTGCGGTCGAGCTTCCGGACGTCGGGGACGAGCTGGAGAAGGGGGAGCCCTTCGGCGAGATCGAGTCCGTGCGGACGGTCTCCGAGCTGCTCTCGCCGCTCGGCGGCACCGTCACCGCGATCAACAGCGACTTGGATGACCATCCCCGGATCGTGAACGAGGATCCGTACCACGAGGGATGGCTGGTCGAGATCGAGCTGGCGGACGAGACGGAGCTCGAGGACCTGATGGACTCCGACGAGTACGAGGAGTACGCCTCGGGCGAGAGCGAGGGGTAGCTCGCGCGGAGGATTCGTCGAGTCCTCCCGCCGGGCTACGGGCGGGGGAAGCGATAGACGGTCTCGTTCGGGCGCACGAGCCCGAGCTCGCGGCGGGCCAGCCCCTCGAGGTACGTGTCGTCGCGCTCGAGGCGCGCGATCTCGTCGCGCAAGCGCGCGTTCTGCTCGAGCAGGCGCACGGTGGCGGCGGCGAGCCGGCCGCGCTCGGCGCGCAGCTCGCGCAGGTGGCGCACGCCGTGCGGCCCGAGCAGCGCCGAGCCGGCCACCCCGAAGATCGCGAGCACGAGCCCCGCGGTGAGCACCTGCCCTCCGGTGAGGTGCACGCGGGGGTGGTAGCGGAAAGGCCGGCCGATGGCAACCTGAACGGGGTAAAACGATCTGCTAACTCCTCCCTCGACGCTTCGTGAACGGGATTTTAGGGCGCCGATCTGCCAGCACCGGCGGGCGGTCCACTTTAAAAAAAAATTTCCAAAACAGTGGTCGTCCCTTGACTCTTGCAGCGATGCCACCCTATACTCCGCCCCGGATGTTGAGAGGTGGGGTGGCTGGGCTCTCGCCTGAGTGACCCAAGCGGACATCTCGTCCGGACAAGAGCTTCCAAGAGGAGGTAGCTATGGCGGCAAGGAAGAAGGCATCGAAGAGCAAGGCGAAGAAGAAGGCCCCGGCGAAGAAGGGGTCGAAGAAGAAGAAGTAAGTGACGCGGCTTCCGTTCGGTTCGTTCTGCTAGGCACGTAACAGAGACCGATAAACGCAAGGAACTCGATCTCAGGCGAGAGCGGGCCCTTGACGGGTCCGGAGAAAGGCCCTTCGAATCCGAAGGGCCTTTTTCGTTTCCGATGGCGGCATCCCTGCGCTTCACGCCCGTGCATCCCGAGGCGGCGCGCTACGCCTCCGCGCTGATCTGCGCGGGCGAGCTGTGGACCGGCCCCGAGGCGTGGCGGGGATTCGCCGGCTATCTCGCGCACCGCGGCTGGGAAGCCCAGATCGCCGACCTGCGGCGGATCGATGGCGGCGTGGTGGCCCGTGCCGAGGCGCTGGCGGCGCACGCGCGCACGCTCGCGGCGCCGCCGGTCCTCGTCGGCCACGGCGCAGGGGCACTCGCCGCGCTGGCCGCCGCGGGCCTCGGACCCGCGGCGGCCGTGGTCCTGCTCGCGCCGCTCCCTCCGCGCAGCACCGCCCTACGTGCGCTGCTCGGCCGTTGGGGCGTGCTGCGCGCGGTGGCCTTCGGCCGGCCGGTGCTCCCGCCCGCGCCGCCCGCGGCCGTGCTCGCGCTCGACGAGCTGCCGGCTGCCACGCGCGCGGGGGTGATCGGCGGCCTCGCCGCCGACCACCCGGCCGCCGTGCTCGACCTGATGCGGGGTCGCGTCCGGCCGGCCGCCCCCGGGGCGACGCCGGTGCTACTCGCCACCGGCGAGCGCGATCCGCTGCTACCGCCGCCCGCGGCCGCCTCACTCGCTGCGACGATCGGCGCGGAGCATCACCTCCTGCCCGGCGCGGGACGCTGGCTCCAGTGCGCGCCGGGATGGGAGCAATGCGTCGGCGCCGTCCATCGCTGGATCGTGCAGCAGCTCGGCGAGAGGCTGCTCGACTTCTACGCCGAGGCGATGGCGGAGCGCGACGGCGAGGACGTGGACGAATGACTAGCTGGCCTGCTGCTTCGGGGGCAGGAACGTGTGCAGGCCGCACTCGGTCTTTTCCTGGCCCGCCCACCGGCCCGCGCGCTCGTCCTCGCCCGGCAGCACCGGCCGCGTGCAAGGCGCGCAGCCGATGCTCGCGTAGCCGCGCTCGAAGAGCGGATGCGTGGGGATGTCGTGCCGCTGGAGATAGTAGAACGTGTCGCGCGACGTCCACGACGCCAGCGGGTTGATCTTGTAGAGGGCGCCCTGGTACTCCTCGACCACGGGCAGCGCCTGTCGCGTGAAGGCCTGGTCGCGGCGCCGCCCGTTGACCCACGCGCGCACGCCGGGCAGGAAGCGCCGCAGGGGCTCGACCTTGTTCACGTGGCAGCAGAGGTCGGGATCGCGCGCGTAGAGATCGAGCCCGTAACGTGCGGCGAACGCCTGCCTGGGCATCACCGGATGCAGCTCGACGAGGTTGAGCTGGAAGCGGCGCACCAGCTCGTCGCGGTAGGCGAGCGTCTCCGGGAAGTGGAAGCCGGTGTTGATGAAGACCACCGGGACCTCCGGCGCGATCGCACGCAGCATGTGCGCGAGCACCACACCATCGTGCTGGAAGGAGCAGGTGAGGATCACGTCGGGGCGAAAGCGCGTCCACGTCCAAGAGAGCACAGCTTCCGGCGTGGCCTCCTCGAGCTCGCGGTTGGCCGCGTCCAAGTCGAAATCGGTCGGCGCCGCGGACATCCATGGACGGTAACACAGGGGTATGGGCCAAACAACGCGATCGCCGTGACCGACCGCCGTGAAGTTTGACACGGCCCGCCGCGGCTGTTAGCGCCGGGCGCCATGGACGCGTACATCATCGACGCCTGCCGCACCCCGCGCGGGCGGAAGAACGGCGGGCTCGCGGGCGTGCATCCCGTCGATCTGTGCACGGTGCCGATGAAGGCGATCGTCGAGCGCACCGGTATCGATCCCACGCGCATCGACGACGCGATCGTCGGCTGCGTCACGGAGGCCGGCGAGCAGGGCGCCTGCATCGGCCGCGCGGCGGTGCTGGCCGCCGGCTGGCCGATCGAGATCGCGGGCTTCAGCTTAAACCGCTTCTGCGGCTCCGGGCAGACCGCGGTGAACCTGGCCGCGCAGGGCGCGGCATCCGGCGCCTACGACGTGGTCTACGCGGGCGGCGTCGAGAGCATGAGCCGCTGCCCGATGGGCAGCGACATGGGCGCGCTCCCGCCGAGTCTCACCGACCGCTACAACCTGATCCCGCAGGGGCTCTCGGCCGAGATGATCGCCGATCAGTGGGGATACAGCCGCCGGCGGCTCGACGAGTATGCGCTCGAGAGCCAGCGGCGGGCGTGGCGCGCGATCCAGGAGGGGCGATTCGCCAAGAGCCTGGTGCCGGTCCCGGACGCTCCGCAGGCCGACGGCACGCGCAAGACGGTGGCCGCCGACGAGCATCCGCGCCCGCAGTCGACGCTCGAGGGCCTGATGGCGCTCAAGCCGTCGTTCAAGCCCGACGGGAAGATCCACGCCGGCAACTCGAGCGGCATCGTCGACGGCGCAGGCGGGGTGCTGCTCGCCTCCAAGCGCGCCGCCGAGGACCTCGGCCTCACGCCGCGCGCGCGCATCGTCGACACCGTGATCGTCGGGTCGGAGCCCGTGATCATGCTCACCGGGCCCATTCCCGCGACGCAGAAGATCCTCAGGCGGACCGGGATGACCGTCGACGACATCGATCTCGTCGAGATCAACGAGGCCTTCGCCCCGGTGCCGCTGATCACCATGCAGGAGATCGGCATCCCGCACGAGAAGGTGAACGTCAACGGTGGCGCGATCGCGCTCGGGCACCCCCTCGGGGCGACCGGCGCGATGCTGATCGGCACGCTCCTCGACGAGCTCGAGCGTCAGGACAAGGCCGTCGGCCTGTGCACGATGTGCATCGGCTACGGCATGGGCATCGCGACGATCATCGAGCGGGTGTAGCGGCGGGCGTCGGCTGCGGGCGCGCGCGGTCGCTGCGGAGGTCGCTCACCGGCGCACCCCCGCCCGCCGACCGCCGCTCACGCCACGTGCAGGTTGCGCTTGGGCACGTCGCGCAGCAGCACGTCGTCGGGCGCCTCGCGCTGGTCGCCCTCGAGGAGCCGCTCGAGCCCCTCGCGGACCTCCTTGCGGGTCATCTGGACGCCGTAGCTCTGGAGGATCGCGCGGATCAGCTCGTAGTGCGACTCGATCGACTGCGTGACCGAGAGGTAACCGTGCGCGCCGGCGCTGCGGCCGGCCCACAGGTTGAGCGGCGCCATCTTGAAGAACGTGAGATCACTCTCGGCGGGCTCGATGAGAATGATGTCGCCCTGGAAGTGTGGGTCGTCCTGGTACTGGCGGATGCCGAGCTGGAGGCGCGAGTGGAGCAGCGTGCGCAGCACCTGGTTGAGCACCGTGAGCATGCCCTGATCGGCGAGCGGACGGCCCTGGAGGACGTACTCGCCGCGGTCGGGCAGGTAGCGGCGCACGACGCGGTTCGAAAAAGGCCGGAACGGGTTGTAGCAGATGACGAGGTCCGCACCGTGCTCGATCGCGACGTCGATGTTCGCGGTGCGCCGCACGCCGCCGTCGACGTAATCGACGCCCCGGATGCGCGCCGGACGGTAGAAGCCGGGCAGGGCCGTGGAGGCTTGCACGGCCTCGGAGATGGTCACCGAGGTGTCCTCGTCGTGGCCGAAAACCACGCGCTCGGCCGTGTCGAGGTTCATCGCGACGATGTACAGCTCGACGCCGCGCATGCGGAAGAGCACCCGGAAGTCGTTGCTCATGCCGCGCCGCTCGATGTTGTGGCGCAGGTAGCTCTCGAGGGCCGCGTTGTCGAAGATGCCCGAGGGCAGGTAGGCGAGCGGGAAGGGGAACTCGCGGACCGAAGCGATCGCGTCGACCACCGGGCGCACGCAGGCGACGAGATTCGAGAGCGTCGGCTGCCGGCGGGCGCGCGTGAGCTGATCCTCGAGCGAGCGCACGAGCCCCGGCGTCTGCACGAAGAAGTCGTAGAGGAGCCCCGGGACGTAGGTGATCAGGTCGATCAGGAACTCGACCGGCTTGGCGAGGAACTCGCCCAGGTTGAGCTGGTAGAAGTCGAGCGGCGAGAAGTAGGTGAACGCGTCGGACGTTCCCTCGAGGGCGCGCAGCATCTGCGGCGGCGAGACGCCGCCCGCCAGCGGCGCCGCGAGGAAGGCGCCGGCCGAGAGCCCGACGTAGACGTCGAAGTCGGTGGTCTTGCGGTTGACGAGGAAGTCGTCGAGGGCCTTCAGGCCGCCGAGCTTGTAGGCGCCACCGGTGATCGCCCCGCCGGCGAGGACCATCGCGATGCGCGGATTGCGCTTGCGCACGGAGAGGTCGCTCTTGTGGACGATCGTGAGGCCCATGGCCGCCGCTCGCTACCCCCTCACGCTTCGCCGGGTCGCCGGCGCCACTCGGGGTCGGGGCATCCCGTCATGACCACAGGATAAGCAAGGCATGTACCATTCGGTATCCCCCAGCCCCTCCGTGTCGGACTCTCAGGATTGGCACGATGCGTCGTACTAAAGGGCAGTTCGCCAGTCAAGAAACGGACTCATTCTGCGCCGATTAGAGCAAGAGCCGGCCTTGCAGACCGCTCAGCTCGTGCGCGCCTGTCGGATCGGCTTCCAGCGAAACGGCGTGTCGCGCATCGTTCGATCGGCGAGCGCGAGCGCTTCGGGCGTGTCGATCGTGAGCCACCGTGTCGCGGTGACCCAGCCGTAGACCGGCACGCCGGCCGCGATCAACCGAGGATAGGTGACGCGCGTGATCCCGAACGGGACGCCAGCGTCCATCCAACGGAAGATCCCGGGCTCGAGCACGTGGAGCCCCGGGAACATGAAGCTTCGCAAGGGCTCCCCGGCGTCGCCCGGAGGGAGCCCGGCGATCCGGCGCACGCGGTCCTCGGCGCCGAGCTCGACCAGCCCCCAATGCGCGGCCTCGGGATCGGCGCGCACGGCGATCGTCGCGATCCCGCCGCGCGCCCGGTGGAACGCAACGATCTCCGCGAGGTCGACCTCGAGCAGGCTGTCGCCGTTGACCACCACGAACGGCTCCTCGCCGAGCAGCGGCTCGGCGCGCTTGATGCCCCCGCCGGTGTCGAGGATCGGATCCTCCCAGGAGTAGCGGATCCGCAGCCCGAAGCGCGCCCCGTCCCCGACGTGCTCCTCGATCAGCCGGCCGAGGTGGTGGAGGTTGATGACGACCTCCTCGATCCCCCCGGCGCGCAGAAAGGCGAGCAGGTGCTCGAGCAGCGGGCGGCCGCCCACCGGCATGAGCGGCTTCGGCAGCACGTCGGTGCGCGGGGCGAGCCGCCGTCCGCGTCCGGCGGCGAGCACCATGGCGCGGCGGATCATGCGGCGGCCAGCTCGGGCACGTGCTCGGCCAGCCGATCCTGGAGGCCGGCGAGGGCGGGCAACGCGGCGAGCATCCGCCGTCCGACCGCGTAGACCGCGGGCAAGTAGGCGAGGTAGCCGGGCTTGCCCTGCACCAGCTCGAGGAAGTGGAAGCGGCCGATCACTTTGAGCGCGCGGTGGAGCGCGCACAGGCGGTAGCGCGCGGCGACCTCCCCGGGCAGCGGGAGGCCGGCCGCGGCGCGTGCGGCGGTAAAGCGCGCGAGCAGCTCGGCCTCGAGCGGCGGGTCGATCAGCGTGGCTGTCGTGCGGTCGGTCAGCAGCGCCGCCAAGTCGTACGCGTCGGGGCCGAGGAGCGCATCCTGGAAGTCGAGCAGCCGCAGCCGGCCGTCCTGCACGTGGAGGTTCCAGGCCATGAAGTCGCGGTGGACGAGGACCGGATCGGGCGCGGCGAACGGCGCCGCCACGGCCGCCAGTGCGTCCAGCAGCGCGGCGCGGGCGGCGGGAGCGAGCGGGCGGCCGCGGCGCGTCTCGATCCCGTGCTCGACGAAGTGCTCGAGCTCGCGGCGCGCGAGCCTCGGGTCGAAGCGGCGGCGGAACGCGTAGCAGCCGGGGTCGGGATGCCGCGCCCCTTCGGCCTGGAGCGTCGCGAGGAGGTCGACCGCGCGCGCGAAGAGCCCGGCTGCCGCGGCCGGCGCCGCGCCGGCGGCGGCCCAGAGCGTCGTGTCGCCGACGTCCTCGAGCAGGAGCAGGCCGTCGCGCCGGGCGGCGTCGTGGTAGATCACGGGGACCGGGAAGCCGCGCGCCGCGAGCCACCGGCCCACGTTGAGGAAGGGCAGCTCGTCGATCACGATGCCGCCGCCGAGCTCGTCGGAGCCGGGCGCGAACCGCCCCTCGCCGAGCACCATGGCGACCGCGCTGGCGGGCACGCCCGGCCCCGCGAGCACGAGGCGCACGTAGCGGCGGCTCGAGGCGTCGCCGGCGAGCGCGGTCGTGGCGACGATGCGCGCCGCCGTCCCGAAGGCGTCGTGCACGGCGCGCTCGCAGGCCGCGCGCACCTCCCGCCCGATCGACTCCGCCATCGTCCGCTCGCCGCCTTTACCACGTCGGAGCGTGGGGGCAACTGCGCGCTCGCGCGACGTGTGCGCGGCGCGCCGTGGTTGACAGGGCAGAGCCGTTCTCGTACCTAGCCTCAAGTTTTCCCCATGCATTTTCAGTACGTGCCCGTCGTCGCGACGTTCGTGATCGCGGCCCTGATCCCCGGTCTGTTCCTCGCGGTGAATCTCCTCCTCGGCCCCCGCCGGCCCTCGCCGGTGAAGAGCGAGGCGTTCGAGTGCGGCAACCCCTCGAGCGGCCCGGCCTGGGGGCGCTTCGCGGTGAAGTTCTACCTGCCGGCGATCCTCTTCATCGTCTTCGACGTCGAGGTGGTCTTCCTCTACCCGTGGGCCGTCCTCTTCCGTCGCCTCGGGCTCTTCGGCGTCGTCGAGATGGGGATCTTCGTCTTGGTGCTCGCGCTCGGGCTCGTCTACGTCTGGCGCAAGGGAGCGCTCGAGTGGGACTGACCGTGCGCCGATGAGCCCCGACGAGGTTCTCGCCCGCGCGCTCGCGCTCGTCCCCGGCGCGACGGCCGCGCCCCCGGAGCTGGTGCGCGGTCAGGCGGTCGTGATCGTGCCGCGCGAGCGGCTCGGCACGGGGCTGCGCGCGCTGCGCGACGACCCCGGGCTCCGCTTCGATCGCCTGAGCGACGTGACCGCGGTCGACTACCTCCCGCGGGAGCCCCGCTTCGAGGTCGTCTACCAGCTCCACTCGCTCGCCCACGGCCATCGCCTACGCGTCAAGGTGCCGCTGCCCGGTGACGACCCGGAGGTGCCGTCGGCCGCGGCGCTGTGGAAGAGCGCGCTGTGGGCGGAGCGGGAGGCCTGGGACATGTTCGGCATCCGCTTCACGGACCACCCCGATCTGCGTCGCATCCTCATGTATCCCGAGTTCCAGGGCCACCCGCTGCGCAAGGACTACCCGGTCGGCCGCCGCCAGCCGCTCGTGCCCGAGCGCGATCCGATCGCCGATCCCTGGCCGGCGCGGCGGGCCGGGGTCTAGGGCCGATGGCCGGCCAGACCGAGGCGATGCACATCCAGATGGGGCCGTCGCACCCCGCGTCGCACGGCACCATCAAGTTCAACCTCGAGCTCGACGGCGAGACGATCGTCGACGTCGACGTCGAGATCGGCTACCTCCATCGCGGCTTCGAGAAGATGTGCGAGCAGGGGACGTGGAACCACGTCTTCCCCTACGCCGACCGGCTCAACTACGCCTCGCCGCTGCTCAACAACGTGGGCTTCGCGCTCGCGGTGGAGAAGCTCGCCGGCATCACGGTGCCCGAGCGCTGCCAATACGTCCGCACGATCGTCGGGGAGATCTCCCGCATCACCGACCACCTCACCTGCCTCGGCATGGCCGCGAGCGAGGTGGGCGCCGTATCGGCGGGCTTCTACATGCTCGAGGCGCGCGAGCTGCTCTACGACCTCGTCGAGGCGATCACCGGGGCGCGCCTCACGGTGACCTATTGCCGGCTGGGCGGGGTCACCAACGACCTGCCGCCGGATTTCCGCGCGCGCGTGGCCGCCGCCTTCGCGAGCCTGCGCGGCGTGCTCGACGACTGCCGCATGCTGCTCGACCACAGCCGGATCTTCCTCGACCGCATGGTCGGGGTGGGCGCGATAGGCCGTGAGGAGGCGATCTCGTGGGGCCTCACGGGGCCGCTGCTGCGGGCCACCGGCGTCGCCTGGGACGTCCGCAAGGCCGAGCCTTACCTGATCTACGACCGCGTCGCGTTCGAGGTGCCCACCGGCACCACCGGCGACAATCACGACCGCTTCCAGGTGCGCATGGCGGAGATGGAGCAGAGCATGCGCATCGTCGAGCAAGCCCTCGACCAGCTCCCCGACGGTCCCATCCGCGTCGCCGATCCGCGCTTCGTGCTGCCGCCGAAGCCGCAGGTCTACGGCTCGATCGAAGGGCTCATGAACCACTTCATGCTGGTCATGGAGGGCCAGCGCATCCCCGCCGGCGAGGCGTACGTGGTCACCGAGGGCGCCAACGGCGAGCTCGGGTTCTACCTCGTGAGCGACGGCAGCGGGCGTCCCTACCGGGTGCGGGTCCGGCCGCCGTGCTTCTATGGCATGGGCGCGCTCGGGCGGATGCTCAAGGGCGCCATGGTCGCGGACATCATCACGACCTTCGGCCAGATCAACATGATCGGAGGCGAGTGTGACCGCTGAGGCGCTCGAGCTCTCGCCGGCCGCGCTCGTCGAGTACCGGGAGATCCTCGCGCGCTATCCCACCCGCCGGGCCGCGCTCATGCCCACCCTCTGGCTCGCGCAGCGCGAGTTCGGCTGGCTCTCGCCGGCGGTGCTGGAGCACGTCGCCCGGCTGATGGAGCTGCCGCTCGGGTGGGTGACGTCGGTCGCCTCCTTCTACACGATGTACTGGAAGGAGCCGCCGGCGCGCCATCGGCTCCAGATCTGCCGCAACCTCTCCTGCGCGCTGCGCGGCGCCGAGCAGATCCTCGCGGCCGTCGAGGGGCGGCTCGGCATCCGCGACGGCGAGCGCACCGCCGACGGCCGCTTCGCGCTCGAGGAGGTGGAGTGCCTCGGCTCGTGCGGCACGGCGCCCGTGCTCCAGCTCGACAACGCGGAGTACCACGAGAACCTCGACGTCCCGAAGGTGCTCGCTCTGATCGAGCGGCTGGCGTCGGAGTGAGCC
>Ga0209060_10000781_pt1 | contig 45936 bp, 35 predicted proteins | sample Coa_R1_8_FD_187155 | JGI IMG/M metagenome (GOLD analysis project Ga0209060, IMG submission 187155) | Surface soil microbial communities from Centralia Pennsylvania, which are recovering from an underground coalmine fire - Coalmine... | ecosystem: Environmental > Terrestrial > Soil >...
AATCGATGACAGTACAAAGTTCCTGGTGCTGAACGAGGGGAGGATCGTCTTCGACGGTACAACGCTGGAACTGGTTCGTACGGACGATCCATGGCTGAAGGAATATCTTGCCTGAGGCTATCGCTTACCTTGCTTCCATTCTTCAAACGAGATGCGTGGGATCGTCAGGAAAGAATCGCGAGTTTTGACGTAGGAACCCAGGCCGTTCATGCGACCGATGGCATGAAGCTCTTCGGCACGTATATAGGGGCCAGCAGGGTCGACGAACTTGTCCTCGATGTAGATGGAAACGACCCTCCCTAGGATAATGCGCGAGCGTCCGATCTCCATGGTGGTGTACTCGCGGCACTCAAGCGCTGCGTGGGCCTGCTCGATGCGCGGCACCTTCACGACCTGTGAGGGCGCGGTGGTAAGGCCAGCCACATCGAGTTCCTCAACATCTGAGGGAAAGTCCGTAGCACAGACGTTCATCTGGCGGGCCAGATCTTCCGTCACGACATTGACCACGAACTCGCCCGTGCGGCGAATGTTACGCGCGGTGTCTTTGGGGACGAAACTCGCAGTGGGACGGTCAGTTACGCCTACACCGATGATCGGTGGATCTGTACAAAGATAGTTGTAGGCACTGAAGGGTGCAGCATTCAAACGCCCATCCTCGCTCATGCTTGTGATCCATGCGATGGGCCTCGGCGCTACCAAACCGATCAGTAGATTGTAAGTTTGGCGATGTGTAGCTTCTTCCATGTTGAACTTCATGAACAGGCTCCATGGGCGTTCGCTGGCTATCTTACCGAGGATTCGGTTCAGCAGGCATCGAGATTGTCTATTGTTTGGACGTGCTGGCCGGGGCGGATACCGTGCTTGCGGGTGTCGTGGCAGGCATGGTGTAGATCACCTCACCCGGGCGGGTGTAGTGCAACTCCTCACGGGCCTGGTGCTCGATCGCGTTAGGGTCGTTCTGCAGCCGATCGACATGCCCCTTGAGCAGCTCATTTTCTCTTTGCAGATCGTGTAGCTGGCTGTCCAGCGTTCGCGCATCCTGGCGCTTCTGTTGGTACACGGTAAGTCCGTTCTGCCCGAAGATGACGTGATAGCCCATCGCAATCGCAAGGACAGCAGCCGCTCCGGTAGCGATCCTTCGCCAGCCGGCGTGGGCGCGGCCATACAGACGCACGATGGCGGAGGACCGACCTCCATCTGAGCGCGCTGTGATCGAACGTGACATTCCATTACAAGTGGAAATATCGCAGTGAGTACCGTCAAGTGGAAAACCTCCTTGCTCGGGACGCGAACCAAGTTCGTACTGATCCTCCATTCCTGAAAACTGCCCTACAAGAGTTATTGACGGCTAGCTGTCATGCGTATTTTTTCTGCTCTAAGTGTCGAAAATCGCTTATTCTCTTGCAGAATCGTGCGCAAATTACCGGTAGCGACCGAATAAAGTGCATAAGCCTTTGCACCTTGGTATCCTTCTCTAGACTCATGCAGATTCTGTTTGCCATTTCGATTCTCTGTTTCATGGCCCTTCTATGGGCAGGATTTGCAATTGCTCGCCATATTCGTCGCGGCCACGAACGCACTGAGGTAGATACATCATCGCGGCGCGACTTCGCCCAGCATCTCTATACAGCTGCAGAGGAAACACGCTTGCCCCGTGTTGTTCGTCATCAGTCAGTGCGTGATGTAACAGCCAGAAAGAGTTGGAACACTGCGGCGACTGCGGTTCAGATTCCGCCATCCTTCAATGAAGAACGTACCGGAACAATGGATGGCTGGCGCAAGTCGCCTCAGTCGTCGCAATCCCGTAGCCCCGAACGGTTAGACTGGGTTTACTTCAACAAAGACGCTGGCGATCTCTCGGACCCGTACCAGCCCAGGCACGCTCGGGGAGCTTCGAGCGCCCAGGCAACTTCAAACAGGCGCTACTAGCGCGAAAGGACCTGCTGCATGCAATCCGCCATCTCTTCTCCCTCCGGTCTCGCGCACAGTTCAGCCTCTTTCCAGAAGACGCTGACTGGAAGAATTATCCTTGCCGTTGCGGCCACTGGACTTGTCGCCGTGTGCGCGCATATTTCGCTGCCACTTCCCTTCACTCCCGTGCCGCTTACGCTCCAGACATTCGCCGTCATTCTTGTGGGCATGGCTCTGGGGCCTGTCGCCGGGTTCTCGGCGATGGTTCTGTATCTTGCTCAGGGTGCTATGGGTTTGCCGGTATTCACCCCTCATGGTCCAGGAGGCATTGCCCAATTGATGGGTCCGACGGCTGGTTTTCTTTTCTCTTATCCGTTGGCTGCGGCTTCTGCCGGGTGGGTTGTTCGCGCGCTAGGTAATCGTGCATCGCGATTTACGCGAGCCGTGGTTGCGGGCTGCGTGGCCAGCTTGTTCATCTTCGCACTTGGCGCTGGTTGGCTGGCGAGCCTGCTCCACCTGAATGCATCAGCGACCTGGCATCTGGCAATCGCGCCCTTCCTTCCTGGCGAGGCAATCAAGATTACGGCAGCGGCCGGCATCTACAGTACATTCGAACGCTGGCGCCGCTCCTGAAGCTAGGCCCGAAAGGATTTATCTCGCTACTCTCCGCGCCGGGCGATTACATCCGGTTCAGCATTGAACACTTTCACCTCTCCCCAAGGATTACTGCATCATGAGCACAACCAGCACCGCGATTCAAGAGATCAGCATTGCCCATAGCCCCGACTCCGATGACGCATTCATGTTCTACGGACTCGCAACCAACAAGGTCCGTGTTCCGGGTTACAAGTTCACCCACACCCTGACCGATATTGAAACGCTGAATCAGCGAGCCATCAAAGAAGCCTTCTATGACGTAACCGCGATCTCCTTCCACGCTTATCCCTACTTGCAGGACAAGTACACCTTGATGGCCTGCGGTGGGAGCGTCGGCGAGGGTTATGGGCCGATGATCGTCGCCAGCCGTAAGCTATCACTCGATGCCGTCAAGAAGACGAAAATTGCTGTTCCGGGGACTCTGACGACTGCATATTTAACGTTGAAGTTGTTCGCGCCAGAGATCGAAACGGCAGTCGTGCCGTTCGATAAGATCATCCCGGCCGTTGTCGCGGGCGAGTATGATGCCGGACTCATCATCCATGAAGGACAGCTTACCTATGCAAAGGACGGCCTGGTAAAACTGCTGGATCTTGGCCAGTGGTGGAGAGAACAGACTGGCCTTCCGCTGCCTCTGGGCGGCAACGCGATCCGCCGATCGCTCGGAGCGGAGACGCTGCTGACGACGACCAATGCACTTCGCGACAGCATTCAGCATGCTCTCGACAACCGCGAAGAGGCGTTAGCCTATGCGATGCAGTTCGCACGTGATCTGGATACATCGCTCGCCAATCGCTTTGTGGGCATGTACGTAAACGAGCGCACGTTGAACTATGGACCCGACGGAAGAGAGGCCATCAAAAAGCTGCTTGACATGGGCTTTGAGCGCGGCATCATTCCGCACAAAGCGAATGTTGATTTTGTTGGCTAAGAAACAGCTTGCAGCGCGCCTGTAACGCTGCAAGCTGTGTTATTCTTGAATAGTCGATTGATTGCAGTCAGGCTGGTTTCAAAGGCGTGTCATAGCTCTCGATGACTTCTCAAAACCTGGACGCGTAGCTCAGCTGGTAGAGCATTCGACTCTTAATCGACTGGTCGTAGGTTCGATCCCTACCGCGTCCACCATTTCTCCAGACAGATCAGCTTTCACGTGTTTGCTTTTCCACTTGTCGGGAATGCCATCTGGCTAATTTTTGATGACATCCCTAGAACTGGAACCGAGCCGACACCTGCATACGCCGATACTGCGTCAGCGTCGCGCTATAAACACCCATCTGAGGCCCGTCGGTTGATCCGGTATCGAGTGAGTGCACATCGAACCGTGTGCTATTCGTCAAATTAAACACCTCGCCCGCCAGATTTAACAGATAGCGATCGCCAAAATGAAACCCTTTATGCAGTCCCAGGTCGACATCAAAGTACCCATCACCACGGAACTGATTCCGCTGGCCGGCCTCCCCAGGATACGGACTGCGCATGTTGGCACGAGCGGCAATAGGATCGTCGAACGCCTGTGGACTGCCGTTCGCATCCTGATGCTTCCGCATCTTAATCGGCCCTGTCTGCACCATGTTGCTCTGCCACTCCCAGTTTGTCGACCATCCAAGGCCATCGGAAATACCGAACGGCAGCCCACTAGATACGCGCGCAATTCCTGCAAGGTTCCAGTTGCCGATCAGCGCATCCACGAGATGACTCACATTGCCGCCATAATGCTGTCCACGCCCAAACGGCATCAGCCACACCCAATCGGCCGTCAGCAGATGCGCCGTGTCAAAATCCGACACAGCGTAATTCTTACGGGGATTCCAGGCATCCAGGATCATGCCAAAGTTAGCTGCATTCCCATTTGGAAGGAATACGTTCGTTGGATTGCTCTCGGAGTCAGAACCTAAGTCCAACGACTTCGAGTACGTGTAGCTCAAATCGATCTGGACATTGTGCGCCATCGGATGACGCAGAACGAACTGTCCCGCGTGATATGAACTCGTTCCGTTCGATGAGGTCACATACAGCGAGGAGTACTGTAGCGGCCAGAAGCGGCCCGGTCCGCTTGGGCAGCCCATGGTGCACGCAATATCAAGATCGTATAGAGCTGCGGTCTCGTTTCCACGGGCAAAGACCCACTCGTTGTCGTAGATGTTCTGCGTAGCAGAAGAACCTTCCACTCCGCCGCCAGACGTTCCCTTTGCATCCGGGAAGAGGTTCTCCCAATAAGGAATCGTTGGCACGTCAGTACGCCCCTGATCGACGAATTGCGACATCATCGTTCCGGCAGTGTAGTAGTCCATGCCGGATTTTGGGTCCACCAGATCGAGAGGCTGGGCAAGATCGATCGATTGGAGGAGGTGTCTGCCCAGCCGGCCAACATAATTGGCTTCAAGTGTGAACCCGCCAGGAAGTTCGCGCTGGAAGGAAAGATTGAAGACATGCGAGTACGGCGTCTGCAGATGATCGTCCAGGCCGTATGTGATCGCAAACCCCGTACCGCTAGGATCGTTGGAAGGCGTCTGCGGATATCCGATACTCGATGGCGCAGAAGGAACTAGATTGGGAAGATTATGCAGCCCGGTGAAGCGCGGCGTCGTGTCTGCCGTCTGGACGCTCGCGGGGTTAGTAATCGAACTCGAGAGCGAGAACGATCCTGACTTGCTGTAGTTCGTCACCAGGCCCTGCCCATAGTGATCGTAGTACATGCCATAGCCGACGCGGATCGAACTCCTTCCCGCTCCGCCCAGCAGTTTGTTCAACCACGTGCCTCCCTCAGGCGCGGGCGCAAACGCGATGGCAAGGCGCGGTGCGATATTGTGCCAGTTCATAGGATAGAAGGGCTTTGCGCCGCGTGCCTGGCCAGAGGGCGCAAATGAGATATCCGGCTGTACGCTGTTACCTACCGCTGCCTGTTGGCCACGCGTTAGAAACCATTGGTGCATATCGATCGTCGGCTGGACCTGCTGTCCGTTCGTCTCGTATGGCGTCTGCAAAATGGTGTGGCGAAGGCCTGCAGTAAGCGTCAGGTTCGGCAATGGACGAAAGGCGTCCTGCACGTAATACTCAAACTCATTCGAGCGGAAGCTGCGATTCACCGGTACTCCAACTCCAAGTAACGTCCCCTTTGTGCCATCGGCAGAGAGGTTGTAGTTGAAATGTGCCGTCTCCTCGTTCGTCAATCCGGCGAGCATGCTAACCGCCAGATCGTAGTTGGTTCCGAAACCATCCGATACGGTCGGGAAACCGAATGCAGCAGGATCGAAGCTGCCGCCGAGCCCGGCGAAGCCAGATTCCAGCATCCACGCATAATTCGCAGACGCACCCGAGTAGGAGTTAGCGTTCGTGCTGTTTTGATACGTGAACCTCCGATAGTTCACACCAAACTGCACCGTATGCCGGCCCTTTGTCCACGTATAGTCATCTAAAATGTTGTGTGTCGGCACGATTGTCGAAGTGCTGCGTGTCTGCGCCTCAGGCGTATCCAGCGATCGGAAGGTAACGTACTGCCCGTTGCCCGCGCCCGTCGTTGCAATGCTCTGGCGTATGAATCCATACCGCAGGTTATTCACAATGTTCGCTGTAGGCGTCCACGTGTAGTTGGCAGAGATGCCCTTCGAATTGTCCGTATTCTTCTGGCTAGCTGGTTGACCCGGATAATAGGGAGCAAACGACTGCGTATCGTTCTGCATACTCGCTCGAACATAAACCCGGTTCTTCTCGTTGATGTTGTAATCCAACCGCGCGATGTAAACGTTCTGGATCTCCGGCACCGAAGCAGCGAAGCTATACGAGCCCGTGTTAAGACCATCCCCCTGTGTAAACCCGTTGCTATGAGGGTACAGCTGGAACAGCGCGATGGAGTTTGGGTTGACGCCCGGGCCCCATGGGCAGGTCCCATTGGCGGAGCAGTTGGGATCCATGCTCGCAAACTGGGGTGGCGTCAGAGTCACAGTGCTTCCATCGTCAGCGGTGTACATCAGGTTTCCCGCTCGTAATGAATCCGTCGGAACCGTTCGAACCGTAGGCGCCGCTTCGTTCTGCCGGTTGCCCTCATAGTTTCCAAACAGGAAGATCTTGTCTTTCTTCAGCGGGCCGCCCACAGAAATTCCATAGGTGTTGCGGATCAGGTGACCCGGCGTATTCGGCAACCCGGAGTTGATCTGAGCCGCCTTGTTGAACCAGTCGTTCGCAACGCCAAGATTGCTGCGGTTATACCAATACGTCGACCCATGGATCTGGTTTGTTCCGGACTTCGTCACCAGATTTACCTGTCCCCCCGAAGACCGTCCGGTATCAGCGTTCGAGCTTGAGGTCGTCACGCGAAACTGCTCCGTCGCGTCCAGGCTGTTGCGAAGAACACCGCTGAAGGCCGCAGGATTCACCTGATTGTTGTTGTCTACGCCATCCAACGTAATATTCGTCTGGTCGGATCGCGCTCCGCTCACAACACCGTTCCGGCTCTCTGTCGACTGCGTGTTGCTTCCGATGAACAGAACGCCCGGTTGCAGCGCGAGCAGAGTTTGCGGATTGCGGCCCTCGCTTGGCAGCTGCATGATTGTCTCATTGTTGATCGCATTGCCGATCGTAGCGTCTGTCGTATTGATCGTTTCCGTCGCAGCTGAGACATCCACCGACACCACATCTGCACTCACCTGCAGCTTCATGTTCACCGTCGCAGGCTGAGCTACCAGCAGTTGCGCAGTCGTGGTGAACTTACCGAACCCTGGAGCCGTCGCGGTAATCGTATATGTGCCAGGCGCAATCTGCTGCAGGGAGTACTCTCCCTGAGAGTTCGTCACCGCATCGACCCTGACCCCATTCGCTGCGTTCACGATAACGACCGAAGCCCCGGGAATCGCCGCTCCCGCCGGGTCGGTCACAAGTCCCCGCAACGAGGTGCTGGCGTTCTGGCCAAAACCTGCGTACGAAAGACACAAAACTACAAGAACGAAGGAATATCGAAGAAGTCGCACGTGGCCTCGCGAGAAATGCGATTACACCAACGCCGTTCGCGCGAACCTGAGAAGTCTGGATCGTGCGTATATTTTTACCAAGCAGAACTGGAAAAGCTCTCAGAAGTAGCGTGGCGTGCACCTAATATGTCAGAGGCGTTACATTCAGGCAACAAAAAACGTCTTCCTGCCCCAGTTTTAGTGCAATTCGTCCCAGATCTGGTGATATGGAAATTCAAGCATCGAAATCGGTTCATCAGTAACGAGATCTCCTCGGGGGGTGTCTATACAGCACGCTTCGATTGCCGGCCGATCGAGCAGATCTATCCCTTGCAGCAACCGATAGGTCCATACGGCACACTCGAAGTCGTTGCCGTATTGATTCAAAATTCGCGACAACAAACAGACAAGCGAAGAGGGGATCAATGTTCTCCGGCACCCATAAGAGCCATCCTAAAATGTGCCGGAACCATCTATAGAACGGAGTTGGTATTGGATCTTCCGTGTCCCTTGGATCCTCTTTTGCAGCGCTAACGGTGTCATAAACCCCAACAAATTTATGTAATAAAGCGGAAGCGTTTCGAGGGAATTTATGCGATTTCTGAATCTTTCAAATAGGCTGCCGCGTCTAAAAGTCCAATTATCGATAATTTTGCGTTATCCAGCTATCGATGAAAACGCGCCGACTGTTACCCCTTGTTTTCCATAACCCACTGGTTCGCAATGCGATTACGAACCAGTAAACATGTTCACAAGGAAGTTTTATGTGGATTGTTCGTTTAGCCCTACGGCGCCCGTATACCTTTGTCGTCCTGTCAATATTATTGCTGATCATGGGGCCTGTAACGATTCTGCGGACCCCAACGGATATCTTTCCCAACATCGATATTCCGGTGGTCAGTGTTGTATGGCAATACTCCGGCCTGTCGGCTGAACAGATGTCCTCCCGTATTGTGATTCTGACCGAACGGGTGTTGAGCACCACGGTCAACAATATCGAGCATGTCGAATCACAGTCCATGACAGGCATCGCTGTCGTAAAGATTTTCTTTCAGCCGCATGTGGACATCAGCACGGCAATCGCCCAGGTTACAGCAGTCTCCCAGACGCAGTTAAGACAACTGCCAGCAGGAACGACTCCGCCTTTGATTATCGTTTACAACGCGTCCAGCGTGCCGATTCTTCAATTGGCCTTATCGGGAAAGGGGATGTCCGAGCAGGAACTCAATGACTGGGGGCAAAATTTCCTTCGCCCGCAGTTGATCACGGTCGAAGGTGCGGCTATTCCCTACTCTTATGGCGGCAAGCAGCGTCAAGTGCAGGTTGACTTGAACACGCAAGCGTTGCAGGCTAAAGGGCTTGCGCCATCCGATGTGACGACAGCGATTGGCAATCAGAACCTGATTCTGCCCTCAGGCACGACGAAAATGGGGCTGTTCGAATTCAACGTCGAGACTAACGGCAGCCCCACGGGCATCGACGATCTGAACGAAGTTCCAATCAAGGTGGCCAATGGCGCAACAATCTTCGTCCGCGATGTCGCCCATGTGCGCGATGGATTTCCACCGCAGACCAACATAGTCCGATCGGACGGGCAGCGCGGCTCGCTGATGACGGTTTTGAAGAACGGAAATACGTCAACGCTCGACATAGTGAAGGGAATCCGCGGGCTCCTGCCGCAAGTGGCTGCGACGCTGCCTGAAGCGCTGAAGATCACTCCTATCGCCGATCAATCGATTTTTGTGCGGGCCTCGATCAATGGCGTAGTAAGAGAGGCTATCATTGCCGCCTGCCTTACCGCGATCATGATCCTGATCTTCCTGGGTAGCTGGCGGAGCACGATCATTATTGCGGTATCTATCCCGCTGTCGATTCTGTGTTCGATCATCACGTTGAGTGCGCTGGGCGAGACGATCAACATCATGACGCTGGGCGGTCTCGCGCTTGCCGTTGGAATTCTGGTCGATGACGCGACTGTTGAGATCGAGAACATCAACCGCAATCTGGAAATGGGGAAGGAAACCGAGCAAGCCATTCTGGATGGCGCAGCCCAGATCGCGGTGCCGGCCTTTGTCTCAACGCTGAGCATTTGCATTGTGTTTGTGCCGATGTTCTTCCTAAGTGGGGTGGCGAAATACCTATTTGTTCCGCTGGCGGAGGCCGTGGTATTCGCTATGCTCGCGTCGTACCTATTGTCGCGAACAATCGTGCCGACCATGGCGAAGTATCTACTGCAAGTACACGACGAACAAGAGGTAGAAAAGAAAAAGGAGAGCCGTAATCCGCTTGTGCGTTTCCAACTCGCCTTCGAACACGGCTTTGAAAAGCTGAGAGGCGGATATCACAATCTCCTGAAGGGCGCGGTCGCGCATCCTGTTCTGTTCACGATCTGCTTCTTTGCGGCCTGCCTTGCATCCTTTGCTCTGTTCCCGTGGCTTGGGCAGGATTTCTTTCCAGCGGTTGATGGTGGACAGTTCAAGCTGCACGTACGCGCACAGACCGGGACCAGAATCGAGGAAACAGCTCGCTTATGCGACTTGATAGAAAACAGTATTCGCAGGGAGATTCCTGCGAGTGAGTTGTCCAACATTCTGGACAATATCGGCCTGCCTTACTCGGGCATCAATACGTCCTACAGCAACTCGGCCGCTATAGGACCCGCGGATGCGGATATCCAGGTGTCTTTGACGGAGAAGCACAGGCCCACGGACGAATACGTTCATGCGCTGCGCGGTCGGCTGGCGAGAGAATTTCCCGGGCTGACTTTCTACTTCCTGCCAGCCGATATCGTCAGCCAGATTCTGAACTTCGGTCTGCCAGCGCCGATCGATATTCAGATTGTCGGCCAGAATGTTGAAGCAAACCGCCAGTACGCCAATAAGTTGTTCAATCAGGTTAAATTTGTGCCGGGCATGACGGATCTGAGGATCCAGCAGCCGTTCAACTCACCGAAGCTCCAGGTCGATATCGACCGGATCAAATCGCAAGGTGCTGGTTATACAGCGCGCGATGTAGCGAGCAACCTGCTGATTGCATTGAGCGGAAGCTTTCAAACCGCGCCAACGTTCTGGCTGAATCCGCAAAATGGGGTGAGCTATAACATCTCTGCGCAAACGCCACAGTTTAAAACTGATTCTCTCCAGGGACTTGGCAATATACCGATCAACAATTCGGCTGGCACGCCACCGCAGATTTTGAAAAACCTGGCGTCAATCAACCCCGGTCAGGAACAGGCCACAGTATCGCATTTCAACGTGCAGCCGGTGCTGGATATTTATGGATCGGTGCAAGGGCGCGATCTCGGCGGCGTGTCGAGGGAGATCAACCGGATCCTGGCGGACACCAAGAAGGATCTGCCGCGGGGAACGCGAGTGATTGTTCGCGGACAGGTACAGACGATGAAGGCATCCTTCGTGGGCTTGTTGGGCGGACTAGTTTTTTCGATTGTGCTGGTCTATCTCCTGATCGTCATCAACTTTCAGTCCTGGATGGATCCGTTCGTTATTATTGCCGCTCTGCCAGCTGCTTTGGCGGGAATTGTATGGTTCCTCTTTCTTACGCACACGACGCTGAGCGTACCGGCGTTGACAGGCTCGATTATGTGCATGGGGGTAGCGACAGCAAACAGTATTCTCGTTGTGAGCTTTGCTAAGGAGCAGATGGAAGAAAAGAAGACCGCGACAGAAGCCGCGCTAGAGGCTGGATTTACGCGTTTTCGCCCTGTGCTGATGACGGCGTTGGCGATGATCATAGGCATGGTACCAATGGCTTTGGGACTGGGCGAAGGCGGAGAGCAGAACGCTCCGCTGGGACGCGCCGTAATTGGCGGATTGCTCTTAGCGACGTTATCCACATTGTTTTTTGTGCCGACCTTTTTCAGTCTTGTTCATGCGAAGGACAAGCCCAAGGTAGTTGAGTATAACGACGAATTTCGTACTGGTGAATCGGCTGGAGAAATATCATGACGAACAATGCAGTACAGAAACACTCGAACGGCCAAACAGGTGCCAAGGAACCTGCAGCGGTGAACCGGAACCCCAGCGAGACGCCGGAAAGCAAGGGCTCACGGGTGCGCTATGTAGTGATCCTGATGGTCCTTCTGGTCGTTGTTGCCATACTCGTGATTACGGGGATCGTTCCCAGGTTACGTGCGAGTAGGGCTCTGGCTGCAGAGACAAACGCACTGGCTGCACCGACTGTTCTGGTGATTCAACCGAAGCCAGGCGCACCTTCGCAGGAGATTGTGCTGCCGGGCAATATCGAGGCCTTTGTCGATTCGCCTATTTTTGCCAGAACAAACGGATATCTGAAACGCTGGTACTTCGACATTGGTTCCCACGTCAAACAGGGCCAGTTGCTGGCCGAGATCGAATCACCTGAGATTGATCACGAGTTGTCGCAGGCGCTGGCAGATCTTGGAACGGCGCAAGCGAACGAACATCTCTCTGAAATTACCGCAAACCGCTTCTCAGATCTGATCAAGCAGGACGCCGTCTCGCAACAGGACACGGATAATGCAGTGAACGACCTCGCCGCAAGGAGGACGGCAGTGAAGTCCGCTCAGGCGAATGTAGATAGGCTTAGACAACTGGTAGCCTTTGAAAAAGTTTTCGCACCGTTTGATGGTGTCGTGACGGCGCGCAATACGGATATCGGACAGCTGATTGACTCCGGTGCCGCTGGCGGACAAGCCCGCTCTCTGTTCCAGATGGCGGCTATCAACAGACTGCGTGTGTTCATCAGCGTGCCGCAAATTTATTCGCAAGCAGCTACACCTGGGCTTACCGCAGATTTGATGTTTGCCGAGTTCCCAGGACGGCGCTTTCCGGGCAAACTGGTGAGGACTTCGAGAGCGATCGATCCTGTCTCTCGAACATTGAACGTTGAAGTAGATGTCGATAATACGAAGGGCGAACTGTTTCCCGGCGCTTATGCTGAGGTTCACCTGAAGCTGAAGGACGGCCTAAGATCAACGTTGGTCGTCCCTGTCAGCGCGCTCTTGTTCCGTCGTGAAGGGCTGAGGGTCGCCATAGCTAAGAGCGACAACACTGCGGAATTATTGCCGATCACGTTGGGGCGCGACTTCGGAGATGTTGCCGAGGTCACAACCGGACTAACGGGAGAAGAACGCGTGATCACTAACCCTCCGGACTCGATCATTGATGGGGAACAGCTTAACGTTCAGGTAGAAAGCCGGCAGGCGACTAAAGCCGCGGGAAGGGCCGGCGGAAAATGAAGCAGCTTGGGACATTTCACCGCACCGCAGTTGCCTTGGCTTCGGTGGCTTTGGCTGTCTTGAGTGGATGCAGAGTTGGGCCAAACTACGTTCAACCTACCGTACCGCCAGCACCTCCGGCATTCAAGGAGACGCCGTCCAATTGGAAGCAGGCAACGCCACAGGATCAGTTGCCAAAGGGTAAGTGGTGGGAGATCTATGGGGATGAGAAACTCAACTCGCTTGAAGAAAAGATCACAGTCTCCAACCAGACTCTAAAAGTGTCGTACCACCAATACATGAGCGCGCGTGAGGTCGTCCGGCAAGCTCGTTCGCAGTTCTTCCCCACGCTCGCAGTGCAGCCATCAGGATCAAGAAACCAATTATCGCAGAATAGGCCGAACTTCAACACACTGACCCCAAGTCAATACAGCGATATAGCTCTAACGGGCGATATCTCATACGAGGTTGATCTTTGGGGGCAAGTGCGTCGAACTGTTGAGTCAGCCCAGGAAAACGCACAGGCTAGTGCGGGCGATCTTGAGAATGTCCGCCTGAGCCTGCACTCGGAGCTTGCTGTCGATTACTTCTCGCTGCGCGGCCTGGATCTGCAAAAGCAGTTGCTGGATGCGACGGTCATCGACTTTGAAAAGGCGTTGCAGTTGACCCAGACACGTTATCGTGGTGGTGTAGCGTCTGATGTGGATGTGGCGCAAGCCGAGACCCAACTGGAAACCACGCGCGCTCAGGCCATCGAGACCGGCGTAGCACGAGCGCAGTTTGAACATGCCATTGCCGTTTTGACCGGAGAGACAGCTTCTACGTTTTCGATTGCACCGTCGCCCCTTGCTTCGACTCCGCCAGAGATTCCCTTGGGGGTCCCCTCGGAACTTCTCGAGCGGCGACCTGATATCGCTGCGGCAGAGCGCAGGGTCGCCTCTGCCAATGCTCAGATCGGTGTAGCGATTGCGGCTTACTACCCGCAGATATCACTCTCTGCGGCTGGCGGATTTGAAAGTGCTGCTATCGGGACGTTGATACAAGGGCCGAGTGCGCTTTGGTCCGCCGGGGGCTCCGCGGTACAAACGGTGCTCGATGGAGGGCGTCGGCGAGCTGTTACCCAGCAGGCGCGTGACAACCATGAAGCGACCGTCGCGAGTTATCGTGAAAATGTACTCGAAGCCTTTCAACAGGTAGAAGACAATCTGGCGGCACTGCGACTGCTGGAACAAGAATTGACGACCCAGCAGGTGGCTGTGGCTTCTGCGCGGAGATCGGTCGATCTATCGACGACACGGTATAAACGCGGCATCACAACCTATCTTGAAGTGCTCACGGCGCAGAGTACGGCACTCTCGAATGAGCGAACCGCAGCCGACCTGATGACGCGTCGGATGACGGCCAGTGTCCAACTGATCAAGGCACTTGGCGGCGGTTGGGATAGAAGCCAACTTCCAAAGATGTAGACCATGGGTTCAATGAGTATGCCTAAAACACCTGTAGCAAAATCGAAACGTGCCTCCAGGGTGAGCCCGAATCCGGAGACCTTTCAGGATTCGACACGGATGACGCACGGCACCACGATCGAGATACATCGATCTACGCGTGATCGTATTCGATTAGCTCTGTTGAAAAGGATCTCCGAAGGCACATATCTCCCCGGAGAGCGTCTCAAGGAGTTGGCCCTGGCGAATGAATTTGAGGTGAGTCAGGCACCTGTACGAGAGGCATTTCGCGAGTTGGAAGCGCTTGGTGTACTGGTTTCAGAGCATTATCGCGGAACACGGGTCAGAGAGATATCAACACGAGAAACAAAGGACGTTTATCAACTGCGCGGATACCTGGAGGAAATCGCGGCACAACTCATTCCCTTGTCGAAGCTACAGAAAGAGATGGGTTCTATTGAGGCACAACAGATGATAATGCGGACGGCTGCACGAAGTGGTGACTTGGATCGCTTTGCCCGCGCCAATGTACAGTTTCATCGAAGTATCGTCGGCTTAGCGTCGAATCAAATCCTACCGAAGATCTGGGATTCTCTCGAGATCGGGATGCGGTCTCGGCTGAACTTACAGAAGAACGAAGACCGACTGCTCTCCCTAGCGGAGATTCATCAGCCTATTGTGGATACGTTGAAGCTGGGAGATTTGAAACGAACGGGAGTGCTGTTGCGGGAACACGCATTTTCCTTTTTAGACAACCTACCCTAGGGATGTCATCAGACAAGTAAAAAAACTAATTACACCCGAAGCTTGCGAAGATAGGCACGGCTGACCTTGATGCTCGCCACTACCGGACCACTGGTCTCGTCCTGATCGAGAAAGGCATATCGAATCCCCTGCGCGCGGGCTTGTGCCAGCAGCGCCGGCCAATCGATCGTGCCTCGTCCCAACTCCGTGAAGTTCTCTGAGTGTTTATCCATGTCGTAGGTCGTCGGTGCACCTGCAATCCGGTCCTTCATGTGCACCAGGCGCACACGGTCAGGATGGCTCTTCAGCACCTCCATCGGATTCTGTCCGGCCTGCGTCAGCCAGTACATATCCAGCTCTAGCTTTACCAGCTTGGGATCTGTATGGTCCATCAATTGACGGAAGCCATTGCTGCCATCAATTGGCTTAAACTCATAGTCGTGGTTATGGAAGACAAACTCCATGCCGCGCGACCGCGCTCCCTCGCCCACACGGTTGAAGAGCTCGGCGGCCTTCCGGAAGCCTTCGAGCGAGGTCCATTGATCCTTCGGCAGCATTGGACACACAAAATACTTCAGTCCGAGTTGTTGCGCGAAGTCCAGCTTCTCTTCGAGACCGACATAGTCGAAGTGCCCTGCCACCGCACCAAGCCCCGCGTCCTGCACCATGCGCCGGAGTTCTGTTGCTGACCGGTTGTATGCGATGGGGTAGAGTTCGACCTGCTCAAATCCTGCGTCGTGAATCTCGCGCAGAACACCAGCGAGATCACTCTCCGCCTGACGCCGCAGCATGTAGAGCTGCACCCCGTACGTCATGCCACCACCATCACCGAATGCAACGCCCCTGCCAAGTACACAACCCGCCGCCGCTGCAGCAAGCGAAGCCTTCAAAAAACTACGTCTTGAGCTCATGCCACTCCTCTTTGATTTTATTTGTCTTCTTCAGCGCTGGGATGCTTGCCCGTAAACGGTGAGCAGCATGGTTCCTTCGATGGTGTGAATTCCATGTACTCCACCCGCGTAAGGTCAGGATCGAAGAGATTGAGCTGCACTTTGCCGTCGCGTCCGTCCTGGGTCTTCGTGCAATTTGGTCCCTCACATTTGTTCCGTTGCAGCGCGGCGACAGCATCGCTCATGTGCACTACACCGAGCGAGAAATGATCCATCACACCAGCTTGCCGCAGACTAGGTGACGGATCCGCGTTCAGCATATATTCCAGCCAATCCGTGCCCTCAGGCACCTGCAGGCTGACCCAATCTGTGCTTTGCTCATTCCGCCCGCCATGCCAGTACGGCTTGAAGCCCAACACCCCCTGCCAGAAGGCATTCTCTTTCTCGCGATCCCGTACGATAAAGCCAACGTGGATGATGCGCCCGCTGGTCGCGTTTGGTGAAGACGGTGCGTTCGCTACCAGTTTATCGGAACCGCTCTGCACGAAGATAACCAGATTGCCCTCGGGATCCCGCACACCGAACTTTCCAGCCTTCAATGGTATCTCCGCCTTGATGCCATGCGCCGACAGGTAACGCTCCAGTCCGGCTGCATCGCGCGTAGTGAACGCGACCGCGGCCATGCGGACATTCTCCTTGGGAGACGCAGATGGCACCACTTCGATCCATTGCGAACGATTCACAGGGTAGAGCCACTCGCCGCCCACCTCATGTCGCTGAAAGCCCAACGTATTCCCGTAGAATTTCTCGGCTCCGGTTGGATCTGTCGTATAGAAGCGTGCAAACGCGATTCCAGTGATTGCTGGACGCTTTGCCTCCTGCGCCAACATAAAAGCGGAAGTAGCAATGACACACCCAAGCAACAAGGTTCGTTTCATAAGTCGAAACTCTAGCGGATACGGGCTGCTTCGGTCAAAGCATTCGTTAAAGATCACCCTCTAATCTTTTTCGCACTCGCATCCCAGGCCGCAATCGTCTTGTTGAAGTAAGCGTAGTTGGCAAGGTGGCAACCGATAGCCGCGTTGTTTCCGAACACCTCGTTTTCTACCGTCGGTTTCCGTGTCCTCACCGCCTGAAAGAAGTTGGCCTCGTGATCTGCAACATCGCTGTATTGGGGCGGTGTCGTGTACTCTTCTACAGAATCATCCACCTTGTAGTTGAGCGGCATTTGCTGCGGATGCTCTGCCTTCCATTTCGCCATATACTCGTTCCGCATCTCTGCAGGCCAACCCATAACTGCATAGCTCTGTGGCTGTTCGCGCGTATCCTGGGGTCTGTATGTCAGCGTCGAGCCTCTGATGATCAACGTGCCCTTGGTGCCATAGAATCCGATAAACTCTCCACCCTCGTTGTTCTGATTGCAACGAATCGAGACCTTGAACTTCGGATAGTCATACTGAGTCTCCAACAGATCAGGAAAATCCCGGCCATCCTTCCAGCGATACAGACCGCCCGTCGATTGGGCCCTGCTGGGCACCGTATTCGTGCCTGTGATGAAGTGGATCCCAGAGATGAGATGGACAAACAAATCTCCACCCAAACCTTCGCCGTAGTCCTGGAAGCAGCGCCATCGGAAGAAACGAGCCGCATCGAAGGGCCGCTTCGGCGCGTCAGCAAGGAAGGCCGTCCAATCAATCGTCTTTTCGCTCGCATCGGGTGGAATGGGATATTGCCAGGAGCCTCCGGATGAATTTCTGTCCCAGTAGGCCTGGATGTAATAGACGTCTCCAAGCCTGCCCGAGTCATAGATCTCTTTGGCCTTGACATATAAAACGGAACTAACCCGCTGACTCCCGACCTGCACTATGCGGCTTCCCTTCTGTGCAGCTTCAACCATCGCGAAACCATCCTCGACATTATGAGACATCGGCTTTTCGCAATAAACATCCTTACCGGCAGCACAGGCATCCACGACAACTCTGCGATGCTGGTGATCAGTGACGGCCACAATGACGGCATCAACATCCTTGCGGTCGAGGATCTCTTTGTAATTGCGCGTGACATCGACATTTTTCTGAATAGCTTCTCGGGCAGCATACTGATGGCCGTCATAAAGATCGCAGGCAGCCACGCACTCAACCCCTGGAACAAGCAGCGATGCTCTGAGCAATTCGCAGCCGCGTATACCCGTACCGATTGCGGCAAAGCGGACGGTGTCGCTGGGTGCGACTGCACGGCCTGCGCCCCACATGGCAATAGGCTCCAGTGCCATCGCTCTAGCAACAGCCTGGGTCACGATAGATTCTGCGCCAAGCCGCACGAGACTCCTGCGTGTCAAAAAATAATTAGCCATGAGATCCTTTCTTCCTGAAAATCCCCTCACAGCACGATCAGTTTGGCGCGATCTGAGAGCTGTGTTTTTTTCAAGGATGATTTTCGCACGGGACAAGCAACGTGTGCGGACGAATTAAGTCGATAAGCAGCAGTTGTCTTCCGAGGGGGCAGATCGAAAAAATTGCGTCTTCGGACAATCGTCAATACACTTTTCTCCGAGCAGGATTGCTCTGACTGCTGTGTTCTGAAACGATTTTCCAGTTTTTGCAAGCGAGGCTGCAGCAACGCTGAAGCCTCGACTGAAGCTCCTGTAGCGAGACGCTTCGGGCACAACCTTTTTCAAGCTTGTAAGGAGAACTCTTGCGCCACTCTCGGAACCTCCTCTTCCTTTCATTCGCTCTATTCAATCTTGGAATCTTCCTTCAAACCTGCTTTGCACAGCAACAAACGGCACAAAACGTTGCGGTGCCACCCCCGCCGCATGCTAAGCAGATCCACTTGAAGCACGTTCTCGTGATCGGTCAGACAAAGGGGTTTGAGCACGATTCCGTCTCACCCGCGATGGCCGCCATCTACACCATGGGTAAAGATAGCGGACTATGGGACACAACGATGCGGACCGATACTGAACTGCTCACAAAAAAAGAACTCACAAAAAATGCTAAAAACCTGAACTACTTTGACGCTCTGATCTTCGCAAGCACGACGGGTGAATTGGATATGGACCCCAGCCAGAAGCAGGACATGATGTCCTTCATCAAGGAAGACGGAAAGGGCTTCGTCGGTATCCATGCGGCACTTGATACGAACTACACATGGCCAGAGTACGGAGAGATGATTGGCGGGTGGTTTGATCAGCATCCATGGATGACATTCAATGCACCGATCATCAACGAAGATCCGAACTTTCCTGCTGTACGTCACCTTCCAAAAGAATTCGTAAAATACGACGAAATCTATCAGCCCAAGGACTGGTCACGAGACAATGTCAACGTTTTACTCAGCCTAGATCCGACAAAGCTCGACTATACGAATAACCCGCGCATTCACCGAACTGATCATGACTTCCCTGTGGCTTGGAGCAAGCCCTACGGCAAGGGTCGCGTCTTCTACTCAACACTCGGCCACACGGAAGAGTCCTGGGAAGATCCAGACATCCGGAAGATGTATTTCGAAGCGATCAAATGGGCGCTCGGCATGACAGAAGGAAACACGTCATCTCATCCGCGACCGGCGACGTCCACGCAAAGCCACTAAATAAGTTTGATTTGAAGGAGCACACAGCATTCAATGAAGAAAACTGGTATGGGCCTGATAGGCCCCGGATTCGTTGCAGCTCATCATATTGACGCAGTCCGGCGACTGGGAGATGTGGACGTAGTCGCCGTCGCAGGTTCGTCACAGGAGTCGGCCAACAAAAAGGCAAAAGAGTACAAAGTCGACCGCGCGTACGGCGACTTCCGTACACTGATCGCTGACCCCGATATACAAGTGATCCACAACACGACGCCGAACTACCTGCATCTCCCTGTAACAATGGCTGCGCTCCAAGCCGGCAAACATGTCATCTCTGACAAACCGCTGGCAATGAACCCGGAGGAAGGACACAAGCTCCGCAATGCCGCCGTTGCCGCGAAGGTGGGGAACGTTGTCAGCTTCAACTATCGCGGGAACCCACTTATCCAGCAGGCACGCGGCATGATCGCAAGAGGCGAAACAGAAGGCCTGAGCTTTATACATGGCCACTATCTGCAGGACTGGATGACTGACCCGAACGTCTATTCCTGGAGATCTGATCCTGCAAAGGGAGGCGTGAGTTCCGCTCTGGGCGACATCGGTTCTCACTGGTGCGATCTCGCAGAGCATGTATCTGGATTGAAGATCGACTCTGTGCTGGCTGATCTCACAACCGTCATCCCGATTCGCTACTCCTCGGGAGCTTCCGCTGAAGCATTTTCAAAGGAGAGTACTGGGGAGCGCACGCCTGTGCCGGTGCAATCGGAGGATCTAGCCAGCGTACTGCTCCGATTTGAGAATGGCACGAAGGGATGCTTCTCGGTAGGGCAGGTTCTACCCGGCCACAAGAATGATTTGCAACTCGAGCTGAACGGACGGGCCTTCTCCCTGAAGTGGAAGCAGGAGGAGCAGAATGAGCTTTGGATTGGCCGACATGATCAGCCAAATGGCGTAATGATGAAAGACCCTTCTCTGGTGTCGCCTGATGCGCTCCGTTACATTCATCTGCCTGGCGGACACCAAGAATCCTGGGCGGATGCATTTTTCAATTTGATCCGAGATGCGTATGAATGGATCTGCGAAGGAGCACCACCCGATGCAAAGCCCACGATGCTCCCTACCTTTGAGGATGGCTACCGTTCCACATGCCTTGTAGACGCAATGCTGAAAAGTCACGCTGCGGGCAGTGTATGGGAGAAAGTAAAGCATATATCGGTGGGTGAGTAGACGCATTCTTCGAAAGAGACGATTTTAACCAAAGGAAATCAGGAGTCATCGCATGAAACTGGGAGTATTTACACCACTACTGTCGCAGCTGTCATTGGAGAACGTACTTGTGAAGCTGCAATCCCTCCAGGTCAGCACCGTAGAACTAGCGACGGGAAACTATCCGGGTAACGCGCACTGCAAGTTATCGATGCTAGAAGATGCGGTCGCACTGAAATACTTCAGGCGCCAGTTGGAGGATAACGGCACAAGCATCAGCGCTCTCAGCTGTCATGGAAATCCCCTACATCCGGATCCAGTCCAGGCAAAGCAAGCGCAGGAAGTGAATCGCCAGACAATTCTGCTAGCGGAGGAACTAAGCGTGCCAGTCGTGGTCGATTTCTCCGGCTGCCCCGGTGATTCACCAGATGCCAAAGCACCCAACTGGGTAACCTGCCCGTGGCCACCGGAGTATCTCGATGTACTGGCGTGGCAATGGGATGAAGTAGTGGCGCCATACTGGGCAAAGCGCGCAGAGTTCGCCGCGCAACACGGAGTCAAGATTGCCATTGAGATGCACCCCGGATTTGTAGTCTATAGCCCTGAAACCATGCTTCGCCTCCGCGCAATTGCAGGCCCATCGATAGGCTGCAACTACGATCCGAGCCATATGTTCTGGCAAGGCATAGATCCAATCGCGGCAATACGAATTCTAGGCGACGCGATCTTCCACGTTCATGCAAAGGACACACAACTCTACCCAGCAAACCTGCCGCGTACAGGCGTTCTCGACACCAAGCCTTACACAGATGAACGGAACCGCGGATGGATATTCCGCACCTGTGGTTACGGACATGGCGCAGCATGGTGGAAAGAGTTCGTATCCACGCTAAGGATGTTGGGCTATGACAACGTGCTTTCCATCGAACATGAAGACAGCCTGCTGTCTCCAGAAGAAGGTCTTCGAAAGGCCGTCCAGTTTTTGAACGAGGTCGTTATTAAAGAGGAGCCTGCATCCGCATGGTGGGTATAACACTTAAGCTAGAGAAGTTCGGCAATTGTAATCCTTCCAATGCATGGCGGCCCGCGATATATGAATCGTAGAAACTTCATCACATCAGCAGGCGCACTGCTTGCCAGCAGATCGCTCCATGCACTTCCGATACAGAAAAAACAGAGAGAAGCCATTCCTGTGGGAAAAGCCGATCATAGCCTCCGTATCGAACCTTGCACCCTCGAGATTGGCCCAGGTGTAACGATCAAAACCCTTGCCTACAACGGGCAGGTCCCTGGGCCGTTATTGCGATTACGCGAAGGTGTGCCAGTAACGATCGATGTTTTCAATGCCAGTCCAAATGCCGACCTGGTGCACTGGCACGGCCTGGCGATCGATTCGCTAAACGATGGCGCAATGGAAGAAGGTTCGCCGATGATTCCAGCTGGCAGCACGCATCGCTATACTTTCACTCCAAAACCCGCCGGTACCCGCTGGTATCATACCCATGCCTCGGCCTATGAAGATCTTTCTGCCGGCACCTACAATGGACAGTTCGGGTTCCTTCTTGTGGAAGGCAAGGAACAGCCTGCTCAGTATGATCAGGAGATCAACTTGGCAATTCACCACTGGGAACCCTCATTCGTTCCAATGGTGCAGATGATGCGCGAACATTCGTCCAACGTGCCACTAACCGCCGGCTCCGACGTCGGATACAAGTACGCGACAATCAACTCGCACATGCTAGGTAGCGGAGAGCCGATACGTGTCAAGCAAGGTCAGCGTGTTTTGATGCGGTTGCTAAACGCCAGTGCGACCGAGAATGTAGTCCTCGCGCTTCCCGGCCACAGCTTCAGGATCATCGCCATGGATGGAAACCCCGTCCCAAACCCCAGGCCAGTTGAGTTGCTTTCGCTGGCCGTAGCAGAGCGTATCGATGCAATTATCGAGATGAACGCTCCCGGCATATGGGTACTAGGTTCTATCCTCGAGAAGGAACGTCAGATGGGCCTTGGCATTGTCGTCGAGTACACGGGAGGGACAGGCTCACCGGTGTGGAAAGACCCACCAGCAGACGAGTGGGACTACACTCAGTTTGCCAATGCAGTAGAGGCTCCGAAACCGGATGAGACGTTCGTCCTGACATTTCGCGATAGCGGCCCGCTACATGGCTCCAAATTCGATACTTGGACCATCAACAACAAGTCCTGGCCCGACATCGAGCCATTGACAGTGCAACAAGGCAAGCGTTATCGGATGGTCTTTCGTAATGGCAGCGGAGACCAGCATCCAATTCATTTGCACCGTCACACCTTTGAGGTAACTCGTATCGGTGGCAAGCAGATGAGCGGACTGATGAAGGACGTCATCAATGTCATGCCTCTGGATACAGTCGAAGTTGACTTCGCCGCAAATAATCCTGGCGACACACTTCTGCATTGTCATCAACAGCTGCACATGGATTTTGGATTTATGCAGCTCATTAAATATTCAGGATAGTTAGCCGTCTTCTTTCCGGCTCGTTTACGAGACCAACGCCTCTTCACGCGCACGCCGGAGCGTCTCAACAACATCGCCCGTTGGATAGAACTCCATGGCGATCACGCCCTTGTAGTTCAGTTGCGTAAGCTTTCGATAGATGTTGCCGTAATTCACCTCGCCCGTACCAGGCTCATGCCGACCCGGAACGTCAGCAATATGAATCAACGCGACTTCATCGATGTTCTTGTCCAGCTTCTCGATAAGGTTCCCGGACTCACGCTGCTCGTGATACAGGTCATACAGTACCTTGATGTTCGGACTGTCCACCGCACGAACAATATCGAATGCCTCACTCACGCCGTCTAGATAGATCGAAGGATTCTCCAACCGGTCGATCGGTTCAATCACACCCACAATACCCGCTGCGCGCAGCAGTTCTGCAGCACGCTTCAGCGTCGCGACCGAAGCAGCATGCTGATCCTGCCGGGATATCCCCTCAATCCGCTTACCCGAAAGCAAAATGATCTGGCCACTTTGCAATCGCTGCGCCACTGGTATCAATCCTTTCAGCTCTGAGAGAAAAACATCGCCTCCCGACGGATCCGCAAACCCCGCCGTCATACCCGCCATTGCATCCACGGAGATCCCCAACGCCTGCATTAGCGCGAGGATGCGACGAGTGTCCTCTTCCGACCATTTCTTGAACTCGTTCACCAACTCCACATGGTGGTAGCCGGCCTGCGCAACCCGCTCCAGGTTTTCCTCGAAGCTGCCATGATCCCTCAGCGTCCACATCATGACCGAGAACTGCGGCCCTACCTTGCCAATGTTTTGTGGCTGCGCCTTCAACCCAATTGGCGAGAATGCGCCCGTCGCCAGAGTTGCCGTCATCAGTCTCCCAAAATCTCTGCGAGTCAACATGCGGAGAATGGTAGCAAACTGCCGCGCCGAACGGACGCTAGAGACTTCGCAACGCTGCACAGGCTCGATCCAGATCTTCCGGTTTCTTCCCAAAGCAGAAGCGAAGGATGTTCTCTCCCCTGCCCTGCGTAAAGAAAGCAGATCCAGCCACGGCAGCTACGCCCGTCGCGGCAAGCAGCTGACGGGCTTTCTTGTGTGCTGTTTCGCCGGGAACACGCGAGGCATCGGCCAGCACGTAATAGGCTCCTTCAGGAATAGAAGGCGCCAGACCAGCATCTGCGAGCGCACTGCACAACTGGTCACGTTTCTGCTGGTACTCCGTAGAAAGCTCGGCATAGAACGAGTCGGGAAGTTCGACCAAACCCGCAGCCGCACCATGCTGAAATGGCGAAGGACTGCAAACGTAGGTCAGGTCGTGAAAATAGCCGATCGACGGAATCCACTGCCTGCTAGCCGCAAGATAGCCGATTCGCCAACCTGTAATGCTGAATGTCTTCGAGAGGCCTGAAATCGTAATCGTCCGCTCCGCCATCCCAGGCAGCGTCGCCATGCTGATATGGCGAGTGCCATCGAAGAGGAAATATTCATAAATCTCATCGGTGAACACAAACAGGTCATGCTGGATAGCCAGGTCGGCAACAGCCCGCAGCTCATCAAGATGAAAGACCTTACCCGACGGATTGCACGGTGTATTGACGATGATAGCGCGGGTACGGGATGTGATCGCACTGCGCAGAGCATCGAGGTCAAGCTTCCAGTCCGGTGCCGTAAGCGAGACCGGGATAGGCTGCACCTGGAGCGAGAGCAGTGTATTGACGTGATAACCGTAGAACGGCTCGAAGAGGATGACCTCGTCGCCTGGATTCAGCAGCGCAAGACTGGCAGCATACAACGCCCCCGTGGCTCCCGAGGTCACCAGCACCTCGGAATCAGGGTCGGCAGAGATGCCGTTGTATCGCTCGAGTTTAGCCGCGATTGCCTGTCGCAGCGACTCAATACCGTCCAGCCGCGTGTAGATGTTGTGGCCCTGATGGATGGCCTTGATCGCCGCATCCGCTACGAAATCAGGCAGGTCGGTATCGCATACTCCCTGCGCGAGATTGATGCCGCCGACACGATCGCATTCGACCGACATGGCACGAATCTCAGACTGAACAATAAGCGGCGAAATATCACTGACGTGGAGTTGGCTGTTGGCAATCGGCATATCGCTTCGTAACAACGATGGTATACCTTTTGGCTCTTCTGTTACGTCCGGGTGGAAGCGTTAGAAATTGAAAGCCAACCCTGCCTGTATGGTCCTGGGAGACTGCGCCAGAAAGAGGGTCTGTCCGTCAGCCGATAGGAATGGGCGGTAGCCCTGCTCCAGCAGATTTGTCACGTCCACCGTCGCCTCAAGCCCTGGAGGCAACAGGCTGCCGCAATGTACCGGCTGTCTGAGATAGAAGCTCAGATAGGCCTGATCGCCAAAAGCCTCATAAGGATTGACCGCCGTAACAAACCGCTCTGGTTGCCAGCGATAAGCAGCCCGTACGCGGGTTCCAGTGTGGATGACTCTTCCCTTCACTGCAACCGTAAGCGACTGCGATGCCATCGGCTTTAAATCCGTGGCAACACTTGGCAACGTCATCGTGGCCCCTTCGCCAGCCGTCAGCGCGGCGCCAGTGTTGTACTCAACCGCCACCCACATGGCCGGAGTAATAGGCTCCGTTAGCAAGAGACTGATGCCCTGTGTCTTGTATCCCGCGCCCATCAGCCGGAACGTATCCGTGCTTGTATCGGCCAGAACGCCGCTCGTCGATCCCGGTCCATTGGCTAAAGCAAAATCTGACGGGCTCAGCACGCCTCCACCAGACACAGCGATGCGGTCCAGATTATCGCGATAGAGTCCAGCCTGGACGAGCCCTTTTCCTAGCTTTCGACCAACAGTAATCTCTTGATGCAGTCCACGCTCGGTCTGCATCCTGCCTCTCGACAAAACCGCAACTGGTAACTCCATCTGCACCGCGTCCAACCCAGCAAACGATTGGAGATCGCGAGACGTTGCCATCCGGTATCCGACCGTCACCGCAGAGGTCGGATGCGCCGTAACCCGCAGGAAAGGACGTGCGGCGAATGCAGAGTTAGCTGTGCGAACCACATAGACAGCGCTGCCAACTTCAAGATCGACCGAATCGCCCAACTGCGTCTTCTGTGCGCTGGCCAGTTGCATGGCCTGAATACCCGACACAGCGCCCGAGCCGATGATTTCGGGATGAGCCTGGTAGCTTACGACTGTTCGTGCGGCACCTGCGAACCCAAGCCGTTTCTGATAGCCCACCTGAACGTCCGTCGAGGGCGCACGCAACGATGATCCCGACGCGCTGCCCATGTCCGCACGAAGCGTCATGCCGGCCCCGTCAGCAAGAGACCGGTCGATAGCAAATACATTGTGAATTCCACCAGTACCAAACCCGCCGTCACCGGAGGTCATCGATGCCCGGACACGATCTGGAGGGGTCGGGGACTCAGCGCTCGACGAGACAACGATCATCTGGTTATCTTCGACAAGGCGCAGGATGGGGCGATTTGCAGCCGACCGTAACGTCCACGTCCAGTCATCGTTCGGTTCGTCAGCCTTGCGCCGTTCCGCCGGCAGCCACGAAGCCGCATCGAAGATCGCATTCAGAGTGAGATTTACCACCGCCTTAGCGCCTGGCCGGAGTTGCAGATTATCCCGCATCGTTGGCACAAACAGCGCCGCGCTCGCCCGAACCTCGTATTTACCGGGAAGCAGGTTGGCAATCAGATATCGTCCGTGAAGGTCGGTGAACGCCGTGCCCACCATGGCGTCGTTGGCCAGGACCTGAACCAGTGCGCCCATCTGGGCCACACCCTGCGCATCGCGCACCACGCCTGACACGGCAGCGACTGGACCGGCTGCTCTGCTTGTGGCAGTCACCGTCAGCACTAGGGCCAGAATCGCGATTTTCACCTGGGATCGTTGCACAGTTATGACACCTGGCGCCGATGGCTTCTCCAAAGATGACGCGCCCGGAAAAACTGTGGGTACGCGTTTAGAGGTTGCGCTGGAGATCGGTTATCGCATGTTCGAGTCCGCGTACCGTATCTACTTCGTCTAGCGCATGACCTTAATCGACTACAAACGGCGCAGATTCTGCGATCTGCTGCTTGGTAATACCATCGTTCACCTTAATAGTGATCTGGTACTTGCCCGGCTGCAGGCTGGCTAGCGGCATCGTTCTTTCCAGCGTGACCTGATCTGCATTCGGGTTAGTCTTCGACGTTAGTTCCTGAGTCTGCAAAATGGTCTGATTGGTCGTCATGTTCACCACGTCGTACTCGATCGTGGCTCCATTCTGTTTGCTCTTTTCGTCGATACCGAGGTTATACACCTGCATCCAGAAATTCAAGCTCTGCGAGCGATGAAAAGTGACTGGCGTTGCAACACCGGTTGGAACGCGGGGACGAATATGGGTGTTCCCGATAACAAAGTTCCCTGCTCCGATCTCCTTTGACGGCACTCTGGTCATCTCGTCAGCCAGGATTAGCGATGAAGCCGCCAATTTGTCATCATCGTATTTAGGAACATTAATACTGCGTCGCCAGGTACCGATATGGTCAGGATTGTTGACGTCCTTGATCACGATATCGATCTTGTACAGCCCCGGACGCAGCGGTAACGCCTTCCAGTAAACCGAAGCCCTGTTCTGCGCCTGGGCCAGCAACTCAGTCGGCTCCTGGACAGTCACGGTTTCCTCAAACGTCTGAATCGCCCTGTGATTCAAGTCAGAAACCCGCCCGAGGACATTTACCGTTCCCGTAGCTACGCCGTCCTTATTATTGAACGTAATATCCTTATTTCGAATCTGCAGCGTCACCGGCACAATGACCGTATCGTTGGTCACCTTCACGTAATCGGTACGAACATCGAAGAGGAATGGAGGTCCAGTCAGGATCTTCGAGCTCACCATGTAGGATTCGAGGTCCTTGAATTTAATCTCGGGCGGAGCCATCAGCTTTGCAAATGTATTTAGCCGGTCGAACTGCTTGCTCTGGTTCTGAGACGACATCGGCCCATTACCCAACTGCTCCAGCCCACCACCCGAGAAGCGGTCCGCCTTGGAGGACTGCCCTTGCTGCTCGTACAGAGTCTCGCCCGCGCCGGGAACGTGTTTCAGGGCATCTTTCTCCGAGCGGTCAATCGTCATGTGGTAGTCGCCGCACATGCAGCTATCCACAAACTCGATGTCGATGTTGTCGCCTATGCCCTGCAGGTAGCGATAGTGCCAGATCTCAAACGGATAGGTCGAGGTGTTGCCACCACCCTCATCCATCGGACGCTCGTAGCTTCCTCCACTGGGGTGGGAGTCTATACTGTCCGGCTTACCATAGGCGATGTAGATATGGCCACGGTCAGTCTTCCAACCAGGCTTGCCAGCAGCGAAGTGCTCGTTCGCATACGCGATTCGAGCATAGTGCTCTTCGCGGTATTCGTTCTCAGGAGAGTCCGGGTTAGGATTCCGGCGCAGCCAGAAGTTCTCGATGAACTGATCACGTTCCTCGTCGTTGGCCAGGCTCTTGAATGCCTGCATCTCCTGGTCGGTGATGATCCAGCGAACATCCTGATCGAGCCAGGTCTTGTACGACCCCTTCAACTCTTTTCGGAGCTCCTTCTGCTGCTGGATCTTCTCCTTGTCGCTGGGCGGACGCTTTAGGGGATCCGGCTTTTCTTCAGTCACAGGTCCGCGCGTTACGCCATCGGGCGTCGCCTGGGTTGCCGGAGCGGTCGTGTTCTGCGCAGGTAGTTTTTGTCCCCCCATCATCGCCAAAACCAAAAGTAGTAGAGATGTGCCGGATACGATCTGCCGCGACGTCGTCATAATGGGGTGGAACTCCTTACCAGTTCACATTGTAGAGCGGGAAATCGACGGTTACAAGCGGGTGAATTAGACCCGCCCCTGCTATCATCACCTGCACAACAACAATGACCTAAAGCAGTGCGTCCAAATCTCACGGATGGACATCTGCTAGCTAGGCGGAGTCATACGGAACGTTAGACGGTTGAACCCCGTATATGTCCTGAAACAGGTTGAAAATATCCCTAACCGCGCCCGGTTCTTGGCGGAGAAGCGAAGAGAAAGCATCAATGAACGCGAAGAAAATCATTCTGATTGCGGTAGCTGTCCTCGTTCTGGCAGGAATCATCGTTGGTTCCATCCTCAAAAGTCAGTCATCCGTCACTAAAGTGGCCACCGCCAAGGTAACCCGCCAGGATCTCGTCTCTATCGTCAACGGCACAGGCCAAATCAAGCCCAAGACTTATGTAAACATCGGCGCCACAGCCTTTGGCCGAATCACTCACCTCTATGTCAAAGAAGGTGATCACGTTAAGGCCGACCAACTCGTCGCCACCGTCGAGAGCGAACAACCTGCGTCTGCCGTCGAGGCCCAGCATGCAACCATCGCTTCGTCGAAGACTGACGTAGACTCCTTCATTGCCGCCGAGCGTACAGCGGAGGCCAATGTTGAGCAGGCTAAGGCTGATCTCGAGCAGAAGAAGTTCGACTACGAGCGCGCCCTCGCCCTTTACAACGAAAAGCTGATCGCAAAGCAGGACTACGACGCCAAGAAAGCCGCCTACGACGTTTCAGCGGCGACGCTGCAGCAGCGCATCGCAGCCGTCGCCCAGGCAAAGGCGCAAACCCTCTCTGCAAAAGGACACGTCGACCAGGCCGTCGCTACCCTGCGAGGAAGCGACTATAACCTCGGCCTCACCCAAAGCCGCGCTCCCTTTGACGCCCTCGTCACCAACGTTCCCGTCCGCGAAGGTGAGACCGTCGTCCTAGGTATCCAAAACGCAGAAGGATCCACCCTGATGACCCTCGCTGACATGTCCGTTATTACCGCCGAGGTAAAAGTCGACGAGACGGACATCGTTAACGTTGCCATCGGCCAACCCGCCGATGTAACCGTCGATGCCCTGCCCGGTCGAAGCTTCAAAGGTCACGTCACCCAGGTCGGCGATCAGGCTCTCCTCCGCACTACCGGCATCGCCACCAGCCAGAGCACCACGGGCACCGAAGAGGCCAAGGACTTCAAAGTCGTCGTCACGCTCGACCAGCCATCGGATGATCTGCGCCCGGGTCTCTCCACTACTGCAAAGATCACAACGGCCCATAAACCCAATGCCCTCAACATTCCCATCCAAGCCCTCGTCCAACGCGATGTATTGACCGAGAAGGCGTTGTTCACCAACGGCGGCAAACCGCCAACCGGAGTCGCCTCAGCTAGCACCAGCAAGCCACAACTGGTTCAGGGCGTCTATGTCCTTCAGGCCGACAGCAAGAACCGCAATAAGCTTCGCGTCAACTTCGTCCCGGTCGCAACCGGAGTCACGGGTGCCACAGACATCGAAGTGCTCAGCGGGCTCAAGGAGGGTGATGAGATCGTTACCGGCCGCTATAAGATTCTGCGTGCCCTAAAAAGCGGTACGATCGTCAAAAAAGATAACTCGGTCGAGTCAGCCGACGCCGACAAGTCGTAAGATCATGCGTAGGGCTCGGCGAGGCTCCTGGCCAGAGTGCGGATACACGCCTAAGCCCAGGGAACCAATACAGCAGCATAAACGTACTAACTCTCGAACTCACACGACCGGAGAACCGGATGGCCATCGAAACCGCAGTTGAACCCACCGTCGGCAACATTACAGGTCCGCACCCAGGCGACGTCATCGTCACTGACAATCTGTGGAAGACCTACGAGATGGGCGACCAGCAGGTACACGCTCTCCGCGGCGTCAACCTGCGTATCCGCCACAACGAGTACGTCGCGATCATGGGTCCGTCCGGTTCAGGCAAATCGACCTTGATGAACCTCATCGGCTGCCTCGACTCTCCCTCGCAAGGTAAGTACTGGCTCAATGGACACGACGTCTCCGAGTTGAACGATGACGAACTCGCCCGCATCCGCAACAAGGAAATTGGCTTCGTCTTCCAGACCTTCAACCTCCTTGCCCGTGCTACGTCGCTGCACAACGTCGAGCTACCGTTGATCTACAACGGCACCCCTGCTACAGAGCGGACCGCCCGAGCCAAAGCCGTCTTGGAGTCGGTCAACCTTGGCTCCCGCATGATGCACAAACCAAATGAGTTGTCCGGAGGCCAGCGCCAGCGTGTCGCCATCGCTCGCGCCCTGGTAAATCATCCCTCCATCATCCTCGCCGACGAACCCACTGGAAACCTCGACTCCAAGACGGGCGACGAGATCATGGGACTCTTCGACGAGCTTCACGCCAAGGGCAACACAATCATCGTTGTCACGCACGAGCCCGACATTGCTGAATTCGCTCACCGAATAATCACGATCCGCGATGGTGTCATCGCAGGCGACCACGCTTCGTCTCGCCGACAAAACCAATCACAGTAACGAGTTACGCACGTCTACCAGTCATCGCATCCGCTTCGGTGCTGGCAAACGTCTAAAATGGAATGATGGCAATGGAATCTCTCCGCCTGCGTTCCATAGGCATTTTTACAGTAATCTTTTTTGCCTGCTGTAACTTACTCTCTGCGCAAGCCTCTGCGCGCTTCGACCTTACTGGCCCCAAAATTGAGGTCCATGTCACCCGGGCCGGCAAAACTCTGCCTATAGCCGCTGTGCCTAACCTCCAGGCAGGCGATAAGCTCTGGCTACACCCCGACCTCCCGCCTACCCAGTCGGTCCATTATCTCCTCGTCGCCGCCTTTCTGCGCGGAACCACCAACCCTCCCCCTGACAACTGGTTCTTCCGCATCCAGACCTGGGACAAGAAAGTCCGCGAAGAGGGCGTTACCATCACGGTTCCTGCGGAGGCCCAGCAAGCCATCCTCTTCCTCGCTCCCGAAACCGGCGGCGATTTCAGCACCCTCCGCTCCGCCGTCCGTGGCCGCCCCGGTATCTTCGTCCGCGCCTCCCAGGATCTTGCTGAGGCAGGATTCGAACAGGCTCGCATCGAAAAGTACCTCGCTTCCATGCAGAAGGTCCCGCCATCCGATCCAAAGGCTCTGCTCGATCACTCCACCTTCCTGGCCCGCACCCTCAACCTCAAGCCCAACCAGGACTGCTTTAGCCGCCCCGTCGACATGCAATTCAACTGTCTCACGCAGAGCGGCACCCAGACCCTCCTCGACGATGGCCACGCCCAAACGATCGTCGCCAGCCTCTCAAGCGGAGATACCTCAAGCTTCATCAATGCCGCGAGCTATACCGGGATGGCCGGCGGCGGTCTGTACAGCGCCTACGTGGGAGCGGTCGTCGATCTCATCCATCTCATGAGCGGCCTCCACACGGCGCACTACCAGTACATCCCCGCCATTGCCTTTCCCACCGACGAGAGTCTCAACCTGCGTCTCAACACCCCTCCTTCCTTCAACAATCCCAAGTCGGTCATCGTGATCGGTCTTCCGGCGATCCAGGCCTCTATCCCGCCGCCGCTCCGTCCAGCAGACCCAAAGCAGATCAGCTGCCTGCTGAGACCCACGCTCGTACTTCCCGTCGAAGGTGCCCCCCTCGTCTTCTCGACCGCGTTCGCACATGATCTGGTTCTGCACGTTCCCCCTATCCACGGCACAGGCCCAGCCACCGAAATACCGGTGACCCCCGACGCCTTCCAGGGCGGCTTAGTTCTGGCTCACACACCAGAGCGGAAGGTCCTCACAGACCACGACGACTCCAGCAACCCCGCAACGGCCGCCCCTGCTTCCACTACGACCCCAGACACCCAGGCACCCGCCACCTCCAGCACGGTTGTTACCGGAACCATCTCCGGCTACTGGGGCTTCGACGCCTTCACCGGCCCACCCATTCGACTCCAGGTGGTCCCCGGAACAGATTGGAAGCTCGCCCCCGGTGATCTGCTCATCGCCGGCCGCGAGAATCATCTCTCGCTCAGCTCAACCGGCACGGCATGTATCGCATCCATCACGCTCGACACTGAAGCCGGAGAAAAAGCCGCCACCCAATGGAAGCTCGCAGACAAGCCTAACCTGGTCGATGTCAAGGTCTCGCTCCAGTCCTTAGCCCCTGGCGCGCTTCACCTCTCCATCCACCAGCACGGCGAACCAGAAGTCCACACCGTCGCAGCAGAGACCTTCTCCGAGCCTGCTCGCCTCAACGCCCTCGAACTCCACGCAGGCGACACCTTCGCCACCCTTACCGGCACAAGTCTCGATCAGGTCAAGGTTCTCAGCCTCAGTGGCCTCGAGTTCACACCTGCGCCGCCGCCCACTGACGCCACCCGGTCAGAGAGCTCAAACACCACCGTAAAGCTCAGTCTGCCCCCCAACAGCCCCGCTCCACAGTTCCGTTCCGGCGACAATCTCACCGCCCACTTTACCCTCAAGGATGGCCGCAGCCTCGCACTTCCCGTAACAGTAGCCCCGCCGCGTCCCATGGTCACGCTCCTCAGCAAGAGCGTTGCCCAGCCCGGCATCTCTCCCATCCATCTCGCCGATGATGACGACATGCCCGTCAACCAGCAGTTCACCTTCTCCCTGCGCTCCCCGACGCCTTTCCCGCGCACCGGCCAGATCGAGGTCTCAAACGCCGACGACTCGCTCCGCACCACGCTCAGCGTTCCAGCCGGCACCCTGGTCCTGCAGAACCCGCACACGCTCCTCGCCACACTCGACCCACTCAAGACCTTCGGGACCTCTGCCTACGGCCCTCTGCGCGTGCGAGCGGTCTCTCCTGAAGGCATCGCAGGCGACTGGCTACCACTCGTCACCCTCGTTCGCCTTCCTGTCCTCAAGGACCTTCACTGCCCCGCTGAAGCCACTCAATCCTGCACGCTCACCGGCTCCAATCTCTACCTCATCCAGCAGATCGCTACCGACGCCGACTTCACCAACCCCACGGATGTGCCAGAAGGCTTCGTCGGCACAACCCTTACGCTTCCCCGCCCTGGCAAGTCCGGCTTTTATCTTCGACTCCGCGATGACCCCTCGGCCGCCAACACCGTAGTCATGCCCATCGCGCCCACGCCAACCACCACCGCCGAGCGCAAAAACAAAGACGCCCAGCCATAGCTGAGCGTCTCATTTCAATCGAAGCCGCTAACTAATCCTTTACACTGACTCGCGCCTCGCCCAGTTGTACCCGGCTGTGCTTCACGCTATAGGTAAAGTAGACGACCAGCCCGATGACCAGCCACACAATCAGCCGCGCCCAGTTTAGCCATCCCAGCTTTACCATCATGTAGCCATTGAACAGGATGCCCAGAACCGGAACGATCGGAACCCAGGGCGTGCGGAACGGCCTCGCTTTGTTCGGATCGGTCTTGCGTAGAACCATGATCGCGATACACACGATCACAAACGCCAGCAGCGTGCCGATATTTACCATCTTGCCGATGTCATCAATCGGTGTCAGCGCACCGACAATTCCAGCCAGCGTACCCACCAGAAACGTGTTCTTGAACGGCGTCCGAAACCGCGGATGCACCTCAGCAAAGAACTTCTTCGGCAGCAGGCCATCTGAAGCCATCGCGTACAGGACACGAGTCTGACCCAGCAACATCACCAGCATCACCGAAGTGAGTCCAGCCAGCGCGCCGAGCGTAATGATGTCACTAGCCCAACCAAGATTGCGGTCAGCAAATGCCCGCGCAATTGGAGCCTCAATGTTCACCTGCTGCCACGGCACCATACCCGTCAGAACGGCCGCAACCCCGATATACAGGAGCGTGCAGATCGTCAGCGAGGCAATGATTCCAATCGGCAGATCACGCTGCGGATTCTTAGCCTCCTGCGCCGTCGTCGACACCGCATCGAAACCGATATACGCAAAAAAGATATAAGCGGCACCAGCACCAATTCCGCCAAACCCGTACGGCGCGAACGAGTGCCAGTCATGCCCCCAGTTCGCATGGCTGACGTACTTTGCGCCAAGTCCGAGGACGAACAGCACCACCGAAACCTTAATCACCACAATCGTCGTGTTGAACTTCGCCGATTCCTTGATTCCAATCGCCAGCACCGTCGTCACAATCAACGCAATCAGAAACGCTGGCAGATTGATCCCGATCTCATGGCCAAACAGCACCGGAGCGCCCAAAACCTGGTGAGCCCTTGCCATCATCTCCGCCGTCGGAGCAGCCTTCAAAACGCCGAGTTGAGCGATATACTCCTGAGTCCCTGGCAGCAGCTTCGCATAGGACGACGCCATAATCTCCCGGCCAACCGAGTCCACCGCGACTCCCAGTCCGGTCCAATGGTCGTACGCCAGCCACAGTGGAAACTTGATATGAGCGATATTCATCAGCTCGATAAAGTGATTCGACCATCCCGAACTCACCGTGCTTGCGCCCATCGCATACTCGAGCGTCAAATCCCAGCCAATAATCCATGCAATCAGCTCACCCAACGTCGCATAAGCATACGTATAAGCCGACCCAGCCAGCGGAATCATCGCTGCAAACTCCGCATAGCAAAGTCCGGCAAAAGCGCATCCCAACCCGCTCAAAACAAACGACAGCATCAATCCAGGCCCGGCATAATGAGCACCCAGTCCGCTCAGTACAAAGATGCCTGCGCCGATCACAGCGCCTACCCCCAGCGCCGTCAGCTGAAATGGCCCAAGGCATCGCTCCAGCGTTCCTTCGCCTTCAGCCTTAGATTCGGCCAGCAGTACATCCATTGATTTTCTTGCAAACAACTTCGACATCGTAGCCTGGTTCTCCTTTACGTCCCGGTCACTTCAACATCAAGCTCTTTTCCTGCAACGGCAATGCCCTGCCGCTTCCACACCAGATACACCGGCACGCCAAGCAGAACGATAATCAGCCCCGGCCACGTATATTGAGGTTTGTAACGCAATAGTACGACACAAATCCACGCCGCCATCACGATATAAAGCCCCGGCAGCACCGGATACCCAAACGCCTTATATGGCCGAGCCGCATCTGGACGCGTCCGCCGCAGCACAAACAGTCCCATGATCGTCAGAATGTAGAAGACCAATACGGCAAAGATCACATAATCCAGCAGTTGCCCATAGCTGCCGGACAGGCACAGCAGAGAAGTCCACACGCACTGTACCCACAGCGAATTCACCGGCGTCTTCGACCGCTCACTCAGCTTGCCCACCGACTTGAAAAACAGCCCATCCCGGCTCATCGCGTAGTACACCCGAGCGCCCGCCAGCAGCATTCCATTGACACATCCAAACGTGGACACCAGAATCGCCGCAGCCATCAGCTTCGCGCCCATCCCGGCAAACGCGCTCTCCATCACCGCCGTGGCTACCCGATCCTCAGCCGCAAACTGAATCCCTCGCCCCGCAATCGTCGTTGCCGCAGGATCACCCACCATCGGCAGCACGCTCAGGTAGACGAAGTTGCAAAGCACATACAGCAGCAACACAACGCCCGTCCCAATCGCCAGCGACAGTGGCAGATTCCGTCTCGGATTCCGAATCTCTCCCGCCGTAAACGTAACGTTGTTCCACGCATCCGAACTGAACAGCGAGCCCACCTGCACCACCGCCAATATCGTCAGCACCCCAACAAAAGCCGTTGGCCCACCCACACCCACCTGCACCGCATGAACCGTATGCCACCCAGCCCCAGCCCAGAAATTCTTCCACCCCGCACCAAAGTTAGCCGCAACAGCATCCGCATTCTTGGCGAACACTCCCACCAGCACCACTGCAGCCAGCGCCAGAACCTTCGCCGAAGTAAACACATTCTGCACCGCCGCGCCCATCTTGACGCCTAGCGTATTCAGCACCGTCAACAACACAACTACGATAATCGCCGCCAGATTCGCCGTATTCAGCCCGATGTCCATGTTGCCCAACACCATCGGCCCCACGTGCCATGCCGGCACATGCCCGATATGCCACAGCCAGTTCTGTGCACTTACACTAGGAAAGAAAACACCCAGAAACTTCCCAAACGCCACGCCGACCGCGGCAATCGTGCCCGTCTGGATCACCAGAAACAGCGTCCACCCATACAAAAATCCCCACAGCGGCCCCAGCGCCTCACGCAGATACACATACTGGCCTCCAGCCTTCGGCATCATCGCCGCCAGCTCCCCATAGCTCAGCGCACCAATGATCGTCATCAGCGCCGTCACCAGCCACGCCGCAATCAGCAGTGCTGGCGACCCCAGCCCCCGCGACATATCCGCCGACACGATAAAGATGCCCGACCCAATCATCGAGCCCATCACAATCGCCGTCGCCGAAAATAACCCCATCCCCTGCACAAACTGAGGAGTCGTCGAAACCGATTGGCCCTGATCCCGCGCCGGAGCAGAGGGATCTGCTGTTCTATTTTTCAAACTAGTCACGTTCGTCATTTCTACCGTAAAAGATCGAGAAAGTCTCCAGCAACCTTCGCGACCGGCTCCCCTTCAACCAACAGCGCGCTGATAACCGCAACAGAATCAGCCCCAGCGTCCATCACGCTCTTGGCATTGACACGTGTAATTCCCCCAATCGCGACAATCGGTTTCGCAGTAAGCCCGCGCGCCCGCCTCACCCCTTCGAGCCCGATCACAGGCTCCGCATCCACCTTAGTTCCAGTAGCGAACACCGGCCCCACCGCAACATAATCCGCACAACTCAACTCCGCCAGGCGAACTTGCTCGTCCGTATGCGTAGAAACCCCAACCCACCGTCCCGTGCCCACCACGCGCCGAGCATCCTCCGGCGTCAGATCCCCCTGACCCACATGAACCCCATCCCACCCAGCCAAAACAGCAAGATCCGCTCGATCATTCATGATCAGACGAGCTTTCTCCCCCGCAAAAACCTCGCGAATCAACGCAGCATTCCGTAGGACATCCGACGGGGTCGAACTCTTATCTCGAAACTGCAACAGCGTCACGCCCGCATCAAGCAAACTTCGCGCAAAATCCTCCACCCCAACCCTGCGCGACCCAAGAAGCCCGGCATCCACAATCGGATACAGCCGAGGCAACGTCAGAGAACGTAGCGATCCAGCGCCTTCTCCCACTAGCCTATCCCTGCTGACGCTCAAGAAACCGTTCCATAAACTTCGTATCGAACTGCCCCGCCCGGAACTCCGCATCTGCAAAGATCTTCTGGTGTAGCGGAATCGTCGTATGAATTCCCTGCACGACAAACTGCGACAGCGCCCGCTGCATCTTGTCCATCGACTCTTCGCGATCCTTCCCATGGCAGATCAGCTTGGCAATCATGCTGTCGTAGTACGGAGGGACCACGCCCTCCGCATACTGCGCCGTGTCCACCCGAACCCCATTGCCACCCGGAATATTGAACGCCGTTATCTTCCCCGCGCTCGGTGTGAACTTCTCCGGATGCTCCGCATTGATCCGGCATTCAATCGCATGCCCCCGAATCTCCACCGGCTTCGTGATGATCGACGTAAGCTTCTCGCCCGCCGCAATCCGTAACTGAGCCTTCACCAGGTCAATACCTGTAACCATCTCGGTTACACAATGCTCCACCTGGATACGCGTGTTCATCTCGATGAAGTAGATCTTCCCATCCTCATCCATCAAGAACTCAATCGTTCCAGCATTCCAGTAGCCGATATTCTCCAGCGACTTCTTGATCGTCTTCCCCAACTCCTCGCGAAGCTTTGGCGTCACCATCAAGCTCGGAGCCTCTTCAATCAGCTTCTGATGCCGTCGCTGAATCGAGCACTCCCGCTCTCCCAGACTCATCACGTTCCCATGCTCATCCGCCAGCACCTGGAACTCGATATGTCGAGGCCGCTCAATAAACTTCTCCATGTACAGATCGCCATTGCCAAACGCATTCGCCGCCTCAGTCGAAGCCTGCTGATACAGTCCCGGCAGCTCCTCTGCATTACGGCAGATACGCATCCCACGCCCGCCACCACCCGCAACGGCCTTCAAAATCACCGGATACCCGACACTCTTAGCCCACTCCAGAGCCTCACCCTCGCTCTCGATCACGCCGTCAGACCCCGGCAAAATCGGCACCTTGGCCTTCTTCATCGTCTGCCGCGCCGTGGACTTCTCGCCCATCATCCGCGTCACCTCAGGCGGAGGCCCAATAAACTTGATGTTCGAAGCTCTGCACACCTCGGCGAAGTTCGCATTCTCGCTCAGCAGCCCGTACCCCGGATGAATCGCGTCCACATCCGCAATCTCCGCCGCCGAGATCACCGCCGGAACATTCAGATAACTCTCCGCCGACCGAGCCGGTCCGATGCAAATTGCCTCATCGGCAAACTTCACATGCAATGAGTTCCTGTCTGGCTCGCTATATACGGCCACCGTACGGATACCCATCTCCTTGCACGCGCTGATCACGCGCAGCGCAATCTCCCCACGATTTGCAATCAATACCTTACGAAACATAGATGCAGATGCCTTCCGTCGTTCTCGTCACTGTCTCTTCCAATGCCATTCCGCACCAAAAGAATTGTCATTTTCGACCGGAGCACAGCGGAGTGGAGAAACCCGCTTCTCTACCGATACCCTTCATACAAAAGCGATTCCTATCGCGCCCTGATCGCAAACAGGGGCTGTCCATACTCCACAGGCTGCCCGCTCGTTGCAATCCGCTTCACCACTTCGCCGGCAACATCCGCCTCGATCTCATTCATCAGCTTCATCGCCTCGACGATGCACAACACCTGGCCGACCTCAACCTGATCGCCGATCTTCACAAACGGATCCGCACCCGGCGATGGCGACTCATAGAACGTCCCCACAATCGGCGACTTCACCTCATGCAGCGCCTCCTCAACTGGAGCAGGAGCAGCAGCGCTGACAGCCGGGGCAGCAGCATGCGCCGGAGCGGCAACTGCACCACCAGCGGGAGCCGAAGCCATCAACCGGCTCAACTGTGCCAGATCAATCCCACCAGTCGGAGCAGCCGCAACTGCGGGCTCCCCGGCAAACTTGATCCGCACCTTCAGATCGTCTTGCTCCATGTCGAACTCGGCAATCTCATTTGCCTTCAGGAATTCGACCAGCTCGCGCAGTTCCTTCAACTTATTTCCGTCCATCATGTCTCTTCCCGTGCCTGTTGCGGCACTGTGGTTCATTTGTTTACAGCTCGATCCAGGCCTTCACACTCGGCGTCAGAACTTCTCCACTTGTCGCCGTCACCAACACCATATCTTCGATTCGTAACCCGAACGTGCCCGGCATATACACCCCAGGCTCAATCGTGATCACCATACCTTGCTCTAAAACCTGCGTCTGCTTCGCTGCAAGCCTTGGCCCTTCGTGAATCTCCAGTCCAACCCCATGACCCGTCGAGTGACTAAAATACTTGTCCAGCCCAGCTCGTCGCAACACGCTGCGTGCCGCCTCATCCACATCGCCCGAGGTCACGCCCGGCCTCACAGCAGCAACTGCAGCCTCCTGTGCTTCCAGAACCGCATCATACACTTCCCGCTCGCCTTCGAGCGCCCGGCCCAGGTGAACAGTGCGGGTCATATCACTGCAATAGCCATCCAGCACCACACCAAAATCCAGCGTCACAAACCCACGCTTAGGCAGCTTCGCCGTCGAAGCCCGTCCATGTGGCAGCGCACTCCGCTCGCCGCTCGCCACAATCGTCTCAAACGACATAGCCTCCGCACCAGCCAGCCGCGCCGCATGTTCCAACTCCGCGGCCACAGCCACCTCCGTCAACCCCGGCTCCAGATAATCCAGCATCCCATCAAACAACCTGCACCCCAGATTCGCGGCCGAACGCATCAAAGTAATCTCGTCCGAATCCTTCACCTCGCGTAGCCGAGCAATCAGCGACCCCACCGAGACAAACATCCCCCGCCGCACACCCGACGAGACCGCCTTCCGCATAGACTCCAGCACTGCCACCGTCGTCTGCGCTGCATCGAACCCACACCGTCTGATCCCCGCCGTCTCCATCCACTCGCACGCAGCCGCCACCGCAGGCTTCTTCGCAATCACCACCCGCGTGCCTTTAGCCTCAGCCTTGGCCTGCGCGGTATATCTCCCATCGGTAAACAGCGTCGCCCCCCCGCGAGCCAGCACCAGCGCCGCAGAAGATCCCGTAAACCCACACAGGTACCGCACATCCGGCAGATGCGTCACCAGCAACCCATCGACGCCGGCAGCGGCCACCGCAACAGCCGCTCTCTTCTTCCGCGCTCTAAAATCCATTCCTTTGATTCTACCCAACTAATTCTCTCTTGAGCACTTATCAGCCACTCTTCTAGCCTGGTTCACCTCCAACCCGGTATCATGAACTATGTCCGGTTTTTTTCGCGACCAGCCGTCGCGTTTCTCCCGTCGAAAATTTCTTATTGGATCTGGTGTTGCCGCCGCGGGTCTCACCCTATACTCCGGCGCGATCGCACGCCACCAGCTCGAAGTCGTCGACTTCCCCATCCACATCGCCGACCTTCCCGACGCCTTCCGCGGCTACCGCATCGCCCAGATCAGCGACATCCACCTCGACGAATTCACCGAGCCCTTCTTCGTCGAGCATATCGTCCACAAGATCAACGCTCTGGCCCCCGACCTCGTCCTCATCACCGGAGACTTCGTCACTCGCGGCTCCCTCAACTTCATCCTCGGCGAGCACCCAGCCCATCGTTGCGCCGAAATCCTCAGCGCCCTCGCCTGCCCGCTTCGTTACGCAATCCTCGGCAACCACGACGTCGCCGTCAACGCGCCCCTGGTCATCGATGCGCTCTCCACCCGTGGCATCCCGGTCCTCATCAACCAGCACATCCCCATCGAACGCAACGGAGACCGCTTCTGGCTCTGCGGAATCGATGACGCAGCCGCCAGCCATCCCGACCTCAACCTGGCGATTCCGGACAAGCCCAACGCCCCGGTCATCCTCATGGCCCACGAACCCGACTATGTCGAAGCCGTCCTTCAGCACCCACGCGGCCCACTCGTCGATCTCATGCTCTCAGGCCACACTCACGGAGGCCAGGTTCGTCTCCCCATCGGAGGTGCACTCGTCCTCCCGCCCATGGGGCAGAAGTTCATCGAAGGCTACTTCCGCCTCGATCACTTACAGCTCTACGTCAACCGAGGCGTAGGAACCGTAGGCCTTCCCTTCCGCCTCAACTGCCCACCCGAGTTGACGATGTTCACCCTACAGCCAGCCTAATCACTCATCAAGCTCGTTTCTTGGTCGTCATCCCGCCGTTGCCGTTGCTTTTGGGGTTGTCATCCCGTAGGGATCTGCTTCTGTCTTTGTCTGTTCTCGTCGAGATCAGCTTCTACGACGCAGGCACCAACCAACCGCCAGGAGTCGAGCGCGAAATCTCCAACTCCTCCTCCGTCATATCCACCGAAACATCCGCAAACAGCGGTGTACTCAAATAGCGCTCGCCCGTATCCGGCAACATACACAGAACCGTCGATCCCTCCGGTGCCTCTTCACAAACACGCAAAGCCGCCGCAAAAGTCGCACCGGAAGTAATGCCCACAAAAATTCCCTCCTTCCGCGCAAGTTCCTTGCTCCAACGCATAGCCTCTGCATTTTCGACACGCAAAATCTCGCTGACAACCTTCGTATCCACGGCATCTCCTGTCAGCTTCGCGATGAAATCCGGACTCCATCCCTGCAACGGATGAGGTTTCCATGAAGGATGACCCGCCGCCGCCGATCCATCAGCATTTCGCGCTTGCTCAATCCCGCTCGAGAGCATCGGCGCATCGGCCGGCTCGCACACCACAATCTTCGTCTCAGGTCGCTCCTTCGCAAGCACACGCGCGACACCCTTCAGCGTCCCTCCCGTACCAAACCCCGTAACCCAATAATCCAATCTCTCACCCTTGAAATCGTCCACGATCTCCCGAGCCGTCGTCCGCGAGTGCATATCCGCATTCGCTTCATTCGTAAACTGACGCGTCAAAAACCATCCATGCGTCTCGGCCAACTCCACCGCCTTGGCCACCATTCCCATCCCTCTCGCAGCCGCGGGAGTCAACACAACCTTCGCCCCCAGGAACCGCATCAGCTTGCGCCGTTCCACGCTGAAAGTCTCCGCCATCGTCACAACAAGCGGATACCCCTTCTGCGCGCACACCATCGCCAGCCCGATCCCCGTATTCCCACTCGTAGCCTCGACCACCGTCTGTCCGGGCTTCAGCTGTCCAGTCTTTTCAGCATCCTCAATCACACCAAGCGCCAGACGATCTTTCACCGACCCCAGCGGATTGAACGCCTCTACTTTGACATAAAGATTCACATGCTGCGGAGCCAACCGATTGATCTTAACCACCGGAGTCCTGCCGACTGTCTCGAGAATATTGGCATATCGTCCCACGTCACCGCTCCTTTGGGCGCACCTTGGCGACCCACTTCATTCACCACAATTCAGCCTGTCCAAGATAACGCTTTTCTGAACCCTTCAGAACTAACGCCGAAAACAATCCAGCGAGTGATCGTTCACAATCCCCGTCGCCTGCATCCACGCATACACAATAACCGGCCCAACAAATTTGAATCTCCGCTTCTTCAGCGCCTTCGACATCTCCTCCGAAAGCGGAGTCTTCGCCGGAACAACGCCAGTCATGTTCTTGATCGTCTTACCACCCGCCAGTCCCCAGACAAACTTCGAAAAATCCTCGCCATCATCCCGCATCTTCAAATAAATGCGAGCCCCGCCAATCGTAGCCTCAATCTTCGCCCTGGACCGAATAATCCCCGGATTCTCCAGCAGCCGTTTCACTTCCCGCTCACCCATCCGAGCCACGGCCTCCGGATCGAACTTATGAAACGCCTCACGAAACGCGTCACGCTTGCGCAAAATTGTGATCCACGACAGCCCCGCCTGGAACCCCTCCAGCATGAGCATCTCCCACAGAGCGCGGCTGTCATGCTCAGGGACTCCCCACTCCTCGTCGTGGTACGCCTGCATCAGCGGATCATTCTCCGCCCACGCACAGCGATGAACCTTCTTCATAGCCAACCCCACCGTCCGATTGTTACCGAGCCCGCCCCACAGGCTTCTTCTGCTTCGGCGCCACCACCACAGGAGCCGCCACCTTCACCCCGGACTTCTCATCCATCCATGCATCCAGCAGGCTCTTCTTGAACCGCCACCGGTTGCCAAGTTTGAACGCCGGAACAAACCCCTCTGATGCATACCGGTACAGCGTGTCTCCGCTAATGCCCAGATACTCCGACGCCTGCCGGATATCCATCACCTCGCGAGGGACGACCTGAGCTATACCAGCCATACAGAGCACTCTCCTGATTGCAGAAACGAACGGGCGAAAAACCGGGAAGAGCGTGCCAAACCCGGCACACTCTTTGTATTCCCTTTCTCTCGCCCGTTCAACAAAAATCGCTTGCTATTAACCAGCAACTAACTGATAACCAAACACTAAACAGTCTTATTTCGAGCCTTTAGGCGGCTGCAGACTCGTCATCACATCCAGCAGATCCTGCCCGACCGTCCTGGTCTTCGCAATCGCATCTGCCAGCGGAATATCCGATATCTCCGTCCCCTTCAGCACGACCAGCCGGCCGAACTTCCCTTCATGAACCAGATCGATAGCCCTCACGCCATACCGGGTCGCCAGCATCCGGTCGAAAGCCGAAGGCGTACCGCCCCGCTGCGTATGCCCCAGGTTCACGCTGCGAGTCTCGTACTTGGTCCGCTTCTCGATCTCTTCTGCCAGAGTCTGCCCAATCCCGCTCAGCCGCACATGGCCAAACGAGTCCACCGAGGTCCCCACAGTTGCCTGGTCCGACTCCGGAAACTGCGCACCCTCCGCCACCACGACAATCGAGAACTTCTTCCCATGCTCCCGGCGATAAGTAATCAACCGGCAGACCTCCTCGATATCGATCGGCACCTCAGGCACCAGAATCGCATCCGCGCCGCCAGCAATCCCGGCGGTAATCGCAATCCAGCCCGCGTCGCGCCCCATCACCTCACACACCAGCACGCGATTATGCGCCTCCGCGGTCGAGTGCAACCGATCCACCGCCTCTGTCGCAATCCCCACCGCCGTATCGAACCCGAAGCAGGCATCGGTGCCACTCAAATCGTTATCAATCGTCTTCGGAACCCCAACGCACTTCACCCCGCGCTCACTCAGCGCCAAACTGATCGACTGCGTATCGTCCCCACCCAGCGCAATCAGCGCATCCAACTTGTTCTTCTCAATCGTCTCAAGACACTTCTCAAATCCACCAGGAATCTTCTTCACATTCGTCCGCGACGACCGCAGAATCGTGCCACCCTTCTGCAAAATCCCCGATGTAGTCTCCAGCGTCAGCGGCATCGTCACATCATCGATAACCCCGCGCCACCCTTCCATGAACCCAACAAACTCGTCCCCATGATGCAGGATCCCCTTGCGAACGGCCGCCCGAATTACCGCATTCAGTCCCGGGCAATCACCGCCACCAGTCAACATTCCAACGCGCATTAAACTCTCCTTTGAACAACGGAAAAATCATACCCCACCAACCACCCCCAATTGTCACCCCACAAAAATCTGGCCTCTGTCGTTGCTGTTGCAGTTGTTGTTGTAGTTGCAGTTGCAGTTGCAGTTGCTTGTCATTCTGAGCGAAGCGAAGAACCACCGCATTTCCGAGGGGAGCGAAGCGACCCGAGTGCCTTTGCTACTTCTCCACCCACCAATCCGACCGAACCTCCACCCCGCGCACAACCTCCGTAGGCAACCCCGGCTCCGGAGACCAAACCTTAATCCCTCGCTCCCCCGCAACCTCCATAAACCGCTCGATCGGCTGCCGCCAGCCATGCAGTGCCAGATCGAACAGCCCCCAATGAATCGGCATCATCACCCCATTCCCACCCATAGCCTCGAACACCCGCGCCGCCCCATCTGGCCCCAGATGAATACTCGCCCACAACTCATTGAACGCCCCAATCTCCAACATCGTCAGATCGAATGGCCCATACACCGCGCCGATCTCCGCGAACCCCTCCCACCACCCCGAGTCCGCGCCATAGTAGACGTTGTGCCCCTTCCCCTTC
>Ga0209060_10000782_pt1 | contig 45832 bp, 56 predicted proteins | sample Coa_R1_8_FD_187155 | JGI IMG/M metagenome (GOLD analysis project Ga0209060, IMG submission 187155) | Surface soil microbial communities from Centralia Pennsylvania, which are recovering from an underground coalmine fire - Coalmine... | ecosystem: Environmental > Terrestrial > Soil >...
CGGCTGCGGTGACATCAGCCATTCCTGGCTGCTGTAGGCTCTAGACCGTTCTCTGCGCCAGGAAGCCGCATGGGGATATCCCGCATGGGCCGAATCTCAACGCATCCCTGGCCGCCAAGGCAGGCGGTTGGAATCAGCGAGGCCCAATGGATGACCTCATCAATGCTGTTGGAATCGAGAATGTAGTATCCGGCCAGCTGCTCTTTGGTTTCGGCAAACGGGCCGTCGGTGGTGAAGGTCTTTCCATCCTGTGTGCGGACGGTGATTGCGGTTGCTGTCGGCTGAAGAGGCTCCGCGCCTCGAAAGATTCCCAGCTTTTGGGTTCCGTCCATCACCTTCCAATGGCTATCGGAAACTTTTTGCCGTTCGGCATCCGTCCATTTTTCGGGCTCTTCTTGGGTATAGATCAGCAGCATGTAACGCATGGTAGCTTCTCCTGAAATTTAGCCTCTTTCTGAACTGAAAGGTTCGCTCGATGAACGGCGCCGCCACATTGGTGATGCGCCACAACATGGCGGCTCCTTGAAATTTCATCTTACACGGTGGGCCTGTATGTGGATGGTGAACCCCTCTTTGCCGTTCTCATACCACTTCCAATCCATGGTCGTCTGATTGGCCGAGTCAAAATGGAATGCCGCGCTGTGCATGTGGCCGGCATTGGGATTCGACAGGTTGCTGATGCGCGCGAAGTTGAATCGAATCTCATTCGATTCCGGATCGAATGCGGCGGCAGTCATCTCCGGCTGGTTTCCGGCCTCGCAGTAGTGGGTTAGAACCAGGCGGTCGCCATCGAGATGATAGACGGTAGCCATGTCTTCTTTGTCGGCGGTATGGATCCTCTCAATCAACGAGGTGCCGTGGGCAATGACTTCATAGCTGATGGTGGACTTGCCGTGCTCGCTGGAGGCTTCCCAGGTTCCTGCGAGTGCCTTTAGCTTGTCAAAAGCCTGGCTCGCATTCTGCTGATCTTTTGCCGGTGCTGCGGTCGAAGCCGCCGATGCGCTCACAAAGGAGGACACGCAGAAGACGATGACTAGCGCCAACAGGGCGAGAAGGGGCGATGGATGGTTACGCATTTGTTTGCCTCGTTTCCAGAATTTGATTTCAGCCGAAAGGCGTCCCGCCGAGGGGGTTGTGCCATTTCGTTCTGTCACCGTAACGACGCGCGCGGGCGCGAAAATCGACTGGAAGCGACAAAAAATCTTTTCGCGAGATGCTAGGGAGAGGAGATTTTCGGGGAAGTCATTTTGACGAAGAACATGCTGCCGAAGAGCATTCTGCGGTAAAACATCCTGCCGTAGAAGACGATGAAGAATGCTGCTGGTTAAATACGGCAGATATTTCCAATTTGAAATATTTTTATGATCGAATCAGGTCATTTCCGGGGAGCTTTTGAATTTCAAAAATAATGAACCGTAATGACCAGAAACGGAATGAAACGATCCATTTAGGCACCAGCAGCGGAACGCTCCGCCAAGGCGTTTTTTGGCACTGGCAAATACTATTGAACACCCATCCGGTTCAATCATCAAGCTTTTTTTGATAACGATCCGCACCAACGATACGCGGTATCTGGACTGTCATCCGGATCACCTTACCGAGAGATTGCGGGCTGGTGGAGAGCGTGACCCAGCAACTATACTTTGAGATAAGAGGTAATTCTATTGCCAGTTTCCGCGGTGATTGTCGACGATGAGCAGCTCGCCCTGGACGAGTTAAGCTATCTTCTCAGGTCGGTGGACGATGTGAGCGTGGTTGCCCAGGGACGAAACGGCCTGGAAGCCATCAACCTGATCAAAGAGCATGCGCCGGATGTTGTCTTTCTCGATGTGCAGATGCCGGGACTGGATGGCTTTGGCGTCATCAAGAAGCTGATCGACCGCAAGATTGCCCTCCCGCAGATTGTTTTCGCCACAGCTTACGATCAATATGCGGTCAAGGCTTTTGAAGTCAATGCCATCGACTATCTGCTGAAGCCCTTTGACAAGAAAAGGGTCGGCCAGGCGGTCGATAAGGCTCGCAAGAAGATCGAGGGCAGTTCTGCCAGTAAAGAAAAACTGGATACGCTCGTCAAAATGCTGGAGGCGCAGCGACCGCAAAATTCCAAGGTCTTGCTGCGATCCGTGGGTCGCCTTTTCCTGGTGGATCAGAAAGATGTTTGCTACGCCACCATCGACGATGGCGTGATTACGGTCGTTACGCCCGCCATCGAAGGGCAGTCGAACTGCCGCACCTTGGAAGAATTATTGGAAGGGCTCGATGCGGATATGTTCTGGCGCGCCCACCGTTCATTTGTGGTGAACATCAATCGCATCAAGGAAGTTGTCCCCTGGTTCAAGAGTTCCTACCAGTTGCGCATGGACGACCGCAAGCAGACCGAGGTTCCCGTTAGTCGCGCACAGACGAAGCGTTTGCGAGAGCTTTTCGGACTCTAGCAATCTGCGGAAAATCGACTTCTGAAGATTGTCGATGCAAAAATGTCATGCTGAAAAACGTTGTCGTAACGCAGCAGCGTAGTCGGCGCCTTTCCAATCGTCTCGGTCGCTATCCATATCGAGCATAAGATAGGCGGCCTCAATGACCCTGGTTGAGATTTCGTTTTGCTCTAGCGCAGTGAGAAGCATCGGAAGCAGGTAAGTGTCTTTTCTCTTGCCCAATCCCGCCATAGCCTCTTCGCGAACATCCTCGTTAGGGTCTTTAAGGCATTGAATGAGAGTCTCGCGAATTGCTGGTGAGTCCACATCGCTGAGCACGCCGAGGCCAAAGATTGCCCAATCTCGAACATCGTCATCCAAATCCTGCGCAAGCTGGAGGAGAGATGCGACAGCGAGAGAATCGTTAGGGAAGCAGCCAAGGGCTAACGTCACGCTGAATCGGATTTCAGGACTGGTGTGCAAGGAAAAGCTCGCGACCAGTGGAATGGCAAGAGGGTTCTCGATGTGGCCCAACGCAGCAATACCTGCGGCAAGCGGGCAGATATGCATTTCCCGTTGCACAAGATCGCGAACGAGCAAATCGGATTCTTCAGGAAAGCAATTCGTTTTGTGATCTTCTGTTCTGCCGAGTTGAGCTAAGACATCCGCGCCACGCGCTCTAGACAACGGATCGCTTGATTTGCACAAATCCGCTGCCCTATGGAAGACTTGGCGAGTGCCGATGTGCCGAAGTGCAAGAACTGCCTCCCATGCTGTCTCATCGTCATACTCTCCGGAAAGCGCTTGAGCAAATAGTTCGTCGATGCTCTCTTCGGCCATACGCGGCAGTTTAAGTCATTTCCTGAGAATGTCACGTTTTTGCAAGTGGACCGCAGAGGAATTTTCTTAGCAATTCTTTCCACTCACGCTTCGCCACTTACTGCCGAAGACTAGGCACCACGCTAATCTCCATCCGATGAGAACCGCGTAGCACGGTCAACTTCGTCAAATGTTGAATGGTGTCTTCACTCAGCAACCGGTGCAGCACATCGACGCCTTCGACAGGCGTCCCATTCAAAGCCACAATGATGTCTCCTTCTCGTAAGCCGCCCTTGTGCGCCGGGCCGGATGGCTCAACTGCCACAACCAAGGCCCCGGTTTCCGACTTCAAGTCGTAGTAGCGGGCAATGGTGTGGTTCACGCTCGCGGTCTGCGCCTGTACGCCGATATAGCTGCGCCGGATGAAGCCATCGCGAATCAATTTTGTAGCGATGAACTGGGCGGTGTTCACGGAGATGGCGAAGCACAGCCCCTGCGCGGGCATAATGGTGGCTGTGTTCACGCCTACGATCTCTCCGGCCGAGTTCACCAGCGGTCCGCCGGAGTTTCCGGGATTGAGGGCCGCATCGGTCTGGATCACGTCTTCAATCTGGCGGCCCGATTGCGAGCGCAAAGTACGCCCCAGCGCGCTGACCACGCCCGCCGTCACCGTGTATTGAAATCCGTAGGGGCTCCCGATGGCGACCACGAGTTGGCCGACGCGGATCTTGCGCGAATCCCCTAGCTTCACCGGCCGCAGGGAACTGGCATCCACGCGCAGAAGCGCTAGATCGGTGTCCGGGTCTTCACCGATGAGTTGCGCTTGGTGCTCTCCTGAATCCAGCGTAAGCACCTTGATCCTGCTGGCATTGTGGACCACGTGGCTGTTGGTCAGGACAAACCCGTCAGGAGTAAACACAAATCCCGATCCACCGCCGCCTCTCTGCTGTCCGCGCTGGCCGGTGGTTTCAACTTGAATGCCCACCACCGAGGGGCTCACCGTATCGGCCACGCGCGTGACCACTCTGGAGTAAGCGTCCATCGCTTCATCCTCGGTGACCTCGTGCGCAGAAACAGCTCGATTTTCGATTCCAGGAAATGACACGTAGCGTACGTCGCTCATGCCATGATTGGATATCTCTGGAAGAAAAAAGATTCATCTCGGATGCTTGGTTGGCGATGCGTCGGGGATTCAGGAGTCGACAACCGTATCTTTTATCAAGCATTTACAATCAAGTTAACAAGCGGCGAGATCTACGGGAGAAACGATCTACAGGAGAACGATGGAAGCCTTGAATGGCAAAGTGGTAGTTGTGTCCGGTGGAGCGAAGCGCCTGGGCAGAGCAATGGTTATTGCGATGGCTGCTGCCGGGGCCCGCGTCGCCTTTACCTGGCTCAACTCAGAAAAAGAGGCCCGCCAGACTGAGCGGGAAGCCAATGGGAGCCAGGCCTTTCAGTGTGACATTCGTGACGCTCGAAGTGTCGCGGCAACCGTCGATTCGATTGTCGGTCAATTCGGAAATATCGATATTCTGGTAAACAATGCCGGCATCTACCAGACCGTTCCATTCGATGATCTAACCGTGGAGCAGTGGGACGACATGTTTGCGGTCAACGTGCGCGGCGCATTCCTTATGTCGAAGCAATGCGCTCCTGCGTTGCGAGCCGCGAAAGGCCGCATCGTGAATCTGGGCTCTCTCGGAGGCCAAAAGCCGTGGACAACCCACATTCACTATTGTTCCTCGAAGGCCGCGCTGCACATGCTCACGCGCGCCACGGCCAAGGCTCTGGCTCCGGATGTTGCAGTAAACTGCGTTGCGCCAGGCATGATCGATCAGGAGGAGCCAGAGCGCGCGCCCTTGGCAAGGTTTGCTGCAAGCACACCAATGGGAAGGAACGGTTTGCCGGATGATATTGTGAGCGCGGTTCTCTACTTCGCCACAGCGCCCCATTTTGTTACCGGGCAAATCTTAACGGTCGATGGTGGGCTCGGGCTTCGGTAGGCGGGCAAGGCAGTGAATTTTCCGAACCAGTGCTCATAGAAAATCCGTTCCCGGTTCTTCTATACTTTCAGCATGATGTTTGCGCGGCTCAAAGTTGCTCTGATCCGTTCGTTTGCGCGTAAGCGCCTCAAGAAAGACATCGCCCCGTTGGAGACGCTTGCGACCCACCCCGATGTTTTGATTCCCTATACCCAGTTCAACATGGCGTTGGACAAGACCAATCTGGTTTCCGGTAAGTTGAAGAAACTTGCTCAGATTCGCACGGCCAAGCAGATCGAGTGCCCTTTTTGAATCGACATTAACTCTGCCGGTGGCAGAGCATTTGGCATTACCGACGATCAGATTCGCAACTTGAACTGGTATCCCGAAAGCGATCTTTTTGACCAGGATGAAAAGCTGGTGCTGGAATTGGCGGATGCAATCACGGCCACTCCAGCGAATGTGCAGCCCGGCTTGAGAGGGCGATTGCAGAAGCGTTTCTCGACTCCGCAATTGGTGGAGCTTGCGGCGGCCATTGCTTGGGAGAACTATCGCGCCCGCTCAAACCGCGTCTTCGGTTTCGGTAGCGAAGGATTCTACAAACCGGTTGAGGCTGGCGATCCGGAGAAGGCTCACCAGTCGGCGTAGCCTCTATCCGATGAAACGGCAACGCCATCTGAAAAAAGAAGGACAATGACCACCATGTTCAATCCATCCCATCCGGGCAGAGTTTTGAGGCGATATTTGGGCGAGATGACGGTCTCTAACGCGGCTAGACGGTTGGGGGTTACCAGCGCGAATCTATCCAACATTTTGAATGAAAAAGCTGGGATTTCTGCTGCGATGTCATTGCGCCTTTCTGCGGCGATGGGCACATCTCCCGATTTTTGGTTCAAAATGCAAAACCAGTATGAGATGGCGCAGAGCTTAAAAAGAGACAACCCAAGATCAAGCCGTTTCCTACCGAGATAAATTCCGTATCGGCTTGATAGGAATCCCCGGTTTAGCGAACCATGTATTACTACAATGACCCTGTCCGAAATTGCCGAGATATTGCCGAACGGCTTCCATGATGCTGAGGTCGAAGAGTTTCAATGGAGCTATTCCACAAATTCTGCGGTTTTCAAAATGACAATGTGGACCGCCACGGAGTTGGATGAAGATCCCGAAAAATATCGACGTGCATCCATTGAGCTAAACCGAATCCTATTGATTGCCATCGATCCTCCAATGCTTACGAAGGATCGTCTGTTGGATGGGGCAAGATCTGGAACTCTTCAAATCGATGGAGTGCCGGCAAACGAAGAAATATTTCCCGGTCTGCGGCATTTGAAGGCAAACTTGCCGGCCGATGCGGACGTTTATAGCTTCTATGTCAACAACTGGAATTCCTACATCCATGTTGCCGCCCAGCAAGCAAAGCTCACCTGGCTTGATGAACAAAAATGAGAAGCAAGAATGAAGAGAGGCCAAAATAAGTGCCTACTTTTATTTCTGTTGCCTCCCTGGAGATGCCTCCATTGCGATTCTTCCTACCTCGTCCTTCAATGGAAACATGTTTGCTTCCTTAATTCCTATAGCGAAACCGGCAAATGCCGATGATCTAAATACGCTCTTCTTGAATCGGGCGGCCTGTGCTGCCCTGGTTCGCTACGAAAATTCAGTCGGCGCCTTTCGGCTTGCATCCTGTTCGGAATATAGATAGGTTGATTGTTTTCCTGAGGCAATCGTTTCATGACAAAGACGAAGCGGCATTTTCAATGCTTTATGGTTTCGCTCGTTTTCGGCGCGCTCTGTCTCGCCCAATCCTCCTCTCGTTCGATTCACGGAACAGTCCGGGATCAGTTAGGGGCGGTTGTCGGCGGAGCCAAGGTTACGGCCCAGGCAGAGGGGTATCGCCAGTCTGTGACTACGCTGGAGAATGGCGAGTTTCGTTTTGCATCCGTCCCGCAATCGGCGGTCACGATTACGATTGAAGCGGTCGGCTTTGCCCGCTTTGAGAGATCGCTGTCGGAAAACGAAAGCCAATACGATGCTGTCCTGGCTCCTGCGGCGCTCGCGCAACAGGTGAACGTCACGGCGAATCGGGGTGCGACCAGCTTGAGCGATACGGCCGAGAGCATCAGTTTGCTTTCTCGCGAAGATCTTCAGAATACCGCCGCGCCGGCTACCGATGTCGCTCTTCGACAGGTTCCTGGTTTCACGCTCTTTCGCCGTTCCGATAGCCGCACAGCCAATCCCACCTCGCAAGGCGTCTCCCTTCGCGGAATTGGCGCTAGCGGCGCGGGCCGGGCTCTGGTTCTATATGACGGTGTTCCCTTGAACGATCCATTTGGCGGGTGGATCTATTGGGGACGCGTTCCACGAGAATCGATAAGCTCATTGGAGGTGCTGCGCGGAGGAGCATCGAGCCTCTACGGCAGCGATGCGTTCGGTGGGGTTGTAAATCTGCTCCCTCGGCTTCCCGCGCGCAATCTTTTCAGCTCCGAATTTTCCATGGGGATGGAAGGCACTCCTGATTTTTCGATGACCGATTCCCTGAAGGTCGGTTCCTGGAATCTGGTGAATAGTGCGGAGATATTTCGCACAGCCGGATACATCCTTGTTCCTGCGAACCAGCGCGGCATAGTGGATACGCCTGCCGACTCCTCCCATCAGGCGGTTCAGAGCACGGTGCGCCGCAGCCTGGGGCGGGGAAGTTTGTTTACTTCGGGCTCGTTTTATGGCGAGGTCCGTAACAACGGCACCGTGGTTCAAACCAACGATACACAGCTTTGGGCCATCAGTGCCGGAGTGGACGCTCCCATCGGTCCAGGAGCCCTCCAGGTTCGCGGCTATGGCGATGGACAAAGCTTCAACCAGACGTTTTCCGCAGTCGCCGCAAACCGAAATACGGAGTCCCTCGTGAATGCCCAACATGTTCCTGCACAGGAAGCCGGAGGAAGCCTGCTGTGGACGCAGACTTTGGGCCGTTGGAATTCCTTGGTTGCCGGCGCAGACAGCGGCTTGGTGCGAGGGTTCAGCAATGAGCTGACATTTGCCGGCGCACGGCCCTCGTCGGAGGTTAGTTCCGGAGGGCGTCAGCTATCGTCGGGGGCGTTCCTGCAAGACCAGATTCATCTTGGCTCGAGTGTAGGACTGACTTTAGGTGGCCGCTATGACAACTGGAATAACTATGAGGCCCATTCCCGGACCGTTCCTTTCTTGCCCACAGTGAAACCGGCTTTCTCTGCCTTTGCCGATCATACGGAGCATGCCTGGAGCCCTCGCGCCGCCCTGGTTTGGGCCGCGAATCGGCATTTTTCGTTCACCTCGTCTGCCTATAAAGCGTTTCGTGCTCCCACTTTGAACGAGTTGTATCGTGGCTTCCGCCTGGGCAACACCCTGACCCTTGCGAACTCCCAATTGCTGGCGGAGCGCATGTCCGGAGCCGAGTCGGGAGCGAATATGTTCTTTGGACGCGCCCGCTTCCACGCGGCTTTCTTCTGGGCGCGAGTGTCGAATCCTATTGAGAACGTCACGCTCACGACGACTCCGGCGCTGATCACGGCCCAAAGGCAGAATCTTGGCCGCACCCGGTCGCGCGGGGTGGAAGCCGATGCCGAATGGCGCGTTGGTAAATTGGATCTGGCTGCAGGGTATCAATTTGTGGATGCCACGGTCACAAGCTTCCCGGCAAATCTTAATCTCGTAGGGCTACAGCTCCCCGAGGTCGCGCCTCATCAATTTACCGCTCGCGCCAACTATCGCGTTTCCAACGGTTGGATGTTTGGCCTTGAGGCCAGGGCTTCGAGCAGCCAATTTGATGACGATCTGAACCGATTTTCCCTCGATCCCTTCTTCCAGTTGGATGGATACGTCTCCAAGCGCCTGCGGGGCGGACTAGAGCTCTTTACCGCTGTGGAGAACATTTCAAACTCACGCGTGATGGTTGCGAAGAACCCGCTCATCACTCAGGGGCCGCCGATCCTTGCCCGTGTTGGTTTTAGGTGGAACATCGAGTAAGAAGAGCGAACGAGCGGATCACTCGCGGGGCATGCTCTCTTGGGTGGTCCACGGCCATAATAGAAGAAGGCTCCTTTTTGTCTCACAATCTGGTTTCAGGAAATTTTCATCATCTTTTCGTGGTCGCCAGACATCCATAGGGCAACGCGGGGGTCTGTTTTGCAGGTGGTAGAATCAACAGAACTCATCGTCCGCATGGCAGGAGCTGTCTCGGTGGTTGACCTGAGAGGCTTAGATAGTTAGTACAAGCAAACCGCAATACTTGGCGAAGAAACCGTAAGAAAAATAGAAAGGCTACCCACAAAAAGGGTATGCTGGCGTCGACTCCCTGGAGTGTAGGTGCTGGTTCAGGGAGGTGGCTCTAATTGATTCATAGCAATCGATTTACTTCCTTGCGTCTTGGTTGAACTTTCATTGCGCGGCGATAGCGCGGGATTGGAATAAGGTTTTTGTATGAGTAGTGAAGCGCCTCATCGGCACGACCTTGGGTCTTTGAAGATTGACGATCGATCGCGCCGCAATACCAAAACGGGCAAGCGATTGGGGATGTTTGCCGCCATTGTGGGCGGCTTGGTGGTACTAACCGGGCTTACATTTACCTTCAAGAGCCGAAAGCCCGTTGTGGAAGTCGCGGCTGCGCGCCCGGCAGGAGATGCGAGAGTCGATGCTCTTCTGAATGCCAGCGGCTATGTTACCCCGCGTCGCCGTGCCACCGTGGCGGCGAAAGTTACCGGCAGGGTAGAGACCATTTATGCCGAAGAGGGCTTGCGTGTGAAAGCAGGTCAGGTTCTGGCCATCCTCGATTGCTCCCAGCCGAAGGCTTCTCTCACGTCGGCGAAATCCGATCGCGACGCCACCGCCGCGGCCCTCGCCGATCTCGAAGTGCAGTTGAAAAACGCCGACATCGAATTGCGCCGTGCGGAAGCCTTGCGCGCCGCTGGTGTGAACAGCCAGGAGGCGCTCGACAATGCACGGATGACCGCCGACAGCCTGCGCTCCAAGATCGCTCTGACAAAAGAGCAGACGCGCGCTGCCGAGTCTAAGATTTTTGTCTCCCAGCAGGATGTGGACAACTGCACCGTACCGGCTCCATTCGATGGCATTGTGGTCTCCAAGGACGCGCAGCGCGGCGAAATGGTTTCACCGATTTCTGCGGGCGGCGGCTTTACTCGGACCGGGATTGCCACCGTCGTAGACATGAATTCGATTGAGGTCGAAGTCGATGTAAACGAGTCTTATATCGCTCGTGTGAAGACGGGGCAGCACGTGATCTCCGTGCTGGATGCTTATCCCGAGTGGCAGATACCCTCGACGGTTCGGACGGTGATTCCGACCGCCGATCGGCAGAAGGCCACCGTGAAGGTACGCGTAAGCTTCGATCGTCTGGATCCCCGGATATTGCCGGACATGGGCGTGAAAGTTTCGTTTCTGAGCGACGATCCGGCCAAAGCCAAGTCCAAATCCAAAGACAAAAATACTGAGGCCAAGGCCTTGATTCCACAAAGTTCGGTTCGCACCGATCAAGGAAAGTCGATTGTCCTTTTGGTGCGTGAAGGCAAGGTTGAGCGCAGAGGGGTAAGCCTCGGCGCTCAACATGGCAGCGATGTTGAAGTGCTCGCGGGAATCTCGCCTGGAGATACCCTGGTTTTACGAGGATCGGAAACCTTGCACGACGGACAGGCAGTTGAGATTAAACAGTAGGGAGTAGCTACATGGTGCGCGTAGATGGACATGGTAATGGTTCGGGATTGGTTCAAGTCCGGGGCCTGAACAAGAAATACCGCCGTGGCGGCGAAGAAATTCACGTTTTACAGGGTTTGAACCTCGACGTTGCAAAGGGCGAATTTGTCGCCTTCATGGGGCCTAGCGGCTCGGGCAAAACTACGCTGCTGAACCTTCTGGGCGGCTTGGACGTGCCCTCAACGGGAAGCATCAGTGTTGCCGGTGACGAGATTACCAACATGTCGAGCGGCAAGCTGACGGAATGGCGCGCCCGGCACGTGGGTTTTATCTTCCAGATGTATAACCTGATTCCGGTGCTCACGGCGTTTCAGAATGTCGAACTGCCATTGCTGTTGACGAAACTCTCCAAGGCCGAGCGCCGCAAGCACGTGGAGACTGCGCTATCGGTTGTGGGGTTGTCGGACCGCATGCATCACTACCCGCGTCAGCTTTCCGGCGGACAGGAGCAAAGGGTAACCATTGCCCGGGCAATCGTTTCTGACCCGACCTTCCTTCTGTGCGACGAGCCCACCGGCGATCTCGACCGCAAAAGCGCCGATGAAATCATGAGCCTGATCCATCAGCTTGTGAGGGAGCACGGAAAGACCGTGCTGATGGTGACTCACGATCCTCTGGCCGCCCAGCAAGCCGATACCACGCTCCATCTCGAAAAGGGGGTGCTGGTGGAAGGAACCAAGCCGGGGAACGTGACGACAGGGAGCTTCGCATGAAATTTCGTGGATTGATTTTCGCCAATCTCTTTCGCAAGAAATTTCGTTTCGTTCTTACCATCGGCTCGTTTGCCGTGGCCCTGTTCCTCTTTTGCATGCTGGCGGTCGTAAGGCAGTCGTTTACAGGACAGGCGGACGTGGCGGGTGTTGACCGCCTTGTGGTCATCAACCGTGTGTCGATCATTCAATCGCTGCCGATGGCCTATCGAGACCGCATCCTGCGCATTCCCGGCGTCAAGCGCGTTACCTTTGATAATTGGTTTGGCGGCGTCTATCAGGATGAGAAGAACTCCTTCCCGCAATTTGCGGTCGACCCGGAGAACCAAAGGGACGTTTTCTCCGAACTGGTGGTGGATGACGATCAATGGAAGAAGTTTTTAAGCGACCGTGAAGGCGCGATCATTGGCGCGGCCACGGCCAAGAGATACGGTTTTAAGGTGGGTGACAGGATTCCGTTAAAGGGTACGATTTACCCGGGAACTTGGTCCTTCAATATCGACGGCATCTATCACGGCAAGCGTCCTACCTCCGACGAAACGCAGCTCTGGTTCCAATGGAAGTACCTCGACGAGCGCGCCAAGGCCACCAACAACGGGCAAGCTGGCTGGTACACGGTGCTGGTGCAGAATCCGGACGACTCGGTTCGCATTGTCAAAGCCATTGACGATGAGTTTGCCAACTCTCCTTACGAGACGCATACCGATACCGAGAAGGCCTTTGCCGCAAGCTTTGCCAAGCAGGTCGGAAACATAGGCTTCCTGGTGCTGGCCATCGGCAGCATCGTATTCTTCACCCTGTTGTTGGTCACCGGTAACACCATGGCGATTGCCGTGCGTGAACGTACCGGCGAACTCGCAGTTCTGAAGGCGGTTGGTTACTCCGATATGTTCGTGATGCTGTTGGTTCTGGTTGAGTCGCTGGTCATCGCGGTGATCGGCGGAGGGCTGGGACTTGGATTTGCGAAGCTGGTTACCATGTTTATCTCCGTCACGCCGATTGGAAACCTATTCCCGTTTTCGCAGCTTTCTGCAAGCGTGTTGCTCCTTGGCCTTGGGATAACCTTGGCGTTCGGCGCAGCAAGCGGGCTGCTGCCAAGTATCGGCGCGTTGCGCCTGCGCGTCGTCGATGCGTTGAGGAGAGTGTGATTCATGGCGATCCCTGTTGTTTATAACCTTCGGAGCGTCAAGACACGCTGGATCTCCTCGCTTGTCGCGGTGTTTGGAATTGCAGGTACGGTGGGTGTGTTCGTTGCCATGCTGGCCTTGGCCAATGGCTTTCATGCAACGCTGGTATCGTCCGGCTCCATCGGCAACGCACTGGTGCTCCGTGCCGGTTCCACTTCGGAAATCAACGGATCGGTCTCCCTCGATCAGGTTCACGTGGTCGAAGATGCCCCTGGCGTAGCTCGCGGCGCGAATGGCCCGTTGGTGACGCCCGAGGTGGTGGTGGTGGCGGCCTTCCCGTTGCGTTCCACCGGTACCGATGCCAACGTACAGGTCCGCGGGCTATCTCCCAAGGCGCTGGATGTCCGCAGCAACGTCAAAATCGTTCAAGGGCGTTTTTTCCGGCCTGGGCTGGCGGAACTCGTGGTTGGCCGCAACGTCGATGGAGCCTATTCCGGGCTTGGACTCGGAAACCGGGTCAAGTTTGGCGGTGGAATGTGGGAGGTCGTCGGCGTTTTCGATGCTGGTGGCTCTTCCTTTGACTCGGAGGTCTGGTGCGATAGCACGGTTCTGAATCAGGTCTACCATCGTCCGGAGAACGCGTTCCAATCGGTCACCGCGAAGCTGACTTCGCCCGATGCTTTGCAGCAGTTCAAAGACTCCTTAACCTCCGATCCACGCCTCAATGTGGATGTCAGCCGCGAAGTCGACTATTATGCCGGCCAAGCCAGCGGCCTTACCGCCGTAATCCAGGGACTCGGCGGATTCATCGCCCTGATCATGGGCGTTGGAGCCGTGATTGGAGCGCTGAATACGATGTACTCGGCGGTTTCGGAGCGCGCCCGTGAAATTGCAACGATGCGCGCCTTGGGGTTTGGCGCTGGAAGCGTGGTGTTCTCGTTCGTCATTGAAGCCTTACTGATTGCCGCCGTCGGCGGCGCAGTTGGCTGCCTTGCCGTGCTGCCCGTAAATGGTATTACCACCGGCACGCTCAACTTCCAATCGTTCTCCCATCTCGCCTTCGCATTTTCGATTACACCGAAACTGCTGATGGCCGGGATGATTTTCGCTTTGCTGATGGGGATCGCTGGCGGCTTGCCTCCGGCGATACGTGCGGCACGCCGCCCCGTTGCCGAGGCTCTGCGCTCGTTGTAGAGATTCCATAGCAATCAAGAAACGAGGCCAGAGAGGTTCATTACACTCTGGCCTCTTGCCATTTTGGCTTCATAAAATTGCCGATTATCCACTCGTTCGCTTGACTCTTTGGAAATAGGAACTGCGAATTGCGCTATCTTAAGTGCGCGCGGCATTATTTTCCCCGAAAAAGAAAGGCCAATTCGATCAACAGAATGATCACCACGGCGAGTTCCAGCAAAAACCCACGCGACTGCTGGAATTTCTCAATCATGAAGTCGTAAAGGTCGTCGGCGGTGTGCAGTTTTTCCTTTACAAGTTCTTCGTATTCCACCACGCCGATCTTGTTGGCGCACATCTTGTAGAGGCGCGCCGAAAACATGTCGCCCACAAACTTGAGGGCGTTTGTGGTGTGCTCGGTAAGTTGAGTCACGTCGATCAGCACGGTTCGAAGCCGGTCCGCCGAGGGGCGCATGCGCCAGCCAGCCAAGCGATCGCGGCGCGCTTCCACAAACTTGTAGACGTCTTTGAGTTCGTGGGTCAGGAGTTCATCGTAGTGGCGAAATTGCAGAAGCTGCGAATTGGCGTACTCCAGCAGCCGAATGGTGGTTTCCGCACCGGCTTCCGTGTCGTAGATGAAGGCCGCATTCCAGCCTACGACAATCACGTCGTTCACGTAGTACGACATGCGCGCTTGCAGCACCTCGTCTCGCTCCGAGGGAGACAACGCGTGGGTCTCTCCGCCAATCAACTGGCTGATCCCCTGTGCATTCGTCGCGATCATCTCTTCCGCGGTGGCGTTCGTGAGGGAGTGGTGAAAGACATAGTAATCTTCAATCAGCCAGTTCGTGTAGGGCTTACGCAATGCCGCGCTTAATCCCGCCAGCCGCTGCCGCACCAATCGTGTGGTGAATTCCTCAAAGAAAGTGCTGGAAATCCAACCGGCGGCCACATGCTGGAGCTCCACCCAACTTCCCGAATATGGCCGCTGCAATAGAAGGCAGACCACGCCATAGTCGTAGTAGTGAATGGCCCCATCGAACTGCTCTCCAGTGTCGAGCACCACCGGTCCCAGCAGCTCAATCACAGGTGGGCTCTCGAATCCCACATAGCCCGGCGTGGTGTGTTTGAACGAAGGAATGAGCCGGCGTCCTGAAATCAACTGCGGCAGTTGCGCCAGATCGATCTCATCTCCGACATCGAAAAGGGTGAGGACGACAACGTAGCCTGTAAAAAGAGGATCTCGCACAGATTCACGGAGAGTTTCATTCGGCGTCGGCGCCGGCACACGAGTCACCAAGCCTCCAGTTACCAGTCTTCCGAATCACCAGCCTTCCGAATTATTAGATACAAGCATCCGGCAATCCGCAAAGGAAAACTTCGCTTCGGTTGTTTTGTGGGTGTTTTGCGCGAACTGGAGCGCCCGCTCCTTGCGCCTTTAATAAAACAACATCAGTCCTTCAAAAAATCTAATGAAATAAAAAAATGTACTGGGCCGCACTCTAATAAAATGCAGAAGTTCACGCCTGATTTTTGTTGCCGTACGAAGAATCTTAATCGGATTTTTATCTCATGTGGTCTTTGGTTCATGCACCATTGACGTATACGCCTGTCCCTGAGTAGAAATTATTAAAGGAGATTAACGAAATATGCGGAAAACCGTCCTGTTGCTCGGGTTCTTAGTGTGCCTTGCTGCTTATTCTGTCGGACAAAGCAGTGAAATTGGTTTGGTTGCGGGGATCAAAGTTACCCCAGGAGTGGGCAGCGTAGCCCAGGGCACGCAGGTGACCTTTAGCGACACTTTTGCCTTCGAAGCCAGCTATGCGGCAAGGCTCATGCATGCGCCCGGATTCTCCCTGCACTTGGAATTTCCTGTGGCCGTTACTCCTTCGTCTGACGTCAGCACGAGCCTGAACGCTATATCGAAATACAGCTCGGTTTTTTTCACGCCTGGCCTGCGTTTGAAGCTGGCGCCTAGTTCACCGTTCAGCCCCTGGGTTGCGGTTGGCGGCGGGTTTGCCCGTTTCAATCCCGGTAATTCGCCCAACACCAACAACAATCGGCCGGTAGGCGCGCCGCTTGTTCCCACGCCTGCCAGCAGCAACCGTGGCGCATTCGATGCCGGAGCCGGAGTTGACTTTCACTTTCCCGCGGTGCCTCTCGCGTTGCGCGTGCAGGCTCGGGATTTCTATACCGGCGCTCCCGATCTCGGTACTGCGACCACCGTCAACGTGCATCACAACATCATGATTGGGGCAGGATTCGTTTTGAGGTTCTAGGGTGGGTATTCTTGAGCTTGTGGGCATTCCAGCTCAAGCAGGTCAAATTCATAAAGAGTGCGTTTGGAAAAAGGGGCCATTTGGGCCCCTTTGCTATTACGTCTACTTGGGCCGCTACTCCTGTCGCAAGGCAACAATAGGATCGACCATGGAAGCTTTGCGTGCCGGGAAATAGCAGGCCACCAGGGCCACCAGAAATAGCAGCACGACGACCATGGCAAACGTCAACGGGTCGGTGGCGCTTACGCCATAAAGCATGGAACGCATGGTGCGGGTTACCAGGAGTGAGCAAACCACGCCTAATACCACGCCGGCAATGATGGTCGTTAACCCTTGGCGCAGAATAAGACGTACTACATTTTGTGCTGAAGCTCCGAGCGCCATGCGGATGCCGATCTCCCGCGTCCTTTGCGCTACAGAATGGGCCAAGACTCCGTAGATGCCAATCATAGCCAGCAACAGCGCCGCGCCGGCAAAGACTGAGAGAATCGTTGCGTTGAAGCGGCGATCGCGGACCGACGACGTGACAACTTCGGCGAAGGTGCTGGGAACAATTGGAATTGTCGGGTCTAGGTCGTGCAAGATCTGTCGTACCGAGGCATGGAGGGATCCTGGGTCGAGGCTGGAGCGCAGCACAGCGGTAAGCGTCTGCGTCCTTCGCGGTCGCTGCCGATAGTTCACATAGATGGTGGGGGAAGGTGGAGTTTCAAGGTTTCGGCCGCGAACATCTTTTACGACGCCAACAACGGTCAGGAAGTGGGTGTCACTGTCCATGTTGCCAAACTCGATTTTGTGTCCCAACGGGTTCTGGTTAGGCCACTGGGTACGCGCTAGCGACCTACTTATAACGGCAACATGGGGCGCATCCGCAGTATCGCTATCTTGGAAAAGGCGGCCTTGCAGTAAGGGTATGCCAAGAGTGGAGAAATAGCCCTCACTGGCTGCACAATAGTTGGCAACTCCATGGGGAAGATTTCGATGAAAGAGCGATTCAAGTTCATCTTTGCGGGGCGCTTCGCGCGCTGAGTCCATCACCAGGTATGTGCCGAAGCTTGGAGGGTTGGCAAGGGGCAGGTTGCTGATTCCTCCGGCGTCGGTAACCCCGGGAATCGCGTGCAGCCGCGCAAACAGGTTGTTCAAGAATGCTGTTCGATGCACGGCCCCGGTATCTTGGTCGATGGAGGGCAGAACAAGGTTCACGGTCATTACATTCTCTGTTCGAAACCCTGGGTCAACGGAGAGAACTTTGAGAAGGCTTCGGCCCAGGAGTCCGGCGCCAACCAGCAGCGTTAGGGTCATCGCGACCTGAATCGCGGAAATAAACCGATTCAACAGGTTGGCCTGACTATGACTGGAGCGGGCAATCGATACATCGGCAAGTTTTCTTTGCAGGTTGGCGGAAGTAACGCGCAGGGCTGTGGAGATCCCAAGGCCGATGGCTACCGCCGCGGTCAGGCCGAGAGTGAAAAGGAGTACGGGGAGATTAACGCTGATTTCGTCGATTCGCGGGAGCCCGCTCGGAGCTAGTGCGAGGAGGCTCCTAACTCCCCATAAGGAGATTGCTATTCCGAGCAGTCCGCCACCTGCAGCGAGGAGGAGCGCCTCCGCGAGGAACTGGCGCACCAAACGGCTGTGCCGGGCGCCCAAGGCGGCGCGGATGCCGAGTTCGCCTTCCCGCTTTACGGCTTGTGCCAACAAAAGGTTGGCGACATTTCCGCAGGCGATAAGCAGCAACACGCCCACCGCGCCAAGCAATATCAGTAAATTCTTGCGCACGTCCTCCGTCATGGCCTCTCGCATAGGAGAGAGCGATATATCGGCCATATCGGTCAAACCTCCGTAGGTTTGTTTGAGGTTCTTTGCGATAGCCGAGAGCTCGGTGCGTGCTTGGACTGCGGAGACTCCATCGCCAAGCCGGGCCACCACTTGCCAATTGTGCGCCGTGCGTGAGGGCGTGGGCTCCTCGAGTTCTCGCGGAAGCCATATTTTCGTGTTGTCGGGGAAATGAAAACCGGGAGGAAGCACTCCAGCAACGGAGACCTCCTGCTTATCGATACCGAGTTTCTTCGACGCCAGATCGGTTGAGCCCCCAAGATCTTGTATCCAGTAGTCATAGCTCACCAGCGCTACCTGCGCGGCCCCAAAATGCTGATCTTCCGGCAACCATCCGCGTCCCAAAATCGGATGGATTTGCAGGATAGGAAAGAAATCCTTGGACACCGCTGCAACGCCGATGCGTTTGGTTTCGGTTCCTCCGATCACCGCTTCTTCGTCGGTCGCATACTCCGCCATGCCCTGCAGGGAATGGTTTTGTGCATGTAGATCGTCAAAGTTGGGATCGGTAAAATTCATCGTGCCCCCGCGGGCGCTGGTTTCAAAAAGAACAAAAATCTGTTCCGGCTTAGGGTAGGGAAGCGGCTGTAGAAGCACGCCGTAAATCACGCTGAAAATGGATGTGCTTGCTCCAATCCCAAGGCCAAGAGTAAGGATTGCAATGGTGGCGAACGCAGGATCCTTGCGAAGCAAACGCGATCCATGGCGAAGGTCCTGAAGTAGATTTTCGAGCCACACCCATCCCCACATCTGGTTGGTCACATCCTGAATTAACCCAACGTTCCCCAATTCGCGCCGAGCGGCCGATGCGGCGGTTGCCGCGTCTTCGCCACGCGCCACACGGTCTTCAAGGGACATCTGGAAGTGACTTCGGATCTCTTCTTCCAGCTCTTCTTTCCGGTGGTTCCGGTCCACAAAAGGAAATTTCATGCTTCACTTGCCTTTCTCCGCGTTGCTCCCTTTTTTTGCGGTTTCAGGATGCCGCTGACAGCCTCCAGAAGTTGTTCCCAGCGGGAAAGCTCGGCATTGAGCTGCTTTTTTCCCGCCACGGTCAGGCGGTAAACCTTCACGCGCTGTTTGTTGTCGGAGGTCTTCCACTCGGACTTGATCGCCCCTTGCCGCTCAAGCCGGTGCAGGGCAGGGTAAAGAGATCCCGTGTCCACATCGAATGCTTCGCCGGATTTGGCGTGAATGGCCTGGCTGATCCCGTAGCCGTGATGGGGGCCCCACCGTAGCGTCTGGAGGATGAGCATGTCCAGCGTCCCTTGCAGCAGCTCAATCCGGTTCTGATATCGTTCCCGCTTTGGCATGTAGATAATCTACTCCCATGGATGTAGAGTGTCTACATGGAAAAATCGCTCTCCCCCAACCCGCACTCGGCCAGGGAAAACTGTGCGATGCGTTTGAAACACGCGGGCTTAGGCGGGCTCACGGAATCTCCGGAGGCTGTGCACCGCTCCATGGCCGTGCCCAGGAAACCTTAACTCGTTTTCCGGCTTTGGCAGGTAGCCAGCGAGGTAGTTCCTGTCCTTGCGTCATCTCCAAGATCCATATTTTTTGAATCTTTTTCGCGGCTCTACCTTTCTTACTCTGAGAAAATACGCGCTGAAAGAAGTAAGGACGCGGGAATTTGTGCAACAGCTCTGGCAAAGTTGGGTTTGTATTAATACACTAAGAGATGCAGCCTGTTGGAACTTTCTAAGATTCAGGCGCCGTTAGGAAATCAGGCCAAAGCCGCAAATATGAGTAATCTTCTCGACACGATTCAGACGCCGCAAGATGTAAAACGACTGTCATTGGCGGAGTTGGAGAGCCTGGCCGCTGAAATTCGAGAGCGGCTCATCACAGTCCTGGCGAATACCGGCGGTCATTTGGGGCCGAATCTCGGCGTGGTTGAGCTGACTCTGGCAATGCACTACGTGTTCGATACGCCGGAAGACCATTTTGTTTTTGACGTAAGCCATCAAGCCTATGTGCACAAGTTGCTGACCGGGCGTCGTGATCGCTTCCACACGATCCGTCAACCGGAAGGCCTCAGTGGTTTCATGCTGCGTACCGAAAGCGAGCATGACAGCTATGGGGCTGGGCATGCCGGAACCGCGCTCTCGGCTGCGCTCGGTATGGCTGCCGCGCGCGATCTGGCTGGGGGAAAAGAACATGTGGTGGTGCTCGCCGGAGATGCGGCTTTTACCAACGGCATTTCTTTCGAGGCCCTGAACAATATCGCCGGCGCCACGCGGCGGCTGATCGTGATTCTGAACGACAATGAATGGTCGATCGACAAGAACGTGGGCGCGATTGCAGGGTACTTCAACCGGATTGCCACCAACGAGCACTATGCCTATTTTCACGAGCGGGCTGCGCGGCTGGTGGAAAAATACGGCGGCAAGCGTGTCCGCAAGGTTATAGGCAAGGCGGAAGAGGCGGCCAAAAGCATGTTGTGGCCGAGCGTGATCTTTGAGGAGTTTGGTCTTACATACTACGGGCCTATTGGTGGGCACGATCTTGAAACTCTGATTGGCACCTTCCGCTTCCTGAAGGCACAGGAAAGGCCGGTGCTGCTGCATGTGCTCACTCAGAAGGGCAAAGGGTTTGAGCCTGCTCTTGCCAAGCAAAAGAAGTTTCACGGGCTGGGTCCGTACGATCCCACCACCGGAGAGACCACGCCTGCATCGCAGAAGACCTACTCTGAAATCTTCGGTGAGACCATGGTTCGCCTGGCGGATAAGAATGAGAAAGTGGTTGCTATCACAGCCGCCATGCCCAACGGAACCGGACTCGATCTGTTCCGCCCCCATCATCCGGCGCGGTATTTTGATGTGGGCATTGCCGAAGAGCACGCCGTGCTATTTGCTGCGGGAATGGCGACCAAGGGATTCAAGCCATTCTGCGCCATTTATTCGACTTTCCTCCAGAGGTCCGTCGATCCGATTATTCACGATGTCTGCCTGCAGAACCTCCCTGTAGTGTTTTGCATGGACCGCGGCGGCCTCTCGGGCGACGACGGCCCCACGCACCATGGCTTGTTCGATATCAGTTACCTGCGCGGAATTCCCAACATCGTGCACATGGACCCCAAGGATGAGTCCGAGTTCGCCGATATGCTCTACACGGCCATGCTGCATGAGGGACCGATTGCGATCAGGTATCCGCGCGGAGCGGGCAAGGGAGCTAAGCCGAAGGATCAGTTGTCGAGAATCGCGATTGGGCAATCGGAGACCATTCAGGATGGCGAGCAGATTGCGATCTTTTCCCTTGGTGCAATGATGCCGGTGGCTCTGGAAACTGCGCGATCGCTGGAAGCCGAGGGCTTTTCCGTTGCGATCGTGAATGCCCGCTTTGCCAAGCCGATCGATGCTCAAGCCCTGCGGCACTACGCACAGCGTTGCGGCCTGTTGATTTCCCTGGAAGATCATGTTCTCAGCGGTGGTTTCGGCAGTGCCATGCTGGAAGCCCTCAATAGCATGGATCTTCATGTTCCGATGGTGCGCATTGGCTGGCCCGACCAGTTCATTGAGCAGGGCAAGCCCGAGGCGCTGCGGCAAAAATATGGCCTTACGGCGGAAGCTGCCGTCAAAGCAGTGCGGCCTTATCTGGCCTCGTTGCGCGCCAGAGTTCTTGTGGCCGGATAGAAATTGCCTCAAATGGCGCGCCGTTTTGCATCGGTGCGCCCCGCCTGTCCGTCTTCTCCCGCCTTCTGCAGCACCCCCATGCGTTAATCCATTCTCTGGTGTTCTTTCACTGCCCAGCCTTCAGCCACGAAGAAGCCTTTTAAAATCTACACTTGACATAAATACTAATCGATTAGTACTATCCGGTTAGTACAAGGAGGCTGCCATGGCAGTGCCCAATCCGACGGAAGGAGAATTGGCCATTTTGAAGATCCTTTGGGCAAATCACGGCCCATGCTCCGTTCGGGATGTCCACGCCCTTCTATCCCAATCCAAAGACACGGCGTATACCACCGTGCTCAAGATGATGACCATCATGGCGGAAAAAGGCCTCGTAGAGAGGGATGAGTCGACCCGCGTTCATCTCTATCGTGCTCTCTATCCGGAGCCGGTGATTCAATCCCTTCTCATTAAGGATTTGGTTCGTAAAGCCTTTTCGGGATCGGCGCTTCAACTCGTGCAGCGGGCGCTTGAGACCGAGCCTGCCACGGCAGCGGATCTGGACAATATTGCAAAGCTCATCGCGGATGCGAAGAAAAGGCGTGGGAACCGCTAGCCAATGCTCTTGCACCGAATCGCCATTGCCGTCGTACAAGCGCTGCTTGATTCCATAGGGCAGGGAGCATTGATACTTGTTCTTGCCTGGCTTGCGCTGACCCTGCTTCAAAGGAAATCGTCTGCCCTGCGCCATGTAGTGGCCATGGTCTTTCTGATTGCATTTCCCCTATCTGCCGCCGCCACATTCTGGCATGTGGTCTTATCGCCAATCGACTCTTTGTCGGTGGCAAGGATGCCGCTGAAGGCTTCGTTCCAGCCGCCTCTGTGGTTGGGATGGATCTGGGGAATTGGCGTAGCGGTGCGGCTCCTCCAGTTCTTACGCGGATGGCGGCATTTACGTCGGCTTGAGGCGTTGCCTTTCACGGATTTACCGGAGAAATGGCGGCTCTGTTTTCAGCAAATGCAAGCTCGCCTGGGAATCAGTAGATCGATTTCCGTTCGCATATTGCCGAACCTGCTGCCTTGCTCGGCAAGGCTCATGAAACCCATCATTTGGCTGCCGGCAACGATGTTGAGCCAGTTGCCAAGTGAGCAAATCGAGGCCATCTTCGCGCACGAACTCGCACATATTCATCGCTTGGACTGGCTTTGGAATGCGGTGCAGTGCGCGATCGAGACGGTGATGTTCTACCACCCGGCAGTGTGGTGGGTGAGCGGTCGCATTCGGCAGGAACGCGAGAATGCATGCGATGATCTGGCCGTATCCGTCTGTGGCGATGCCATCGTTGTGGCCGAAGCTCTGGGGGCTCTCGAATGGATGCGTCGACCGCATCCCATGTTGGCGCTTTCTTTACAAGGAGGTTCGTTGATGAAGCGTATTTCTAGACTCATTGAGCCGGGGAAACCCCGGTTTCTCTGGAACGTTCCGGTAGGCATTTTGGCGATGCTTGGAATTGGCGTCATCGCCTGTAACTTGCTCGCGGTCTCGCACGGCAATGCAACGGGGCCGGCGTGGTGGCAGAAGTTCGGTGGCTATACAAAGGTGCGCACGGCGGATGGTAGCGGTATTTATGAGCGTTGGAGTGATAGTTCGGGAGCTCAACACCAGCGATTGCTGGTAAATGGATCATCCGTACCCATGGATGAATCGCGCTTGGCGTCATTTGCGAAACAGCCTCCTTCACCTCCGAACCCGCCTTTAGAATCCCCTGCGCCTTTACATCTGGTCGCCTTTGCTCCGGCTCAGCCTCCCGATCCTTCCGAAGTTCTCTCGCGTGAAACAGTGCTGCTCCAATCAATGCAATCGACGAATGGCGCGAGTCGAACTATGGGCGATGCCGTGCGCGACCTCGTTGAAAACGATTCCAGGCTCTCCGCGGCGATCGGAGTTCCGGTGCGGGTGAACCAGATGGTCGGTCCGAGTCGAGTAACGGAGACAAGCGCCGATTTGACCGTATCCGTGAGTGGTCCTCTGGGTGAACGCACAGTGAAGGTTCTAGGGAGCTCGGATGCCGGTCGGTGGAATCTTCGTCTCCAATGAACCGGCGTTAGCCCCTTTTTTCTTTTCAAGTACTAAGCGATTAGTAGATCGGAAGATCATTCATAGGAAGATCATTCATCAGGAGATCATGCATGAAGAAGTATTTTGCGGCTTGGTTCGTTGCAGCCTTGGTGATCGCAAACGCAAATCTGCAAGCGCAGCAGCCGCTTCATTCACCCAACGGCAAACCCCCGGCACGGTCTGAGGCCCAATCGCCAACCTTGACTCCGGAAATGCGGCGGAATGTAATCCAGCGGCTTGGAGAGCATTTGAAGGCCAGATATGTTTTTCCCGATGTTGGGCAAAGGGCGGCGGTTGGCCTTCTGAACAAGCTCGCGAAGGGATCGTATGATGCGCAGCTATCGCCGGATGAGTTTGCGGACTTACTGACACGAGACCTTCAACAGCTTGGAAACGACCGCCACCTTCGGGTCGGATTCGTTCCCGATCTCCCGCCTGTTCCAGAGCCGGGTAGCGCTCCCAATTCCCAGGAATTTGAAGCTGCAAGGAATATGGCGGCAAGAACTGGTTTTGGGATCAGGCGGGTGCAGCACCTTCCCGGCAATGTTGGGTATATCGATATTCGGGGTTTTCTCAATACAGAGTTCGCTGCGCCCGCGATCTCGGCGAGCATCGCGCTCCTGGAAGGCAGCAATGCCATCATGATCGATCTGCGTAATAACGGAGGTGGTGAGCCCGAAACCGTCGCCTATTTCCTGAGTCATTTCTTCCCGGTGGGCGATCCACGCCATCTGAACGATATCTACACTCGGACTGACAACGCCACTCGCTCCTACTGGACAGATTCGTCCGCCAGCCCTCGTTATAGTGGCCCTCTGTATGTCTTAACCTCTCATGAAACGTTCTCCGGAGGCGAGGAATGCGCTTACGATCTTCGCGTCCAGAAGCGCGCCATCCTGGTCGGTGAGACTACGGGAGGAGGAGCAAATCCTGGCGAAGTCATGAAGCTTGTGGATGGATTCGTGGCTTTCATTCCCACAGGGCAATCCGTGAATCCTATTACGAAGACCAGTTGGGAACAGGTCGGCGTGGCGCCGGACATGGCCTCCACCGCAAAGGACGCCGCGCGGGTGGCTTATATTGCGGCGCTTCAACGAGCCGCGGAGCAGTCACACGATCCTGAACAACTCGCTGACCTCACGGACATCTTGAAGAGTGCTGAGAGAAATGAGATTGATCTCCCCGGCTACACTCCGCGACATCCCTAGAGCCGCAGAGCCGTTGGAATAGAAGAGCATTCTGGAACAGAAGAGCAGGTGAAATAGAAGAGTCGTGGGATAGAAGAACCGTTGGATTAGCAAGGGTCTCGAATCGAAGGGCTGCTCGAATATTCGAATCGAAGATCCGAATTGAAGATCCGTTCCAATCGATCGACCGGAAGACTGTTTGCTCTAAAAATCGCTGCCCGGCAGCGGGTTATTTGCAAAAGGGTCAACCCGCCCCGGGCCAGCACTAGAATCCCCGGAGATTCTAGCTCTACCTACCATTCGTCGAACCTTTTATCTGTTGTGATCGTAATCGCCGTGATCGTGGTGTCCATCGTCGTCATGGTCGCGATCATGCTTGTCATTGTCCTTATCTTTATCTTTGTCTTTGTGACAGGCGTCATCGTCGCGGTCATGATGGTGGCGATGATGATCGCGGTCGTGATCGCGATCGTGGTCTTTGTCGCCGTCGTCGTCATCGCAATCACCGTCGCCCTGCGGAGCCTGTGCTTGCACCACCGGCTGGGTGGCGATAGAAAGCGGCGCCTGGCCAACGGTAATCATGGCCGTGACGGTGTTGGTCGCAGTGCTAATGACCGCAACCGTATTGCTTAAGTTGCTGGCGATGTAAAGCTTCGTGCCATCGGTGGTGACTGCGGCTCCCGCCGGACTATTCGGTACCGGAATACTCGCTGTGACGGTGTTCGTAGCAACCGAAATCACCGAGACGGCATTGCCGCCGCCGTCCGCGGAGTAGACCGTTGCGCCGTTGGGGTTGACAGCCACGCCGAACGGGAAGCCGCCGACCGGTATGGTCGCGGTCACCGTGTTGGTCGCGGTGCTAATCACGGAAAGAGTGTTGGAAATTCCGTTCGTTACGTAAACAGATTTGCCGTCCGGCGTCAGCATGATTCCCTGGGGAAGAATGCCGACTAGAACTGTGGCGGTCACGGTGTTGGTTGCGGCTGCGATTACAGAAACGCTGTTGCCGTTGGAGTTGGCCACATAAATGGTCGTGCTATCGGGGCTCACGTCTACAGCCGAGGGGAGTAGCCCGACTGCAACTGTGGCCACCACGGTATCGGTGGCCGTATCGATAGCAGAAACCGTGTTGTCGCCTTGGTTGCTGACGTAGGCATGTTTCCCATCGTCGCTCACGGCAATGCCTACAGGACTGTTGCCCACCGTGATTGTCTTGGAAATGGTGTTGGTGGCGGTGCTGATGATGCTGATGGTGTTGTTACCCGTGTTGGCGACGAACACCTGCGTTCCGTCCGGAGTCATGGCTGCGGACTCGGGGAGATTGAATCCCGTAATGGTAGCTACAACTGTGTTGGTGGTTGTGTTGATCACGGAAACGGTGTTGTCGTTTCCATTGACTACATAAGCGTTATTGTTGGCGGCGGCGAAGGCGCCGGCTGTCGACAGGACCAGCAAAACCAAAGATGACATTCTGACGACGCGAGCGACGAACTGCCGAACTACCAGAGAACTCCCGAAAAGGCCTTTCATTTCCTTGCTCCTTATAGATGTCTTTCACTTCACGGTGGTACAAAAAAGCTCCTTATACCTGAGCGACCCCCAAGCGGCTGGCAACGTTGATGCCCCCGAGTCTGCAGAAAAGGTGTGCGCTTCCTTTTCCGCAGACTGCGTGCGGTTAATCAAAATTGCCTAATAAAAACTGCTTAGGGGCCCTTGAGAAAATTTCCAGGTAAACTTCAGTAGTGCCGCAACAGTACCAGATTTCAGGACACGTACCAAGGAAAAAATCAAACCCCTGATAAATCCATATAAATCATTTATTTTGAATAATTTAATGGATCGATTGGGGCGTTTTTTCGAGTTCATGTCCATGCCTGCTCCCTGTCCTTGTGTTGAGGTAATCTACTGTCCTAACAGACATAAGCGCAATATCACTTAAGTAACCTTCACGGCCAATATCAGGTTTTTGGCTCAGACGGCTTTATGAGCGGTATCTAATTTCATTTCTTGTCCGATAACGAAGGCGAAACTTTGTCGTCCATATTTTCGTAAATACAAAAAAACATGAATACCGAATTGCGGATTGAAAACCTGTCAAAAACCTATAGGAACGGCGTTAAAGCTCTAGACAACGTTTCTTTGACGATCCCCTGCGGCATGTATGGCCTGCTGGGACCGAACGGAGCGGGCAAATCTACTTTGATGCGTACTTTGGCCACGCTGCAGGAGCCGGATAGCGGCTCGGCGCGCCTGGGGGATATCGACGTGTTGAAGCAGAAGGATGCGCTTCGTCGCAGCCTCGGATATCTGCCGCAGGAATTTGGCGTCTACCCCAGAATTTCCGCGCTGGATATGCTGAATCACATCGCGCTTTTAAAAGACATTACGAATGCTAAGGAGCGCAAAGAAGTCGTTGACGCCATGCTGCGGCGGTGCAATCTCTATGACGTGCGAAAGAAGGCGCTCAACGGCTTCTCCGGCGGAATGCGGCAGCGTTTCGGTATCGCACAGGCTCTGCTGGGGAATCCGCGGCTCCTTATTGTCGATGAGCCCACGGCGGGCCTCGATCCCGGCGAGCGGAATCGTTTTTACAACTTGCTTTCGGAGGTGGGGGAGCAGGTGATCGTAATTCTGTCCACGCACATTGTGGAAGATGTCATGGATTTGTGCACCAAAATGGCGATTCTGAATGGTGGCCGGGTGCTGTTTGAAGGCAGGCCCGACGATGCCATCACTCAACTGCATGGCCGTGTATGGCAGCGGTCCATTGCCAAAGCCGAATTGGCGGAATACGAGGCGCACCACCGCGTGATTTCCAGCCGCCTCATTGGCGGGCGGCCTACGCTGCACGTATTCAACGAGACTCTGCCAGCGGAAGGATTCATTGCCACCGATCCCAACCTGGAAGATGTTTTCTTCGCGAAGATTCGCAACTGGAATTAACGATCCGCATTTGGAGTTAAGGAGTTCTTGCATGATGCGCCATATCGCCTGGTTTGAAATTCGTTTCTGGTTGCGCTCGTGGATGCTGTGGATCTTTCTGCTGGTCATTACGGTTGCGATTCTGCTAGCTACCAGCACCGATCATGTCACGATTGGCGCTGCGCTCGGAAATACCTTTCGCAACTCGCCCTTCAATATCCAGAATTTTTACACCTTTATTGGCCTGCTCACGATTTTGATGTCGGCCGCTTTTGTGAATTCCGCGGCGGCGCGCGATTTTACATACAACACCTACCAGATTGTCTTTGCCACGCCCCTGCGCCGAAGGGATTTTCTGCTGGGCCGTTTTTTGGGCGCCACTCTGGTCTCGATCATTCCTATGGCGGGTGTGTCCCTGGGAATATTGCTCGCCAAAATCATGCCCTGGGTGGACGCCGACCGGTTCGGTCCTGTCCACTGGGGCGCGCATCTCAAGGGCCTCCTGGTGGTTGCAGCCCCCAATGCTTTTTTCATGGCTGCCATCCTTTTTGCCATCGCCGTGCTGGTGCGCAATGAAATTATTCCTTTTGTCGGCGCACTCCTGCTCATTACGGGCTACGCGGTCGGACAGTCGCTTCTACAGGACATTCGCTATGAGCAGATCGGCGCACTGCTCGATCCCTTCGCCATCCGCACCTTTGCCGTAGCCACCAAGTATTGGACGGTCGCTGAGCGAAACTCGCAGGCCGCGGGGTTTAGCGGAATCCTGATGTGGAACCGGCTTTTGTGGATGGGCATTGGAGTTGCCTGTTTCCTTCTGGCCTACATGCGCTTTAGCTTTGCGGAGAAGAAGAGTCGAACTCGCATTGCGGATGATGTGCCAAACGTGAAGAAACCGGCTGCAATCGACTCAGTGCTTCGGCCCACACTGCATCTCGATCCTGCTCCCTGGAAGAAGTTCCTCATTGCTTCAAAGGTCCACTTCCTGGGAACCGCCAAGAGCACTTTCTTCATTGTGATTGTTCTGGCGGCCTTGCTCAACACCGTTCCTTCTTTGTTCACGGATTCCTCGGCAGGATACGGCAACCAGACCCTTCCTGTGACGTATCAGGTGCTTGAGGTCATTGCCGGAACCTTCTTTGGCTTTCTCATCATCATCATCACTTACTTTGCGGGAATTCTCGTCTGGAAAGACCGCGACAACCGCATGGATGAGATCGCGGATGCAACGCCCACTCCGGAGTGGGTCTTTTATGCCTCCCGCCTGGTGGCTCTGGCGGCCATGGTATTTCTGCTGCAGGTCGTCGTTCTAGCCAGCGGGGTGGCCGCGCAGGCATGGCAGGGATACCATCGCTTTCAACTCGATCTTTATGCAAAGGAACTCATCCTGCGGGATGGCTCGTTGTTCCTGTTTTTCGCGGTGCTGGCGTTCTTCATTCACGTGCTCTCCCCCAATAAGTACATGGGGTACTTTCTCTACATTGCATTTCTGGCGACGAACGCCTTTATCTGGCGGCCGCTGAACGTAGCCACCCATCTGGCTCGGTTTGGCGCCAGGCCCAACGTAATCTACTCCGATTTCTATGGAGATGTTAATGGGAGAATTAGACTGGACTGACGGTATTTTACGGAATATGACGGAATATAGCGGTTTGGCGCGGGTTTGCGAACGTTTTGAAAGATAGGAAGGATAAGACCGTGCCAGAATTAAATCGGACTAACTGGCGAACCGATAGCGAAAGCAAAGCCCCTAAGTTGTTGATTCTTGGTTCAAACACACCCAATTTTGCATGAGGGGCCGGACATGCAGCAATTGCATGGGCCGAAAACGCGAAAAAGCAACGTAAATAAAGGCTGCAACGGATGCGGACATGGGAGAAATCATCAAACAAGCGGGCGGACATGCAGCGGACATAGATTGGGCTCATTTGTGCCGCCTTTGTGCGTCAGGTTGATGCCGCTTTTGTGCGGCAGAATTGGCCTTATGCAGTCCGTATTTTTCCCGAATGTTGGCCTCATACTTCAGCACTGACTCGTACAAGATGTGCCAAGAACCGCGTGGGACGAGCTGGAAGCCCTCAAGTAACTCTTTCTTGATCAAACGCAGCACCGTTGGTTCAGATATTCCCAGGTGGCGCGCCACCCAGGAGCTATCTACCTTGTGTTCGCGGAATAAACTCAATTGCTGCGGCTGATTCAACGGCTGCCCTCCTGGCTAGACTGGCTGCGAGAAATGCGCCGTAAAGCCCACAGAACGCGATTACAGTCGCCTAGTGTGCGCAGTTGGGTGTCCTGGCGTTTGCCCAATGGCGACGAACTGGAAGACAGGAATGAGTTAAGTCGCTCTGGTGTCCAGCCCATCAATTGAACCTGACGGCTAACGAGGTTCAGGTCAGATTCAGAGGCCATCGTCGCCGCTCTGGCAGCCTTGGCGGCGCTCAACTTGTCGGAAAATCTTCTCCCTTCCGTGCCAGCGGCGTGGGCACGATCCTTATCTTTAATGCGTGATCCTCGGCGCGGCTGTTTTGGCGGTGAGGTTTCAGGGATTCCCATTTCATCCTGCAGGAAGTTGATCAGCGTGGTGGCATCATCGACAGACAGGTCGCTGAAGCTTACGATCTGCTTTTTAAGCTTGGCAGACGCCCACGCCAATCGACGTTCGCGAGGATCTGTGGCGGTTGCGGTCTGTCCAAGCTCGATCCAGGCAGCCTGCGCCATCAAGTCGTGACGAGCATATTGCGTCCACAATGTCTGCAGCCTGCGTAATTGTTGCACTGATATTTTGTTCATAGCTCTACACCGATGTTTTTTGCGATGGTGCGAATGATCCGCCAAATTTCCGCACTGAAAATCTTTTGACCGCAAGACGAGCAGCGGCCGCGTTTGATGTCCGCCGCCCTGGTGTCGCGCAACAACTGCGCCTTGTCCTTCTTGCGGCAATCCTTGTCAGGACAAAATTGATGGTCATAGTCAGTTGAACCGTCCTCATTCATAAGAGAGCTGCCACAGAATCTGCAGAAACGCGCCATTGACCGTCAGGCTCCTCCCGCATCGAACAGAGAAGGTTGATCAGCGTTGGTCGTACTGCCAACGTAGTTCAATTTCCTTATGTTCGTAGGAAAGCTCAGCCGGTAATCGATGGACAACTCGTCATCAAATGCGGTTCGGCCGCGATAGCCCTTTGTGTAGGTAGTAACGCGGGCGCAAAACTTGATGCGATCTCCAGATGAAAGATTGAGCGACTCCAACCGAAGTCCAAGCGTAAGCCAGATGTGATCGCACATCTGGTTTCCTGCTGAATCGCAGATATTTTGAAAGAGTGCGGTCCGGATGGGCGGACCTTTAAAGGCGCGCTTTCGCCCAAACCGTACAAAGGTGGCCGAAAAGTCTGCGCGTGTACCGCAAATCTCACCTAACTTATCTCTCATCCCTGGGGGCTCCATACAGGTTTGAGGTGTAACCGAAGGCCAGGAGCAGGTTCGCTCCTGGCCGTGCGTGTGAACTCAGAACGTCAAAGTTGGTGCGCCAAATTGGATGTTGACGCGGATTGCTCTGTAGGCATCGCCAGCGACATAGTGGATGCGGGCTGATACCTCGTCGTCTTGCGCGACGTTGGTGGCATGAGCCGCTCCCAAATCACTGCAATGCACCTTTCCATTTGCGGTGGCATTTACGCCCAGGCTGCAAGTCAAAGGAGTAATGGTGGTCGATCCGTCAGTGTGGATGATCTTCACCTCCAGTTGTCCCGATGTGTCGCTTGTCCCAATGCCCAATGCGTCGACCGTTAGGTTGCCGATCTGGCCAGCGGCCGGAACGCGAACTCCCACATCTGTGTCTGGAGTTTGCGCATCGTCACACTCGCCACTCGTCCAGCGACCGAGGTTGTAGAGCACCGTTGCAGCGGGGCCCCTGCTCTGAGCAATGGCGTTACAGACACCACTCAAATTTCCTGAAGCGGTTGTGGCTGTCTGAGCATTCACTACGAAGGGCGAGACCGCACTGGCCCGATGCGTCTTCGAGTTAACGCCCAGAAGTCGGACAGGATTCCAATCAAATACGATGGAGCGGATACTGGCAGGGCCGCCCCCTGGCGCGCCGATCCCGCCACCGCCGCCGCATGCTGTAATAAAGACAATGGTGAGGAACGATGTCAAAGCTACCGTTCCGACAAATCTAGCAATTTTCATTCTTTCGGTTTCTCCTTCGTGGTTTTTTCTGGCTCCAAAATTTTTCTCACTAAGTCACTGAAGCACTCACCAATCGACATCGTTGACTGCGACTTATAAACCTCACGCCGCACTTGAACTTCGTGGACCAGCTTCGTGAGCCTGGGGGACTGTAAACAGCGGCGATTGAAGTGGTCCCGCTCGTCCGCCGTAAGGGTGCCGTCCAAGAATTCGCAAATCAGGTCCATCTCAATGGCTCGTATGCGATCAAAGAACTCAGGCTCAGCGAAATATCGTTCCTCGATCACCGAAGCCTCTTCCTGAGGCAGCACTCCCAATAGGTAGCTCTTGATCACGCCAGCTTGTATATGCACGGATTTCATAGGTCGTTACCTCATGGCACCAATGTGGGTTTTTCTTGATCTAAACTTTTTCTGACCACATCGCATAGGGCAGCGAAGTATGCGGCATCCTCAAGCCATCCGTATCTTTCCTCGCCTATCTTCTGCGCAGATATCCGCAGGCAGTTCTCATGCCTCTCCTGAACCCATGTGAGCAGGTCGAATGTGTCTATATGTGTCATTGATGAGCACCAACAACGCCGAGAGTGAACTGAGTGGACTTTGGCTCCATCGCCCAGACGCGGCAAATTTCGCATATGTCTTTTCCATCAAGCCAGTGCTTGCATTGTCCAGTGCCCCAATTGTTGGTTTGCACGACTTTGGCTCTCAGTGATAAGCCACAGTTGGTAAGCACAGAGTCGCCGATCTCGGCTCTATCGGAGTCAACAAGATGGATCGTTGTCATCACCATCTCCTTCCATTGCGACGCCTAAAATTCCGTATCCTGCGATGTCGAAGTAGGGACTCTCTCCAAGAGCTTTCTTGGATGTCGCGATCCGCACCTGCTTGTCGAAAATGCGGATGAGCAGAAATGCATCGTCGTATTGATCTGGCGATATGCCATCCGGATACAGCAGCCTCAAAAAATCCCCTGTTTTGCCAAAGCTATTGCCGTAAGCAGCGTTCTTCTGCTTTACGATCTCTCCGATCTGCTTTGCGATTTCCCCCAGGCGAGAAGGATTCATGCTGAAGCCTCCAGTTGCCTGTAAAAGGAGCGCACCTTTGCCGCATTGGCAGCCGTGATCCGCTTCTTGTCGAGCTGCAAGGTACGGTTCCTGTAGCCGAGCCGCCGAGTCAGCTCGGCCTTTGAGAATCCTTCCTGGCTAACTAGGCGGTCGATGATCTTCCATGTAGGCGCCGCGTCGACCAATGAGGTTCCATGCACGGCGTACTTGTCCACGCCTAGAATCTGGCGCTCTGTGCCTGCACGGATTTGATCGCGCCTGCCCGTTGCTATCAGCCTGATGACAGATGCTGAAATTCCGCTTATCGCATGGACAGTTCTGCGGCCCACACCATTTCGTGACAACATCAACAGGTGCCGACGAGCTTTTGCTGCAGGCACAAGCGCGTTGCTGCGCCCGGCTCTTTTCTCCCGCGTCCGCTCACAGACCCAGCGAGAATTGGCGGCTCTGCAAGGAACGCATCGGCAGCCTGCCTGATATTTCACGCGATGGCCGTGGGGCAGCTTGAGCGCCAGCTCGGCTCGGGGCTTCAACGTGGGAGGTCTCACGATATGGCTCTCCCTGGAACCGTGATAACTGCTCTCTGTGGGCTCTTACGTCTACCATTGCGGCGGAACTGACTTGTATCTATCTGCAGCGCCTCGATCATTCGGGCCAACGTATTGCGATGAACGTTTAATTCACGAGCCACCTTGGCACGGTTGCCCTTGTACTTTGCCAACAGAGCTGAGATGAATGCTGTCTGTTGTGCCGTCATGTACTCCACATAAGCGATGCCGGAAGCAACAGCCGTTAAAGCTTGAGACTCAGCACTCAGTTGCGATGGTTTCCCTCGAAGATACGGCTCAACGAAGCGGTTCCATATCTCAGGCCAGGTCTCTGAAAGCCGGTTGGAGAGAAGAGCATCTTCTACTGTCTGGTAAAGCTGGGCATCTTGGTTCATATCGTTTTTCCCAAATTGATTGGTGTCCAGTGGATGAGGTCTCCACGAAAAGGCAACTGGCCGTCCCAGAACTCCATCATCTCGGCGAATGCGCCTGACTTTCCGCTGGATCGGAAGCCATCACTCCAGGCCAAGGCATTCTTTTCGTCAGGTTCCAATCCAACGCCGTCGATGGCTATCTCAAACAGTTCAACTGCTTCTTGGAACAATGAGGCAGTCTTGCGAATAAGAATGTCCTCAACCTTGACTACGGTTGAGCGAATTAGTAGCTCTGCATTTTTAGTTCTAAGACCTGTATAGCCATGGAATGGGTTACCGGGCTTGTCCGCATGCTTGCGCTTGGCCCGGATGGTGTGCGTCTTGGAGCCGTCGAGCACGAACGGGGCGAACCGTTTCTGAAAGTTATACAGACCCACGAGTCTTCTCCTTAACGTTGCATCGCGTCATGATCACTTTGAAGGGTGTAATCAAAGAGCAGTACGGACACTGCACAAGCACATAAGGAGACTGAACTTCAACCGTGCTGCGCTTGGGCAGCTTCTTGTCACAGTGATGACACGTAAGCGGAATCGGAAAGGAGAATTGGCCGAGCGTCATTGGGACTCCTGAAACAAACTCTCTTGCTTTGGTTCCGAGCCAGCCTTCACGTTTTTGCGCCGGGCTTCATCGCTGGCGATACACACAAGGCAATAGGACAGGCGGCCCTGGTCAACGCGATGCTGCGTGAATGTGTGGCATTTGTTACACCACTTCGAGGCGGATATGGTGTTCTTCGTATAGTGCTTGCTCATGTGGCGCGATCCTTAAACTTCCTCGAAAAGATGAGTGCTGACATCCCCCAGGTCTTCGCCGCTCATAGCAAGACGTGAGGACGCGATCAGACTGATGATGTGTAGACATCCGCGTTTGGTAATCCGCGATTTGCGGCCGTTCTCCATCGATTCAAGAAGCCCATCTGCTTCTAGAGCGCAGACGGCCTGAAGAACATCCATGTACGGAGTGAGCAACTGTTCATGCAATTCGCGGATTGCTTGAGGCGTCTCCGGCAGGTCTGGGGTGTTCAACCCCTTGCAAAGCTTCCAAGCCGTTATGTCGCCATCGACTGCATTGGGATGTTTATCTGCTGCTATGCTGAGAGCTTCGGCCATCTGTATCGGTGCTGCTATTTGTTCGATAGATCGACCTTCCCTTTCGCCGAAGAGTGTTGCAAGTACCGCATTTTTAAGTTCAGGGCTCACCTTTAGGCTCTCAACTTTCTTCTGGTGATCACCTTGATTTGTTGATCGTGTGTGCAGAGATCTGCGAAACGATTCTTGGCGCGCAGAATTTTCTTTGCGGTTTCAACTGCCAGGGCGTACCCCTGAACTTCGTATAGATTGTTTTGCTCGGCTCTAGGCAGAAGGGACCAGCACTTGTAGCAGAACGATTTGCCATGCCCTTTGCGTGAGCCACAGCAGCAGATGGTTGAGTCGAGTTCCTTATAGCAGTTCATGTCTTTTCCTTAGACCGCGACTGCCTTCATGGATTCAGTTGTACGGGCCGCTTTCCGCCTTTTCACTGCAGCGCCGATGATCTCGACGACGGCACACCAAGCAGGAACGAAATTCATCTTGCGCACAAGATCAAATTGGAACCGTCCGTACTGGTCCTGGCCGAGGTGTTGACGCAGAGCCGCCAGGGTGTCTTTAACTTTGCCGTGCCACTCGCCGCCGTAAAGAGACACTCCGCGATAGGCAACAAGGAGAGCGCAGAGCAGGTCCAATTCTGTTCTGTCGAGGACGCTCTGCATTGCATCGGGTACTTTGTGCTTAATCATTGGTTGGTCCTTTCGTTGGCCTCACTCGCAGGCTTGCGGGAGGCTTCTAGAGATTTGCTGGATAACCAGCGGTCGACCAAAACATGAGCGTGTCCGTTACCGCATACGGGATACATCGCACGCTGTAGAGCAAGAGAGTCATCCCAATGAGAGACGCACACGTGCGTCTCGACACATTGAGACAAAACCGCTGACGTTCTCGGTTCTGACCATCCGTCGCACGTCTGGAGCTGAGACGTAATCATGCGAGGCATGCCAAAGCCCACCAACTCAAATACAAGCAGCCAGTTATTGCCATCTCCCTTGATCGCGCTGCAGACGGCGCACCGAAATAGCCGTGGGGCCTCGTTCATCGTGAAACCTCGAAGCCGCCCAGGATCGCGGCGATGACATGAATGAGCAGGTACAACGCAGCCGACGCGATCACGGCGGTGCTGGCAATATTGAGAATGCGTTCTATCCTGCTCATTTTTTTGAGTTTTGGTTTACGGCTTGGCGTTTCTCATCAACGCTTTCGCAATGGTGCACAAGTTTCTTTCCGCCTGTTGTGTGGCCGTTTTCAGGTGCTTCATGTACAAGCGCGCCTGCTCCACGGTGAGATTGGCTTGCACGTAGCAATTGGTGTTTCCGGTGAACACCTGGACTGCCACTCTGTCGAGATCAGCAACCGCCGCGATGAAACTGATATCGTTAGATTTCTGCATCTCCAGGGCGGTAACAGTGCGCAGATCGGTCACGCGGCTGGTGAACGCGGCGACCTGCGGCCTGGGTGCGGGCAAAGAGGATAGTGACTTGCGCCTCATTGCAGTTTCCCTTTCTTCGCGGCGCTTCTCTGCTGGATGTCTGCAATCGTGTTGAAGAGTTTTCTTGCCGAGATGTAGTAATGGACTTTGCCGTCGCGCATGTCCGGGTCCTGGCAAGATTCCACGAGCTTTGCAATGTCGGACCGGCTGAAATCCGGCAACTCCCTGCTGGCAATGTCGCAGGCTTCTTCGCGTGACAGGCCGGGCAGCGTTACACCACGAGAGATTCTGGAATGCCATTGCTGCATGTTCAATTTCAGGAACGTGCTTTCAAGATCATGTGAACCGGCCAAGAGAACGCCGCAGCCGAGTTCGTCATGTAGATAGCGCACTAACTCAAGGCAGGTAAACGAGAGTCCCTGCGCCTCATCGAACACCAGCACGGTTGGCTTACCCTCCAAATGGAATTTGAGGTTCTGAATCACGACATGGAGAGTTCCTGCAGGTAGCGCCCCGCATTCGAGCGCAATGCTCTTCATCAGATGTCCGGGCTTCATATTCTCCAGGCACCGAATGTGATAGGCCTGGGGCTCATTGGAGTTGCGATTGATCTCTTCAATCAGCGTTTCAAGCACAAACGACTTCTGGGTTCCAGGCGCGCCGCGCAAATAGCAAGCGGTGCTGCGCTCAAGGGCGACGTGCAGCATCTGGCGGATCAATTGGACATTGGCTGTCTCGTAGAGCTTTGCCGGTTTCTTTTTCTTGAGGTTGGCTTCAGCGCGGTCGAGATATTGCAAGATCGAGTTGGCGATCTGGTCTTGGGCCGCCCAATGGTAGTTGCGATTCATGAAGTGCGATAAAGCAGCCTGGGAATAGTTGATCCGGAACGCCAGAGATTTTTGTGTGAGTCCCTGTCTCTCTAGGTGCCGTCTGGTGCGCTCTATGAGGGCTTTGATTTCAGGTTGCCGTTGAATGGAGGTTGTTGCCATTTGCCTTTACTCTCCTTCCGATATGAACTGGTCTGCAATTTCTGCCGCGTGGAATCTCTGCGGCGAAGCGTTGACTGCGTTAGCCGCAGGCAGAGCGAGGATGTGCGGCTCAGGTTTTGCCTTTCGTGCTGCTCGTTGACGCAGGGCTTCAATTTCCGTCACGTCGCCAGCAATGGTGCGAGAGCGCTCTATCGCGGCGCGGTACCTCTTAACCTCGCGCATCATGCTGCGGCGTAACCGCATGCTCTGGCTGATCTGCTGCTGGGAAGTCTCACCGTGGATGAGCAACTCCTGGGCTGTCAGCCAACCGAGCATTTTGCCGTGAAGGTCGTAAGCGATAGCCTTGCCGACGTTCAGCGGATCGCAAGCAATCAATACTTCGCCCGAGCCGGTCTCAATCTGGAAGATCATGGCTGCGCGAGAATCGGCGTCGGCTGGCTCATAGATTGCATTGAAAAGACGGACGCACCCTCCCTCTCCAACGGTGCGCCGTTGACGATCCCAGAAGAGTTCCGCCACGTCTGCTGGATGAACAGGTTGAAGCGATTCAAGCGGCAATTCCGATTCGTAGACGGCATCGGGAGTCTGACGACGCATCCCCTGGCCAGAGTGGGGGAACGTCGCATTGAATTCGCCATTAATCCACCAATTGGCTTCTTCGATAAATTGGGAAACTGGCGGCAGAGGAGATTGATCGCCCTTGCCAAGCTTCAAGAGGCGTTTGTGCTCACGCAAAGCTTCTTCGCATTGCTCGGGCCGGTGCTTAGGCGACTTACCGGCATACGTGGGATACATGACATCGAAGCGTTGATGAAGCGTCCGGAAGAAGCTCTCGATTTGTTTGCTCTGCGGATGATGTGGAAGGCAATGATGAGATTCCACTCCCAGCCGATACAACACTCCGCCTGCTTCCGGCGAAAGTCCAGGTATCTGCTTGCTTACCTTCTGATAGTCCTTGCCGTTGTCGATATAGAGCTTTTCCGGCAACCCGAACTTGCAAATGGCCATCCGTAGTGCGGAGCTGATGCTGTTGGAGCTTGGTGTGGAGCACCATACCGCCGCCACAACTTTGCGGCTTCGCATATCCGTAATGCAGGTGAGCCAGGGGCGCAGAGCTTCATTTGTTTCCAGCTCCCCGAATACGCCATCGTTTCGAACCCACACGTCGTGAAGCATGTGGTCCGAAATCCAATATTCGTTGCAGCGTTTGGCCTCGATCTTACGGAGCAAGAATGGTACGAACCGCTCATTAAACTCCCGCACCGGCTCCCGCGATCCGACCTTGATAAATTCGGGAAGACCCTGCAGGAAGCACCGCAGGGTTTTGTAGTTCGGTGGGTTATCCCGTTCCCCGTTGCCGAGTCGATTCCACTCCCGCACGAGCGCGTCGTGGATGAGTTGAATCGACAGTCTCTCGTTCAGATATTTGTTGATCGCGAAGCCAGCCGCTTCTGGATGCGAGTCGAAAAAGCGCGACGATCCACGGTCCGAGCGCCCACGGTCAGCCAGCGCAGTGAATCCACCCTTCTTGTACCGCTGCCGCCAATCGAAGATAGTGCTGCGTGATAGGCCGTGCTCGGCGGCGATTCTTTGAATGACAGATTTCAGGTTGCCGTCGTGCTTGTGCTGAATAAAATCGATCAAGGGCTGAATGATCTGCAAGCGCTGTTCGGCTTGCTGGCGGCCCTGCGGAGTGAGAGCCACAATTTCGACCTTCTCAGTGCTTAGAGAGGACGGCGTGACGGCCGAGCCGCCGCACAGCGCAAGCGCGTCATTCTTTATCTTGTGTCGCGAAATCCGGAGCTGCAATTGCGATGGCAAGGAACCAGCCACAAACTTCTTGCTTCCACCATCCACACGAGTTTCGATCTGGCCTGCTGAAGCTTGTCGGCGGATATGTCGATCCGACCAGCCGGTGATTTGCCGGAGCTGTGGCAAAGTTAGTAGCTCATTTTTCATTGCTGGCCTCTGGCTAGAGAGTTAGCAAAATCGATTGCCTCTTCGAACGAACGGAAATCCTGGTATGTGTACCGATTGGTTGTTAGGCACCATCCAAACCTCCCGTTCCTCCACACTCTCCACCTGCTGCTGTTCTCCGTTAGGTTGGCGATCACACATGCTTCGGTGTGTGCAATTCGAAAAGCAGATTGGAATGAAGGAAGTCCGTGGTAGGTGACATACGGCTTGTCAATGGGAGATCTAAGGCACCAATCCAGCGGAAGGCTTCTGCGCTTGTAGATGGTCCATTTGTTCGGATTCTTGGCACGTATGCTTAGGGTTAGAGTACGACCGGGCCGACGTGTCCTCATGCGCACAGCTCCAATGAGCGCGCCTTCCGCCCGTCACGCCGAACCCAACCCTTGTGAGAAAGCTCCACTAGCAAACGCCAAGTGCGAGGCACCGAAATATGCAGCACTTTTGCGATTTCCTGCACTGTTGGTTGGTATGGGTTCTTTAGAGACAGGCGCTTTACTGCTACGTAACAGTCCAGTTGCCGGGGCGTAAGCGGTCTTTTGTAAGGCTTTTTTGTCTTTTTCATCAAATTTAACTGGTAGTTCAAGTACCAGTTGTTTTTAGGATCTTGGCGAAGGTTATATGGTCAAATGCCGATATGTCAATAGAAATTGCCGTTAATAAATCGGCAATTCTCGTAACCCAAGACTCAAATGCAAATATTTATCTGGTGGTTTAACTGATATATGATTTACACATAAGTGGAGGCGTAGATGTTTTCCGAAAACGGTACGCCCGAGTGTGGTGGGGAAGGGTAGGCTTTAAATCTTTCCGGTTTTCAGAACAAAACGCATTTTTTGACGCTTAAATCGTTCAGTTCATGAGATAAAAGCCATATTTAACTTAACGGGTAAAAGAATCTTCTCCGCTTGTTATAATCGGCAGCATTTTAACAAGGAGGGGAAACCCAATGAAAAGGATAGGAATTTCTCTTGCAGCGTTGGTGCTGGTTGCGGCATTCGCAATTTCAACTCACAATTCGTTTGCTCAGGCTACGCCTACCAGTGGTAATCCTGTTCCCCAAATTCCGGACGCTGACGGCAATCCAGTCCCTCAGTGCGGACCGCCTATGTGTACCGCACGTTAGGAATTTGATCGTGGGGACACTGGCAGAGTGTCCCCAATGAAAATCTATCTTCATTCAGTCGACTACATATTGTGGATAGCGGTAATGACGCTCCAGAGCGTTCTTTTCCTGACTGCCATTAGAAAGAATCTCCACAAGACTCTCCACGCTTTCACTTTCTTCTTGGGGTGGATGTGTGTGCATTCTTTCGACTTGCTGTTTATCTCTCAGCGATTTGGTGTGAAGACTTATCTTTATGTCTATTATTTCGGACTCCTCATTGAGACAGTATTACTTGTATTGATTGTGCGCGAGGTTTTCTCCCTTGTGTTCACGCCGTGGGGATCGTTGCCTGCTGGGGTGATCTCAAACGTTTTTTCACTAATAACGACAGTCTCGGCATTGATCGTATTTGCAGCTGTCTGGCATCCAGCAAACACTCCTGATCCCCTGTTTGCTGGACTGCGAACGGCACATCGGACTGTGCAGTCAATTCTGTGTTTAGCATTTTGGATCATCGTTCTGTATGCAAGGGTTTTGGGAATACCATGGCGGTCGCGACTGGCTGATATTACTAGTGGATTCTTGCTTTACCTTACATTTCAGAGCTTCACATCAGCCATCATCGGATTTGCGTCAAGGTATTGGGTCGCCCAGTTGAGTCGAATAGCAACGCTTTCTTACATAGGAGCACTTCTTTTTTGGGTTGCTTCAATGAGAGAGCAAAAGATGGTTTTCGAGGTTGTATCAGACGATGAGCTGTCTCATGTTAGATCGCTCGTTGAGGCAATGGTTTCTACAACGTCACAACTCAGCAAGATCATTAAGTCTCGCGCGAGTTAGAGGTCGCCACTTCTATGGAAGCAATATTTAGAAAGAGTATCAACAGCACTGATACCAAGAAACTTTTGAGCCAGCTGCGACCGGTTCTAAAAGTTAATCCACAAACCGAATCCCGGTTGACGCTGCTGCATTTGCTGCGCCAAACCAAACGCAATAGCGATTATATTTTGTCTTATGTCGAATTGAGACGCCAAAACCCATCGTTGACTCAGGAGCAGCTAATCATGTTGGACGAGATGTGGAATGACGCTCTTCATTGCTCCACTCAGTCTGTTATATTAATGCCATTGTTATTTCTGCCGGGACGAGCCAGGATAAGAAAGGGCATAACCGCCCTTAGTGACACGTACGAGCAATTAAGGTTATCTGCGATCCTCGTCTGCCAGGATGCTGAGCCTACGCTGATGGACAGCGTGGCTTTTTCGTTGTGAATCAATGCCCCCAGAGGAAAAAAACAATTCCGTTGTGTCTGTGCGGCAGGCCACGCTTGAGTACCTGCTGGGTCAGTATCGTGAGTCCCTCCGCCTTTCGGCGCAACTTAAACATGCCATTGATGCTCTGACAGGAGAGCTACCTCCGGACAGCCCTTATCGATACGTGTCTCAAGGCGTCGGCAACGCGATTGTTATGTATTTAGATAAAGTGAAGGAACCCCGTTCGATCAAGCAAATTACCAAAGAATTGGAAGACGGTGGATGTGTATTCGGAGTCGTCAAATCACCAACGGAGATCGTTAAAAAAGCAGTTGTAGCTTTTGTCCGGCATGAGCGACTTACGTGGATTGATCAGCAACGGGGATTGGTTGGCAGCCCGAATTGGTCTAAGCAGGAGCAAGAATGAAGAACACGTTTCTCGTTGGCATGTTTCTATTGCGATGCATGATTGGTTTTGCACAACCAACTCCGGTTGCCCACTCGGCTCCCTTGTCTGAAGTCAAAGGTAATGTGATGGGAATGCCTTACTCCCAATATAAACAAAAGCATCCAGCAGATTGTCAATTTGATCATGAAAGTTGCATAGGAAGTACAACTATAGCTGGCGTTGCGGCGGACACTTCCGCCATTTTCTTTCATGGAAGGTTGATGAGCCTAAGTTACAGAATCGCTGGATGGGAAGATCCGCAGGTGTTGGAAGATCTAAAAAGGAAATATGGACCTCCCACCGAATCCACCTCCAAGATTGTGAAATGGCATGACGATACTACTACGCTTACATTTTCCCGCTTCAGCAGGTACACAGAGATCGATTTTTTGTGCGATGAATTATGGAAGCAGCACGTTTCAGCTAACTCCGCACTTAAATCAAAAATGCGCAAGAACGATCTTTGATTGATTCATCCAGCCCAGACTTATTTTTGAATAGTTTCCCTTATTCTTCGCCATCTTCAAAATCTCCTTCATGATCGTCCAAAATCCTGCTCCAGTGCTCGTTCCATAGTTCAGGCGATTTTCCCCAAAAGCAGTATGGATGCACCTTTCGGATGGCCGGGCGGCAAACGCTCGCTGATCAAGACCCTTCTTCCCCTCATTCCGCAGCACAGAGCCTATGTGGAAGTTTTCAGCGGCTCAGCGAAACTCCTCTTCTCTAAACCACCAAGCGAATGGGAAGTGCTGAACGATATCAACGGTGACGTAGTCAATTTCTTCCGTGTCGCCAAGCATAGGCCGTCCGCCCTGGCCGAGCTACTTGAGAGAGACCTAGTGGCGTCACAACGCTTCCGCGATCTGCTGCGGCAGTCCGGCTGCCCCGCGATCCGCGACACCGAAGGCGAGATCGAACGAGCCTTACGTTTCGGCTATCTCACGTGGAACTCATTTGGCTGCATGGGGCGAACGTTTGCGAGTTCCACGGTGCAGCATCTGGGCTCCAAACATGCTCTGCGCCGTTCCCTGGCCAGCGTGAGTGCGCTGCTCGATCAAACTTCGGCGCGGCTTGCGAACGTGCTGGTTGAGGATAGGGACTTTGCAGAGTGTATCCGCCGTAACGATTGCCCGGAAACATTCTTTTACCTTGATCCTCCCTATACCAACTTCGCACCAAACAGCCGATATAAGCCTCTTGGAGACCGTGTGCCAGAGCTGTTCAATCTGCTGGCCCACATCCAGGGAAAATTCCTGATGAGTTTCGACGACGCGGCAATCATCCGCAAACTTGCACGCCTGAACAAGATGACAGTGCGAACGGTAAGCACTTCCTATTCGCTGGCGCGTGGGACGCACCAAAAGAAGCGTGAGCTGCTGATCGCCAACTACTCCCTGCGACTGCGATAGGTCATGTTCTGGTTGCAGGGTGAACAGCAAGGTAATAGAAATTTCAACGCGGCCTGGGATAAACTCCAAGCCGCGTTGTTGTTTTTAACGTCCAAGAGATCCTCTCTCTATTAACGTCATAATCATCATCTTCTTCAGGTGCTTTTTCTTCTTTAGCTCAGACACTCCATCGCCCGCAGTTGATTTATATCTCGACTCGCACAACTGACGCGGCGGGCGGCCGCTTCCAAGAAATTCCTTCTCCCGCACGGAAGGGGCCGCCCAACCTAAAAACAGAAAGGGAAAAAACATGCCACCTGCAGGAATCATCGTTCTTGCGGCCGCAATTGGCGCGGTAGGGTATGGAGCGAAGAAGACGGCACATGCTGTAAATCAGCATGTGGTCAAGCCAGTCGCTCACGTCCTCCACATCCACCATGCCAAGAATCCGGTTAGCTTAAAGGAGGGCAAATGAAAGTAGCCCTTCTCGTCGTCATGATCGCGTTCTGCGCAGTGCTCATAAGTTGCGCTGGACATAGCAATACTCAAACTCAGGTTCCGGTGACGCCATCTCCGCAGACTCCCCTGCGCCAGATCGATTCAGCCGCGTACAAGATGGCAGCCATTCTCGATGCCGGCGAGAAAGAGATTGAGGCAGTGTATGCCGCAAATCTGATTTCGGTGGACGAGTCGATTGCGGCCAGCGTCGCAGCCAACAATGCCATCAGCCTCAATCAAACATTTATCGACCACATCAAAACGCTCAATAGTGTCGATGTCTCTAACAAGCAGCAAGTCATCGCTTGGGTGGGCGAACTATCTGCTGGCCTTGCAAGGCTCAATGCTCAGGGTGTCCTGGGAGTGAAGAATCCGGCGGCGCAGCAGCGGCTCAACGGAGCTTTTGCGTCGGTGCCTCTTCTAATTCAAACAATCAACGCGGCCGTCAATGCCGTGAAAACAACCAGTGAGGTGATCAGTGAACCAAGACCGTATCGTGCAAGCGCTCGATCTGGCTGTGCAAACCGTGACCAACGCGACCGAACTCGTGCATACGCTTCGAGCGGAGTCTGGCCTGTCGGATGCACAGTTGATCGAGAAAGCATCTCAGATCAACTCAGCGGCTCAAGCCAGAGTGCAGGCGTTTCTGCAGAAGCTGCAGGCGGCCGCCCACGAGCCAACGCACAGCTAGTATTGGCTGCCTTTAACCACTCTGAATCTCGCAAAGTCAATACCCAACTTGGTACTGGCCGAATTTCGCGTTTAAACGCCCTAAGAGCGTTTGAGGGGTGTCCAGATACCTTCCCCGAATTCGTGCCATGGCACACAGCCTTCGTGCCATGGCACGAAGGCACTTTAAAACCCGGTTCCACCCCCAAAAGTCAGATTTTGGGGGTGGCATGACGGTCGAAAGGGCGATGTCGGCAAAAAATCTCCTGCTGGGCGGTGCCGGGGTTGGTGCTGGAGTTGCCCTGGCGCTGGCAACGAAAGAGCCACGGTTGCTTCTCGAAACGTTGCAGCATTTCGGTCCGGCGTGGTTGTTCACTGGCCTTATCGCGGTGCTGGTCGATAGCAGATTCGGCAAGGCACTCGATGTCGGACAGAAGATGGCCTCATCGCAGCAGGAGCTTGCGGATGCTGTGCGGTCGATAACCGATAAAGACGACCGCGAACGGACAGAGCAGCGCCGGTTGCTCAGTTATGTAGGAAGCCAGTTAGAGCGCGTAATCGAGTCGCAAGACGATCTGCGCAGTTCGATAGATGAGTTGAAGAATCACCATAGAACGAGAGGTTGATCGGCATGAGCAGCATCCAGCGGGAAGCACAGATGAAGCGTTGGCGCGGCGTGGTGTTGTCGCTTGTGCGCAATGGCCATATTAAGCAGGAAAGCCGTCTCGATGATTTGTCGCTGTGGGGACTTATGCAAGATCTCGGCTATCCAGTCAGCAAGAACGATGTGCTGACTCTCCTGCAAGACCTCTGCGAGTTGGGTTATTTG
>Ga0209060_10000784_pt1 | contig 45620 bp, 37 predicted proteins | sample Coa_R1_8_FD_187155 | JGI IMG/M metagenome (GOLD analysis project Ga0209060, IMG submission 187155) | Surface soil microbial communities from Centralia Pennsylvania, which are recovering from an underground coalmine fire - Coalmine... | ecosystem: Environmental > Terrestrial > Soil >...
CGTCGCCACGCCGCTCGAGAAGCTCCTCTGGCAGGTGCGCGGCATCGAGCACGTCTACTCGACGTCCCGGCGCGACGGCGCCGTCGTCACCGCGCGCTTCGTCGTGGGCGAGGACCGCGAGCGCGCGCTCGTGCGCCTCCAGGCGCAGATCGAGGGGCATCGCGACCAGGCCCCGCCCGGGGTGACGGGGTGGGTCGTGCGGCCGGTCGACGTCGACGACGTGCCGATCGTGAGCCTCACGCTCTGGTCGCCGACCGCCGACGACGCGACGCTCCGGCGCGTGGCCGAGGAGCTGGCGGCGCGGCTCGACCCCACGCCCGATCTCTCGCGCACCGAGCTGATCGGCGGCCGCCCGCGCGAGGTGCGTGCCACGCTCGACCCCGAGGCGCTCGCCGCCCACGGGCTCGGGCCGCTCGAGGTCACGCGCGCGCTAGGCGCGGCGGACGCGGCGCTCACCGCGGGCGCCTTCGACCGCGCCGACCGCCGGCGCGCGGTCGTCGCCGGGCCCTTCGTGGGCACGCGCCGCGAGGCCGAGGGGCTCGTGGTCGGCGCCTTCGCCGGCCGGCCCGTCCACCTCCGCGACGTGGCCCGGGTCGTCGACGGCCCGCGCGAGGCGACCGCCCACGTACGCCTCACCTTCGGCGCGGCGGGCGCGCCGCCGGGCATCGCGCCCGGGACGCCGTACCCGGCCGTGACGCTCGCGTTCGCCAAGAAGCGCGGCACCAACGCGGTAGCCGTCGCCGAAGACCTGCTGCGGCGGGCGGCGGCCCTCGAGGCGACGATCCTTCCCGCCGACGTGCACGTGGTGGTCACGCGCAACTACGGCGAGACCGCGAACGAGAAGGTGAACGAGCTGCTGCGCGAGCTCGCGCTGGCGATCGTCACCGTCACGGGGCTCGTCGCCTTCGCGCTCGGCTGGCGCGAGGGGCTGATCGTCGCGGCCGCCGTCCCCATCACCTTCGCGCTCACGCTGCTCGTGAACCTGCTCGCGGGCTACACGGTGAACCGGGTCACGCTCTTCGCGCTCGTGCTCGTGCTCGGGCTCGTGTGCGACGACCCGATCGTCGACGTCGAGAACATCCACCGTCACTTCGCGGCCCGCCGCGAGCCGCCGCTCGAGGCCGTGGTGACCGCCGTCAACGAGGTGCGCCCGCCGGTCATCGTGGCGACGCTCGCGGTGATGATCTCGTTCCTGCCGATGTTCTTCATCACCGGCATGATGGGGCCGTACATGCGCCCGATGGCCCTCAACGTGCCCGTGGCGATGGCGATGAGCCTGCTCGTCGCGTTCACGGTGACGCCGTGGATGGCCTTCCACGCGCTCCGCGCCGAGTACGGGCGGCCGGCGGCGCATCCGGCCGACCAGACGCCGGGCGCGTTCATCCGCGCCTATCGCCGGGTCCTCGGCCTCTTCCTCGACCGGCGCGCGGCGCGCCGGGGCCTCGTCGCCGCGCTCGTCGTGCTGCTCGCGCTGGCGGCGGGGCTCCTCGCCTCGGGGGCGATCCCGCTCAAGATGCTGCCCTACGACAACAAGAGCGAGCTCGAGCTGGTGCTCGACCTCCCCGAGGGCGCGACCCTCGAGGCGACCGACGCGCTCGCGGGCGACGTCGAGCGCTACCTCGCCACGGTGCCCGAGGCGACCGACTACGAGGCGTACGTCGGCACGGCGAGCCCCATCGACTTCAACGGCCTCGTGCGCCGCTACGGGCTGCGGCAGGCGCCGAACCTCGCCGACGTCCGCGTGAACCTCGTGCCGAAGGGCCGCCGTGTCCAGCAGAGCCACGCGATCGGGCTGCGGCTGCGGCGTGACCTCGAGGCGCTGGCCGCGCAGCATGGCGCGCGGCTCAAGGTCGTGGAGGTGCCGCCCGGGCCGCCCGTCCTGGAAACGCTGGTCGCCGAGGTGCGCGGCCCCGCGGACCTTTCCTACGACGCGCTCGTGGCCGGCGCCCGGGCGCTCGAGGTGCGGCTCGCACACGAGCCCGGCGTGGTCGACGTCGACGATCTCGCCGAGGCCGAGCACCCGCGCCTCGACTTCGTCCTCGACAAGGAAAAGGCCGCGCTCCATGGTGTCGCCACCGTCGAGGTCGCCCGCACGCTGCGGCTCGCGCTCGCCGGCGCTCGGGCCGCCACGGTCCACGAGCCCCGCGAGCGGACGCCCCTCGAGCTGGTCGTGCGTCTCGACCGCGCGCAGCGCAGCGGCGCCGCGGAGCTCGGCCGGCTGCAGGTGAAGGGCGCGGGCGGCGGGCTCGTGCCGATCGCCGAGCTGGGCGCGTTCGTCACCCGCCCCGACGACCAACCGATCTACCACAAGGACCTCGAGCGCGTGGTCTACGTGATCGGCGACGTCGCCGGCCGGCCACCCGCCGACGTGGTTCTCGCCATGGAGCGGCCCGGCGCCGACGGCCTGCCACCGGGGCTCCGTGCGGGCTGGGCCGGGGAGGGCGAGTGGAAGATCACGGTGGACGTTTTCCGAGACCTGGGCCTCGCGTTCGCGGCCGCGCTCGTCGGCATCTGGGTGCTGCTCGTGGTCGAGACGCGCTCGCTCACGCTGCCGCTGGTCATCATGCTCGCGATTCCGCTCGGCGCGATCGGCATCGCCCCCGGCTTCTGGCTCCTCAACCTGATCGCCGGCACGACCGTCGGCGGCTGGCGCGACCCGGTGTGGTTCACGGCGACTGCGATGATCGGCATGATCGCGCTCGCCGGCATCGTCGTGCGCAACTCGATCATCCTGATCGACTTCGTCCGCCACCGCCGCGCCGAGGGCGTGGCGCTGCGCGAGGCGCTCCTCGACAGCGGCGCCAAGCGGCTCCGCCCGATCGTGCTCACCGCCGGCGCGGCGATGCTCGGCGCCTGGCCCATCACCCTCGACCCGATCTTCTCGGGGCTCGCGTGGAGCCTCATCTTCGGGCTCCTCGCCTCGACCGCCTTCACCCTGATCGTCGTGCCGGTCGCCTACTGGGCGATGGAGGGCCGCCCGTAGCGACGTGACGCACCAGCTCAGCGATCGGGCTCCCACACCGGCAGCACGACCCGCTCGGTGAGGCGCTTGAAGACCACCCGCACCGGCAGCCCGAAGCGCATCTCCTCCGGACGGCAGCGCACCATGTGGCCGACGAGGCGCGGGCCCTCGGCGAGCTCGACCACCACCATCACGTGCGGGAGCAGATGGCGGAACGCCGGCAGGAAGGGCTCGTCGCCCACGACCCAGGTGTAGACGGTGCCGCGGCCGCTCGCGGCGAACCACTCGAGCCGGCCGCCGCCCTTCCAGTACGCAGGCTTCGGCGGCCAGTGCACGACGCTGGTGGCTACCTCCCGCTGCTGCATGAGCCGGCCCTCGCACGCCCCTTCCCAGAACGGGCGCATCACCGGGTCGTCCACGTCTGGGAGCGGGTAGTCGGGGTGGAGCGGCTGCGGATCCTCGACGAATACCGCCACGTCACTCTCCCCGCAGCACGAGCGCGCTCGTCGCGACACCCGAGGCGCCGGTGACCAGCGTCGCCTTGCACCCGGCTACCTGGCCGGTGGACGTGCCCCGGATCTGGCGCACCGCCTCGACGATCAGGTTGAAGCCGTGGACGTAGGCTTCCGAGAGGCCGCCGCCCGAGGTGAGCACCGGGAGCGCGCCCCCGAGCTCGATGCGGCCGCCCTCCGTGAACGGCCCACCCTCGCCCCGCTTGCAGAAGCCGTAGTCCTCGAGCCCCATGATCACGAGCGGCGTGAACGCGTCGTAGATCTGCGCGCAGTCCATGTCGGCCGGCCCGAGCTGCGAGCGGCGCCAGAGGATCTCGGCGCAAAACCGCGACGTGGTCTCCATCGTCGGCGTGTTGTTGTAGTTGGCGAGGTGGACGGGGTTCGGGCCCGAGGCCTGGGCGACCGAGTGCACGAGCGCGGGCTTCTGCCGGAGATCGCGCGCGCGCTCGACCGAGGTGACCACGCACGCGAGCGCGCCGTCGCTCTCGAGGCAGCAGTCGTAGAGGTGGAGCGGATAGCCCACCACGCGCCCGGAGAGATAGGTCGCCATGTCGAGCGGCCGGTCGCGCATGAGCGCAAAGGGGTTGCGCTGCGCGTGCTTGCGCGCGGCGATGGCGACGTTGCCGAAGTGCTCGCGCGTGGTCCCGAACTCGTGCATGTGGCGGTGCGCCCACATGCCGATCACGTCGACCGGACGGATGAGGCCCCAGGGCACGTGCAGCGCCTTGTCGTCGCGCACGAGCACGCGCTCCTGCGACCAGGGGCGCGACGTCTTGGCGCCGCGGTTGCGCGCCCGGTGGCAGACGACCGTGGTGGCGAGCCCCGCGGCGATGGCGGCGGCGGCGTGCATGACCGTCGCGCACGAGGCGCCGCCGCCGTAGGAGATCTTGTCCCACCAGCGAAGGTTGCGCACGCCGAGCCGGCGCGCGATCGACACCTCGTGGGTGGCCTCCATCTCGAGCATCGACATGCCGTCGACGTCTTCGGCCGCGAGCCCCGCGTCGTCGAGCGCGCGCTGGATGGCCTCGACGGCCGTATCGGCGATCGGGCGGCCGATGTCCTTCGCGAACGGCAAGTGCCCGATGCCCACGATCGCCACGCGGTCGCGGATGCGGGAGAAGAAGAGGTCGTCGTCGACGGCCACGGCCTCGCGGTTAGCACGCGCGTCCGGCGGGGCACAAACCGCCGTCGCCGCTCAGTGGGGATTGACGAGCAGGCTGATCGGCACCGGCGTCGCCGCCGCGTTCTGGCTGAGCGCGTCGGTGATCTGCAGCTCGAGCTGGCCGGAGCCGGTGCAGGGCGGCCGTTGGGCGCAGGTGTCCCAGAACGAGAGGAAGGTGACCATCGGCGGCGGCGCGCTGATGCACGCGAGGCTCGTGATCGGGCAGACGGGCGTGATGGTGAACGGCGCGCATCCCAGGCCGTCGGCCTGCCATACCCACCCGTACGTGAGCGGGTTCTGGCCCCCCGCGTCGGCCTCGAGCAGGATCTGGTCGCAGTTGTCGACGTTGAACCCCTGGTTTGCCGTCGGCGCGACGATGCTCGCGAAGACCGCCGGCTTCGGCACGACGGTGACCGCGACGCTGGTCGAGCCCGGGGTGCCATGCGGCCCGATCACCGTGAAGGTGAGCAGCCGCGGGCCGGTGCCGTGGAACGTGGCGCTCACGGTGCAGCCGGACTGCGGGACGCTGTCGCTCTTCCCGTCGCTCGTCCAGTGCCCGTTCTGCGGGTGGAACTGGCAGATGCCGAGGCCGAGGTCGCGTCCGGAGAGCGTGACCAGCGTGTCCTCGAAGACCTGCGCGCTCGGGGTCGGCTGGTCGATCACGACGTCCGGAGGCGACTCGACGACGTTGATCGCGAAGTTGACCGAGGTGGTACCGCCTTCGCTGTCCTCGGCGGTGGCCGTGATGAGACGCACGCCGAGATCCGGGAACTGGTAGGTGATCGACTTCCCTTCACCCATCGGCCCGTCCTTCAAGGAGAACCAGGTGATCGTGCAGCAGTTCGGTCCGTCCTCGAGGTCGTTCGCCTGCGCCTGGAAGGGGGTGCCACCCAGGTTATTGATGTCGACGGTGGCGTTCTGCTTCGGGGCGAGCACGGTGATCTCGGGTGGTGCGGTGCCGGCGACCTTGTGCACGGCGGCGAACGCGTTGACGTACCCGTCGACGTGCGGGTCGGCGGAATCGTGCCACCCTGTCTGCCAGAGGATGCCGTCGACGTCGTCGGACGTGAGGCTCCCGTCGTAGGCCCGGAGCATGGCCGCGATGCCGGCGACGAACGGCGTCGCCGCGCTCGTGCCGCCGAAGGAGTGCACGGATGCGTTGTCCCCGTCGGGCATCACGGGGATGTTCGTCGGAGCCCAAATGTCGACGAACGGCCCCCAGTTGGAATAGCGGATGGCGGTGTTGGCGCCGTCGGCGAGGGCGCCGACGCAGATCACGTGATCGTTGCGGCAGGGCACGGAGTGGGTGTTGAAGCCGACGAAGTCGCCACCCCCGACGTCCGCGCCGTTGCCCGCCGCGGCCACCATGACCACGCCCTGCTCGGCGGCGTAGCGCTCCGCCGGGTAGAGACCGACCGCTTCCATGCCGAGGTCGCAGAACGAGTTGTCGCACTCGGTTCCGAAGCTCATCGAGATCACGTCGGCGCCCCAGGCCACGGCGGTCCGGATTGCCGCGCCGGTGTAGAATCCGTCCCCGTCGCGCCTGATGAGGATGGGATCGGCGACGAGCCCGCCGGTCCCGGCGGCGCCGTACCTGTTGTTGAGGATGCCGAGGGCGACCCCCGCCGCGCCGTTGCCGTGCCAGTGACACGTGCTGCCGCCCGTGCACGACGACGGGTTGACGCCGCCCGCGTTCGCCCCCACGCCACAGGCGAAGGGGAACGAGCAGTTGAAAGCCGCCTGCCAGGGCGTCGACGGCAGGTCGGAGGCCCCGCCCGCCACGCTGAGCGGATCCCCGGTCGACTCGTCGAGCCAGAAGCCCCCGTCGATGATCGCCACACGCGCCCGCCGCGGCGGCGGCTTCGCCGTGACGAGCTGCCAGGCCTTCGGCACGTTGGCCTTGCTGCCCGTGGGACCGAACTGCGGCGTGGCAAACGCGTCGTCGTACCCGCCGCCCTTCTTGGGAGCCTCCTGCGTGCTGGAGAGGTAGCTGCCTTCGAGCACGAAGTTCGCCCCCACCCGCCTGCCCGCCGCGAGCTCGTGCGTCGCGAGCGCGAGCAGCTTCGCGCCCGCCATGCTCGAGACGGCGAACGACCCGCTCACGCCGACGTGGATGGCGTCGCCAGCGAAGCCGAGGAGGTCCACCTTCCCCGGGTCGACCTTGACGAGGTAGGTAGCGGGCCGGGCGACCTCGGGCGGGAGGGGCTGGCCATCGGGTCGCGGCGGCACCGTGTCGTCCGTCAGGACGGTGCCGCCGGTCCGCGCCAGCAGATCGTCCAGCTCGGCGCGGTCGTGGGGCTGCACCGCGAGCTGATCGGCGACGAAGACGGCCGGCGTACCGCCCGCAACGGCCACGGCGGCGAGGGGATCGCCCGCGGGCAACGTCGTGTTCGCGGGCGCGATCCCGGCGTCGAGGTGGAAGCCGAAACCGCAGTAGGCGAGACCCTCCCGCTTGCAGCCACGCAGGATGGCGCCCCGGCACTTGCGCCGCTTGCCGATCTGCGCGCACTCGACGATGCGCTGCCGGCAGGCCTTCTGGCACTTCCGGGCGGGCGAGCGCGCTCCGCCGGGGCCGGCGTGAAGCGCGATGCCGAGCAGCAGCGCCGCGCACGCGGCCCGACGCACCAAGACGAGAGCTATCCCCCACCTATGGAGGCGTGACCTCCCGCGGCACGATGTGACGTCGGCGAGCAAGGACCGCAAAGGTCAGCGCGCTGAAGGCCGGGGGCTGGACGCACGACGAGCGCCAAGCGGTGGCGGCGACGTCCCGCGGGCTCAAGTGCGGACGGCAACCGGCCGACACTCCGTCGAATACCCCTTCGTATCGCGACCACCGGAGGTTGCCATGATGATGACCGCTCGAGTGCTCCATCGACGCCTCGGCGCAGCGCTCGCCGCCGTCGTGCTCGCGGCGATCGCGCCCGCGCGCACGGCGCGCGCCGGGAAGTTCGGGAGCACGCGGCAGTACAAGTGCGTCGGCCAGCCGATCACCCTGACGAACTCGAACACCGGCGCCGTCCAGAACGGGGGCACCGCGCCGACGTTCAACACGAAGGGCCGGGCGTACTGCCTGCTCGAGATCCACACCTACCACTGGAACGACGGGCAGGGCGCGGCGCCGGGCACCGTCGGCCTGACGGTCGTCTCGGGCACCGGAGGAGCCGGCAACACGATCGGCCCGTTCGCCGCCACCGGCAGCAACGGCCAAGGCGGAGTGCACAACGCCAACTGGGACGTTTCGGTGCCCCAGGCGCCGGCGCCCGTCGTCATCAAGGGCAAGTACTCGTGCCTCGACTCCGACCCGTCGACGTGGGCACAGAACCAGCAGTCGAACGGCCTCGGGTTCTGCACGCTGGTCGTCCAGAAGGCCGTGAAGGCGAAGGCCCCTGCGCCCGCGAAACCGACGTACGCGTGTCAGGGCTCGCAGGTCACGCTGTTCGACAACTCCAACGTCTTCGGCGTGCAGAACGGCGGCAAGCAGCCGTTCGTCTTCACGGTGAACCGGAACTACCCGGGCGTGTTCACGTGGTGCCTCAATTCGATCACGACGTACCACTGGAACGACGGCCAGGGCGCGACACCCGGAAAGATCGGGCTCCGTCAGGCGCTCATCAACCTGGTGGCACCGAACAAGTTCGTCCCTCCTACGCAGGCGACCGGCAGCTCGGGCCAGGGCGGCGCGCTCAACGTGAACTGGACCGTGAGCTTCTCGACGCAACAGAATCCCACGATCATCAGCGGCGGCTACTGGTGCCAGGACTCGAGCCCGAAGACCTGGTCGCAGAACCAGCAGTCGAACGGCAACGGCTTCTGCACCATCCAGGCGACACCAGCCTACGTCACCAACTTCACGCCGCCCGGCGGCACCCCGGTCCCGCAGCCCCCGCCGCCGACGGGCAACGCGCCCGCGTCGTCGCCGCCGCAGGGCCAGGTCTGCAGCACGAACACCTACGGCCTTCCGATCATCTACCCGCACCAGGTGTCGCCCGGCGGCCAGGCCAGCGTGCTGCTCGCGTGCGGCACCAAGACGGCGAACAGCTTCACCGGCGCCCTGACGCCGACGGGCGGCGCGTTCACGGTGCCGTTCGGGAACTGCCTAAACGGCGTCCCGCCACCGTCGCAGCCGTTCATCACGTACGGCACCGGGCCGGGCCAGGTGAATCCGACCGCGTGCCCGAACTCGATTCAGGCGATCCCCTCGTCGGTGGACCCGAACAACCCCCTGGCGCTGCAGATCACCGCGCCGACGCAGGTGGGGACGTATCTCGTGTTCGTCCGGACGGCCCGGGGGGATCTCGGAACGACGGGGACGTTGGTGGTGCAGTAGGCCTTCTCCGTCCATCCCCGGGCCGATCTTCGGGCCGCGCTCCTCGCGTCATCGACACCATCAGAGGTCCCAGACGACCGGGTGGCTCGGGTCGGGCTCGTAGCGACACAGCCCTCCGGTATGCACGCTGCGAACGAGGTGATGGCCGACCAGCGGGCTCGCGGCCAGGATGCGCCGGAGCGCCGCGCGGATGGCCTTCGTCACGGCCGTGCGGGCGCGCTCGACCGTTGAGGCGGTGTGGCGGACGCGCCGGCCGAGCCCCACCGCCCGCCTCACCGCGGCCTCGAGCCAGTCGATCTCCGCCTCCACCGTCGCGATGCTGCCGAGGTCGTGCCGTGCGCGCGCCACGTCCAGCTCGCCGCGCAGGTCGGCCAGCCGCTGCCCATACTCCCGCCGGGCACGCTCGTCGAGCACCGGGCCGGCCGAGTCGCCGGGCCTGACGGCGACCCCGCCTCCGCGCGCCGCCAGCTCGACCGCCGAGAAGGCGCAGCGCGGATGCCCGAGGAGGACCCGCAGGTGCTCGAAGCCGCGTCCGTGAAGGACCTGCGCCGCCTCCCCCTCCGGACCGATCGTCCACAGCCCGCCGTCGCGTCGGAACGCCCAGCGCGCCGGCACGCCCTCGGCCGCTTGACGGCGCCACGGCGAGGCCCCGAGCGCCTCCGCCGCGGCGGCGAGCTTCGGCATGCCGAGCGCACGCGCGCTGGCGAGCGCGCGTTCGAGCAGCAGCCGCGAGCGGGTCCGGTCGCCGGGCCCCCCCACTTTCGAGGCGGAGGCGGGCGAGCGCATGCTCGGCCTGCGCGACGAAGGGCGCAGCGCCCGTGCGCGCGTCCGCGGCGATGGCGCGCGTGAGGTGGCGCTCCGCCACGACGGCCCGGCCGCAGACTGCGGCGAGCCGGCCGAGGTAGCGCTCGACCGACCCGAAGCACGCCGCGCCGTGCGCCACGACGACGTGCAGCCGGGCGTAGGAACGCAGCAGGCGGTATAGGAGTGCGGCCCGCGGGCGATCCTCGAGGAGCACGGCCGTCTCGCCGAGGTTCATCATTGCGGGCAGCCAGTTGCCGTCGCGGGGCAGGCCCGTGAAGCCGTCGGCGGCCAGGAGGTCGATCTCCCGGCGGGACTCGGTGCAGCGTCCGAGCTCGGCACACACGCGCGCGAACGCGGAGCGCCAGACGGGGAGCCTCGGATAGTGCTCGGCAAGCGCCCGCAGCGGCTCGACGATCTCTTCGAGGGCGTCGTCGGCGCCCCGCTCGAGCGCGAGCGCGACGCGCTGGACGGCGAAGAACTGCACGGCGTTCGGTCCGTGCGGCCCGTCCTCGACGGCGGCCGCCTGCCGCGCCAGCTCGGCGGCGCGGTCGAACTCGCCACGCATGAGGGCGCGTGCCCCCGCGAGGAGGCGCGCGCGCCAGCGGAACTCGGGCAGGCCGAGATCGTCGGCCATCTCCCGGTATGCGGCGATCTCGCGCTCGGCCTCCTCGACGTCGCCGCGCTCGAGGAGATCGGCGACGCGCCAGCTCCGCGCGACCAGCTCGACCTCGCGCTGGCCCGTCCGCGCCGCCACGGCAGCCGCCTCGGCCGCGAGCGCGGCGCGCTCCGCGGACGTGTCGGGTCCCCAGATCGCGAAGTGGCGGCGGATGAGCGTCGTGGCGAGCACGTCGTCACGACCGAGGCGCCGCGCCATCGCCAACGCCTCGGTCGAGAGGGCGGCCGCCCGCGCGCGCTCGGGCGAGAAGTAGAGGGCCTCGCCGAGCCGCCCGAGGAGGTGCGCGCGCAGCGGCGCGTCGGCGGACGGGATCGCCCCGAGCGCCTCCTCGAGCAGCCGCACGAGCGGCCGATCGATGGCGCCCGACTCGATGCCCGTGTGGCCGAGGCCGAGGGCGGCACGCGCGAGTAGCTCGCCGGAGCCGAGGTGCCGGGCGGCTTCAGCCACCTCGAGGAAGATCGGCCGGGCCCGTCGTACCGCCCCGGCGGCGCGCGCGGCCTCGCCGTGCAGCAGGAGGAGCCGCGCACGCGTCGCCTCGGGCCCACCCCAGGCCGCGAGCACCGCCAGCGCCCGTTCGCAGTGCCGCGCCGCCTCCTCCGGCGCGAGGAGCGCGAGCGCCCGCTCGGCGGCGCGCGCGGCGCAACCGACGGCGCGCTCCGCGTCGTCGGCGCCGGCCACGGCCTCGCAGAAGTGATGGGCGAGCGCGGGAAGATGTGGTTCGAGGTGCGCAGCGTGCAGGCGCTCGATCGCCTCGGCCGCCTCGCGATGGAGGCGCAGCCGCTCGGCCGGTCGCAGCTCCTCGTAGAGCGTGTCGCGGATCAGCGCGTGCGCGAATCGGTGGCGGCCGGTCGGGCCCGCCACCGGAACGAGCAGCCCGGCGGCGACGGCGGCGGCGAGGCGGTCGAGAAGCTGCCCGGTCGGCAGGGCCGTGAGACGGGCGAGGACCGGCAGCTCGAAGTCGACACCCAGCAGCGCCGCGAGCCGCAGGGTCTCCCGCACCTCGGCGGCGAGCGGCGCGCAGCGACCGCGGATCGCCTCGCGTACGCCCTCGGGCACTGGCAGCCCGCCCGGCGGTGACCCGTGATCGAGCCGTCCCTCGGCGAGGAGGAGGCGCACCACCTCGTCGACGAAGAGCGGGTTTCCGCCCGTGCCCTCGTGGAGCGCGCGCACCAGCTCCGCTGCGGGCTCCCGTCCCGTCCGGCCACGGACGAGCGCGCCCACGTGCGCTTCGTCGAGACCACGCAGCGCGAGCCGCCGTCCGTACGCCAGGTCGGCCACCGGCTCGCGCGCCAGCACGAGGAGCAGGAGGTGGGTCGCCGAGAGCCGTCGCACCACGAAGCGCAGGAGCAGGACGGAAGCGGGATCCGCGGCGTGGAAGTCGTCGAGCGCAACGACCGTGGGCGCACGCGCGGCCGCCGCACCAAGCGCCGCAGCCACCGCGTCGAAGAGAAAGAAGCGGGCCCGGTCGGGCTCGAGCCCGGCGCGAGCGGCGCCCGAAGGCAGGTGACGGGCCAGCTCGGGGAGCAGGCGCGGCAGCGCATGGGCGCGCTCGCCGAGCGCTGCTACGATCGAACCAGGACCGGCGGCCTCGAGCAGCCCGCGCAGGACCTCGACCCACGGTCCGAAGGGCGGCGCGCTTCGCTCCCACGCACGACCCCACAACACCCGCGCGCCGCCTGCTTGCGCACGGGCGGCGAAGTCCTCGGCGAGCCGCGTCTTGCCGATGCCCGCCTCGCCGACGACCAGCACGAGCCCACCTTCCCCGGCGCGCGCGCCAGCGAGCGCCTGGTCGAGCTCCGCACGCTCGCGCTCACGCCCGACGAAGGGCAGCGACCCCGTTGCCGCGCTGGGGACCTCTGGCGGCATGGCCGCCTATCTACCGCAACCGGCGGCGCCGGCGCGAATCGCGGCAACCGGGGCGGAGCCGCACCGGCATCCCGTCGCCACGGGCCCGTGGATCGAGTGGACCTGAACGACACGCGGATGCTAGGCAGACGGGGCCGACCGCCGGAGGAACGCGATGGCCGACCTCGTCCTCGACGCCGATCACACCGCGCTCTGCGTCGTCGAGATGCAGAACGACATCGTCCACGAGTCGAACGTCGGCAAGCGGGGGTTGCGCGGCGTGCTCGCCGAGGCCGTGCAGCGCCGGGGCGTGATCCCGCGGCTCCGGGGCGTGCTGGCCGCCGCGCGCCACCGCGGGCTCCCGGTCCTCTACGTCAACGTCTCCAACAAGCCGGGCTTCCCGCGGCCGAATGCGCGCATCTATCGGCTGGCCGGGCGCGAGCCCGCGCTCGTCGAGGGCACGTGGGGTGCGGAGATCCACGAGGCGCTCGCCGCGCGCCCCGAGGATTACGTTCTCACCCGGACCGTCAGCGTCGACGGCTCCTACGGCACGCAGCTCTACCCCGTGCTCCGGATGCTCCGGCGCACGACCATGGTGATGGCCGGCGTCTCGACCAACATGGCGGTCGAGGGGATCGTGCGGGCGTCGGTGAACCGCGGCTTCGACGTGGTCGTGATCGAGGACTGCTGCGCGAGCTACCCCGAAGAGTGGCACCGCTTCTCGATCGACAACATCATGCCGCTGCTGGCGACGGTGACGACCGCGGACGCGCTGATCGCGGCGCTCGGCTGACCGCCCGCTACGACCGCGCGTCGGCCGGCCGCGTTCCCGCGGGACGGTGCCCGTCGCGGCGCACGCTCACGTGGACCCCTCGATCCGCGAGCGGCCCGAGCTGGCGGGTGAGGCGCCCGAGGTCCGCGTCCGTCGTCGCCGGCGGGACGGTCACCTCGAGCGCGGCCCCCTCGCCCGCGCGGCGGGCGTCCTCGGCGATGCTCTCGATCAGATAGGGGGTGAGCGGCCCCGCGTGCAGCAGCGCGGCGTCGCCCGTGACGCCGGGCGGCACGACCCGCGCCCGCACGAGCATCGGCTCCCACGGCGACGCGTCGATGTGGCGGGCGCGCACCGCGTCGAGCACGGTCTGCACGAGGTCGCCGTAGGTGCGGACGTGATCGAGCGCGCTCTCCGCGAGCCCCACGTCGAACTCGTCCTCGAGCGAGATCGCGAGCTCGGCCAGGTCGAGCGAGTCGGCAGCGAGGTCGTCGGTGAGCGAGACGTCGAGCGTGAGCTCCTGCGCGCTCAAACCGAGCTGCTCGGCGACCACGCGACGGATGCGCGCCTCCGCTCCGGCCATCCCAGGCATCCTGCCCCCGCGGCGCACGAGTGTCGAGCAGCCCCCATGCCGCGCCGCAGCATCGATCCGGCTCGAGACGCGAGGGGCTCAGCGCGCCTTCCACGCAGGCTTGCGCTTTTCGACGAACGACCGCGGGCCCTCGCCGTGGTCCTCGGACTGCTCGACGACCTCGAGGTAGCCGGCGGCGATCTCCTCGGCTTGCGCGAACGGCAGGCCGAGTCCCTGGAGGATGCCCATCTTCGTGCCCCACACGGCCAGCGGCGCGTTCGTCAGGATCATCTCCGCCAGCTCGCGCGCGCGCGGCATGAGCCGCTCGTGCGGGACGACTTCGGTGACGAGCCCCACCTCGTAGGCGCGCTTTGCGGTCATCCGCTCGCGGCTCCCGAGCAGCGCCATGCGGAGACAGACGGCGAGCGGCACGCGGCGGGCCATGTTGACCATCTCGTGCGAGGACACGTAGCCGATCGAGACGTGGGGATCGACGAACGTGGCGCGCTCGGACGCGATCGGGATATCCGCCTCGGTGACGAGGTCGAGCGAAAAGCCCGCGACCACACCGTTGACGGCGGCGATCACCGGCTTGTGGACGAGCTGGCGGCGCGGCGTGGGAAGGTCGCGGATACCTTCGATCATCGCCAGCTCCGTCCAGCGATCGGTGCGGCTGAAGCCGCCCGTGGCGAGCGACTCGACGTCGGCGCCGCTCGAGAACGCGTCGCCCGCGCCGGTGATGATGGCCACCCACACGTCGGGGTCGGCCTTCACGCGCTTCCAGCACGCGCGCAGCTCGTCCTTGAGCGCTTGGTTCATCGCGTTCTTGCGCTCGGGGCGGTCGAGCGTGATGGTCGCGATGCGGCTCTCGACCTCGAAGCGGACGGTCTGGAAGTCGGCCATGCGCCCCTGCTAACACCCGAGGCGGGCCTGCGCCAGCCGCCGCAGCGCCGGCTTCTCGACCCGCCCCGAGGCCGTCCGCGGCACGTCGGCCTCGGCGATCGCGAACACCAGGCGGGGCACCTTGTAGCTCGCCAGGCGTTCCCGGCAGAAGGCGCGCAGCGCTTCGGGGTCGACCGCGGCGCCCGCGCGCGGGACGACGAACGCCGCGACGGTCTCGCCGCGCACCGGGTCGGGCACGCCGACCACGTGCGCCGCGGCCACCGCCGGATGCGCGGCGAGCGCCTCCTCGACCTCGACCGCGGCGACGTTCACCCCCGCGGTCTTGATGACGTCCTTCAAGCGCGCCGCGAAGTGGAGGAAGCCGTCCGCGTCGAGGAACCCGAGGTCGCCGGTGCGGAAGAAGCCGTCGGGGGTGAACGTTCGTGCGCGCGGCACGCGGAGATAGCCCTCCATGAGCGTTGGACCGCGCACGAGGATCTCGCCGCTCTCGCCCGCCGCCAGCGCGCGCCCGCTCTCGGGATCGACGATGCGCACCTCCATGCCGGCGAGCGGCCGCCCGAACGTGCCGGTGCGCACGGCTTCCGGATCGTCGAAGCGCGCGCATGCCACGCAGGTCGCGGTCTCGCTCATGCCGTACATCCCGACGGCGCGGTGCCCGGCGCCCATGAGCCGGGGCGCGAGCGCGTGGTAGCTCCCCTTCGTGAGGGCGAGACGGCGGCGCGGGAAGTCGGGATGCTCGAGCAGCGGCCCCGCCTGGTGCCAGCCGGCCATCACCGTGCAGCGCTCGGCCTCGAGGAGCGCGAGCGCGCCGCCGGCCTCCACGACCTCGTGGAGCACGAGTCGCCCGCCGCCCGCAATCGTGGCGAGCGCGCCGAGCACGAAGCCGCCGCTCCAGAACAGCGGCATGTGCCCCCACCACGCGTCCGCGGGCCCGATCCCCACGCAATCCGCGATCCGCCGCGCCGAGGCCGTGAGCGCCGCGTGCGCGTGCACGACGGCCTTCGCCTGCGCGGTCGTGCCCGACGTGAAGAAGACCGTCGCCACGTCGGTCGGCGCGACCGTGCGCTCGATCGCGTCGAGGAACGCCTCGTCGGCCGCCGGCGCGAGCCCCGCCCAGCGCGCCGCGCCCGCGGCCTCGCCTTCGAGGAGCACGACGCGGCGGAGCGCCGGCAGCCCCGGCGCGCAGAGCTGCCCCGGCTCGGCGCCCGCCAGCTCGGGGACGATCGCGCGGAGGCTCGCGAGGTAGTCGTGGCGGAGGAACCCCGGCACCATGACCAGGAGCTGCACGTCGGCGTGCGCGAGCGCGTAGGCCAGCTCCTCGCGCTTCCAGAGCGTCGAGAGCGGAACCAGGACGCCGCCGAGGCGCAGCACGCCGAAGGCGACCGTGAGCCAGTCGGGCCGGTTCGGGCAGAGGAGCCCGACGCGCGTTCCCTTGCCGACGCCGCAGCCGAGGAGCTTCTGCGCCGCGCGCCGGCTCGCGGCGCGCAGCTCCGCCCAGGTGAGCCGAGCCGTCACCGCGTCGCGCGGCGCGTACGCCACGGCGGCGCGCGCCGGCGCGCGCGCGGCCGCGGCGTCGAGGAGCGCGGGCACGGTCTCCATCACGAGCGGAACCGGCCGAGCTCGGGCAGGTCGACGCTCGGCCGCATCGTCCAGCGCGGCGGCCGCTTCTCGAGAAACGCGCGGATGCCCTCGCGCGCGTCGGGCGTCTGCGTCGACCAGCGGAACGCCGGCAGGTCGATGGCGCCGGCCTCCGCGGGCCCGGGCACGTCCTGCATCGCCCAGAGCATCCGCTTGGTGAGCGCCACCGCCACGGGCGCGGCGTTCTCCGCGATGTCACGGGCGAGCGCGTGCGCGGCCGGGAGCAGCTCCGCGTCGGGGACGACGCGGCTCACGAGCCCGTAGGCGAGGCACTCGGCGGCACTCAGGATGCGGCCCGTGTAGAGGAGCTCCGCGGCGCGCGCCATCCCGACGAGCCGCGGCAGGATCCAGGTGCTCGACGCCTCGGGGACGAGCCCGCGGCGCACGAACACGAAGCCGATGCGCGCGCTCTCGCCGGCGAGCCTGAGGTCCCACTGGAGCGGCAGCGTCGCTCCCACGCCCACCGCGGGCCCGTTGATCGCACCGATGATCGGCTTGCGGACCTGCCAGGCGGCCGGCGGCGGCTCGGGCGCGGCCTCCTCGCCGTCGCGGAAGATCTTGCCCTCGCCCTCGAGGTCCGCGCCGGCGCAGAATCCGCGGCCGGCGCCGGTGACCACCACCGCCCGGACGTCGTCGCGCGCGTCCGCGACGCGGAACGCGTCGCGCAGCTCCATGCCCATCCGGCTCGTGTAGGCGTTCAGCCGCTCGGGACGGTTGAGCGTCACGGTGGCGACGGCGTCGCGTACCTCGAGACGGATCTGCTCGTACTCCATGGTCACCCTCCGAACTCGGCCTTGAGCAGGTGCGTCTGCACCTTGTTGGCCGCGTTGCGCGGCAGCGCGGCGACGAACTCCACCCGCCGGGGCTTCTTGTAGCCCGCGAGGCGCGCGCCGGCGAACGCCGCCAGCGCCGCCCCGTCGACCACGGCACCCGGACGGCGCACGACGACCGCGGTCACCTGCTCGCCCCAGCGCGGGTGCGGCGTGCCGATGACGGCGACGTCGGCGACGTCGGGGTGCGCGCGCAGCACGGTTTCCACCTCGACCGGGGAGACGTTCTCGCCGCCGGTGATGATGAGGTCCTTCACGCGGCCGGTGACGTAGAACCAGCCGTCCGCGTCGCGGCGGCCCACGTCGCCCGTGTGCAGCCAGCCGTCGCGGATCGCGGCGCGCGTGGCCGCCGCGTCGCGCAGGTAGCCGCGCATCACGGTCGGCCCCGCGACGACGATCTCGCCCTCTTCGTCCGGCTCGGCGAGCGCGCCGTCGGCGCGGCGGATCGCGACACGGACGTACGGGTTCATCCTCCCCACCGTGCCGGGGCGGTCGAGGACCGCCGTGCCGCGCGTCATGGAGACGCCGTCGGTCGACTCGGTCTGCCCGTAGGCCTCGATCAGCTCCGCTTCCGGGAAGATGCCGGCGAGCGCGCGCTTGGCGTCCATCGGCGTCGGCGCGCCGCCGACCGAGACCTTGCGGATGGTCCGCCGGACGGCGGGCGACACCGCGCCGCGCGCGACCACGTCGAAGACCATGCCGCCGATGAGCGGCAGGTCGGTGACGCCGTGGCGCTCGACCGCGTCGAGCACGGCGGCGACGTCGAACCTCTCGACCAGCACCGCCGTCGCGCCGAGAAGGATGCGGCAGAGGAGGTGCGAGACCAGCACGGGCGTGTGCGTGAGCGGGCTCAGACACGCGCCGACGCCCTCGGGGCCGTCGCCGCGCGCCTGCGCGCAAGCGAGCGTCGCCCACCAGAGATTCGCGTGCGTGAGGACGACGCCCTTCGGCGCGCCCGTCGAGCCGGAGGTGTAGGCGACGACGGCCACCCCCTCGAGCCGCGGCGGCCGCGGCGTCCCCACCCACCGCCGCGGCGCGCGGCGCAGGAGCCGCGGCGCGAGCGGCAGGTCGGGGCGGCAGACGTAGGCCGCCGCGCCCGCCGCCGCGGCCGCCGCGCGGGCCGTGTCCGCCCGCGCCGGATCGCACACGAGCGCGCGGGCGCGCGCGTGCGCGAGCAGCCGCGCCGCCTCGGCCGCGGTCGAGCGCGCGCCGATCGGCACCGCGACCGCGCCGAGGCCCCAGAGCGCATAGAGCACTGCGGGCATCGCGGGCACGTTCGCCGCCATGACGCCCACGGCGTCGCCCGCACCGATGCCGCGCACGGCGAGCCAGCGCGCGAGGTCGTCCACGGCGGCGGCGAGCTCCGCGTAGCCGATCGCCCGGCCGCCGAACGCGAGCCCGCCGGCGTTCCCGCACCGCTCCGCCTGGAGCCGGAGGAACGCGGGGGTCGTCGGGAGCAGCGGCGCAGGGTGGGGCATCGCGCAGGGCTTCCGCGCCGGGGCCGATCAGTCCACGGGCTCGTGGAGCCCGACGAACACCGTGCGCCCGGCTTCGATCCGCCGGATCACCAGCCAGTCGCCCTTGTACGCCTTGTGGTCCCAGGGACCGAGACTCATGTGGGTGCGGGGGCCGCCGTTGACCGCCGGGAGCAGACGCACCCGCTCGAGGCCCTCCTTCACGCCGCGTGGCGTGAGCAGCGGGGCGCGGGCGATGCCCTCGGCGATGAGCCGCGCGGTGTCGTAGCTGAGTGCCGTCACCGTGTGGTCGCGCCGATGCCCGTAGCGGGCCGCGAAGCGGTCGAAGACGGGCTTGAGCCGCGGGTTCTCCTCGCACATCTGATCGATGCCGTGCCACCCCTCGAGCGCGGCCATCCACTCGGGCTTCGCGTAGCAGAACTGGAAGGCCGTGGTCATGATCCGCGGCGGGTCCCAGCCGAGCTTCGTGAACAATGGGCCCATGAGGATCGTCGGATAGCCGTAGCCGAGGTAGGCGAGGCAGTCCGGGCGCTGGTCGCGGACCTTCCGCAGCACGGCCTCGAGGTCGTCGGGGATCTGGGTCGTGTAGGCCTCGATCAGCACGTCGAGCCCGGCGCGCGCCGCGTACCAGCGAAAGCTCGACGTGTACTCGACGCCGCCCGGGCTCAGCTCGTGGATCATGCCGACGGTGCGGTGGCCCTGGCGGCGGATCCACGCCGCCATCATCGCCGACTCCTCGGCGAGGCCCCCGTTGCCGAGGTTGAAGCAGTACTCGCCGTGGTAGCGATCGGTGCCGGTCCAGGTGACCGCCGGAACGCCCGCGGCCTCGATCGCCGGGGCGAGCGCGAGCGAGTTGTCCGTGATGAGTGGCCCGATCACGCAGAGCACCCCCGCGTCGACGAGGCGGCGGTAGCCCTCGATCGAGTTGCGGGCCTCCAGGCGCGGGAGCCCGATCGCCTCCTCGACGACCAGCTCCACGGGGCGCAGCAGGAGGCCAGCCGCGTGCGCCTCGTCGAACCCCATGCGCAGCGTGGCGAGGAAGTCCGCCTTCGTGCCCATGTCGATGTCGATGAGCACGCCGACCTTCGTCGGCGCGAAGGGAAGGCCGTGCGGTGGAGGTTTTCTCCCTGGCACGCTCGATGCCGGAGAAGTCATCGCATGTCACCAAGAATCGTCGCCCGCGTGACCCACGCATGGCCCGCGCACGACCCGGCGATACACAAGGCGAACCCGATGAAGGATGCGTTGACGGATCGGAGCATCGCGAAGCTCGTACCACCAGAGCGGGGGCGGCTGGAAGTCCTCGACATGACGATGCCGGGCCTGGCGATCCGCGTCGCACCGAGTGAGCGGAAGTCCTGGATGGTCGTGACGTCCCGTCACGTGGTGGAATTGGCCAGCGCGCGGTTCATGGACGTAGTTGAGATCGATCTCCTCGAAAAAGTTGCATGCCGCCGTGGCGAGGGTGTTCGCCGGTGATCGGCTGCCGGAGCTGCCGCATCGACTCCGCGCTGCAGTAGCGACGGTCGGCCACGGCCACTCGTCGTCCGGCTCGGTGAGGATCGCGCCGACCAGCCGCCGCAGCGCGCCACGCGTCGGGAAGATCCCGACTGCGTGCGTCCGGCGCTTTGAACCGCACCCCGCACCGCTGCCAGCTCGCGCCCGTGAGCACGGTCGCGAGCGCCGCGTCGATGCCTTCATGCGCCTCCGAGATTCCCAAGCGCACGCCGGCGAGCCCGCGCCGCTCGAGCTCGCGGAGGATCGCGGGCCAGAAGGCCGCGTCTTCCGCCGGGCCCGCGTCGACGCCGAGGACCTGGCGTTCGCCGGCCGCCGTCACGCCGATCATCGCAACCCCCGTCGCCATCGCGATCCCCCGGCCGTCCTCGCACTTGGCTCGGGTCCTTGCAGCGTCGGGCAGACGGCCGGCTGCACGATGCGGGAAAACCACTGATGCCCGCACGACAGGCACAGATTATCGGTGCGGAATGCCGCGATGACCGCGGCGCTCAACCTAAGCATCCTCGATCCCTTCCGGGGGCACACCCTTGGCGTCGTTTTGGATCACCAGAGACGTGCCGCTCGACCCGGTATCGAGGACGCGCCTACGCTTACTCATGATTGCGTTGAACGGGGAATTTCACCACGGCAGGGCCTTCTTGACGTAGGCGACGGCGGGATGGCCGAAGAACTGTCGCACCAGCCGCCGATCCTCCTGGATCATCGTCATCGCCCCCGCCACCGCGCCGCCGAGGTCCTCGTCCTGCGCGACCGGCTGTCGCCGGAACAGCATCTTGAGGTGCGTCCACACATGCTCGTCGGGATTGAGGTCGGGGGCATAGCCGGGCAGGAAGTGGAGCCGCAGCCGGGCCCGGTGCGCGTGCACGAACCGCCGCGTCGCCGCCGCCACGTGGGCGGGATGGCGGTCGAGGACGAGCTCGATCTCGCCGCGCACGTCGTGCAGCAAGCCCGTGAGGAACCCGACGAACCGCGGGGCGGTGAGCGTCCCCCGATAGCACCGGAACCACAGCCGGCCGCGCGGACTGATCGCCGAGATGACGTTCACCCGATCGCGCTGGCCCGTGACCCGCACCACCGGGGTCTGCCCGCGAGCCCCCCACGTGCGGGCGACGGGGCCGTCCTCATGCACCCCGGTCTCATCCTCAAACAACAGCGTGGACTGGCGCCGCTGCATCTGCCGCACGATCGCCGGGAACTCCTCCTGCGCCCACCGCCGGCAGGCGGTCTCGTCCCGCGTGAACGCCCGGCGCACGGGGCGCTGCGGCGAGAGCCCGAGGCGGTGCAGCAGCCGGGCGACCGTCGTCTTGTGCAGCACCACCCCGAACCGCTGCTCGATGAGCTGGGTGATGAGCGGCAGGGTCCACAGCGCGAACGGGAAGCAGAATTGTTGCGGGGTCTTGTCGATGATCCACCGCCGCAGCTGCGCCTGCTGGCGGGCCGTCAACGTCGGCGCCCGCCCGGGGGCCACGCGCCGCGCGAGCCCGGCTTCCCCGCTCCGCCGATACGTCATCATCCACTTCGCGACGGTACACGGGTGCACCTGCAGGCTGCGCGCCACGGTCACCTGCGCCTCCCCCCCGAGCACGCGCCGCACGGCCAAGCGCCGCATCTCCTCCAGCGTGCGACGATCCAAGCTCCGCGCATCCCGCTCCCCCAGCACCCGCGTCATGCCGGAGCGTTACCATAATTCTCTGATTTCCGCACCTATGAGTAACTCTCCGCTGCCGGGCGCTGACCGTGGGGCTCCCGCTGGTGGGCGGGCCGCCCCCGGAGGAACGCCCTCCGCGCAACCATCTTATATCATATTTTGACTGCAAATTACCCCAGCAGCAAACTCCCTGTAGGCCTTCGCTTGCCACGCCCCGCAGGATTCCCGAACCCCGCAGGGAGAAGACGGCGGACATCGTGCCGCCTTGCGAGCCGGCCGCCTCCGCAGTGGAGCGTGTTCCCAGGGAGGAACCGCCCATGGCGGAGTCGGGAGGTGCGTTCGCGGAGGCGAGGAGCAGCGCGGGGTGACGACGACGGGCCGCAGGCCCATCTCGCGACGCGCATTCCGCGGCCAGTGTATCGACGGATGAAGGTCTACTCCGTCGAGCGGGAGGTCGCCATGCACGCCTTTCGTGATCGCGGCGAGGCGCTCGCGCGGACTGACTGACCGCCGTGCTAGGGCTCTCGGCTACTCGCGGTCTTCGGGGCCGCTGCGGGCCGCGAATGATCCGCCATCAGGAACGTCGGATGGGCTACCGCCACGACCTCGCGGCACCGCGGGCACCGCGGCTGCATCGTACTACCGGCCGCGCCCTCCAGGTAGGAAAGCGCAGCGTCGCAATGGGGACAGGGTGCGAAATGCGCGTACATGGAGCCATGTCTATCACGTCGCTCACTGCGCAGCGACCGGCGCGATGAGGCCGGCGGCGTGGAGGTCGTCCCGAGCGCGGCTCGTGCAGCTACGGGACCTCGCCAGCGCGGAACGTCTGATCCACTGCGGGGTCCGCGTCCCACGCGGCGCCCTTTGGCCACATGAGCACGCGCACGGCCTTTCCGGTCGCGACCGCCCGCTTGCGCATTCCCATGTCGATCTGCTCGCACGTATCCGCGTCAGGATGCTCGACGAAGAACGCTCGCGCATCACTCAGGAAGGCGCGGATCACATCGTCCACCAGGACCGTCGTCGTCGCCGTGGCTCGCAGGGCGCTGGCGACCTCGTCTCCGCTCTCGGTGGGCCGAAGCTCGGTCACCGGATACTCCACCTCGCGCACCTCGTCCCCCCAGGTCTGCCCGCGGTTCGTAAACCCGGTCACCTCGGGGGGCGTTCCGCGGATGGCCTCGCGCAGGGAGCGAGCAACCAAGACCACGGCGCCTAGCATGAAAAAGCCGACGGCGATCGGGGTCGCGGCGATGATCCCCACGACGCGTGGCAACAAGTCCCTCCGCACGTGCCGCTATTCCTTCCGCCTCCCGGCTCGGAATCAGGACGTTCGGTGCCTGGCCCCGACCCGACGCCCCCTCTAGTCATGCCGACATGGATCAACGGCCGCAACCACCTCACCGATCCCGGGCACATCCCCTCGCGGCCGGGGACGTCGATGCCAGATACCGACTCCCTGGCCCTCGCACTCGGCGTTCGCGGTCGAGTGGCCGCCAGGACGAGTCTGCCCCTCTGCGATGAGCGCGGCGAGGACTTAGAAGACGCCGGCGAGCCCGCCATGCCCAGCGGCTCGCAGTGACCGCCGGCACATCGCCCGTGCGCGGCGTAATGAGGGTGTGCCGCCTGACCCGCGTCTTTCGCGGACGTGCCGGATCTAGCACTGGCGCGGCGTTTGCGGCGCACCGCCTTCGTGCCCATGTCGATGTCGATGCACCACAGCGGGGGCGGCTGGAAGTCCCGCCGTTCGAGCAGCGACCGGCGTGCGACCGCCCTACTGGCCCGCTAGCAAGCAAACTGATGCAGGGGCGCCTGCCGATACCGCAACCGGAGGAAGCAGGCCGCGTCCTGGGCGGTAGGTCGACCTGCGATTGCACGGGAGCCTCGCTACGCCTCTTGGACGAATTGTCCGCCGCATCAGGGTCGGCATAGGTGGATGAGAACGTGCGTACCGCACTTGGGCTCGACGCCACGGCGGTGAGGCCGGCGATCGGAATCGCAACGCCCAGTCGCACGACGAGCCGAAGCGCACGCGTCCGGAACCCGGGAATCACGATGCGACGAACGGTGGAGTACCATATCCATGAACCCGGCGAGGGCGGCGGCTGGGCGGTGCGGGTATCGCTCCTGGACAACAGTTGGCCGCGCCGCCTGTGGACCGGCGAGCTCCCCGGCGACTACCCGACCGAAGCCGACGCACGGAGGCACGCGGACGCCGTGGTGAGCCGTTGGCTCGCGGGCGCGCCTGTCACCGTGCAACAGCCCTGCCCCTGGTGCGCTGCCGGGGACACGAGCTCGGCAGACAGGATTCCCTGCACGAGCTGCCACGGGCGCCGCGTCGTGCACGTGGTCGCCGGGCGGTAGCCGGAAGGCCCGCGCCGGAAGGTCGGAAGTCGGGGTGCCGTGTAACCGGCGCGAGCCGCGGCCGCCATCATTCCGAGGAGGGTCTCGTCATGCTGCGCATCGCAACGATCGTCCTGCTCTGGGCGCTCGGCGCCAGCGCCGGCCACGCCGCGCCGTGCGCGGACCCGGCCGCGGCGGCCGCGGTCCGCGCGGCGGCGGACCTCCGGTGCCCCTGCGCCGCGGCGATCAACCACGGACAGTACGTCAGGTGCGTCGCCGGCGTCGCCAAGGCCGCGGTCGCGAGCGGCACCCTCCCCAAGACGTGCAAAGCGGCGGTTGTCGGCTGCGCCGCCAAGTCGGTGTGCGGCAAGCCGTCGGGCTTCGTCACCTGCTGCCGGACGAACGCGAAGGGCGTGACCAAGTGCGCCACGAAGGCGAGCGCCCGTAAGTGCACCGCCCCCAAGGGCGGCGCCGCCTGCATGGGCACAGCCTCGAGCTGCTGCGAGGCCTGCGGCACGAGCATCTGCCCGCTGCCGACGACGACCACCACCGTCATCCCCGGCCCGCAGACGCACACCGTCATGGTAGGCAACGGCGGACTCACGTTTACCCCCGCCAACCTCACCATCCACGCCGGCGACACGGTGCACTGGATGTGGGCAACCGCCGGCCACAGCGTCGTCAGCGGGAGCAACGGCACGCCCGACAACCGCTTCTGCTCGCCGAGCGACACCGGGTGCGACAACCCGCCGCTGTCCAACGCGGGGGCGACCTACGACCACACCTTTCCGACCGCCGGAACGTTCCCCTACCACTGCTCCGCGCACTTCCTGCTCGGCATGACCGGGAAGATCACGGTGCAGTAGCCGTCAGACGAGCGTGAGCGTCGCGCCGCCCTCCCCGCACGCGCAGGGCGCGGCGGCGAGGCACGCGCGCAGCGCGGTGAGATAGCGCCGGAGAGGCGACTCGAAGCCGCGGGCGCCGAGCACGAGCGCGCCCTCCCGACCGGGGGCGAGCGGCACGGCCGTGCCCGCGTCGACGATCTCGGCGCACACGCCGTCGTCCAAGTGGAAGGCCCCGCGCGCGCACGTGTGGGCGACGAAGCTCGTCGCCTCGGGCACTGCGAGCCACGTCCGCTGCCAGCCCCTGAACCCGGCGGGTGGTGGGACCGGCGGGGGAGCGCCGGCGGCGGTGCGCAGCCAGACGATCCCCCGCCACCACGGGCGCTCGGCCGCCGGCGCGGCGGCGAGCAGCGTCGCGCCGGCGGCGTCGAGCACCAAGACCTCGGGCCGCACGCGGTCGAAGAGCGCCCACGCCGCGGCGGCGGCCGGCGCCCCCTCGACCGCGCCGAGCGGCACGTCGAGCGCGCCGATCTCCTCGACGACGTCGCCGAGCAGCAGCGCTCCGGGCGTGGCGAGTGCCCCCGGCAGCGCGTTGGCGATGGGAACGCCCGGCCGCACGCCGAGCCGCCCGAGGAGCCGGGCGCCGGCGGCCCGCTCGCGCGCCAGGTCGGCAGCGGACCACGCGAGCACCAGGAGATCGGGCCCGCTCCCGGTGGTCCCCACCCGCACCGGCGCCGCACCCTGGGCGGGCCGGAAGCGCGGGAGCTGGGCACGTACGAGGTCCTCGCGGCGCGTGAGCGGGGGCGGATCGGCGGCCATCGGGGTTCCGCCTCTACACCACCGGACGCCACGAGCGGAAGGGCGCTGCGCTTTACTCAGGCGCGGCGGCCCGCTACCCGGAACTGGTCCGACGACGACCGAAAGGAGAATCCCACGTGAAGCTATACGACTTCGTCGGTGCGCCCAATCCGAGGAAGGTGCGCGTGTACCTCGCCGAGAAGGGCGTCACGATCCCCGTGCAGCCGGTGGACATCGTCAGCGGCGAGAACCGCCGTCCCGAGTTCCTCGCGAAGAACCCGCTCGGCGGCCTGCCCGTCCTCGAGCTCGACGACGGCTCGATCCTCACCGAGTCGCTGGCGATCATCCAGTACGTCGAGGAGCTGCACCCCGAGCCGCCGATGATCGGGCGCACGCCGCTCGAGCGCGCGCGGGTGCGCGAGGTCGAGCGCATCTGCGAGCTCGGCGTCCTCAACAGCGTCGCGACCATCTTCCAGAACACGCACCCGTTCATGGCCGCCCGGCTCAAGCAGTCCGCCGAGGCCGCGGAGAACACCCGCACCCGGCTCGCGACGAACCTCCGTGTGCTCGACCGCCGGCTCGACGGAAACCCCTTCGTCGCCGGCGCGCGGCCGACGATCGCCGATTGCACGCTGTTTGCCGCGCTCGAGTTCGCGGAGTTCGCGGGCGTGCCCCTCGATCCCGCGCACCGCAACGTCGCGCGCTGGCACGCGGAGTTCAAGAACCGACCGAGCGCGAGCGCGTGAGCCGCCGCCTCCCCCTCTGGCAGGTCGACGCTTTCACCGGCACCCTCTTCGCCGGCAACCCCGCCGCGGTGTGCCTGCTCGACGCGTGGCTCCCCGACGCCACGTTGCAGGCCATCGCGGCGGAGAACAACCTCTCCGAGACCGCCTTCGCGGTCCCCCGCGACGGCGACTTCGCGCTGCGCTGGTTCACGCCGGCGCAGGAGGTCGACCTCTGCGGACACGCGACGCTCGCCGCGGCGCACGTGCTGCTGGGCGAGCGCGCGGCCGTGACCTTCCACACCCGCAGCGGCGCGCTCGGCGTCGAGCGCCGCGGCGGCTTGCTGGCGATGGACTTCCCCGCCCTGCCCGCAGCGGCGGTCCGGGCCCCCGACGCGCTCGAGCACGGGCTCGGCCGGCGCCCGCGGGAGGTGCTGCGCGCCGTGGACTACCTCGTGGTCTACGACACGGCGGCCGAGATCGAGGCGCTGGTCCCCGACCAGGAGCGGCTCGCGCGCCTCGACGGCCGCGGCGTCATCGTCACCGCACCAGGCACCGACGCCGACTTCGTCTCGCGCTTCTTCGCGCCCAAGGCCGGTATCCCCGAAGACCCGGTGACCGGCTCCGCCCACTCTACGCTCGCGCCCTACTGGGCCGCACGCCTGGGGAAGACGCGGCTGCGAGCCCGGCAGATCTCCCGCCGCGGCGGCGAGCTCGAGTGCGTGCTGCGCGGGGACCGGGTCGAGATCGCGGGCCGGGCGGTCACCTACCTGGAGGGCACGATCCTGGTCCCGTGACCGCCGCGGCGCCCCGAAGCGACTCGCTTTGGGTGAAGAACACGACCAGGTACTGACGGGCATTCAGTGCAGCCGGTCGCCGCCGCCCGGCCGCGACGCCTCGTCGGTCCGCGCCGGCAGCGTCACCGTGAACGTGGAGCCGACGCCGGGCGTGCTCGCGCAGGCCACGGAGCCGCCGAGGAGCGCGACCAGTCGCTTGACCACGTGCAGCCCGAGCCCCATCCCGCCGAATCGGCGCGTGGTCGAGCCGTCGACCTGGCGGAACGCATCGAAGATCGCCGGCAGATCCGCCGCCGCGATGCCGATCCCCGTGTCGTGTACCGTGAGCACGATCCCCTCGGGCTCGTGCGCGCTCGCCCGCACCTCGACCGCGCCGCGGGCCGTGAACTTGAGCGCGTTGCCGACGAGGTTCTTCAGGATGGTCTTGAGCTTCGCGCGGTCGGTGAGGATCGGCCGCTCGCCGATCCGGTTGTCCCAGCGCAGGCTCACGCCCGCAGGCACCATCGCGCCGAGCTCGCCGCCCAGCTCGGCGAACAGCGCGGGAAGCGCCACCGCGGTGACCTCGACCTGCTCGCGGCCCGCCTCCAGGCGGCCGAGGTCGAGCGTGGCGTTGATCAGCTCGGTGAGCTGGCAGGCGTTGCTGCGGATGCGGTCGAGCGTGTCCTGCTGGATGGCGGTGAGCGCCCCGAAGTCGCCCTCGGCGAGCAGGTCCGTGTAGCCGGTGATCACGTTGAGCGGCGTGCGCAGCTCGTGCGACACCGCGGCGACGAACTCGGACTTGACGCGGCGTGCGGCCTCGAGCTCGGCGATCAGCCGCGCGTGCTCGAGCGCGATTGCGGCGCCCTGCGCGATTCCGAGCGCCAGACCCCGCTCCCGGGCGGAGAACGGCCCCCGCCGGCCCGCGTAGGCGTGCACGACCACGCCGATCAGGCCGCGGCGGGGCGCGATCGGCGCCAGCAGGGCCGACGTCACCGACCATCGCGCCATCACGTCGGCGGGCAGTCCGGGATGACGGGCGGCGTCGGGGATCTCCGTGAGCCTGTCCGGGCGGAGGTCGGCGAGGAGGGGGAAGCTTGCGGCCGTCACCTCGATCCGGGGGAGCTGCGCGCGCCAGGCGCGCGCGCCCGCGCCCGCCAGGGCGACCGGACGGAACGCGCAACGCCTCGCGTCCCCCAGGAGCATGGCGCTCCAGCGGCTGCCGAGCGCCGTGACCGCCAGGCGGCTCACGCGATCGAGGAGATCGGGGGCGCCCAGGTGCGCGGCCAGCGCCCGGCTCAGCCGCACGAGCGTGGCCGCCGCCTCCTCGGGCTCCGCCCGCTGCGCGCCTTTCGCCCGCCTGCTGCGCCTCATGGCCATGCCCATCGGGGCCGAGGCCCCCGGTCCTCGTATCGGCCGATCCGGATGCGGCCTTGAGAACGGGCGTCAGCGGGCGCGCGCGGTGGTGAGCTCGATCACGTGGCCGTCGGGGTCCTGGACCCACATCTGGCCGATCTCGACGCTCGTCCCGAGGACGGCAAACCCCTGGGCCTCGAGCGCGGCGAGGACACGCGCGTAGTCGTCGATCGCAAACGCGGTATGGGCCGCGAGCGGGCTCAGCGCCGCCGGAGGCGCACCGACGTCCACACCGGGCGGGGTGACCAAAAGGTGGACCTGGGCGTCGCCCACCCGGAACCAGGCGCCCGGGAAGCCGAGGTCCGGCCGCTCGATCTCCTCGAGGCCGAGCACTTCCCCGTAGAAGCGCCGGGCACGCTCGAGGTCCCGGACCGGAAACGAGGCGTGATGCAGGGCACGTAGGGTCATGCGCCCGCCTACCATGTCGCGCGGCGGCCGGGTACCGGGGTCGGGATCAGCGCCTCTTTTTTTCCTTGTCAAGGACAAGCCCACTGTGCTCTATACCTGCACACCCAGGCCGCTAGCCCCGCGGGCCGGGTTCACGGGGACCCGCAACGGAAAGGAGTCGTTCATGAGGCGCGTCGGCAGGTCGTCCGCAGCGTTGCTGCTCGGGGTGTCCGTCGTCGGTGCGCTCGCGAGCGCCGTCTGGGCGGCGAGCCTCACGATCCAGCCGTCGGACCAGGACGCCTACATCATGCGCGCCCAGCCGAACGCCGTGCACGGCAGCGCCATCACGGCCACGCGCATGTTCGTCCAGCCGTCCACCGGTACCACGCAGAACCCGCGCTACGAGCGGGCGCTGGTGCAGTTCGATTTGCCGATCCCGCGCTTCTCGACGATCACGTCCGCGACCCTCGAGATCAACGAGCAGTCCGGGAACCTGACCGGACCGCGGACGCACGGCGCGCACCGGATCACGTCGTCCTGGCTCCAGAGCACCGTCAAGTGGAACACCATGCCCACCTTCAACCCGACGGCCACCGACACCGCCACCGTGGGCACGAGCCGCGGTTTCAAGACGTTCAACGTCACCGCGGACGTCCAGGACATGGTGAACGACCCGACGACGAACCACGGCTGGATGGTCATCGACGAGAACGAAACCAACGCGAACAACGCCGAGGTCGGGTACGTGACGCGCGAGGAGACCCAGGCCTCCCAGATTCCCAACAAGCCGATCCTCCAGGTGAACTACACGCCGCCGAGCTGCTCGCAGGACAGCGACTGCGCCGACAACAACGCCTGCACGGTCAACGAGCGCTGCGTCGCCGGATTTTGCCAGGTCGACCAGCTCAACTGCGACGACGGCAACCCCTGCACCGACGACATCTGCGACCCGCAGCAGGGCTGCGAGCACGTGAGCGGCATCTGCAGCGACGGCTTCTCCTGCACCCAGGACATCTGCGACCCCAACACCGGGGCGTGCAGCTACGTCTTCGACAACACGGTCTGCCTGCACGGGGGCTGCCAGACCGGCACCTGCGTCGCGGATCAGAGCAACAACTCGATCGACCCGGTCACGGGCTGCCAGGTGCAGAGCGTCGCCCCCGACGGGACCGCGTGCAACGCCGACAACAACGCCTGCACGCAGGACACGTGCGCGGGCGGCAACTGTCAGGTGGGCTCCCCCGTGACCTGCCCGCCGGGTGATCAGTGCCACAACCAGGGCACCTGCGACCCGAACACGGGCCAGTGCTCCACCCCGAACAAGCCGAACGGGACGCCGTGCAACGACGGGAACGCCTGCACGACCAGCGATCAGTGCACGGGCGGCTCCTGCGGCGGCACCCCGGTCACCTGCACGCCGCTCGACCAGTGCCACCAGGCCGGAACCTGCGACCCCAATACGGGGCTCTGCTCCAACCCCACCCAGCCGAATGGCACACCCTGCAACGACGGCAACGCCTGCACCACCGGCGATCAGTGCACGGGCGGCTCCTGCGGCGGGGCGTTCATCACCTGCACGCCGCTCGACCAGTGCCACCAAGCCGGCACCTGCGACCCCAACACGGGGCTCTGCTCCAACCCCACCCAGCCGAACGGGACGCCGTGCAACGACGGCAACGCCTGCACCACCGGCGACCACTGCACGGGCGGCGCCTGCGGCGGCACCGCGGTCACCTGCACGCCGCTCGACCAGTGCCACCAGGCCGGCACCTGCGACTCCAACACCGGCCAGTGCTCCAACCCGCTCCAGCCGGACAACACCCCGTGCAACGACGGCAACGTCTGCACGATCAACGACAAGTGCACCAACGGCACGTGCAGCGGCAGCCTGATGACCTGCGGCGACGGCATCGTGGAGGCGAGCTGCGGCGAGCAGTGCGATCCGCCGGGTGGGGACTGCGACGCCACCTGCCACTTCATCTGCGGCCCGACGCCGCGCACCGACTGCCTGCTGCCGACCGCGGCCGGGAAGACCCGCCTCCAGATCAAGAACACCACGCCGGACACGAAGGATCTCATCAGCTGGAAGTGGGTCTTCGGTCAGACCGTGACGCTCGCACAGCTCGGCACGCCCACGAGCACCACCAACTACACGCTCTGCGTCTGGGACCAGTCGGCGAGCGGCCAGCCGATCCTGCGCGCGCAGATCCCGGCTGGCGGCACCTGCGGCACCAGGCCCTGCTGGTCGTCGAACAAGACCGGCGACAAGTACAAGAACAAGCTCCTCACCCCTGACGGCATCCAGCTCCTGGTGCTGAAGGCCGCGAGCGCGCCCAAGGCGAAGGTGATCCTCAAGGGCAAGGGGCCGGTGCTGCACACGCCGACTCTCCCGCTCACCCCGCGGGTCACGGTGCAGCTCAAGAACGACCTCGGGACGTGCTGGAGCGCGCCGTTCTCGACCTTCGTCCAGGATACCCCGACGCAGTACAAGGCGAAGGGGGACTAGCGGGAGCGGTCCTCCGTCACCACGCGTAGGCTTCCGGGGCGGCGCCGCCGGGGCCGGGCCAGATCGCGTCGAGCTGCGCGAGCGTCTCCGGCGCGAGCCGCAGCGCGAGCGCGTGCAGGCTCTGGTCGAGCTGCTCGCGCGTGCGCGGGCCGATGATCGGCGCGGTCACGGCGGGATTGTGCAGCAGCCAGGCGAGCGCCACGTCGGCCGGCGCCTCGCCCAGCTCGCGGCAGAGCGCCTCCCATTGCTCGAGCTGTGCGCGCCGCTCGGCCACCCGGCGCCGCAGCGTCTCGCTCGCGCGGCGGCCCGCGCTGGCCGCGGCGAGCGCCCCCGCCAGCAGCCCGCCGGCGAGCGGGCTCCACGGCAGCAGCCCGACCCCGTCTGCCCGGCACGCCGGGATCACCTCCAGCTCGATGGTGCGCGCCGCGAGATTGTAGAGGCTCTGCTCGGAGACGAGCCCGAAGAAGCCGCGGCGCGCCGCGGTGGCCATCGCCTTGGCCACGTGCCAGCCGGCGAAGTTGCTGCTGCCGACGTAGAGGACCTTACCGGCGGCGACGAGCTGCTCCATCGCCTGCCAGATCTCGTCCCACGGCGTGTCGCGGTCGACGTGGTGCATCTGGTAGAGGTCGATGCGGTCGGTGCCGAGCCGGCTGAGGCTCTCGTCGCACGCGCGGCGGACGTGGTAGGCCGACAGGCGGCCGTCGTTCGGGCCGTCGCCCATCCGCCCGTAGACCTTGGTCGCGAGCACGATCCGCTCGCGGCGCCCGCCGCCCTGTGCGAGCCAGCGGCCGATGATCCGCTCGGTGACCCCTTCGCCGCGGCGCCCGCCGTAGACGTTGGCCGTGTCGAAGAAGTTGATACCGACCTCGAGCGCCCGGTCCATGATCGCGAACGCGTCGCGCTCGCTCGTCTGCGGGCCGAAGTTCATCGTGCCGAGACAGAGGCGGCTCACCTGTACGCCGCTGCGGCCGAGGTGCACGTAGTCCATGCCCCGTGGCCTAGCACACTCTTGTCGGCCCCGGCAGGCGTCCGTTAGACGGGAGCCGTGTCCTCCGACGAGTACGGCGAGGTGGCCGCCCGCTACTACGATGCGGCCTACGCCCACGACCAGGCCGACGTCGCCTTCTACGCCGCGCTTGCGCGGGAGACCGGCGGCCCGGTGCTCGAGATCGGCTGCGGGACGGGACGGGTGCTGCTGCCGATCGCGCGCACCGGCGTCGACGCGGTCGGCATCGACCGCTCGCCCGCGATGCTCGCCGCGCTGCGCGCGAAGGGGCCGCCGCCGACGCTGCGTCTGGTCACGGCGGCCATGGACGACTTCGACCTGGGCGGCGAGCGCTTCCGGCTGGCCTACTCGGCCTTCCGCGCCTTCCAGCACCTCGAGACGGTCGAGGAGCAGCTCCGCTGCCTGGTCCGCGTCCGCCGCCACCTCCTTCCCGGCGGCCGCTTCGCCTTCGACGTCTTCGCCCCGGACCTGGCCCGGCTCGCGCAGCCCGAGGAGCCCGAGGCCGAGGAGATGCGCTTCGAGCACGCGGGCGAGACGGTCGTCCGCTACGCGGCCGTCACGCGCGACCTCGCCACCCAGACGATGGAGGTCCGCTACCGCTACGAGCGCCGCCGCGGCGATGCGGTCGTCGGGGAAGACCGGCAGGCCTTCCGCATGCGGTGGTTCCACCGCTACGAGCTCGAGCACCTGCTCGCCCGCACGGGCTTCGAGGTCGAGGCGGTCTACGCCGACTTCGACCGCCGGCCCTACGACGGGCGCGACGAGATCGTGGTCGTGGCGCGCACGCGGGGCTGACGGTCCACCCTCAGTGGATCCGCTTCTCTTGCCCGCGCCACTCCCGCTCGCGCAGCACGTGCTTCTGCACCTTCCCAGTGGACGTCTTCGGCAGCGGGCCGAAGGCGATCCGGCGGGGGCACTTGAAGTGCGCGAGCAGCGTGCGGCAGTGGGCGATCAGCTCGGCCTCGGTGGGCTGGCGGCCCTCCTTCGGCACGACGAACGCCTTCGGCACCTCGCCCCACCTCTCGTCGGGAACGGCGATCACCGCGACCTCGAGCACGTCCGGATGGCGGGCGAGCGCCTGCTCGACCTCGATCGTCGAGATGTTCTCACCGCCCGAGATGATGATGTCCTTCTTGCGGTCGCGCAGCTCGATCCAGCCGTCGGGATGCACGACCGCCACGTCGCCGGAGTGAAACCAGCCGCCGCGGAAGGCCTCGGCGGTCGCCTCGGGCTCGGCGAAGTAGCCGCGCATCACGTTGTTGCCACGCATCACGACCTCGCCCATGGTCGTGCCGTCGGCCGGCACGTCGCGCAGCGTCTCGTCGACCACGCGCAGCTCGAGGCCGAGGGTCGGGAAGGGCACGCCCTGGCGCGCCCGCAGCCGCGCCCGCGCGTCGTCGGACAGCGCGTCCCACTCGGGGAGCCACTCGCACCAGGTGTGCGGCCCGTAGGTCTCGGTGAGGCCGTAGATGTGCGTGATCTCGGCGCCGAGCCGCGCCCACTGCGCGAGCAGCGTCGGCGACGGCGGCGCCCCGCCGGTGGCGATCCGCAGCCGCTGCGGGAGCGGCTCGCGCGGCGCGGTCGGGTCGTTGGCGAGGAGGATGAGGACGGTCGGGGCGCCGTTGAAGTGCGTGACGCGCTCCTCGCGCACGAGCCGCCAGACGAGCGGCGGATCCACCCGCCGCAGGAGCACGCTGCGGCTCCCCATCGCCGTGAGGGCCCAGGGGAAGCCCCAGCCGTTGCAGTGGAAGAGCGGCAGCGTCCAGAGATAGACCGAAGCGGCGTCGAGGCGCTGGACGATGATCTCGCCGAGCCCGTTCAAATACGCGCCCCGGTGCGTGGTCATGACGCCCTTCGGGCGGCCGGTGGTGCCCGAGGTGTAGTTGATCGCGAGCAGCGCGTTCTCGTCGCCGACCGCGAAGCGGAGCCCCGAATCGGGCGCCGGCGCGAGGAACGCCTCGTACTCCGGGCCGGACAGCGCACGGGGCGCTCCGGGCGCGAACTCGGGATCGTCGACCACGACCACCTGCTCGACCGTGGGCGGCACATCGAGCCCGCGCGTCAGCTCGGCGTCGATCAGCAGCAGGCGCGCGCCGGAGTGCTCGAGGATGTAGCGCACCTCGGCCGCGTTGAGGCGGGTGTTGACGGCGACCAGCACGCCGCCCGCGAGCGGCACCGCGAAGTGCGCCTCGAAGAGCGCCGGCACGTTCGGGGCGAGCGCAGCGACACGGTCGCCGGGACGGATGCCCGCGCGCCGCAGCGCGGTTGCGAGCCGGCGCACGCGGAGCCCCAGCTCCGCGTAGGTGAAGCGCCGCCCTCCGTAGATCAGCGCCGGCCGCGCGGCGTGGACCCGCTCGGCCCGCTCGAGGAAGGCGAGCGGGGTGAGCTCGGTGCGAAACGCCTCCATGCCGCGCCTACTACACGGATCGGGCCGGCCTGCCCACCGGCTTGTTCCGCCACCGGCGGTCGAGTAGCGTCTCCCGATGCCCGACGACCCCGTTTTCCTCGACGCCACCGCCCAGGCCGAGCTGGTGCGCCGCGGCGACGCGACGCCCGCCGAGCTCGTGGAGGCCGCCATCGCCCGCATCGAGCGGGTGAACCGCGAGATCAACGCCGTGATCCACCCGCTCTTCGCGAAGGCGCGCGCCGCCGCCGCCGGCCCGCTCCCCGACGGCCCGTTCCGGGGGGTCCCGTTCCTCGTGAAGGACCTTTTGTGCATGACCGCGGGCGACCCCTTCCACATGGGCGCGCGTCCGCTGCGCGACGCGGGGTTCGTCGCGCCGCACGACAGCTATCTCGCGCGCAAGCTGCGCGCGGCCGGGCTGGTCATCGTCGGGCGGACGAACACGCCCGAGCTGGGCGTGCTGCCGACCACCGAGCCCGCGGCTTACGGCCCGACGCGCAACCCGTGGGATCCCGCGCGCTCGACCGGCGGCTCGAGCGGCGGCGCGGCGGCGGCGGTGGCCGCGGGGCTCGTGCCCGCGGCGCACGGCGGCGACGGCGGCGGCTCGATCCGCATCCCGGCGAGCGCTTGCGGGCTCGTCGGCCTCAAGCCCTCGCGGGCGCGCACCTCGCTCGGACCCGATCTCGGCGAGGCGCTCGCCGGCCTGGTGGTCGAAGGCGTCCTCACCCGTACCGTGCGCGACTCCGCCGCGCTGCTCGACGCGATCGCGGGCGCGATGCCCGGCGATCCCTACACCGCGCCCCCGCCGTCGCGGCCCTTCCGCGTGCTCGCCGCCGCCGCGCCCCCGCGGCTGCGCGTGGGGCTGCTCGCGCGCGCCCCCGCCAGGGCCTTTCCCCTCGATCCCGAGTGCGTCGCGGCGGCCGAGCACGGGGCGCGGCTGCTCGCGGACCTCGGGCACGCCGTCGAGACGGCGCACCCCGCGGCCCTCGACGAAGCCGAGGCGCCGCAGCACGTGACGACGATGTTCGCGACCCACACCGCCCGCCTCGTCGACTTGGTGGCGCTGCTCGCGGGGCGGCCGGTGGGGCCGGTCGACTTCGATGGCCTCACGTGGGCGCTGGTTGAGATGGGGCGGGCGGTCGCCGCGCCGCGGTACATCGAGGCCCTCGAGGCGATCCACGCCTACGCGCGGCGCGTGGCGGGCTGGTGGGCGGAGGGCTTCGACCTGCTCGTCACGCCGACCCTGCCGACGCCGCCGCCGCCGCTCGGCGCCTTCGACCCGACCGCCGACCCGCTGGCGGCGGGCATGCGGGCGTCGCAGATGGCCTCGTTCACCGCGCCTTTCAACATGACCGGCCAGCCGGCGATCTCCCTGCCGCTCCACTGGAACGCCGCCGGGCTCCCCATCGGCGTGCAGCTCGTCGCCGCCGCGGGCCGCGAGGATCTCCTTCTCCAGGTCGCCGCCCAGCTCGAGGCGGCCGCGCCGTGGACGGGGCGGCGGCCCCGCGTGCACGCCTGAGGACGGGGACCGTGCGCTGCCCCGCGTGCGGCCGCGAGAACCGCGCCGACGCCGCCTTCTGCGACGGCTGCGGCCGGCGCCTCGGCGCGCCGGCCGCGCCGGCCGACCTGCGCACCTACACGCCCGCGCACCTGGCCGAGAAGATCCTCGTCTCGCGCAGCGCGCTCGAGGGCGAGCGCAAGCAGGTGACGGTGCTCTTCGCCGACGTGAAGGGCTCCATGGAGATCGCCGAGCAGGTCGACCCCGAGGAGTGGCACCACATCCTCGACCGCTTCTTCCAGATCCTCGCCGACGGCGTGCACCGTTTCGAGGGCACCGTCAACCAGTTCACCGGCGACGGCATCATGGCGCTCTTCGGCGCGCCGATCGCGCACGAGGACCATGCCCGGCGCGCGTGCTTCGCGGCGCTCTACCTGGGCGACGCGCTCCGCCGCTACGCGCGGCAGGTCCGCCGCGAGCACGGCATCAACTTCTCGGTGCGCATGGGGCTCAACTCGGGCGAGGTCGTGGTCGGCCGGATCGGCGACGACCTGCGCATGGACTACACGGCGCAGGGGCACACGGTGGGCCTCGCGCAGCGGATGGAGCAGCTCGCCGAGCCCGGGACCGTCTACCTCACCGAGCATACCGCGCGCCTCGTCCAGGGATTCTTCCGCCTGGAGGACCTCGGCACCTTCCGGCTGAAAGGCGTCCAGGAGCCGGTGCGGGTGCACGAGCTGGCGGACGTGGGCCCGCTGCGTACCCCGCTCGAGGTCGCCGAGGCGCGGGGCTTCTCGCGCTTCGTCGGGCGGGACGACGAGACCGCGAGCCTCGACGCGGCGCTGGCGCGCGCCCTCGAAGGCCACGGGCAGGTCGTGGGCGTCGTCGGCGAGCCCGGCGTCGGGAAGAGCCGGCTCTGCTTCGAGTTCGTCCGTCGCTGCCAGGCGCGCGGCGTCGCGGTCTACGAGGCGCATGCCCTGCCGCACGGGCGCATGATTCCCTTCCTGCCGGTGCTCGAGCTGCTGCGGAGCTACTTCGGCGTCACGCCGGAGCAGAGCGATCAGAGCGCGCGCGAAAAGATCGCCGGCCGACTCCTGCTGCTCGACCCGGCTTTCGAGGCGAGCCTGCCGCTCGTCTTCGAGTTCCTCGGCGTCCCCGACCCCGAGCACCCCGCGCCCCGGATGGACGCGGCGACCCGCCAGCGCCAGCTCCTCGACGCCGTGCGCCGCCTCGGCCGCGGCCGCAGCCGCCGCGAGCCGGCGGTGATCCTGATCGAGGACCTGCACTGGATCGACGGCGGCAGCGAGGCGTTCATCCAGGCCATGGTCGAAACGCTGCCCGAGACCCGCACGCTCCTGCTGGTCAACTTCCGCCCCGAGTACCAGGCGCCCTGGATGCAGAGCGGGTTCTACCATCAACTGCTGCTGCAGCCGCTGTCGCCCGCGGCCGTCGCCGAGCTGCTGCGCGAGCTGCTCGGCAACGACCCGTCGCTCGACGGACTCCCCGAGCGCATCTGCGCCCGCACGGGCGGCAACCCGTTCTTCCTCGAGGAGGTGGTGCACGCGCTCGAGGAGAGCGGCGGTCTGGTCGGCACGAAGGGCGCCTACCGCCTGCTCCGGCCGATCGACGAGGTCGCCATCCCGGCCACCGTGCAGGCGGTGCTGGCGGCGCGCATCGATCGCCTGGGGGAGCGCGAGAAGCTCGTGCTCCAGACCGCGGCGGTGATCGGCCGGAAGTTCGCGGAGCCGATCCTCGCGCGCGTCGTCGACCTCCCGGCGGACGCGCTCGCCGACGCGCTGCGCGTGCTGGTCGCGGCCGAGCTCCTCTACGAGCGGGCGCTGTTCCCCGAGGCGCAGTACGCGTTCAAGCATCCGCTCACCCAGGAGGTCGCGTACCAGTCGCAGCTCATGGACCGCCGCACCCGCACGCACGCCGCCGTCGCGCGCGCGATCACGGCGCTCTATCCCGAAAAGGTCGACGAGCGCGCGGCGCTGCTCGCCCACCACTGGGAGGGGGCGGGCGAGCCGCTCGAGGCGGCGCAGTGGAGCCGGCGCGCCGCGCAGTGGGCGGGGCTCAACGACCCGAGCGAGGCGCTGCGCCACTGGCGCAACGTGCGCGCGCTCGTGGCGCGGCTGCCCGAGACGGAGGAGACCGCCGACCTGGCGCTCGCCGCCTGCACCCAGATGCTCAACCTGAGCTGGCGCCTCGGCCTCTCGGAGGCGGAGGCGGCCAGCCTGTTCGCCGAGGGCAAGCGCCTCACCGAGCGCCGCGCCGACGCGCGCGGGCTGGCGATGCTCGTCAACCGCTACGGCACCGTGCGGCGCATGGCGGGCGCGCTCGACGAGGCGCTCGCGCTCTGTCAGGAGGCCGAGCGGCTCGGGGCGCAGATCGGCGACGGGAAGCTGCGGCTGGTGCTGCGGCCGAGCCTCGTCGCCGCGACCTCCGAGGTCGGCCGCCTCGCCGAGGCGACCGGGCTCGCCGAGGACGCGCTGGCACGGGCGCGCGGCGACCCGAGCTTCGCGGCCGGCCCCTTCGGCTACAACCCCTACATCTGGCTGCTCGCCTTCCACGGCACGATCCTCACCTCGATGGGGCGGCTCGCCGAGGCGGAGCGGGACTGCGACGAGGCGATCCGGCTCGCGCGCGAGCACGGCGAGGTCGACGTGCTCTGCTGGACCCACCCCGCGTACGTGAAGGCGGCGCAGGTGACCGGAGACACCGCCGCCGCGCACCGCCATGCGCTGGCGACGGTCGAGGTGGCCGAGCGCACCGGCAGCCACTTCGCCCGGCTGCGGGCCTACCACGCCTTCGGCGGCGCCTCCGTGCTGCGCGGCGAGTGGGGCGAGGCGGTCGCCGCGCTCGAAGCCGCGCTCGCCATCCACCGCGAGCTGCGCACGCTGCTCCTCTTCGAAGCCAGCACGCTCGCCCGCCTCGCCGAGGCGTATCTCGGCCGAGGGGATGCCGCCCGGGCCCGGCGCGCCGCGGAGGAGGCGGTCGCGGTAGGCCGCCGCCGCGGCACCGGGGTGCGCACCTGCGAGGCGCACCTGGCGCTCGGCCGCGTGCTGCTGCGCGCCGAGGGGGTGCGCGCCCGGGACGAGATCACCGCGACTCTCGATGCGGCGCTCGCGCTCGTGCGCCAGACCGGTGCCCGCCTCTACGAGCCGCTGGTGCGACTCGAGCGGGCCGAGCTCGGGCGGCTCGAGGCCGACGCGGCGGGCCGGCGGCGCGAGCTCCAAGAGGCGCACGCGCTCCTGCTCGCGCTCGGCGCCGCGGGGCGCGCCGCGCAGGTGGCGCGCGAGGCCGGGTAGTCGCGTTTACAACCGACCCGCGGAGCGCTAGGAGCCCCGAGCATGGGCATCGTCAGGGTCGGAGAGCTCGACCTTTACTGCGAGGAGCACGGCAGCGGCGACCCGCTGCTCTGCATCATGGGGTTCGCCACCGACTCGCTCGGTTGGACCTTCCAGACGCCCGAGTTCGCCAAGCACTACCGGACGATCATCTTCGACAACCGCGGCGTCGGGCGCAGCGCGAAGCCCCCGGGCCCCTACACGATCCACGCGATGGCCGACGACGCGGCGGGGCTCCTCGCCGCGCTCGGCGTCGAGCGCGCGCACGTGCTCGGGCTGTCGATGGGCGGCATGATCGCGCAGGAGCTCGTGCTGCGGCACCCCGGGCGCGTACGCGGCCTCGTCCTGGCGTCGACCTATCCCGAGGCCGACGAGGAGGTCGAACGCCACCGGCAGTTCACGCTGACGCAGCTCGGCGGCGCCGTCACCGCGGACGGGGAGGTGCGCATCGACGTGACGGCCGTCGATCCGCTCGCGTTCTTCCAGCACCTGCTGCCGCTGGTGTTCAATCCCGAGTTCATCGAGCGCGAGCTGCCCGCGCTGCTGCCGCTGTTCGCCGGCGGTCTGCAGTACGGCTTCAGCATGGAGGCGATCCTCGGGCAGCTCGAGGCGGTGATGTCGCACCGGGCCACCGACCGCCTGCACCGGATCGCGGCGCCGACGCTCGTGCTCACGGGCGACGCCGACCGGCTGATCGCGCCGGGCAACTCCGACCTCCTCGCCCGCCACATCCCGGGCGCCCGCCTGGTCAAGATCGCGGGCGGGAGCCACGGCGTCAACATCGAGATGCCCGCGCGCTTCAACCGCGAGGTGCTCGACTTCCTCTCCGGCGTCCCGTAGCGCCCGGCCCGCGTGCCACGGCTGGCACACGACCGGCCGGCAGGCCCAGCAACGACGGCGCCTGCCCGGGCGGCAACGGCCTTGCACTGGGCCTTCCTTGCGCAGGAAGGCTCGGCGGCCGCGCGCCGCCGCACGTGCAGAGGAGGCCGCATGGAGCAGGACGTCCTCGAGAAGAAGCCACGGACCGTGCAGACCCGCTTCGAGCTTGCCGCGGCCCGCATGGTCGAGTCGTGGATCGCGGCCGGACGCATGCGCGTCTCGGCCAGCGACATGCGGATCGCGCAGGAGTTCCTCGAGACCGCGGGCTGGACAATCCACAGCGCGCCGGGAGCCCGCGTGCGCATGGTGAGCCGGGCCGGCCGCGCGCAGGAGATGACGCGCGAGGCGGCCGTCGTGATCGCCCTCCGCCGCCTCGCCGAGCAGGGCTGAACGCCCGATCCCCGCGCGGCCGGCGCGCCCCTGCCGCGCTACCCGTGCGCCTCGAGGTGGCGGCGCGCGAGATCCATCAGCCCCTCGGCAACGATCTCGCCCCCCGCCATGCGCGCATCCTGCGTCTGCCCGCGGTGCCAGCGGAAGTAGAGCTGCTGCACGACCACCGCCATCTTGAAGAGGCCGAAGACGTAGTAGTACGGCATGCGCTCGACGTCGCGGCCGCTGCGCTCGCCGTAGCGCGCGATCGCCTCCGCGCGGGTCATGAAGCCCGGGGTGCGCGAGGGCATGGCGGAGAGGAACTCGAACTGCTCGCCCGGCTCGATCCACGACGAGAGCAGCGTGCCCAAATCGGTGAGCGGGTCGCCGAGCGTGCACATGTCCCAGTCGAAGACCGCGACGCACCGCCCCGGGTCCCGCGGGTCGACGGCCATGTTGTCGAGCCGCCAGTCGTTGTGGACGAGCGTCGCCGGCGGTGAGACCGGCATCGCGTCGGCGAGCCAGCGCGCGACCGCGTCCGCGACCGGGCTCTCCTTGGTCTTGGCGCGCTCCCAGCGGTCCTTCCAGCCCTTCACCTGGCGCGCGAGGAAACCCTCGGGGCGGCCGAGGCCCTCGAGGCCGCAGCCGCGCGGATCGACGGCGTGAAAGGCGGCGAGCGTGTCGATGATGACCTCGGAGAGCTTGCGGTTCTGCGCCGGATCCTGGCCGCCGCCGAACTCGGGCGGGACCTCCCGCCGCACCACGATCCCGTGGCGGCGCTCCATCACGAAGAACGGTGCGCCGATCACGCCCGGATCCTCGCAGAGCACATAGGCCCGCGGCGCCTGCGGGAACGCCCGCCACAGCTTCGAGAGCGCGCGGTACTCGCGCGCCATGTCGTGGGAGCCCGGGGCGAGATCGCCGTGCGGCGGGCGGCGGAGCACGTAGCTCGCCGCGGGATAGCGGAGGAGGTAGGTGAGGTTGGCGTGCCCCCCCGGGAACTGCCTCACCTCGGGGACGCCGTGGGCGCCGGGAAGCTTGCCCTCGAGGAAACGACCGACGGCCGCCGCATCGATCTCCTCGCCGGGCCGCACGGGGGACGCGTCGGCGTCGGGGGAAGGCACCTCCGCCATCGCGGGCGGGCGTACACCGTCGCGCTGGCCATCGCAAGCCGCCGCCGGTATGAAGGGCGTCACGATGGATGTCGCCGGTGAGTTCGATCCCCAGCTCCTCTTCGACCATCCCGACCCCTACCCGCTGTTCGCCGCGATGCGCGCCACGCAGCCGGTCGCGCGGGTCCAGATGCTCAACCGCGAGAGCACCATCGTCTCCAAGTACGACGACTGCCTCGCGGTGCTGAAGGACGCCGAGACGTTCTCGTCGGCGTCGAACTTCGAGGTGGGCAAGGTGATGGGCCGCACCCTGATCGAGATGGACGGCAAGGAGCACACCCGCCACCGCATGCTGGTCCAGCAGGTCTTCGCCGCCAAGAACCTCGAGGCGCTCGATCCCGTGCTGCGCGCGCTCGCCGACGAGCTGCTCGACGCGCTGGCCCCGGCCGGCCGCGCCGACCTGGTGGCGGGCTTCACCGCGCGCTTCCCCGTGCAGGTGATGGCGCACATCGTCGGCGTCCCGCGGGGCGACTACCCGCAGTTCCAGAGCTGGGCGCTGGACATCATCGGCTTCGCGCGCGACCGCGACCGTGGGCTCGCCGCCGCCGCCGCGCTGCGCGAGTACCTGCTGCCGGTGGTGCGTGCGCGCCGCGCGGAGCCGCGCGACGACGTCATCACGAAGCTGGTCACGGGCACCGTCGACGGCGTCGGGCTCGGCGACGAGGAGGTGGTGAGCTTTCTCCGCCTCCTCCTCCCGGCGGGCGCGGAGACGACCTACCGGCTGATCGGCACGACGCTCTTCGCGCTGCTGACGGAGCCCGGGCGGCTCGCCCGCGTGCGCGCCGATCGGAGCCTCGTGCGCTGGGCGATCGAAGAGGCGCTGCGCTGGGAGACGCCGGTGCTGTTCGTCTCCCGGCTCGCAACCCGCGACACGGTCGTGCGCGACGTGCCCGTCGCCGCCGGGCAGACGCTCATGGTCGTGGTCGCCTCGGCCAACCGCGACGAGGAGCACTACCCGGACCCCGACCGCTACGACCTCGACCGCCGCGCCGACGATCACCTCTCCTTCGGCTTCGGCCGCCACCACTGCCTCGGGTATCACCTCGCGATGCGCGAGGCCGACGTCGCGCTCACGGCCATCCTCGACCGCCTGCGCGAGCTCCGCCTCGACGCCGACGCGCCCCCGCCGCGCATCACCGGCCTCGCGTTCCGCTCCCCCACGGCGCTACCGGTGCGATTCGCCGCGGGCTAGACTGCGCCCGATGCCCGAGCCCGCGCTCATCAACTTCACCCGCGGCGTGCCGGCGCCCGAATCGTTCCCGACGGACGAGGTGATCGCGGCGGCCAGCGCCGTGCTGCGCGAGCACGGCGCGGCCGCCTTCCAGTACGGGCCGGCGCCGGGCTTCGCGCCGCTGCGCGAGTGGATCGCCGGCTGGCAGGGGGTCGACGCGGCCCACGTGCTCACGGCCAACGGGTCCCTCCAGCTCGTCGACTTCCTGTGCGCGCAGCTCCTCGCGCCGGGCGACGTCGTGCTCACCGAGTCGCCGACCTACGACCGCACGATCACGCTGCTGCGCCGCCACGGCGCGCGCGTCGTCGGCATTCCGCTCGCCGCCGACGGGCCGGACGTCGACGTGCTCGAGGCCGTGCTGCAGCGGGAGCGGCCGAAGCTCTTCTACGTCATCCCGGACTTCCAGAATCCCTCGGGGGCCACGTGCTCGCTCGCCAAGCGGCGGCGGATCGTCGCGCTCGCCGAGCGCCACGGGCTGCTCGTCCTCGAGGACGCCCCCTATCGCCTGCTCCGGTACCGCGGGAAGGACGAGCCGACGCTGTTCGCGCTCGCGCCCGGACGCGTGCTCCACATGGGATCGTTCACGAAGCTGATCGCGCCCGGCGTGCGCGTCGGCTACCTCCTCGGCGATCCGGGGCTGGTGGCGCGGCTCGCCAAGTTCGCCGAGGACACCTACATCTCGCCGGGCTACGTCGCGCACGCGATCACGTGGGAGTGGTGCCGTCGCGGCCTCCTGCCCGCGCAGGTCGAGCGCCTAAAGGCCCTCTACGCGCCGCGCCTCGACGCGTGCCGCGCCGCGCTCGACCGCTGGATGCCCGAGACCGAGGCGACGCGGCCCGACGGCGGCTTCTTCGTGTCGCTCACGCTGCCGGCGGGCGCGCCCACCACCGCGGTGCGCGCGGCGGCCGCCGAGCGCCGCCTCAACCTCGCCGACGGCCTCGCCTTTTTCCCCGAGGGCGGCGGCGAGCGCTTCCTGCGGCTGCCCTTCTGCGCGCTCACGCCCGCCGAGATCGACGAGGGCGTCCGGCGCCTCGCCGACGCCGTACGTGCCGTGCGGCGCTGAGCCGCGGCTTCAGCTCGCGAGATCGGGCAGCGCCGGCAGCCGCAGCCTGGCGGTCTGCCGGCGGAAGAACGCGGGGAAGAGCAGGCGCACGAGGTAGGCGACGCGCACGTAGGGCGGCACCGTCACCTCGTAGGCGCCCCGCTCGAGCGCCCGCAGCACGTGGCGGGTGAACTCCGCGGGCTCGAGGAAGCGGCGCTGGATGCTCACCGGCATGCGGGCGAGGACGTCGGGGGTGAACATCTCCGTGCGCACGAGCGCCGGGTACACCGCGAGCACGTGGAGGCCGAGCGGCCCGAGCTCGTAGGCGAGCGACTCGGAGAGCCCGGTGACGGCGAACTTGCTCGCCGCGTACGCGGCCTCGTCGGGCTGACCGAGCTTGCCGGCGACCGAGGAGAGGTTGACGATCCAGCCGCGGCCCTGGCGGCGCATCGCGGGCAGCACGGCCTTGATCGCGTACACCGTGCCGAGGACGTTCGTCCGCAGCATGCGCTCGATGTCGGCGACGTCGTGGTCCTTGAAGAGCACGTGGCGGCCGTAGCCGGCGTTGTTGACCAGCACGTCCACCCGGCCGTGCGCCTCGAGCGCGCGGGCGATCGCCGCGTCGACCTGGCCGCGCTCGGCAACGTCGCACGGCACGGCGAGCGCCGTCCCGCCCGCCCGCACGATCTCATCCGCCAGCGCCCGCAGCCGATCCTCCCGCCGGGCGAGCAGCACGACGCGCATTCCGCGCGCGGCCAGGTCGCGTGCGAGCTGCGCCCCGATCCCGCTCGAGGCGCCGGTGACGATCGCGACGCGGTCGCGGTATTCGGTGAGTCGCGCCATCGGGGCCGTCGACCGCGGCGCGTCAGGGACGGGCGGGCGTACCCGGGCCGCTCCGCGGCAGGAAGCGGATCGCGCTCCGCACCAGCCGCGGCACGGTCTGGGGCCGGAGGAGACGCGAGTCGTAGCCCGCGAGCCGGCGCTCGTTCTCGCCGAGGCAGGTCTCGGCGAGCCGCCGCAGCGTGACCTCGCCGGCCGCGAGCTCGTCGGGCACCTGCATCGTGAAGTCGTCGCCCGCGTCGGCGCCGCGGAGCTGAAGCGCCGTCCGGACGCGCCCGAGGGCCTGCACGGCGAGCCCCATCGCCCGGCGCAGCCGGAACCACGGACGCTGCGGCATCGGCAGGCGAACCTGCCGGTAGGCGGCCCAGTTCGTGAAGAAGAGGATGTGCCGGGCCTCCTCCTGCATGA
>Ga0209060_10000787_pt1 | contig 45483 bp, 34 predicted proteins | sample Coa_R1_8_FD_187155 | JGI IMG/M metagenome (GOLD analysis project Ga0209060, IMG submission 187155) | Surface soil microbial communities from Centralia Pennsylvania, which are recovering from an underground coalmine fire - Coalmine... | ecosystem: Environmental > Terrestrial > Soil >...
AAGCGGCACTCCTCTCGTCTATTCCACTTGGTCGGATTGGTGAAGCTGAAGAGGTTGCCAGGTTGGTGGTTTGGCTTGCCTCTGACCAGTCGAGCTATGCCGCTGCAACGACGGTTTTTATCGATGGCGGCATGATGCAGGCCAGGAGTGTCCTCTAGCCTGCATGCGCGACGAGAGGAGATGACGATGGCCCAGGGGATCCGTGAGCAACGCCTGCAAGCGGCGTTGCTCGCTGCTGGACTCGACCTGCTGGTGTGCCGTTTGCCTGAGCATGTGCTGCTCCTCTGCGGCTACTGGCCCATGAACGGGATGAGCTTCGCCTGCTTTCCCGTTGCGAGTGATCCCGTCCTCATGGTGCCCGCGGGCGAGCAGCAGTGGGCCGAGTCAGGACGCTGGAGCGACGTTCGCACCTTCGATTGGGGAGCCGTACGCAGCCCGGCAATGCTGGAGTCGGTGGCGGGCCACTTGCGTGCGCTGCGCGGTAGGCTGCTGAGAGCAGGCGGCCATTTGCGGGTAGGCTACGAAGGCAGTGTTGAATCTGTAGCGCCAGCCCACGCTGCGGGTGAGAGTGTGGCTGTCGCTCAACCGACCCGCGAGATGCTCCAGCAGGTCTTCGGCGACGGCCTGGTGGATGCCACCCCGTTGCTGGAAGAGCAGCGCGCCGTCAAGACGCCCGACGAGGTGGCTGGCATACGCCGCGCAGTCGCCGCAGCCGACATTGGCTGCGCCGCATTCGGGGCGTGGCTGCAACCTGGCGCCATCGAGTGTGAGGGGGTCGCAGCAGTCGAAGCAGCGGTGATGTGTCGCACTCTGGAGTCGCAGGGCGCGTCGCGTGCGCGCGCCTGGGCCACCATCCTCGCAGGCTCCGGCAGCAGCGCGGCGTGGTTGCCCTTTCAGGTGCCGCGGGCGCGCCCCATTGCCGAGGGGGAATCCGCCATCCTGGAGTTGGGCGTGGTCGTCGATGGCTTCTGGGCCGACCTGACTCGTACCTATGTCGCCGGTCACCCCTCTACGCGCCAGCAGCACATCCACGAGATTGTCCTCGCCGCTCACGACGCGGCTCTTGCCGCCATCCGCCCTGGCAGAACCGGCGCCGAGGTCGACCATGCCGCGCGCCAGGTTATTGAAGCCGCTGGCTTCGGCACCGCATTCCATCACCAGAACGGCCACGGCCTTGGATTCTGCTACCACGAAACCCAGCCCTTGCTTCACCCGGCCTATGAACGGCCTCTTGCGGCTGGCATGGTCACAAGCGTCGAGCCCGGCATCTACCTGTCGGGCGAGTTTGGGCTGCGGATCGAAGACGACGTCCTTGTCACCGCGTCTGGCGCGGAGTCGCTCTCACACGCACCCAGAGCGCTCGTCCCTTGAGAACCAGTCGCAGTCACAGGAGCCTCCAACGGCACTAGAAGGAGGGGAGCAGATGGGCAACACCAGGGGTGCGATGGCAACTTTCCTCACTCACCCATCTCCTTCGGCAGCAGCTTCAGCTTGCGAGCGCAAGCGTGTTCAACTTCCAGGGGTACTGGAGTAGAACTTGCAGCATGCCCCTATATGTTGCAGACATGTGTTGAGCGCGAAAGAGAAGGATCCCATGCGAGTCATTATTCTGGGCGGCGGACCGGCAGGCGTCACAGCTGCCTTACAAGCGCGTGAGTTACAGGCGGAGGTCACCTTGATTGAAAGCAAACGGGTCGGTGGCACCAGTATCAATGAAGGTCCAGCTCCGGTGCGGACCCTGGCCCGTGCTGCACGGTTGTTGCGCGATAGTCGATCCTGGGACACGTTTGGGCTGTGGGGAATGCCACCGCAGGTGGATCTGGCAGCCGTGCTGGCCAATGCCCGGCGGGTAGCAGAATACGCGCATGACAAGAAGCATCTGGCCGCCACGCTGCAAAGGACCGGGATCGATGTAGTAGAGGGGGGCGGGCCCGCGACATGTATTGATGCCTTGACGGTGGGTCTCGCCGATGGGAGACGCTGGCAGGGCGACCGGATCATTATCGCAGTGGGCGGACGCGAACGCATCTTGCCTCTTCCTGGCGCTGAGTTCGCGCTGACGTACAGTGATCTCTGGTCTTTGCAACGCCTCCCCGCGCGGGTTGCCGTGGTTGGCGGTGCGGCCACGGGCTGTCAACTGGCGTCCATCCTCACCGACTTTGGCTGCCAGGTCACGGTGCTCGAACTGGCTCCCCGGCTTGTTCCTCAGGAAGATGCAGATGTGTCACACCTGCTGGAAGCGATGTTCCGCCAGAAAGGGATGACCATTCTCACACGTGCAGCGACCGCAGCGCTCGAACGAACCGAGCAAGGAATACGGCTGACCTACCAGCAGGACGAGACCCCTGGCGAACTGGTGCTGGATGCCGTGTTTTTTGCGGTGGGCTGGCCGGGCAATGTCGATACCCTCAATCTGGAAGCGGCTGGGGTCCGAGTAGAACGCGGCTTTATCCCCGTCAATGACTTTTTGCAAACCACCGTTCCTCATATTTTTGCTGCCGGAGACATCAATGGGCAGAGTATGCTGGTGCAATCCGCGCGCACAGAAGGCCGAATTGCCGCTGAGAATGCACTGCTGGGGCCTTTTCGCCGTTTTACGCATGACATTGTGCCTACCGGAAGTTTTACCGATCCTGAATATGGGAGTGTTGGCCTGACCGAAGAGGAGGCGCGCAAACACTATGATTGTCTGGTCGCAGTGGCCCGTTACGAGGATTTGTTGCGACCAATAGCCGATGCCCGTCCGGAGGGCTTCTGCAAGCTCATCGTCGAGCGTCAGCACCGCTACATTCTGGGAGCCCATGTGCTGGGCGAATACTCGGCGGAGATTGTGCAGATGGTGGCGGCGTGTATGGCCGGCAACATGCGGATTGAAGAGGTCGCGGACCTCCAACTCGCCTATCCTACGGTCACGGAGGGCGTTGGGATGGCCGCGCAAAAGATTGTCCGTGCATTGGGGGTCGCGCCCATGCCACACCTCTGGATGACCTTGGTTTCGTAACAGAGGCGCTTGCTCACCTGCCTCTTGGTGGCGAAATCCAAGGGGCAGGTGGGCAAGCGCTCACTTCTGGCGTCCACGCGACGCGCAAGAGAATACGCGTCATAGCAACAAGAACGCTTTTGCCCAGCAAGAATGACGGTTGTGAGGAGCCTGAGAAGTGCAGAGGATGTACGTATGTTCTTGCCTCTTCTCCAGAAGATACAACAAGGAACACAACCGCTCCAACGGTTTCACAGGAAATTACGCAATGATTGGATCATGCATTCGGCTGCAGGTCTGGCCTATCACCTGGTCACGGCGCTGCTTCCAATGGCTATTCTGCTCATCTCTGTGTTAGGGCTGACGATTGGAAGACTCGATCCTGCTGCTCACGCGCGCCTCATCGCGAACCTCAAAACGATCTTTCCCGCTCCGTTCTCTTCGCAAAATGTGTTAGAGCCCGCTTTCGCCACGGTAAGCCAGGGTGCTGGCCTTGCCACTATTCTCGCCCTGCTGGTAGCGATCTTCAGCGGATCAGAACTCTTCATAGCGATGGAGGGCTACTTCGATATCATTTACCGCACGGACATGCGCAAAACCAGGGGAAAGTATGGGATGGCCGTGCTGATGCTCGTGCTTTTCATCGCCCTCATCCCGCTGATGTTCTTCGCGTCGTCCGTCCCCGCCCTGCTTCTCCTCTTTGTCGAAAATGCCGCGCTCCAGCACCTGCCGGGTATCACTCGACTGACGCAACATGGTCTGGTCCTGAGTGTGGCGAGCATTCTGGGAAGCTTGATCGTCACCTGGACGCTCTTTGAAGCCCTGTATATCGTGGTACCCAACCAGAAAATTCCCTTCAAGAGGAGCTGGAAGGGCGCGCTGTGTGCCGCGCTCCTCTTAGAAATTTTTCTGGTCCTCTTTCCATTCTATATGACCCATTTTAGGGGGAGTTATACCAGCTTTCTCGGTTTACTGCTGCTGCTGCTGTTTTTCTTCTACTACTTTGCGGCGATCCTGTTGATCGGGGCTGAGGTGAATGCTTTTTATGCTGAGGGCGTACGTGCCTTACCAGATACGCTTGCCAACTTCATTCACCGGGAGGTGAATCCACCAGAGAAAGGAGACATGGCTGATGTGAGTTGATGGGAGCGTATGACGCACCTCTGAAGGTCGCCACAGGAGAGCGGATCAGGGTATCAGCCCACTGTCCGGCCATGCACCTCGACTGAGACAGCCATCCGCGCTGCACTTTCAGCCAAGTACAGCACTCTGAACAGCAGTGGGAGGCTTCGATGGAGACGGAAGAACGGCGAGTGGCGAAAGCTCCGTTGGCGATGCATTTGCTCGCAGCGCCAGTCGCCGCTGCGGCAGTGGACCTCTGTATCAGCCAATAATAAGCGAAAATGACATCCCAAGTTTTGCGCACAGGCCCACGGGGTGCGCAACGAGCTACTCACCTGTCAATCCCATTCTGTGAGGCATTCGTCTCATACTGGGGGCCATGAGTCTGTTCCTGGTCGCCACCGGAAGCCGGGGTGATTTCTGCGGCCAGCAATGGTATAATGTCTTTGCGCAAGAGGTGCGCACCCGGTCCGCGGAAAGGACAGAAGTCCACCTCACGACACATCGCTTTCACGAACTAACTTTCTGCCTGCAGATGCGGACAATCAGGCGTATGGAGAAAGGAAGTTCGTCATGCCGGTCACGCCTCTTCCCCCGAATCCGAATCTCGATCATCTCAAGTATCAGGCCAGGGACCTGCTCAAAGCCCATGCTTCGCGCGAGCTGCAAGCAGCCCAACGCATCAGGGAATTCCACCCGCGCTTCCAGGAATGTACCGACGCTGCGATTTTTGACGCCCACTTTCGCCTCAGCGATGCGCAGCTCACCATCGCTCGCGAGCGCGGCTTTGCGAGCTGGGCGAGGCTCAAGAGGCGCATTGAGCAGCCCACCCTAGCCGATAAGCTGGATCTCCCCCATCATGAGCGCATCGAGAACCCGGCCTTTCGTCAAGCTGTGGATCTCCTTGATCGGGGCGACGTGGACGGCCTGCGCGCCCACCTGAACAAGTACCCGCGCCTGGTGCGCGAACGTGTGACGTTTGAAGGAGGCAACTACTTTGACCATCCGACGCTGCTGGAATTCGTGGCGGAGAATCCCGTGCGTCGCGGAACCTTGCCAGACAACATCGTTGAGGTAGCGAAGGTGATCCTGGACGCGGGCGCAAAAGAAGACCAATCCGCCTTAAACGACGCGTTGGGGCTGGTCTCGACGGGTTGTGTGCCACGCGAATGTCGCGTGCATCTTCCCTTGATTGATCTCCTCTGCGATTATGGCGCCGAGCCAACGGGCGCAGCCCTGGCGGCGCTGGCTCACTGGGAATTTGAGGCAGTGGATGCGCTTCTCCGCAATGGTGTCCGTCTTGATCTGGTGATCGCCGCTGGTCTGGGGCGCATTGAAGATTTCCAGCAGTTACTTCCGGCTTCAACCGATGAAGAGCGCCATCGCGCCCTGGCCCTGGCATCCCAGCATGGCCACGCGGAGATCGTCCGCTTGCTGCTCGATGCGGGCGAAGACCCTAATCGCTACAACCCCGTCGAATTCCACGCCCATTCGACGCCGCTGCATCAGGCTGCCGCATGGGGTCACGACGAGGTCGTTCGTCTGCTTGTGGAACATGGCGCACGGCCAGATATGAAGGATACGACGCCGGAGCAAGGGACGCCAGCTGATTGGGCACGACACGAAGGCCAGAAGGACATCGAGGAGTATCTTCAGACACAGGAGGCGCTGGGCAGGAGGAGGTTCAACCCGATTGATTCCTCACCAGAAGCCGCGCAAGGATAAAAATGGGCCCTTGTGAAAAGGAAACACCAAACACCTTCCCGGAAGCGAGGCACATATGACCAGTATCGCCGGCGGATCGGTAATCATCCAAACCTCTGCCGAATCTGTGCCCTCGACCCTTTACTGGTTTGGCGAAGTGGCCGCTTTTGCTCAGGTACTCACCCATACGAACATTCTGAAAACGATCCAGGATCAGGTGCGCTTTGCTCGCGCCCGCTTTGGGCAGTACGACCTCGTCGATTTTGTCGTGGTACTGATCGGCTATGTACTTTCGAGCGAACCCACCTTGCTGGCGTTTTACGAACGACTCGCTCCGTTCGCCGAGGCATATATGGCGCTTTTTGGCCGGAACCATTTGCCTCATCGCTCTACTCTCTCCCGTTTTCTTGCCACGCTCGACCAGACCTGCGTGGAAGCTCTCCGAACGCTCTTTCAAAAAGATCTGTTTGCGCGGAAGCCGTTTCCCTCTCCTGGTAGCCTTGTCGACCGGCGAGGTGCCGAGTTTCTGGTCATTGACGTGGACGGAACCAGACAAGCAGCCAGCCAACGTGCGCTGCCGCAAACGGACACCTTACCTGCTCCCCATCGGCGATTTGATCAGGTCTGCGCACCGGGCTATCATGGAAGGAAGCGGAGAGAGGCGGTGCGGACCCGTTCGGTCGTGCTTCAGGCGCATACGAATCAGCTGCTCGGCTCGTTTGGCAGCCCTGGCAATGGGGATTACCGCGGGGAATTGCGACGAGCGATCGGGGTAATTACGAGCTATGCGACCCAGCTTGGGCTTCCCCTCGCCTCTGTCCTCGTCCGGTTAGATGGCCTGGAAGCGTCTTTCAGATAAGCGAGACCCAGGCGTTGCTCGTCTCGTCCTTACCCCCCTTTCCCAATGCCACACCACAACCTCTGCAAATTCAAACGGAGGCGCCATTCACCATCGAACAAGCTATCCGCTCGGTCCTTTCTTTGACCTTGCTTCATTATGGGTCACTCCGCCCGCCACGGCTCCCAGTCACTATTCACTACAGCGATAAGATTGCCTATATGGCGTTGCGCGGGATCAAACCAAAAGATTTGGAAGGAGCCATGCCCTTCTGGCTATAGCTCATGCGAGCTGGATGGTGTTCCTGACGAGGGCATACCTCTGGAAGTCAAGGGACGCAAAGAATGTGAGGGCAGCCCCAGACAGGGACGCTCTTCCTCCAGTGCCGTTTGCAGAGAGAATTGACCTGGCTCCGGAGAACTATTCACTGCACAAGGAGTATGCTATGAAGGAGAACCACCCTGAGGACCATCCATCAGCGTTCGAAGGGCCCGCAGCGCCTGAACCAGACCTCACAGAACCAGAAGACCTTATTGCAGCCCTGGAAGCCTGGAATCCTGAGGATTCGGCGGCCCCAGATGTCGATGCTGCTGAGGAGGAAATGGGGCATGTCCACGTGGTGGCACGCCATCCAAACGAACCCTGGGTGATCGTGCAGGGGTGGGATCGCGACAATCGAAGCCATGCCTGGGTACGTCATGCAGCCACCCATACTATCCTCTGGGAGCCTGAAGGGGCCATCCTCATGACGTGGTTGCGCCAGGGGCAAGAGATCGGACTCATTGGCGAAACCTTTACCCCTGATCCTCACAAGCCAGCCGTCATCGGCTCGCACCTGCAAAGCGAGTTTGGCTACTGGTTCGAGCGCTGGAGTTGGCCCGACCGCCAGCGGATTAGCCACTGCTCGATCGGCATGCGCACCGGGTGGCCAACGGCCCTGCTGGAAACCCCTGATCCTCACCTGGCCTTCTTTGAGTGGTACGATCAGGGGGAGGCAGGCTATGAAGGGATCATGCTTGATAATTTCCAGGGGGACACGCAAGATCCGCAAGAAAGCTATGAGATTGGGGTTCCCTTGATTGGGCATCACGGACAACTGGTGTTTAGCGCTGATGCGCGCTATCTGGTGCGCTGGCATAGTCTCTCTTTTGAGGACAATGCCACCTGCACCTGGGAGCGCACCTTGCTCGTTGCCTATCTCACCATTATTGATCGCCGGGTCCCTTCGGTGCGCGACGTTCCCATCTATCGCACGCTGTCGCCGGGTTGGAAGCTGCCGGAGGCCCTCGCTCGCCAGTTCGCTGGTGAACAACCAGGCAAGACACCTCATCCCCACGTCCCTTGGGTCCAATCATGCGCCTTTGTGGATGATATCCATCTGGTGCTCTCGCTGATCGATGGGACGAGCGAATCCATCCTGGCGACAGAGACTGCTCTCGCAGCCCTTGCCCCCTTACCCAACCACCCGCCGACACCGCATACTATGCCAGACGTCAACCAGCAATCACTCCAGCCAGTGATTGCTGAGTATCACCGCACCTGGAGGACCCCTGCCAAACACCTGCGCCATCCCCAGGGAGAGGCAGCGATTGTGCGAGCAGAGTGGCCGGATAGGAAAGAGATCGAATGGATCGTAGGAGCAGGTGGCGGGGTGATCTGGGACCCTGGCGACGCGATGGCGATGACCTGGTTAGCCAACGGCCAGGAAATCGGCGTTGTGCGCGGCGCGCCGTACGCCTACCGGAAGCCCGGTGACCAGCAGCTCGTCTTTGAGCGTCGCTCCTGGCCGGACCTGACCCTCTTGCATCGGTTGGAACTACAAGGGTGGTCTGGCTATACTCATGAGCTGCTCGAAGTTCCCCACGCGCAGGCGGTCGTCCTTGTCTGGCGGGCGCCGCATCTGGATGGGCCTGCTGCAGTCACCCTGAGACGTCTTGCCATGAACCCGACCCAGGCCCAGGAATGGTTGGAAGCCCAGATACCCATGAGCGAGGCAACGCGGGTAGCGGCTCTGAGCACCTCCGGGCGATGGCTGCTCTGCCTCCAACACGAAGGCGTCCGCTGGCCTTCCCATGAGGCCATGTTCCGCTGTGCACAACGGAGTATCGCGGGGATCGCAACCCTCTACGACTGGCACCGGAACCAGGCGCGTGATCTCGCCATCTGCGAAGATTTCCCAGCCAACTGGGTCCCGCCTGATCTCAACACGCGGCGCTCGCCGCTGCTTCCCTGGTTTTATGAGACCTGGATCAACTTTATCGAGAGCGTGGCTTTCATCAATGACCAGCAGCTTGCTGTGGAGTTTGCAACCAAACGAGCAAAAACAATCATGCTGGGCTGACCTTGCATCGCGCCCTACTGGACAGTAGAAGAGACGATCTCTGTCACGGGGGTGAGGCATCGTCTGGCCTCACCCCTTGATTATTCCCCGGTGGCAAGGTTGCAAAGCGTCATGAGATGACTGAGCGACAAGGGGCTTTTCGCCTCAACACATGCTGACCAGTGCTTTCAATAGAAATTGCCACCAATTGGTGTTTCATCCTCACCTGGACGCAACTTCGGGCTTTCGTTAAAGTACCGATCCATCTCCGGGAAGGGAGAAGGAGTTGACGCTCGTTGCTCTTGCTCCCTACGCTGGTGCCACGCCTCTTCCAAGGCCACGACGACAGCATAGAACTTTGCTCGTTCCAGAAGCATCGAAAGGTTGGGATAGATGGGGATCCAGCGCTGGAGGAAGTCCTCGCCATAGCCCGCTGGACCAACAAGCCGAGCGAAATCAAGCGCGGGATCACCCAGGCAGGCGCGGCTGAAATCAATCACGCCACTGATGCGGCGTTCCTTCGCGTCGTAGAGAATGGTTTCTGGGCCGAAGTTCCCGTGGACCAGCACCGGCGTCACGGCAAAATGCTCGGGAATGTTGAGAAACGTCTCAAACTGGGTGGTGACCTGCGCTTGTCGGTCTGGCGGCATCTGGGGAAAGAGTTCTTCGCGCGCTTTCAGATAGAGCGCTTCTAACACTTCGCGGTTCGGAGATTCCGGCAGCGAGAGGTGAGCCGCTTGAGCAAGGGGAAACTGATGAAGCGCGAAGAGGAAGGAAGCAAGTTGCTCGGCCAGGCGCTGGACGGTTTCTTCACCATCAACACACTCGAGCAATCCCTTCGAGAACGGCTTGCCAGGCAACCTGGCAAAACCCATAAAGGCGCGTCCCACTTCGTGTGTGCCCTGGCTTGAATGCTTGGGGTTCGGGATCGGCAGGGGCAGATACTCTTGTAATATCCGCAACAGCGCGATTTCTCGTTCCATAGCCTCCACTGCCTCAGCGCACCGTGGAAAGCGAAACAGCAGCCCATCATTGATTTCCATCACATCATCTTCCTGACTGCCCTCAGGTTGTATCCCTGGCCCTCCGTATTTATAGATAAACACGTCCGGAAAGGTCGCTTTGAGCACCTCGTGGTACCGATCTGCACGCCCTTTGCTCGGGTGTTCGGTACGACGCGTCCATAGGTTGGGCGTCCCTGCCGGAGGAAGCTCTGCTGATGCCTCCCGCCCCAGATACGCTGCCAGGTCCTTCCTGGTGGCTGGGATGCCATAGGCTCTGAGCAAGCCGAGGAAATTGCCATGATGCCACAATTGCTCATGTTCCAGCAGCACCAGCAGGCCCTGACGCTGCTCTTCGGTGAGCGCTTCTGCTGATCTGGCGAGATGGCCGTGATGTGGTGGCTCGGCAAAGACGATGAAGAGCAACAAGCGTACAAACAACAGTTGTTCCAGCACGTAGGCATCTCGGTTCCTGGTGAGACGCTCCTCCAGCACTGGCGCAAGATCCGCGAGACGCGCTGGTCCCAGATTGGACAACGCCCACAAGGCCGCACTCCAGGGATACGTCCCCCCACAGGGGAATCGGAGATAGAGATCCAGCGAGGAGGGCGCCTCCAACATCACCCGAACCAGGAGGCGCATCACCTCCTCGGGTGTGTCTGCTTTGGCGAGCCGCGCCACCACGAGCGCTGCTGCAAAGCGGACCAGTTCACTCTGAGCGGTCTGGAAGCGTTCGAGGAAAAATGACTGCTTTTCCGGAAGCTGTTTAGCCAGCCGACCCAACTCCAGCACCAGATCAGCCTGGCCCGCCTCCGTTGGCTCACGCTCGAGAGCCGCTTGGAGGGTCGGCCAGAGGTCTTGCGCTTGGGCAAAGAAGTGGATCAGCAAGTGCGCTGCCTCCAGACGGTCGATCAAGGCGGGCGCATCCAGTAACTTGAGGTAGATTGGCAAGCCCGCTTCAATCAGCGCGTGGGTATCTTTGTACGGAATGTGCCTGGGCATTCCACCCCACGCGCCGTAGCTCTCGGTCCCCTCCTCGCCATACCACATCCGCTCATCAACTGGAGAGGCTCGATAGAAGACAGCAAGCCACCCAAGAATCTCATATTTCCCCTGGATCGCTGGCTCCTCAAGCAAGGAGATGAGATATGGCACAGCATAGGCTGTCGCCGGGTAAATGCCTCCCTGATGTTCGAGAGACCCTCCGAGCCTACCCATCGCTCGCTGGCGGACCTGTTCATCGTCCGACGTGAGCTGGCGTAACCACACCGGCACTTCCTCACCTGAGCCATAGGCATGGGGGAGATCAGCCCAGGGAAGCGCATTCAATCCTGCGAACATCGTCGGCACAGCTTCTTTCCTTTCTTTCGATTTTCAGGAATCATCTTGCTCTGGCTGGGTAGAAGCAGAACTCATACGGGCAGTCTAATAGAACTGCTCTGCTTGTTCTTCAACAGGCGCAATAGAGGAGATGAGCTTGTTCGTGACAAAAGCCTGGCTGAGATGCTCCTGCTCCAGCCGCACTTGCTCGCGTGCCAGCCGCTGGAAGAGTGCGTGTTCGGCTTCATGTAAATGGGGGAGATCGCTTACATCGCACGGCATCCCCCGTACTGCATACTCGCGGAACGCCTCAAAGGTGGCCTCATCCATCAACACGGAGGTCACCTGGGGAAAGGCAGAGCGCAGCTTGGACAGAATTTGGAACCCCTGGGCATCCAGATCACCCCAATAGAACAGGGAGCAACTGTCCAGCCAGTCAATACCTGTCAACACCTCGATGCGAAAGCCCTCACCGAAGATCGCAAAGGTGTCAGGCAAGGACGGAAGCGTCAGGAAAGTCAGCTTGTTTTCAGTGATGAGGCAACGGTGATGGCGCAATGGAAGCGTGGCAAACTGCGAGAGAGGGGTACTGATGTCAGAGAGCGGAAACTGATACCGCTGGCGCAGCTTTTCATCGAGCAGGCGAAAGCGAATCAGCGGTTCAACGTAGCGCAGCCCAAAGCGTCTTTCAAAGACGGATTCCTCTGCTGCAATGGCTTCCGCCGGGAGGGCAGCATCAAGCAATCTCCGGAGAATGCCTGTGTGTGATTCGATGAATTTGGTGTGGACCGGGATCGGCAATTCGCGAGGATAACGGTTCGGTTGAGGATGTGCCAGGAAGTAGGCACAGACCTGGAGAAGTTCAGGCCATGTGCCGTGCTGCTCAAGCACGTGTTGTGGCTGCTGGATCACCCATTCGCTCAACTGCGGCACCTGTTGACGAATCAGGGCTATATCCTGTTGGAAGGCGCGAAACTCCTCCGTCTTGCCAAGCAACCGTAGAAAATCGGCTTCGGTTTCAATCAGAATCTGCGTCGGAAGCGATTGCGTGCCATAACGCTGGGTAGCGTGGGTATGCAGCTCAACTTGATAGCCATATCCCCGCTGGGCCTTCGACCCTTTGAGCAGCTGCCCTACCGCTTGGCTCAATTGCAGGTAATCGGTCGGCAGTTTTCCCACGGGAAGCGCCAGCGGAAAGAAGGGGGCTTCCTGGAGCCATGCGCGGAGATACGGCACGTAGAACCGCTCGGCCCGCTGAACAATCTCTCCAGGTGTCAGCATGGCTCCTCTCGCCCTCCAGATTGAAATGCTGCTTTGTATTCGTAATATTGCTCGACGGTCAGGGTATAAACTTTTGAATTGCTCTCTTCCTCCGTATTGACGACGAAATGACAGGCCCCAATATAGGGCTCAATGACGTGCGTTTTATCGAGTGGTGTCACCACCAGGAGTTGCAGATGCAGATGCCGGAAGAGTTCCATCGCGTAACGCGCATTGGCTTCGTCTGACCGGCTGAACGCTTCGTCAATGATGACCAGGCGGAAAGACTTTGCACGCCGTTCATCCTGCTCCAGCCCGTATTGATAGGCGACGGCTGAAGCCAGAATCGTGTAGGCCAGCTTCGCTTTCTGCCCGCCCGATTTGCCCGCTGAATCAGTATAGTAATGCTTGGTCTCCCCATCGGCTTTGTATTTCTCTTCCGCTGAGAACTCGAGCCAGTTGCGCACATCAGTTACCTTGACCATCCAGCGGTCGTCCTCCGCAAAACGCTGAATGAGCGCTTGAATACGCTGGAAACTCGTTTCGTTTGCTTCTGCCGTTCGCGGCTGGCCGACATCCGGCAGGCACATCCGCAAAGCCAGCCGGAACTCCTGCACCTCCCGATCTCGTCCGAGCGCATAACAGAGCTGAATGTAGGTTGAGGGGGTGTAATCGATCAGGCGCAGCGAGGTATTCAGGGTATCAATGCTCGTCTTGATCTCCTCTACCTGCTGTTCCAGGCCGCTCTTGAAGAGGGCAATCGCCGTAATGACCTTTTCGTCCAGTAGTTCTTTGAAACGGCGGGCGTGACGTGGAAGATCTTCGCGTTCGATGCGCTCCAGCAGGCGCTGAAACTCGCCAATGGCCTCAACGGACGCATCCATCTCTTCAGTTTCGGCTGGATAGTCTCGTTTAAAGCCAGTCATCTGTTTCACCAGGGCGTCTCGCAGTTGGTTGAGCTGGCCTCTCAGAGCGTTCGCGCTGCGCTGGTAAGCATCCCTGGCCTGGGCTTCCAGTTCATGCAGGTTGCTCAGTGCCAAGGTCTGTCCTCGATGATCGGTCTCGATCCGTGCCAGAGGCGCCTGCGCCGCGGGAGGAACAACGCTAAGCTTCTCTGCACAGCGCACCTGCCGGTCAGTAAAATCCTGGAGCTGGTTTTCTAGCGTGGTGATGCTGGCTTGTGTGCTCTGCCGTGTACGTTCTAGCTCCTGGCTGCGTGCCTCGGTCGTGTGCAGCTCTTGACGAAGCTGCTGAAGATGATCGGCGCCTGCCTCAAGGGACCGCTTCCGCGTCTCAAGCTCATGCAGCCGCTGTTCTTCCGCGCTCCAGTCGATCTCTCTGAAGGCGTCAAACGTTAACACATCCTCAAGCCGTCGGCGGCGCTGGGCTTGTTGCTGCTGCTGTTTCTCAATATGCTGGATGGCTCCCACAGCCGCCTCTCGCGTTTGCTCTGCCCGCTGCTGTTCTTCCGTGAGCGCCTGAATCTTGTCGCGATTATCCCAGCCCAGCACATACCAGGTACGATCGTTCAGGGCATGGCGATCATCTTTTTCGTGTCTGGAGCCACCCTGTTTGATCTGCCCCTGGATCGACAAGGCATAGTGTTCGCGCTGAAATTGCTCCACCGTCTCGCAACAGAGATAGTTATAGTGTTCGATCAAGGTGCCCCTGAGCCAGTCGTAAAAGGGGGTATCAGGCTTGATCTCCACCTTGAAAAACAGCGCGTCTGCTTCTAAGTGGTCGAAGGACGCAGTCACGCGCCGTTCGGTGACCCGGTGATAGACCAGCCGCCAGCGCAGATTCGTCGCATCGACGTAACTGCTCACCCGGCGATAGAGCGGCTCTGATACCAGGAGCTGCCTTCCAAAGCTATGCAGCAGGCGTTCAATCGCAGCTTCCCATCGACGCGCGTCTTCCTTCACCCGCAGTAACTCGCCAATAAACGGCAGGTCGGTTTCGGGGAGCTGCAGCGCTTCCACCAGCCGGGCACGAATCTGAACATCCTGGAAGGGAATCTGGCTTTTCCTCTGCCGCAGCGATTCAAGCTCCTGCTGGTACTGTTGGCAGCGCTCGCTCAGGCGGGCCACTTCGGGGAGGAAGCGGTCACGTTCGCTTCCCAACTGGCGAGCCTGCGCTTCACCTTCTGCGAGTTGAAGTTCTGCCCTGGCGCGGGTGCTGAGGAAAGCAACTTCATCATTCACCCTTCCCAAACCCAGCGCTTGTATCAACTGCATATAGCGGTCGGCCTCTTTCCGCCGGCTGGCCAACTGCGCCTGTGCCTGAACCAGGTCACGCTCGATGCCTTGGATGCGTTGGCCTACGCTGTCGTTGGTAATGGCAGCATACAGGACCTTCTCGCGTTGCCGCAGCTCAGCGAGGTGCTCTTCCAGCAACGCATGCTGCGCTCGCTGCTGCAAGAGCAGGTGGGTGGCGTCACGTATGGCTTGCTCGAGCAAGGCCAGCTCGCGGCGGAGAAAAAAGAACAGTGCGTACGCGGCGCAGCTTTCTGCCTCTGTAATTCTGGCCTGCACCTGTTGATAGTGGGCAGCCTGCTCAAGCAGGGGCAGCAACTTTGCTCGCTGCGCCTCGGCCCGCTGGATGGCTTCATGCGCGCGAGTCAAGTTTTCGTAATTGGCACGCAGTTCAGCTACTTTCTCCTGGGCGTCGGTTCGTTCGAGCATGTGGGCACGGACAAACTCGTTCAGGCCACCGATTTCCTTAATCGAAACCGTCTCATTGAACAGGTCCAGTGCCTTTTCTGACCGCAGCCCAAACAACTTGCAAAAGCAGGCACTGTACTTGCTAAACTCGTCAAATACCTCAGCGCCGGTGGCTTTGAGCCGCTTGCGCAACTCGCCTATATCGCCGCTGGAAGCAAAGTGTTGGGCAATACTGAGTGGCTGCGTGGCCACCAGATGGAATTTTCTCACCCCATCTTCGTGCAGCCAGAAGACCTGCGCCAGGGTGATCTGCTGATGCAGGCGCGCATTCTCAAATACAGCCAGCAACACCGAATACGTCTCTCTCCCGCGCAGAAACTGGGTGATGCCAGCATTGTTTTCCCTGTCCCTGATCCGTCCATAGGCGCCGCGCACATAGGTTTTTTCGTCGCGCTCCCGATGCTTTTCCGACCCTGATGCCTGATTATATTTGCGTTTGAGATGGGGCACCAGTAAGGTCAGTAATCCGTCCACCAGCGTGGATTTGCCCGAGGCATTGGCTCCCGTCAACAGCGCGGTAGAGCCGTTCGGCTCCATACTCCAGACGCGTCCGTGAAACGTGCCCCAGTTAAAGACCTCAAAGCGTTGCAAGCGGAAGCCATCTTTGGATTCAGGAATCTGATCCGGGATCAACACCGTTTGCTCAGGTTTCAACAGGTGCATAGAGCTGTACCTTTCTTCTGATCTCAGCCAGTTTCTCTGAGTCAATCTTGGCCTTGAGGATACGCCGGACCTCGTAGCGTTCTTCGCTGGTGCTGGTGATAGGCCGCAGGAAGCTGAGATCGACCACCCGCCCCAGCAGCGCGGTAATGCGCTGCATCAGCACCCGTTCGTCGGTGTATTCTCTGAGAAACGGGCGGAGCAGGTCAGTCATCTGGTCCCTGGTCAAGATGAGGCGATCAGAATCAGGCATACTGGCATCGAAGAGATCTAGCTGCTCGCGTAGGAGGATGCAGAGCAGGGTCACAGGATAGCTGAGTTTATCACGGCGGGTCAGGCGAGGGAGCACGATACGCTGACCATCATCGTCCTCCAACTCTGGCTGGTGCAAGAAGGCAAACCCTTCTGTTTCGTGCACATGAATCTCCAGCCCAATCCGGGCGAAATAGTCCTGGATGGCTGCAAGATGGGTCAGCAGGAGGGTCCAGGCGGCAGCGTCATCGTGGTAGAGGGGACTTTGGAGCAGTTTGAGGATGACGGGCGCGTAGGGCGCGATGGCATTACTGGGCATGGACGGTCCTCCGAAAGAGAATCTGGGGGACGAGCAAGCGCCGGGGCACGGCTTCATCGGCTCCTGCGACGGCGCCAAGCCAGATAGATTCCGTCACGGTTTCATCAACGTGGTGGCGAGTATCTTTGAAGGCAATCGACAGGTAGGCAATGATTTCAGCCAACCCTTTTTCAATGGGGTACAGCTCTACCAGCCGAGCCAGGGTGATCTGGGGATACAGCGTGAGCGCGTGTTCGATGCGGCGCCTCAGCCTCGATTCGTCCACAACCAACGGGGTATAGAGGTGCGCGAGATCGAGCGCGTCGGCAAACGTCTCTTCGGCTGGTAGCGGTTGGGCGCTCATGGAGACGGCCTCTGATGGCTCCCAGAGGTTTTTCTCCATGACCAGGTACACCTCTGGTGGGCCCTCTAACTGGAGAAACGTGTCTTCAGCAGGTGGGGTGTCTCTGAGCAGGAAGGCGCCCTGCTTAATCTCCGTGATCAACTCGCGGACCCGTCGGCTCTCGGCAAGATGCCGCTCATCCAGCACGCGCCGCACTTGCTCGGCCAGGCGGGAGTTCGATTGGACGATCTTGTCGCCCGCCTCAATGAGGCTGCCAATCATCCGGCGCAGAATGGGATGCGCGCGGCTGATCTCCTGGAGGGCCGGGAGCGCGTAGACTGTTGCCAGCAGGTGTTGCAGTGCTTCCTGTTTTGAGGAGGAGAGCAGAAATTCCCAGAAGGCATAGAAACTTTGGCCCTGATCGGAGGATTTGAGCGCGTCGTCGGCGTCAAGGACAAAGCCAATCAGGGCGCCCTTCCGCATATCTGGCTTCAACTGCTCCTCTTGCACAGAGCGAGCGATATCACGAAAGTTTAGTTCCACAGCGGCAAAGTCGCGGAGCAACTGCCGGGCCACCTCACACGCCTGGAAAAACCGCTCTTTCAATTGAGTCGGTGTGTAGCGCGCGACTTCCCCAGTCGCGTGGATCAGGTCGATCTCTCGCTGAAGCGTGGCTTTCTGCTGCTCCAGTTGCGCCAGGCGCGCCTGGGGGTCTTCGGTACTCTTATAGACGAGCTCTTCCAGCATGCCAAAGAGGTGCAGAAAACGCGATTCGGTGCCAATCAGCGGATCCTGATAGAGTTCCTCGACCCAACCGAGCGCCCGTTCGGTATCAGCCGTCAATTCCACCACGGGGTCATCGCTGCGGCCAGAGGTGTAGATGCGGAGATACCGATGTTCTTCATCGGACCACTCCTTCAGATAGGCGGGGGCGATACGCTGATAGGGACCAGGCTGCTGCTCATGTAGCAGTTCCAGATAGGCTTCCAGCCGCTCAACCAGTTCGGAATAGGGGATGGTGAACCGCTGTTTCTGCTTGAATTGCTGATGCAGAAAACCAACGATCAACGGCGCACTATCGCTCCTGAGGAGCCGGATGCTCGGCGCGTGCTTAAAATCAAATTCAAGCTGGCCGTACTCCATCAAGTCACCCATCGGTTGCTGTAGCGTGCAAGCTATTATGTGTCGGCTTCTTTTTGAGGTCACCAAAACCGGAAATCTGCAAAAAAGCTTTTACAGCTTGGAACAGCACTTGGCTGCAAGCAGATGCAGCAGGTAATGCAAATGTTCTACCTGCTCTTGTGAGAGTATACTATGGGTACTTGATCTTCGTAACGGTGGGAGAGCGTGCTTACATTCACCCATCGGGGAAACAGCTCATCGCCTCCGATGAGCTGCCTTCTGCGCTCGGGAGAAGTGGATGAGCCAGTGCCCAGGCTGTAGAGCGCGTGAGGCTATTCTTCCACAGCTTGCAATACTGAGGGTTTGTGGTTTCTGCAGCATCTGTGAACATATTCATGCAGGAGGTTCATATAGAGGAGAGCGGGTAAGTACCCGTGGGGGATCGCTTCTGCTGGATGTACAAGCTTGTCCAGGGAGAAGCTTGGAAAACCCTGGCAAAGGTTATTTACCTGCCAGGAACAGGAGGCATCATGAAACAAGAGGAGCAAGATCCAGTACCTGAATGGTTCGCAACTCCCGAAGGACGGCGTTGCCTGCTCTTGTATGAAGAGGGTTTGCTCTGCGGTATCTGCTATGCCGAGTTGACCAGCCCACAAGAAGTTGCCGATGGGGTCTGCCAGGAATGTGCATCTGGCCTTGTTCAAGAAACGTCAGACACGGAAGTGAGCCGGCGCGGGCCTGAAGGAGATGCATTGCCGTTTTGAGGAGATGCTGTAGGAATTGCGTGATCAGAGAAATGTTCATAAATTGTGCAAACGCCGACGGGAAAGACGAGCAGGTCGAGATGGAACAGAAACCGCCACCCTGGTTTGGGTACAAGCAGGTCGAAGAGGCTCCCTACCCGATGACAGCCGAGGAGCATTATCGCTGGCCGCGAGAGCCGGGCTACAAGTATGAACTGCACGACGGCATGTGTGTGCGGCTCTGGCGTGGCCCGCATGGGTACTGCGGTGGGTACGGCATTCTCTGGGCCTACCAGCCCGCAACAAGCATCTATCGCATCATCGTGCCTGAGTTGCCAGGCTGCGAGATGGAGCGGCCATATACAGGCGATGATGACATGGAAAACTGGAATCGCAATCTTGAGGTGGGCGGCGAGATGGTGTACCGCTGGATGGCTGCCGCCTGGAAGGCTGCCACCACGTCAGAACGGATCAGCGCGCCCACTGTTCCGTTGCCTCACGTCCTCGAAGAGCCGCCAGAGGCGCCACCGCTCGTCCATCTCAAGCGCTATGGCGTCATTCCGCTTGAGACAACAGCCGATGTTGATCTGGCCGTTGCGGTGCTCTTTGCGCTGGTTGATCGGATAGACGGCGATAAAACGCATCCGCTTACGGGCATCACCGACGCGCTCGCGCATGAAGTAGAAGCCTATGAAGCGAGCAGCAAGGAACTAAAAGCCTTGTGGGAGGAAGGTATCCAGAGCGGCCCAGGACGCTTTGCGAACCTGGATGCGTTGCTCCAGGAGGCCAGGCGGCGTTCCCAGGCCGACCACGCGCCTGAGGAGCACGAGGCGAACCATGGTAGCTGAGCGCTCGTAGGAGTGCTCAGCTACCGGAAAGAGAAATTGCTTATTCACGTTTGAGAGGCTAAACGTGAATAAGCAATCCCTTCCCGTAGTTGGAGAACACCCTCCTTGCTCCTTGCGTCATGAAACCTCATGCGATAGCTTGTATGCCAGCGAAGGGGGCTTGTATCCTCTCTTTTTCTAGGTTCATCTCTCATGCAGGCAAGCAACTGGAACAGGGCCCGGTTGTGTTCGCTATCAGGGGGATGCTTATCACCTCAGACACGTGCTAGGATGCAATCGTCTCCATAGATCTGCTGCTTCTGGGACGGTTCTCACTGAAGCACACATGTCTCCCCTTACATACTCCTGTCTGTATCTCACCACTGCTGCCCCAAGGCGCTTTTGATCGCCTGTTGCTGTTGGCGCAGGTAGGAGGCAGCGACTTCAGCGATGAGCGGTATCATCGAGCGAGATGGAACTTTAGACGCTTGAGCCATCTTCTTGGGGAGGATAAACGAGCGAACCGCCGGACAGGCAAGAATCTCTGCTCCTACTTGATCAGGGAGGTCCGCCCACTCTGCCAGGTACTGTAGCGTTTCCACAAAGGGCTGCTCCCCATAGGGTTCATGTTGCTGGATAGAGGTGATATATCTTCCAAAATCCCGCACCCGGCGGGAAGGATCAGCCTGCTTCCCAGCAGCCTTGTTGCCTAGCAGGTCGAATGCTTTCCCAGCGAGGGTCCATCCTACGGAGGCAGCGTCAATACGGAAGAGGACTTGCTGCCGAACCATGAATTCCTCGCCGTCGTACTCTCCCAGCACCATGCTGAGCGCCAGATGACGGTAATAATCGAGCGGGTTGAGCAAGAACTCAACGCGCCCCTGCAGACTGGCCAGGCCACGTTCAACACTGATATCTTCTGGCCGCCAAGCATCAGGCTCAAAGCGGATGGCCGCCTCTGGAAGGTCGGGATAGGTAGTCCACCGGACAACAGTACTCGGCATGTTCAGGTGGCGAGCCACCGCTGAATACACTCGTTCCCCAATGGCATCTCGCCCCCACTTGAGCAGATACGTGGGAGGGGGTTTCGCCTCCCCGCGCCGCCGATGGGGACGTGCCTCTCCCTTGCGGCTGTCGCCATCATGCTTCCATTCCTGAACCAGGAAAGGTTGCAGTTCTACTGGCTGGTCGTCTGTGGACCAATCCCAGGGAACAAGCATGGCATGCGGCGAGGTGTTCCTGTCCATACCGGCTCTCCTTTCCAATGGTACCGGTTGTTCACACCCTGCTGCTTGTTTCTTCATAAGTGATCGAGTTGTGCATGTATCATCTGGAGGAGCTAGCCTTTGATGTCCCCGCCCTTTGCGTGGGCGGCTCAAGCCTCTGCTACACGCTTCCGTTCCAAATGGACTGGTAGAAGGCTTGCTCTTCCTTTCTTCGTCGGGCAATCTTTTGAAAGCGATGTTGGAACGCTTCGTTGCGCATGGCGAGAAATTCCTCGAACGTTTGTGGGCGGGAAAGCCCTTTGAGTTCGTTCCGGTTGTCTAATTCATTGCATGCCCTGCAGCATAAGACACAGTTGATCATGTCCAAGTACCATTCCTTTGGAATATTCCAGGTTTCGGCTACCTTGATTGGCACGACATGATCGACAGACATCATCATCCAGCACACGAATGTGCTCTGGAAGTCGATCCCACAATACGCGCATGTGGATAGCTTTGTTGCTTGATAGAGCCTGAGGCCGCAGCCGTGACGACAGTTGTCTATGACCAACCTCCCGAGACAGCTTCGGCCTCCCTTGGGATATCTATCGAACGGGTTAGGGACGGTGAGGGATGGTGCAAGGTCCTTCATGGTGCCTCCGCAGTTCTCGCCTGGTTGCATACACAACAAAGTGCTGATACCGAAACTGGTGTTGACGAACGCTGTGCTTCGCGCAACCGCATCACGTTGCGCGCTCTTCCTGTGGAAGACTGGTGACTTTCGTCCACCAGCGTGCTGGCGTCATCGCATAGGGTTCAAGCAGCGTGAGTAACTGCTGGCTCGGATGCGACGTGGCATATTGCCCTTGTGCCCAGGACTCCGTTTTTGTCCAGGGGAGGGCTTCAGCAATCGCCAGGGCTTCATCATAGGTCAGCGCGTAGGTGATTGCCTGGGCTGGAGTAGCGAGGTGCCAGACATAGGCGAGAATCAGGTCGGGGAGACGGCGATATTTCGTGGCGAGGGAAAACCCTTGCCCGGAGGCGGCTTTCATCTGGATAGGACGGGCAATAAACGATTGGACGGTAGGGCTGAGGTCAGCATACGCAAACAGATCAATGCCTCGATCACGCTCAGGCCGCGCGACTTCCAGACCTGCCTGCAAGAGTTCATTCACCAGCCGGTTTCGACCAAGAATCTCAATGACCTGGGTATCCATCACGCCTCCTCGTTCGTTTCACCACGAGTGCGCCCTCCGTCAAGAAGCAGGTGGTAGAACCATTTTATCGGCTTATGGCATGGTTGACAACCCCAATCCTGTTCACAATAATAGGTGTACACGTTTTCCAGGGGGAAAGGCCATGCGAATCCAGGCGGTCTGTTCATCATTCATGCTGGGAGCACAGGGAGAAGAGCAGATATTGCAGACGCTCTGTACCCTGGCAGAGCAGCAGCATCCCGCCATCGATCTTGCAACCTGGAGAGAGTTAGGGTACACGGCTACTGTCTCTCTGCCTACCGCCCTTCTTCCCTGCGGCTGGTTGGCCGAACCGTATCTCCAGGAGGTGGTCAACCCCACCTTTGCCGTAGAGCAGCGGCAGACGGTCACTGAGGCCGACCGGGATCTCATGGCTGCGCTTGCCCCGTGGGTGGAAGAGGGGGGCTTTGTCCTCTTTATTGGGGGTGGCGAGGACACAGGGCACTGCGAGCGTTGGGACTTCTCCAATGGGTGTTTGATCGTGCGAACAGGCCGTTTTGATTTTGATGAGCCACGAGTCCTTGTGACGGACAATGGTATGCGCTTGCACAAGCAGGATCAATAAATCGACGCCCTCTTACTCAACAAGAGTTTTTCGGCAAAATTATGCTTCCTTTTTCCCAATATATAATTGATATTTCCAGAAACCGAGATCACAAAAGGGACGCGAGATATTTGTTACTCGCTGCAAAACTATGCTTCCTCGAAAAATCGCCTTGGGTGATCTTACGACACAACACTTACCTCAACTGCCAAAAAATCAGGTCTCAACATGTTACTTTCGGCAAAACTATGGTATCTGGACTTTGCAAAACAGGCGGTAAAAGCACACAATCACACAACCAGCACATTGCCTGGTAACAGAGGTAGATGGGAGTCGAACCCACCAGGGACGCCGCTGAGACGCCCCCCAACAGTTTTGAAGACTGCGGCAGTCACCGGACCACCCCTACCTCCCTGTCTGAAGCACTCTGAAGGTCACGACCGGACCACATAGCGCCTGGCTCTCCTCAGTACGCGCGCCGACAGATATCCCAGATGCTCGGGGGCACACGAGCCGTTCTTCAGCTATCACTTCAGGTTCACAGTATGCCATACGATATCCAGGTATCGCAATCTCAACCAAGGGGTCCTTTTTCTCTTCCTTTGGTCAATGGCACGATAGAACCTGATGTAGATGACAAACACATGACAAAAATGGGTAATCACATTCATGCTCTGGTCATCTTCCCAGGCGATACTGAGACCGTATTCTCAGGTAGAGGCAATGAAAGGGGGCCATTGATGGGTCAGACTCCTCCATGCCAGCAGCCGAGCAACCTTGGGATTATTCCTGTCCTTCCTGTCCAGTATCAGGCAGGGCTTCGAGAGCCAGCAGGCTCCGCGGCGCGACGAGGGTTGAGGCGATGATGCAGCCACCGGTCCGGACTGACCTCACAAACTGGAGCAAGTCAGCGCACTCATCTTGTCTTGTCTGTAGGCCAGACGATATAGCAGGCGTCACCAAGGCACTGACTGCCGCGCGGGCACGCGGCCTCTCGGTGATTCCGCATGGCGCGGGCCATAGCTATACCGATGCAGCCATGAATACCGACGGAGTGGTTATCGATCTGAGGTCCATGTGCCGCATTCTCTCCTGGGATGCTGCATTGGGAATCATGCGCGTGGAACCTGGAGTGACCTTGCAGGAGATGATGCAGGTATCTTGGAAGGATGGCTGGTGGCCTGCCGTCTCCCCATCCACACCGCATGTCACAGTTGGTGGCTGCGCGGCCATGAATGTGAATGGTAAAAATGCCTGGAAATGTGGCCCCTTTGGGGATCATATTCGCGCTCTAGATGTGCTGCTTGCCACCGGAGAACGATACACGCTGCTGCCAGAGCGCGATGCCCAATTATTTCATGCGTTCGTTGGAAGCCTGGGGTTGCTGGGCATTATCACGTCGATGACCATCCAATTGCAACGCATTGGTTCCGGTCAAGCCGTTGTTCGGAGGCGCCCTGCTGCCTCATTGGCCGAAATCTTCACCATCTTTGCCGAAGAACAACAGACGAGCGACTTTCTTGAAGCCTGGCTCGACGGATTTGCCGGAGGGCAGCGGCTTGGCCGTGGCTATGTCACCTGCGCAACTGTTGACACTGCCGACGAGGTGCCTCACTCACTGTCAACGCCTGGCATTCTTGACCAGCTAGAAACGGCGCTCGTTGTTCCGGTAAGCACCATAGGGCGACTCGCGCTGCTGCCTGGCGTGCGGCTGGCAAACCGCATCAATTATTCGTGGAGCAGATGGGGCCGCAATCCCCAGGGGCGGCTGCGTGGCCTGCTTCCCTCTACATATTGGCCTTCAGCGGCCTTTGCAGGGTATCATATGCTGTTCACAGAGGGCGTTGAGACGTTCCAGGCGTTTGTCCCCGGGCAGGATGCGCGGGAGGTTTTTGAGCAGGTATTGCGTTATTCACAACAGCAAGGCCAGATGCCGCTCTGGTGTATCATCAAGCAGCATCGGCGCGACCCATTCCTGCTGAGTTATCAAGTCGATGGGTTTTCCCTGGAATTAAACTATCGCGGGACTCATCAGACTATGCAGCCGTTGGAGCGAACGCTGCGGCAGATGATCGCGATGGTGATTGAGGCGGGCGGCAGGTTTTATCTCGCCAAGGACCATTTTCAAACACAGGCCCAATATCGCCAGAGCGTTGGAGATGCAGTGGTTGATACTTTCCTCCGCCTGAAACAACAGTGCGACCCTGAAACGCTGCTGCAATCGGACCTCTACCGTCGTTTATTTCAGCCATCGTAAGGAGCACACCTTTGCTGCCTTTGATCTATGTGAATGAAGAAGCTGCTGCACTATTTGTTTTTGCTTGCCTCATCTGGCTGATTCCGGAAATGATCGGCATGGTCAAGCAAATGGCAAAAGTCTCCAGAAAGGCGGCATCGGTCCAGGATCGGGGGTCCCTGGGCATCCTGATCGGGTTGCAATGGGCGGGCATCGCCTTGAATTTCTCACTCGCTGCGCTGGTTCCTGGGGCCGCGCTGCCCGGGCCGCCCATGGCGCTCTTATTGGTCGGGGTGGCCTGCATGCTGCTGGGGGTCGCCTTGCGCTGGTATGCCATCTGGACGCTGGGCCGCTACTTTACCCGCGATGTGGCTGTATCGGCAGATCAGCAGGTGGTACAACGCGGTCCCTACCGCGCTATCCGTCATCCAGCGTACAGTGGGACGTTCTTGACGATGCTGGGGCTGGGGCTGGCGCTGACCAACTGGGCCAGCCTGGCTGCGCTGCTCACCTGTGTATTCCTCGGCCATCTGTATCGGGTCAGCGTAGAGGAAAAAGCTCTTGTGGACACCCTCGGCCAGTCCTATATTGCTTATATGCAGCGCACCAGGCGTTTCATCCCTTTGGTGTTCTAGGCTTGTGGCAGCGACGCTTGCTAGTCAGGTGGTCGCCAGCCTTCAAAAGAAGCGTTACAGGAAAGACAGACGACATGAGCGTGCTCGAATTTCGGCTGAAGCAGGCAGCGCAGCCGCTGACCGATGCGTGGCGGCATGTGCCGGTTGCGCCACGAGGGCGAACCCTGCTGGGCGTCAGTTTTCGCGTGCCCCAGGTGGCTGCGCTTGGCCTGGACGCGCGCGCCACGCTGCGAGACCTGCTCGCATATCCATTTCAGCTTCTTCGCCTGGGAGCATACTGGAATCGGATTGAGCCGGAACCAGGAACCTTTCAGACTGACGAACTGGATAGGCAGGTCGCTGCTGCCGAGCAAGCCGGAAAGCAGATTATTCTGTGTGTTGGCCCGATTAAAACCTTTGGCTATCCTGAGTTCTTTGTACCCGCTCACTATTTGCCACGCCCCTTGCCGGAACATACCCGCATCAAGCCATCTGCGTACTCTGCGCTTCTGAGCGCTGCCACAACGTTCATTATCCGTCTGGTGGAGCGCTATAAACAGCACCAAAGCATTGTTGCCTGGCAGCTTGAGCACGAAGCCGTGGACCCTCTCGGGGTAGAGCATTCCTGGCGGTTGGATGCTGCCTTTGTTGAACAAGAGATAGCAGCCCTCAGAAAAGCTGACGGCAGCAGGCCAGTTATAATGAATGGGTTTTTGCCGACTTCTTTGCCGGTACGTCTCTCTCAATGGTGGCGGACGCGCGATCAAGGGGATTCCCTGGCGGTCGCCCAGCGCCTGGCAGATATGGTCGGGATCGACTATTACCCACGTCACGCACTCGCGCCAGTTGGGAGCAAAACGCTCTACCTGGATGGAAGCCAGAGTCGCCGAGCGCGCCAGAGAGCACAGCAAATGCTCGCCTGGGGGCATGCCCATGGGCGACCTCTGCTCATCGCCGAAGGCCAGGCCGAGCCGTGGGAAAGTGTGACGATTCCGCCCAGTTTGGACAAACAGGGTCTGTATAGTTGTTTGCCAGAACAGGTCATTACCAACTATAACACCTGCATGGGTTGGATTGGGCAAGAAGCCCCATTGTATGCTTATCTCTTTTGGGGGGCAGAGTATTGGATGCTGCGAAAGCAGGGCGCAGACTCCAGCTATCTGCAAGCGTTTGCTCGTGTTCTGGAACAGGCTTGACTCGCTGGGAATCAAGCTCTTACTCGTCCCCATTTCCGTTTATTCATTTGGGGAGCATTTCACTGTAGCCGGAGAGTCAACGCGGGCGCTCCAGCTTTTTTCAGCACGCCTGGAGCGCTCTCTGCCAGCGCTGCCTCCAACGAGGCAAGCTCGTTAGCGCAGTAGCGCGGGTGGCGCCAGAAGAAGTGGTCAAAGTACTCCTGGCGAAAAGGAGCCGACTGGACTTGATAGGTGTGGTCTGGCTGGCGGGTGAGCAATCCTTTCTTGCAGCAATAGCGCAGAAAGCTGCGCAGCCGTTTGCGGACGCCGTTGGGGCGTGTCAGCCCTTGCTCCAACAGGGCTGATTGCCTCGAGAGCGCGTCGAGACGCTGCGAAACGGCGGTGAGCGCTGTCTCAAAATCAAAGGCCGACTGATCTTGTTGGAGTCGTTCCCATAGGAAGGCGCTGCCCAGCATGCTCATCGTGACAACCGTTTGCAGCGCAATGGCGGTCCTTACTTGCTCCAGCAGTTCTGAACGTGATTGACTCTTGGGTAGAGGGATGGCTGGCCCAATGGCAACACAGACACGCATCCGCCCGGTAGTCATAAAGTCGTAGCAGATATTGGTGGGCAGCGTGCGCGTGTCAGGTGGTATTAGATCGAGCAGCAGCGTCAGGCCGCTGCGGGACCGTCCCACCGACCCATTGCGGCTCAGCGTGCCCTCAGGGGCCAGCCAGAGGGTATCGCCTCTCTTCAGGCTGTCAGCCAGCCCCTGAAGCTGCTCGGCAATCTTCTTGCGCTGATGCTCTTTATACTCTGCATAGCGCTGGGGCAGCAGAAACCGCCGCCGAAGGTAGGGCATCAGCACTTTGCGATACTTCCATTTGCGCACTTCGCTGATGTGTAGCTCGCGGCTGGGGCGAGGTTGGGCGCTGTGCTTGCGGCTGGCAAGCACAGCCCTCCAGCGATCTAATTGTTCTAATATTTCGTCGCTGAGCACCTCGCCCAGAAGCAAGTCGCCCTGTTCCATCTGGAGTTCCACCAGGTAATAGTAGAGGCTCACCTCTGGCACGCGCACAATGGGATAGGTGCGCATCCAGAGCAGGAACGACTCAAGGCTGACGTGCTCCAGCCAATCCACCATCCAGGTCAGCCATTTCAAGTTGCCCAGCAATTCGACTACAAAGCCTGGGAGGAAGATGTCTGCTCTTCCGGCAAAAGCCATACGCCGCCCATCTGGGTGCCACAAGCCGCGATGGTAATAGAGATGGGGGGTAAGGACTGTAATATCCCAATCTCGCTTGTGGCCGTTGAGCAGCAATGTGGCGGGGGCTGGCTCATAGTTGTCGCCGCCATCTATCTGGACACCCATTCTGATTTTGACGACTACCAATAACAGAATCTGAAAAAGCCAGTAGACTGCCTCGTTTGGGCGCAGGTTCCGGCGCAATTCATCCCATTGACGCCGCAAAAAGTCACGCATAACGCACTCCAAAACATCAGGTCAAGGAGGGTTGTCGCCACAGGCGACCCGTTCTGACGGTCAAACGAAAGGGCGCGCTGCGCCCCTTCCACTTTAACATAACACGTCAATACCCCACCCCCTCAAGACCAGGGCAGCACAATCAGTCAATGCACACTCCAGGGAAGCAGGAAGGTCCAATCCCGCGCGAGGTGGAATGCCATCCCCACACGGTGGATCGGGAGGAGGTCAATCCTTGCTGTGGCTCTTGTCGAAATAGCGCGTTTCGCCAACAGCCATGGTCCACCTGTTGACGGGGTCAAGCTTCTGCTGCCCCCACCAGGCCGCCAGTCGCCTGGGTGGCTCATCGGGAGGTTCGATACTCAGGCGGAAGGTGCCCCAGTGCATGGGCACGAAGATGCGGGCACCGACATCGAGAAAAGCTTGCCCGGCTTCTTCCGGGGTGACATGGGATGTTTGCATCGTCCAGCGCGGCTCATAGGTGCCCACTGGCATGAAGGCAATGTCTATGCCGGGGTAGCGTTCTCCAATGATTTTGAAGCCGCTGAAGTAAGAGGAGTCACCTGCAAAATAGAGCTTCTGACTGCCATCACTGAGTATCCAGCCGCCCCAGAGGGTCTTGTTGGAGTCGCTGAGGGTACGCCCACTCCAATGCTGGGAGGGGACAAAATCGAAGTGTAAGCCCAACAGTTCAAGCTCTTCCCACCATCCACACTCGTGAACTTTCTGGCAGCCCAGGGAGTGAAACCACTTGCTCAGGCGTGCCGGGACCAGATAGGTGGGTCGGTTGCCCAGCCGCCGAATGGTATCGTAATCGAGGTGATCGTAGTGATTATGTGAAATCAGCACCAGGTCGATGGGTGGCAGATCAGCGAGGCGTATGCCAGGGGAAACCATCCGCGAGAAGCCAAAAGGCCCAGCCCCAGATGTCTTTGACCACACGGGGTCAGTGAGCAGAGAGCGACCGCCCAACTGGATGAGAAAGCTGGAGTGCCCAACCCAGGTAATACTCGTGCGCGAGGCGTTGTCGCGGAGTGCTTCGCCATCGTTAGCAACCACCGGTGTGGGCTTGAATGGATTGAGCTGCTCCTTGATTCCTGAGCGGTGGCGTTCAACCAGCACGTAGCGCAGCATATCTCCGAAGCCTTTTCTGCGCTCAGGATTGGGATAGAGGTTTTGAAAGCTTTTCTCTTGTGTCATCGTTCATACCTAATTGTCGAGGAGCGCCCAGGGAATTCTGAAGGCATTGCCAGTCCCCGTACCTTAGTTTCGTATGCAAAGTGATTAGCCTGCGAACAATAGCTTGTTCCAATTGTAGCGCGCCATTGCAAGAGCCTAAAGCAGGCTGCTTTTACAGGTGTGGCCCAAACCCCTGACCTGGCCTTCCAAACGATTCTTGCGTATCTCTCTATTCGTCCAGGCATCTGCTGAAATAGCGAATAAGCTAATCTTCAGCCAAATGCAGCAGCGATTTCCTTGCATGGCCTCAAGCTATAGGTTATAATTCGCTGCGTACTCTCTCACCCTCAATGCAAGAATCCATCAGAATTTGCAGAGATGTAGATAAATAAAATTGTCTAAATGAGCTTGTCAATTGAATACAGCGGAATCGAGATCAATGGCAAGACAAGCTTATTGAATGATATAGGGAATATGTGAGGAGAATAAATACTCGGGAGTCGCAAGAGGCTTGACGTGCTGAACGCCTGTCCGCTATAGTGGCGCCAGCAGTATCAAGTGTAGGATGCAGGAGGATGACATTCGATGACACCGGCTCCCGGCAGCAAAGTCTTCATCAGCTACAGCCACAAAGACAAAGCATATCTGGATCGGCTTCAGGAATATCTGACACCTTATGTGCGCAGCGGCGCCATTCCCCTGTGGGACGATACCCAGATCAAGCCGGGCGACGACTGGTATGAGGAGATCAAGACGGCGCTCGCCTCGGCGAGCGTTGCTATCTTGCTCGTCAGTGTGAGCTTCCTAGCTTCGACATTTGTGGCCGAAGAGGAACTGCCCAATCTGCTCACTGCCGCCAAAGAGCGAGGGCTCGTCATCCTGCCGGTGGTGGTGACACCGTGCCTCTTCTGGAACACCCCTCTCAGCCGTTTCCAAGCCATCAACGACCCGGTAAAACCGTTGAGCGGGCTGGCTCAATACGAGCAAGACCGGATATGGGAGCGGGTGGTCGAGAGCGTGCAGAAGGCGCTGAACGTGCAGCGGCCTATAGCGTCGAGCAACCCCTACCCGGGATTGCTCCCATTCAGAGCAGATCGGGCACAGCATTTTCACGGGCGAGATATAGAAAAAGCGGAGCTCGTCGACCTGATTACCAAAGACCAGAAACGGCTTATCCTGATCTTTGGCGCCTCTGGCGCTGGGAAATCATCGCTTGTCTGGGCTGGGGTTGTGCCGGTGTTGGAAAGAAGGGGCTGGAAGACCATTATTTGCCACCCCCGCCAAGATGCGTTTGATTCGCTGGTATCTGCACTTTGCAATGAAGTTGTGGAAGAGCTTTTAGATATTCGCCTGCACATCTCTTCTAAAAGCGAATTATGTCTCCAGTTGCGCAAAAATCCAGCGCTGATCAAAGATGTCCTGAGCCTGGCATCCGAAGGAAGGGGTTGGCGGCCAGAAAACGGCGTGCTCGTGTTCATCGATCAATTTGAAGAATTGTTTACGCTTGCCTCAGCGGACTCTGATGTGCCCCCAGCATTTATGAACCTGATCAAGTATATCGCCAGTGCGGAAGAAGAACTCCCCACTATCCACCTGATTTTCACCATGCGCAGCGAGTATTTGGAGCAATTGACAGCATACGTAGGGGCGCGTCTTATTAAACCATATCTGGTCGGGCTACCGGACCAATCAGAATTAAGGCAAATGGTCGAAAAACCGATAGCGGATGCGGGAATGAGATTTGAAAACCCCAGATTGCCCCAGATCATCGTAAAGGAGGTCGAAAAAGAAACCAGCGCCCTGGTGCTAATTTCCTTCATCATGGAGAAACTCTACACCCGGTGCGCGGCAAGGGGGCTGCTGACCGACGAGGCATATAACCAACTGGGCGGGGTCAAAGGCGCCATTTCAGAACTGGGAGAGCAATACCTTCAACAGCATAAGGACCATGCCGAGCCAATCATGGAGGTCTTCTCGCGTTTAATCCAGTTTGTTCCCGTACAGAATACTCCAACTCGTCGTCCAGTACGGCTGCAAGATTTCAGCCCAGAAGCACGTGCGGTGATCAATGACTTATCCGGACGGGGTTACCGGCTCCTTTCCATTCGCACGGAGAGCGATGCTGGCGACAGCCACCGCGCCCTCACGGGTACAGTGGAAAATATGGAACAAGAGGTACAGGGAGGAGTTCCGGTCGTTGAAATCGCCCATGAAGCGATCATCAGCAACTGGGCTTATTTGAAAGAGGTTGCAGAGAAAAATGAGGAGTTTTATCGGAGCGAAGCTGAATTAGAGCAATTACTCAAGTTAGTCGAGAGTGGCAGTGTCAGAGGCAAACCAAGCGACTTAGATAGGTATCTCAAAGTGCTTCAAGGGCAGGGAAATCCTGAGCTAAAGAAAACCTTTGCGGGACACATAAAAGACCTCGTAGACGCTATCTTTCAGGGACTAGAGAAGGAAATTAGTCCTGAGAACACAACCCCAGATAGGCGGAAGGACATTGGCCGGGAGCTAGCCGAAATGGTCGAAAAACTTCGGTTGACAGACATCCCACCGCCCGTGCGCAAGGGGGTCTATGTGCTCTCAGATAAGACTCATCCAGAGCAGGATAATCTCCCGGATATTGACTGGCGGCCTGTCGCGGGCGGCACCGTGACGATCAAAACAAAGGCAAGAGAAACCCAATTTCACTTTGATGTCGGGCCATTTGAGATCGCGCCTTACCCCATCACCGTCTGGCAATACCAGGCATTTCTGGAAGCCGAAGACGGCTACAAAGACAAAGAACATCGATGGTGGCAATGGACGAAGAAGCAGGTAGGCAGAAAATATTGGCGTGATCAAGAAATGCGCAGCGAGAAGCAAGGAAACTGTCCCGTCAGGGGTGTGCTCTGGTACAATGCGGTCGCGTTCTGTCACTGGTTGACAGCGAAATATCGGCAGATGGGAGAGCTTGATAAGGATCATGTCATCCGCCTGCCAACCGAATGGGAGTGGCAGTGCGCGGCGCTGGGGCCAGAAGTCCCTGGGAAGAAACCGTATATGTATCCATGGGGAACGGACTGGGAAGTGAATCGGGCGAATACCAGCGAATGCGATTTGCGTGAAGAGATCGCTGTGGGGATGTTCCCCTCCACGTCGCCCTCAGGGGCAGAAGATATGTTCGGCAATGTTGCCGAATGGTGCCTGAACAGCGACGAGCCGACCCCTGGAGAACTGCTCTTGACTGATCAGCAGAGGCGCGTCCTCAGGGGGGCGTCTTATGCTATTGAAGGCCAGACGAGCAGCGCGTTCGAATGGCGCGTCGGTCGCACCCCTGACCAATCCGAGAAGTGGGCAGGGTTTCGGGTGGTGAAAGCATTACCAGTGCAATTTTAGCTCCCGCTGAGTGTTTGTATTACAGAAGGAGAGACAAGCTATGGACCGCCAGAATGGCCCGAAAGTGGCTTACGCGGAAACTGAGATAGAAGCGAGGACGAAAGAAGAAGAGACAGGCGCGTTTAGTGCTCTCCTGGCATACATTGAACCACCTCAGCAGGATTTCGAGAGTTTTGCGCGCGCGCTTGCCAAAGAAGCCTTCAACGACCCGGTCTATGAGATTCTTCGCAAATATTTTCTGCTGTTTTCCAATGGGTACGTGTATTGGCAGCAAAGCTATGACTATCCACGTATTCAGGAGTATTTCTGGGTTGCCTATATGTCCACGGCACAGGAATTACGCGATGATCTTTCAACGCTGGATGAAGCTCCGCTGCTGCGTGAAATGTTCCGCAATATCTCGCTGGCGCTGGTCGAAAACACGTATTGCGAGAGCAGCCTGGCCTGTAACATGCCGCGGTGGTTAAGGGAGAGTTCTACCAAAGCAGAAGAAGCCATGGTGGCTGCGCTCACCTGTCTTGAGGATTTACGAGGTCTGGGATTAGAGGACACAATTTATACACCCATAAAAGCCTATCTGAACATGAACCTGAAGCTCTACCGCGCCCTTCAGGGGTGTGCACAGCTTTATTTGACCTCCTGGACCAATTTGTCCCATGAAGAGATTGAAAAGACGATCAATGTCGTCCAAAATCAGCTTGATCTCCTCCTGCCTGACTCGCGGGAGTTGTTTTCTGAACTCCGCGCCCACGTGAACTTTGCGCGTCGCAGCGCGCTTGGATTTGAAGAGCGTAACCGCACCTCACTGCGTATAAAGCAGGCGAACATCATCCTGCGCGCAACGACATTTGTTGGCGTTGATCTCGTTCAGGCGATCTATAAGTATTTTGATGAAAAAGGGAAAGAGCCGCTGCTCGACTTTCTGATCAGGGAAACTGGGCTGGAGTTCACTGATGTACGTCATGGCTATCTCAACGAAACATTCGAGACGAACGCGGGTATCTCGATCTTGCGCCCCATCGTGATGGACCTTTCAGGTGAGGGTCAGAATGTGAAATTCAGCCTGCCTGAAGGCGAACGAGATGTTGATTACGAAACGTGGATGTTTCGTATGACCATGACACGCTTCGGCGCGTTATCAGTTGACTTCGGCTTTTCTATTGGGGACCAGGGCAATGATGAACCCAGTGCCTCTGTCTCACATGTGCGCGCGCTAGAAGCGTTGATGGGTCCGCACATGGGCAATATCCAGTTTGAGTGGAAAAAGGCACCCAAGGAAAGCAGCGAAAAACAATTCGTGCGCCCAGAGGCGGTCAATTTCGTGCATGTCTATACCGAGACATTGAACTGGATCAACCGCGCGCGCGACATATTTCCTGAAGACACGCCAGCATATGACTACTACGACACGTATTTCAATTTTAACGAAAACGCGAGGTCGAGCGGCCAATCTGCCGTGGAGAAATACAAAACCAGCCTGGAAGGGTTACGAGGCCGCTTGTCAGACATCTCGCGCGATAAGCCTTATATAGAAGAGCCTGATAGCTCTTTCGGGACTAAGATTTTCACCCTTAGCCCCGATCTTCAACAGGTTCACGCGCGGTATAACGACCTGCGCGAACAATTCATCGGGTGGGACTGGATCAAAGCAAGTGAAAATGGACATGGCGAAGCAGCGGAAGAAGAGCAACTCCGGCGCGAGGCGCAGAATCTGTTCCCCGAAGGGCGCATCTTCTTTAAGCTGATGGACATTGCCGAGGAAATTTACCGGCGCTTCGCTACCTTCCTGGTGAATTTCTCCAGGGACGAGGACGTCAAAGTTCCATTCGACCGGGATATTCGCACTTCGTTCTATTTCGACCGCAACTATGGCTGGAATTCCATCCTGGAGGTCAATCGGTTAGCCCTGTGCGATGCCGATGGGAACGAGCGAGAGCCAGTGAGCGATAGTGACTTCCAGGAAATCTTCAACCATCCCGATTTTCTTGGCTTCAGGGTCACCAGCCGCGAAGCGCGCGCTGGCCTCGATGACTGGTATCTGGCGAGCGAACCACCCACGCAGAGAAACCTGGCTACCATTCGTTCGCACAAAAACGACTGGTTTCTGGTAGAGCAAAACCGGGCATTCGTATTTTTGCCAGATGACCCGCAATTCATTATCAACCAATATAACGATACGGCACGTTGGGCTGGCAATATTGTCGCCGCGCTGCTTGCTCACCAGAACAGCAGTAAAACCCTCATAGAAGAAGTTGAAACCGCACTCAGCGACTATACAAAGGGTGTTCGGTCTCCGGAGCAGCTTCGCAAGCTGCGCGGCAAGATTCAAATCTTCCAGCGCGAGGCGATGAAGATGCAGAGTCTTGCACGAAATGTCGTCATGACCAGGTATGTTGACCACAGCGAACTGCTGCGCGCGTTAGTGAAGACGAGTCGCATTGAATTCCTCGCGGGTATCCTGGAAGAAAACAGCGCTATCCTGGATCAGTTGTATGCACATATGGGCGACCTCATCGGTACGAAGAAGGTGAGCTTCGAATGAGGCAGGCGCTCATCCGGAAGTTTTGTAAGCAGGTCAATGGTGCCCTTGCCCAACAGCAGGACCGTTCCGGCGAGATTTACACGGCGCTGAAAGCAACGCTAGCGGATGACTCGCTGTTGAGCCTATTGGAGAGCCTCAAGCGCGATTTCGAGGCAGCAAATCATCCGAGCCAATTTGTGAACCAGCGTATCATGACGCCGGGAACACAACTTGATCAATGCTACGAGTTGCTCAGCATGGCACTTGGTGAAGACATTCTCGATCCCAAAGATGCCTATGCGGGTCCTCTGCTTGCAGAGCGCCCTCCTGGTGTGCCATTAGACTACACCATGATTGGGCGCTTCTGGTCGGTTTCGGGGCTTCAGCAGTATAGCCCCAATGGCACGCTGATGAAGTACCATTTTGATCCACTGACGGTGACTAACAGCGTCGCGGCAGTGGTGACAGGGAACTATATTGCTCTCGAAAAGCATCCAGGGTTAGGCATTGGAGGGATTGGGCAAGCGGCCTCACGGCCTGGGATGCGCGGACAGGGACATGGAAAGTTTGTCGTTGAAGCCTTTGAAGCCGAAATGAGCCGGATAGCTGCTGCCTCTGGACAGCAGCTCTGCCTGATGGTCCTGGAGGCTGAGGAGGCTTCACGCCCGTTTTGGGCCGGACGCGGCTATCGGTATCCCATTGGGACACGTTATAAGCAGCCGCCAATCGATTATGATCGAGTGACTGGAAAGCCCTTATTCCCGGCTGTGCCAGAATTACTGATGGTGAAACCCATAGGAGACGACACAGACGAGGCGGTTGATCGTGCACTGCTTATCGATGCAGTCCACTCCCTGTACAATAAATGGTACATGTTTGACTATATCCCCGAGAAAGCAAGACCTGAAGCCGAGGCATATGTGTTTGGCACGTTGTTTAGGGATTTCCTGGATTCTTTACCACCTGGAGATGGTCCTGTACCGCTTGTTCTGCCTCCTATCGAGAGAGGAACCAGTTAAGGGAGTTATGTGTCAAACAAGGACCTGCCAGGTCTGGCGCGTTTGCTGTATTTGATGGAAAATAGGTCAAACTTCAAGGGAGCCTCTCTAGAGCAGAAATTTAATCAACAAGGTGGCGAAGCTCAAGAAAATGCTAATGCCAACCACATCCTGGAAGGCCGTTTCAAAAGGCCCAGAGGTTAGCGCGGGATCAAAGCCCAGGGACTTGGAAATGAGCGGCACCACTGTGCCCACCACGCCCGCAATGTTGACGGCCATGAACATCCCCACAAAGATGATCAGGCCAAACGCTAGCTTGCCGTCCCAGACGGCGCCAATGGCGCCGAGTACGAAGCCAGCCGCGGCGCCCAGGATGAGCGTCGTCTTCATCTGTCTGATCACCGCATGTTGCCAGCGTGCCAGATGGACCTGGCCGGTGGACAGCCCCCGCACAATAATCGTCGCCGATTGCAAGCCCGTGTTGCCGCTGATAGCAGAGATAATTGGCATAAAACTTGCCAGGAGAATGACCTGCGTGAGCGTGCTATCAAAAATGTGGATGACGACGCCCGCAAACAATTCGATGAACATGGTTGCCATGATCCAGGGCAGGCGCAGCAGGGCAATGCGAGTCGGCGAGCGGCGTTCTAACTCCTGGGCATCGGAGCCGGCGGTGCGTAAGACATCTTCCGTGGCTTCCTGTTCGATGACATCGATCACATCATCAGCCGTAATCACGCCCAGCAGCTTGTTGGTGCCTGGTTCGACGACGGGCAGGGCCAAGAGATCATAGCGCGCGAAGAGGTGCGCCACCTGCTCCTGATCCATGTCGGGTGGCACCGAGAGCACCGGAGGGATTGTGAGGTCCCGCACGAGGGTCGTGGGCGTCGCGCCGAGGAGCTGCCGCAGGTCCAGTACCCCGGAGAGCGCGCCTTGCTCGTCAAGCGTGTAAATGTAGAATTGATGCTCGGCGTTCCCGGTATTCACGAAGGCACGGATGGTTTCCACTTGGGTAGCGGTTTCGGGGACGGCGACGAACCCGGAGGTCATGATGCCGCCCGCGCTTTCCCTGGGGTACGCCAGCAAGGTGCGAATGGCCTGGGCGTGGTCGGCGGGCAGGAGGGCCAACACGCGCTCCCGCAGCGCATCGCTTGAGGCACCCATAATATCCGTCGCCTCGTCGGGCATGAGTTCGCAGAGGATGCTCACCAACCGCTCAGGGGACGCGCCTGCGACCAGGCGGGCCGTCGTCTGCGCATCGAGTTCATCGAGCACTTCTGCCGCCTCAGGCGCATCCAGCAGCTCAAAGACCGCCTGGTCCTGTGGGTCATTGAGAAAGAACATCGCGTCGGCCAGGTCAGCGGGGTACTCGGCGTGCAGGAGGGCATGCACCTCGTCGGTTTGGCCGCTGGTGAGGTGCTGACGAATGTCGTTGGCGAGCTTTTCGACATCCGGACGAGCCGTCAGGGTCTTGTGCCGCTCCAGGAAGCGATACTTGGGATCGCGGTGCGTGTGAGGCGCATCGATCTTTTTCATGAGCCGCATCTCCTCGGGCAAAAATGATGCGTCTATCTTAGCGGCTTTCTCAACCGAGCGCAACTGGGCCGCAGGACGTGGGCATACACCTGGAATACATCCATCGGGTCCTGGCCCACGCGGAGGGCCTCAAGTAGACTCCTCGGGGCCTGTCCCTCACCAGGAGATGCCAGCGACTCGTGTTGCTACCCGTGGCTCCTGATATGTCCGCTCCAGTGTCTGATTTGGGCCGGTAAGGACGGCGCGATAGGCCAGACCGGCGGCAAGCAGCAAAGCGATGCCGCCGGGTGTGCTGGCTAAGACGATGAAGGCGCTCAAAGCGGTGCGATTTTTGGGGCTGCTAGCGCTCTGCGCAGAGATGTTCGCTTGCCTTCGGGGTTGACTGGCGCTCTAGTCTACCGTTTCGCCGCAGGTCACATTGGCTACCGCTCCCGTCATCGCGCTGGCACGATCCGAGGCCATCAGCACCGCCATCTCCGCCACTTCGGCCAGCTTCGGCAGTCGCTTGAGCAGCGTTTTCTCCGCAACACTGACCTCGAACGCTTCCGGCGACACCCCCGCCTGCTTGGCAAGCACGCGGATCGCCCACGCCACCCCCGCTGCGTCCGGAGACCCCGCCGAGCGCAGACAAATCACCCGAATCCCCTGCGGACCCAGCTCACACGCCAGTTGTTTACAGAGTCGCTCGATGGCGGCACAGGCGATGCCGAAGTTGCCCTGGTTGGGCAGGAGCATACGAGCGGGCGTGGCGGTGAGGGTCATGATCACGCCCGAGCCGCGCTTCTGCATGTGCCGCGCTGCCGCTGTGCTGGTCAAGAACTGCGTCTTCATGGCGTCGGCGATCCCCAGGCTGAACGTCTCCAGCGGGAGATCAACCAGGGGAGTGCCTTGCGTGTAGCCAATCGAGATGGCATTGAAGGCAATATCAATGCCGCCTGTTTTCTCTACCACCGTGTGCAGGTGCCCCTCGATGGACAGCGCATCGAGCGCGTCAACCTGCGCCGCCTCAGCCACGTCGCCCGCCTGAGAAAGCTCCTGAGCCAGCGCCTCCAGTGGCGCTCTGGTGTGACCAGCGAGGAAGACCCTTGCCCCCTCGCGGGAGAAGGCGCGGGCTACCGCCCCGCCTATGGCGCCTGCCGCGCCGTAGATGACCGCCGTTTTCTGCTCAAGTAACATGTCCATCCTCCTACTGTCGCGTGTTGTGATCCAGGTAGTCGGGCGGCTGTTTCCCACACTCGCCCCCTGGCTCGTGGAGGTGCCAGGCCTGTAGCGCCTCCGACCACCTGCCCATGCTGGCAGTGCGATCAGTATAGACAGGATGACGGTGAGAGCGCTTCTTCTATCTTGCTCATATTTCGCACACCAGTCACCTTCAGCCCAAGCGGCTGGGGTCGATGATCTCCCGATCATGTATGGATACAACGGGCCTTCAGTGAATGGCGATAGCACCGGTTTTGATTGTTGCGGTTCAGGCAATGGAAATCCTGGTGATTCCTATTATCTGTTCAACGCCCCCTCTGGTGGGATAGCTCAAGCGAAGATCACTGGCTACTACCTGGGGGTAAGAATTTCAACGATTGTACGGGCCGGAACCAGAGAAAAATAACATGCCCGGCAGCCAGGGGGAAGCAAGGATGAGATGATGGCCTGTCGTCCCCAGGGCTTTTCGAAAGTCTTCCGAGGCGGCCTGGCTGGCGATTAGCATGTCCCCTTTGGGGGAAGGTCGCGCCTCCATGCGCGGCAATCATGATTGGCAGAGGCGTCAGCACCCTCAGACTACTCGTGAGCGAGTCAACCAGTTCCACATCGTCTGCGTCACCAGCGCCGAGGCGTCGTGCTGCACGAAGTGACCAGCGTCTGGAATGGTCAGCAGCGTCCACTCGTTTGCCAGCCAGTCCCAGGTATTGTTCAGGCCACCAGCCAGGATACGCTGGTCTTGCAATCCATGGATTTGCAGAACAGGCGCCTGCACTTTAATTCGCGGCACGATGTTGTCCTGGTAAGGGGGGCGTGGGAAATTTTGTTTGTAATAGTGCAGCATCGCCTCAAAATCTGAGCAGTTGAGGGCCTCCAGGTACCGTTCGCGCGTAGCGGGGTTCTGTACCCAAGCGCTGAGCGCTTCCGCTGTGAGCTGTCTATGCGCTCCTTCCTGTTGGAAAGTGCGAACATACGCCGACGCCTCATGCTGCTGCGCGTGCTGGGCCAGTTCACGGGCGAGACACAGGGGATGAAGCATGTTGAGGATAATCAAACGTTCTATCATCTCTGGAACATACATGGCGAACTGCCAGGCGATGGCGCCGCCCCAATCGTGACCCACGATTACCGCTTTTTCTTCCCCAACGTGTCGAATCACCGCCACGACATCTTCCACCAGCCGCCGCATCGCATACTGCTCGCCTCCAGTTGGTTTATCGCTGAGGTTGTAGCCGCGCAGGTCGGGTGCCACCACGTGAAAGCGGGACGCCAGCACTGCCATCTGGGCACGCCAGGTATACCAGAAATCGGGGAAGCCATGGAGCATCACCACCAGCGGTCCCTCGCCAATCTGCGCGTAGTGCAGGCGTACCCCGTTATTGGTAGCATAGTCATGGGTCACGTATGTATCGAGGTTTCCAACGTCGATATGCTGCGTTGCCTTGTCCATGTGTATTCTTTTCTCCTCGATTTTTATCTTGTTTTGCTCGATGGTGAGCCTGGAGCGGAAAGCCCGAGCCTGCTGGAGATAGTTTGCACCACCTGCGCAGACACCTGGTTCAAGATGGCTGCGCCCTCGCCCTGCCCTGCAATTGCCACCACCGTGCGCAGCGGGCGGCTTCCGGCGGGCATAGCGATGAGTTGAGCAATCGCATCAGCTACCTCTTGCGGGTTTGGCGCGGCATCATTGCCCCCCATGACCACTCCCCGCATGGCGCTCAGTTGAGCCAGGAGAGGAGCATATGGCTGGATGTGGGTCTGGTCACTGGCCGCGATACTCTTGCGCCCAAATTCGGTTGGATAGGCGCCAGGTTCGACGATACTCACCTCTACGCCGCTCGATAGCAATCGCAGTTCATAGTTGAAGGCTTCAATCAGCCCTTCCAGCGCAAATTTCGTTGCACTGTACAGGCCGAAAAAAGGCATGGCGGCACGCCCCAGGACAGAGCCAACGTGGATGATCAGCCCGTCTTTCTGCGCGCGCATCGACGGCAGAGCCGCGCGATTCACGCGCAGCACGCCAAATACATTGGTGTTAAAAAGCTGATAGATTTGCTCATCCGTATAGGCTTCCAGCGGGCTTTGTGAACCGACCCCAGCATTATTGACCACCACATCCAGACGGCCAGCGTCCTGGACAATGTCTTCAACGGCGTGGGTCACCGAGGCATCGTCGGTGACATCAAGGTCTACCACGCTCAGATTGAGGGCTTCTTGCTCGGCCAGCGACATCAACTCCTGTGCCGCAGGCAGGTTTTTCTTGTTGCTCTGGCGCATAGACGCATAGACAGTATGGCCCTGACGGGCCAGGGTTTCGGCAGTAAGGCGGCCAAACCCACTCGTCGTACCGGTCACCAGGATCACCTTGTTGGCGTTCATGGTTGCTCCTTTATGATTGCTTGCCCACCGAAATTCAGTGGGCGTGCACACGCAGACTCCTTATCGAGATAACCTGGCTTTTTCATCGCTGTGCTCGCGGTTTGCTCCTCCTTCCTGTGCCACGATTGGCTCAGCGGTCCTGGCCGGTTCCAGGGACACCGGTCGGGGGACGCGGATGAAGAACATGACCAGAAAGGCCAGCAGGAAAGCCCCCAGGGTGAGCCAGAAGGCATCCTGCACTGCCAGGTTCAGAGCCTGCTGACTTAGCGTCCCAAAGGCGGCAGGCGAGGTCGGCCTGGCCTGCTGGGCCAGGGTCGTCAGGTGCGCGGCGGTACGACTCTGGACGAGGGTTGCCAGCACCGCAATGCCCAGCGAGGTAAAGACAAAGCGGATGACCGTGTTCAGCGATGATGCCTGCGTAAACTGGCGCGGCGGCACCTTGGAAAGCGCCGCGACGGTCAGCGTCTGAACCAGACAGCCAAGCCCAAGCCCGCGCACGGCAGCGATCAGGATGAGCCAGGCATAGGAGGTTGAAAGCTGGACCTGGGCTAATTGCCAGGATGAGAGGCTCATCAGGATAATGCCTGGAAAGAGCAGCACGCGCGGGCCAAAGCGATCCACGATGCGCCCGCCAACAACCGCCGCCAGGACGGCGGCAAAGGCCAGGGGCAGCGTGAACAGTCCGGCTTGAAAGGCGGTGAGTCCACGCAGATTCTGGAGATAGATCGGCAGGAGAATCAGGCTCCCAAAGAAGCCAAAGCTGACCAGGGCGTTCACGATATTGCTGCTGAGGAAAGGTCTATTTGCAAAGAGATGCAGCTCGACGAGCGGCTGCTTGCTGCGATGCGCGGCGCGCAGCTCAATGACCGCGAACGACACGAGCAGGCCGAGGCCAGCAATCAGTGTTCCGAAGACCGATGGCGAACTCCAGCCGGAGCTGCTGGCATTGGAGAGCGCGTAGAGGACCGCAGCCAGCCCGCTGGCAACCAGCACAAAGCCGGGCAGGTCGAAGCGCTGGCGACCCTCGGCAGGGCGTTCGCGCAGCAGCAGCAGCGTCAGGATGATGGCGACGACTCCTATGGGCACATTGATGTAGAAAATCAGCGGCCAACTGGCGTAGGTCACCAGGTACCCGCCAAGCGTTGGTCCGACAGCAGGAGCCATCAGCGCAGAAATACTCAGGACCCCAGCCGCCAGACCTCGCTCGTTGGGTGGAAATTCGGAAAAGAGCAGGGTAATCGCCAGGGGGAAGAGCGTGGCGCCGCCGATGGCCTGAATCACCCGAAAAACGATCAGCGCCGTCAGGTTCCAGGCAAGACCGCAGAGCGCGGACCCCAGGGTGAAGAACACGAGCGCGATCAGATAGAAGCGCTTCGTACCCAGGCGGTTGGCAAAAAAGGCGGTCGTTGGTGTAACCACCCCTTGCGTGAGGGTATAGGCGGTGATGACCCATTGCACGCTGCCCAGATCAGCCTGAAAAGCGCTCAGTAAACGGGGCAACGCATTGTTAATTACCGTCTGGTCCAGAATGCTCATAAAGGACCCAAAGACAACAACCATCAGAACAATCCATTTGTAGGGTACTCTGCCTCTCTGGCTGCTGATCGCGGCTGGCATCGAAATCTCCTCTGTGTGTTCACTGTCCCCAAATAGGTGTATTTGCACCTATTAAAGTCAAAAAAAGATGGCTCGGTGGCTGATTCCCAACTCCTCTTGTGAAATCTTTTTATGTACCCGAGTACATATGTTGCTATGTACATAACATATACTATGGGAAAAAGTCAAGGGGTGCTGGGACTGGGTGTTGCAGCACTTCTTGACTGGGAAGAAGGAGACCATGACCACACTTGGGTATGCCTTGTTGGGCATCCTGGCACGCGGTCCGCTTTCTGGCTATGATCTGGCGCGCAACCTGCAACTGCCCGTCGGCTATTTCTGGCAAGCCAACCATAGCCATATCTACCCAGAACTGGCGCGATTAGAGGAGGCAGGACTGGTGGGCCATGAGGTGGTGCGGCAAGAGCATCGGCCCAACAAGAAGATGTATTCGATAACCGACGCCGGGCGTGAAGCCCTCCGGCAATGGGTGAGCACCCCTGGGGAAGCTGCGGTGCCACGGGACGAACTGCTCCTCAAGGTCTTTTCGCTCTGGCTGATCGAGCGGCACCAGGCAATCACCCTCATGCGCGCGCAAGAGCAGCGCTATCTGGAACAACTGGCCCACTTTGAGACCATTCAAGCCAACCTGGCCGCCGAATTTGGCGCAGCCCTGCATAACCCGGACTCACCCGCCTTCTGCGCCTTTGCCACCTCGCAGTGTGGCCTCCTGCGCGCCCGCAGCCAGCTCGACTGGTGCCGCTGGCTGCTCAAGCAGCTTGGGTGGAATGAGACCCCTTGATCTGGCGTCAATCAGCTTTTCCAGGCACGCCTTGTGGGTCAGGGCTTTTCGAGCGTGAGCGGTCCTCCCCGACGAGACGAAGGGCCACAGCTCGGGCAAGCGGCAAACCGCGCCGCGCAACTGCTGAGCCTGAAAGGCGGACCGTTGCTGGCTCCCGGCTTCAGTGTTGATCAGCTCCTCGGCTATTTCAGCCCCTTCTGCGGCATTGTGCTGATGCTGCGCGTGGTGATTGCCATCGCCCGCGAACGTCTGGGGTAAGATTTCCCGGCACCGACAGTGCTGCATGCGGTGCGGAATGTGCTCTGCGTCTCCAGCAGGCTGATAGGCACCAGGAGTCTGCCATACCAGGCGGAGAAAGGGCCGTGATGAGAAAAGCTAAGAATCGAACTGGTCCGGGCCTTGACTTCTATCCTGTTCCGTAAAGTCTTGTCTGCGCCAAAATCCCAGGAATAGCCAGGCCTGGTCAGCAAACTTTGTCTCATGTAGGTTGGCTTCGTTCAGTTGAGACTGATCCTGCTGTCGTCAGATTTGTCGTCAAATGCCGTCATCTCCTTCACAACGTCAGAACAGGGCCAGCCAGACCCAGATGATGCAGTTGCAGGGCATCTCGCCCGCCACCTATGAGACGATGACCTCCAAAATCACGACCGATGGGATGGGCACGGTGGCCCAGATGACCGATGCGATGGGTGGCGTGACGCAGTACCAGCATGATGTCAACGAGAACATCATCAAGGTGACTGACCCAGATGGGCATGTGACGACTGGCACCTTTGACAGTAACGGCAACATCTTGGCCCAGGTGGTGGACCCACGGGGTCTGAACCTGACAACAACCTGGACCTATGACGCAGACAACAATGTGCTCACCGAGACGGACCCACGCGGCATCGTGACCCAGTATGCCTATGACAGCCAAGGGGATGTGCTGACCACCGTTGCCAACTATCAATCTGGTGTCCAGCCCGATAGTCAGGCCAACGTTGAAACCAGCGCTACCTATGATGTGCTGGGTGAGAAACTCACTCAGGCCAATCCGCTCGTTATTGTCACACAGTATGGCTATGACCTGTTGGGCCATCCGCTCCAGACCGTCGCTGACTACCGGTCGGGCGTTCAGCCCGATAGTCAGACCGCCTTCCGAGCGGGCGTGCTGGGGCACGTCGCTTCGGAAGGGATTGGTATACAAGTAGACGGTGATATGTCCAGCTTTCGAGCGCTGGGTGCGCAATCGCTCCGCAGCGCGTGCCATATAGACCACTACCGCTTGCTTGGGCGAGGCCAGGTCAGTCACGTTCTCCCCAAAGGCTTGGGCGCAGGCGATCTGCCGTTTGGCTGGCGGAGCGTGCTCGATAGAGATACACGGTATCCCACGCAGCTCTAGAGTCTGTTCTGAACTTTTTCTGATAGACTGGGGGCATGGCAAGAAAACCGTACCCCAGTGATGTGAGCGATGAGGAGTGGGCCTTTGTCGCTCCGTACCTGACCCTGATGAGCGAAGAAGCCCCCCAACGCGAGTATCCGTTGCGTGACGTGTTCAATGGCCTGCGCTGGATCGTGCGAGCAGGCGCCCCCTGGCGGATGCTGCCCAACGACCTGCCGCCGTGGGAAGCGGTCTATCAGCAGACCCAGCGCTGGCTCAATGCTGGAGTCTTCGAGGCGATGGTCAACGACTTGCGCCAACTCTTGCGCGTGGCGGCAGGAAGAAAGGAGCAGCCATCGGGAGCGATTTTTGACAGCCGCACACTCCAGTCCAGCCCCGAAAGCGGCGCACGAGCGGGCTACGATGGAGCGAAACGGCGCAAAGGGAGCAAGGTGCATGTGGCGGTGGATACCCTGGGCCAGTTGTTGGCGCTGCGCGTCACCCCGGCCA
>Ga0209060_10000790_pt1 | contig 45350 bp, 55 predicted proteins | sample Coa_R1_8_FD_187155 | JGI IMG/M metagenome (GOLD analysis project Ga0209060, IMG submission 187155) | Surface soil microbial communities from Centralia Pennsylvania, which are recovering from an underground coalmine fire - Coalmine... | ecosystem: Environmental > Terrestrial > Soil >...
GCTTCTCCGTCGGCTCTTCCCGGCAGCGGCAGCGCTGGTCGGGCGGAACGTTTCCCAGCACCTGCTCGACGTGCAGGCCGCACCCGGCGAAGGTCGGCTTGCCGCAGGTCGCGCACTCGACGCGGCGGCACATCAGACGTCGCCCGCCTCGTTGGTCCCCGGGCCCGCGCCGTCATCCTTCGCGCCGCGCTCGGCCGCGCGCGCCGCCTCGACCTCGCGGCGAACCTCGTCCATGTCCAGTCCGCGTACCTTCTCGACCAGCTCGTCGAGCTTCGGGCCCGAGATCATGCCCGGCGCGGCACCCAGCAGGACGCCATCGCGCAGGATCGCCAGCGTGGGGATGGCGCGGACCTCGAACGCGGCCGCCAGCCCCGGCTCGGCCTCGGTGTCGACCTTGCCGAAGACCACGTCGGGGTGGCGCCCGGACGCGGCCTCGAAGATCGGCCCGAAGGCCCGGCACGGCCCGCACCAGGAAGCCCAGAAGTCGAGCAGCACGATCCCCTGCTTGACGGTCTCATCGAAGGTTTTCTCGGTCACTGCGACGGTCGCCATGGAGTTCCTCTACTCGTTCAGAGACCGCCCCAGTGAAAAGGATTCACCCGAAGCGTGCAACCCCCCGCGCCGATGGCTCCGCCTCTTGCCCGCCCGGTCGAGGCCGCTTACGGTGCCGTCATTCGGCGGCGTCTGGATGGGTCTCGGCTGAGCGGGTGCGCATGACGCTGGGCGGCTGCAAGGTGATGGCGTTTCTGGCCACGCGCGACGGCGGGCGGGCCCGCGCGTTCTACGAGACCACGCTCGGCTTCCGGGTGCTGTCGGACGACGACTTCGCGCTGGCGCTCGACGCCGGCGGAACGATGCTGCGGATCCAGAAAGTGGATCGCTTCACGCCCCACGCTTTCACCGCGCTCGGGTGGGAGGTGGCGGACATCGCGCGTGCGGTCGGCGAGCTCCGCGGCGCCGGCGTGGCGTTCGAGCACTTCGCGGGGCTCGGGCAGGACGAGGCCGGCGTCTGGCTTGCGCCCGGCGGCGCGCGCGTCGCGTGGTTCAAGGACCCGGACGGAAATACGCTCTCCCTGACTCAGCTCTAGGCCCCGCTGATCCCGCGGAGAATTCGCGGGCGGCACGGCGTTTCGAAAAACGGCTCACGAAGGCTGATCATTTTTCGCCGCAGCGGGAATCTGATCGCCGTCACTTGCTGTACCGGGCGCGACAACGCCGGCTCGCGAGGTTTGTGCGCACAAATCTCGATCTTCATCGAAGGTTTTTCGGCGAAGCACCCATTTAGCCTCCGGGCACTTTGTGCCCACCTCGCACTAACACCACGCGCGGACGGCCGTTTTCCGTCCGGAACGGGGGGCCCCATGCTCACGAAACGTTTGCTCACGCTCGGCGTGATCTCGATGCTTTCCGTCTCCTGCGCGCAGGGACTCGGCTCCGACACAGGGACGGGCGGGAGTGGCGACACCGGCTCCGGTGGCGACAACTCGGGCGGCAGCACTGGCTCGGGCGGCGCGACCGGCTCCGGCGGCGCAACAGGGAGCGGCGGCACCACCGGCAGCGGTGGCACGAGCCCGACCGGCTCCGGGGGGACCACCGGTAAGGGTGGCACCACCGGCTCCGGTGGTGCCGTCGGCTCAGGCGGTACGACCGGCTCGGGCGGCGCCGTCGGTTCAGGCGGCAGCGTCGGCTCGGGCGGCAGCGGCGGGTCCACCGGCCTCGGCGGCAACATCGGCGCCAAGGGCGGAAACATCGGCAGCGGCGGCACCTCGAGCGGCGGGACGACCGGCTCCGGCGGCGCAGCAGGAGCCACCGGCAAGGGCGGCTCGGGCAGCGGCGGAACCGGAACCGGCGGCACGGGCACCGGTCAAGGTGGCGCGACGGGCTCGGGCGGGACCGTTGGCTCGGCCGAGAACAACTTCGCCGGCTGTACCGCGACCGCGGGCGCTCAGCTCTCGGCGGACAACAAGAGCCTCCCCAACCCGTTCATCATGCACGACGGAACCATGATGACCAGCAAGTCCCAGTGGGAGTGCCGGCGCGCCGAGATCAAGGCGGACCTCGAGAAGTACGAGATCTACGCCAAGCAGGATCCCAGCACGGTGACGTCGGTCAAGGCGACGCTGTCCGGCAAGAACCTGACCGTGGCGATCACGACCGCCTCGGGGTCGATGAGCCTCACCTCGGCGATCACCGGGAGCGGCAGCTGCGTCCTCATCACGATGGACACCGCGCCCAGCCTGGTCACCGGCTGTACCACGGTTCCGTTCACGTCGAGCCAGGTCGTCCAGTCGATGCAGAACAGCAACCAGTACCAGACGGACCCCTTCTACAAGGTCTACCCGTCGCTGTGGGGCAAGATCGGGAACTACAGCGCCTGGTCGTGGGGGATCAGCCGTCTCATCGACGGGATCGGGCAGGTGGCGAGCCAGCTGAACGTCGACATGACGAAGATCGCCGTCCACGGCTGCTCGTACGCCGGGAAGATGGCCCTGTTCGGCGGCGCGCTCGACGAACGCGTGGCGCTGACCGTCGTCGAGGAGTCGGGCGGCGGCGGCATCGACAGCTGGCGGATGTCGCAGGAGTACACCGACCGCACCAAGGTGCAGGTCGAGAAGATCGACAACACCAACTACGGCTGGTTCATGAAGAGCATGCAGAGCCTGGATCCGTACAAGCTGCCGCATGACCACCACGAGCTCATCGGGATGATCGCTCCGCGCGCCGTCATCATCCTGGGCAACCCCGGCTACGACTGGCTGGGGGACGAGTCCGGGTACAAGTCGACGATGGCCGCCGTCCAGATCTTCACGGCCATGGGCGTGGCCGACCACATCGGCTACGACTTCACCGGCGGTCACAGCCACTGCGGGCCGCCCGCGACGCAGACCCAGAGCGTGGCCACGTTCGTCAACCGCTTCCTGAAGGGGACGTCGACCACCTCGAACGTGGCCATCAAGCCCACCACCGGAAACATGTTCAATCTCGACCTCACGACCGCCATCAACTGGACCACGCCGACCCTCCAGTAGGTCGATCGTTTCCAGCGTGATGGTCAGCCGGGTCCTCCGCTCACGGGCGGAGCGGGGGACCGTAGAGCGTCGGGCGCCAGTTGGAGTAGCCGACGGGCACCGTCAGCGTCTGCACGACGCCCCAGCTGGGGTCGACCTCGACGATCGTGCCGGCGTTCGAGTAGGTGATGAGCGTGTTGCCGCCCGGGAGGCGCTGCACGTCGCCCAGCGTGGCGCTGGCGGCGGTGCCGGTGTAGTCGCGCAGCGTCGTGGCCGTGAGCGCGCTCGACGTGTCGTCGAGCTGGAGCTCGAGCACGTGGGCGGCGTAGGTCGTCTCGGTGTTGTTGAACACCAGGAGGGTGCCGTCGTCGAGCAGCTGGTGCCCGTGATTGACCAGCCAGCTCTGCGGCGAGCAGTGGGCGCCGGTCGGCGCGCCGTCGCACACGCCGCCCACCTGCCACTGGGGGACACCGGCCGCGCTCACCTTCACGACCACGTTCGGATCGCGATCCGAGATGGTGAAGCTGTCGTCCGACGGGAGGTAGTGAACCGCGTTGGCGTGGAACAGGTCCGACAGATAGAGGTTGCTCCCGACGGTGAAGGCGGTCGTCACCTGGCCGTCGGGCGTGCGGATGACGAGGTCGCTCGGCGGCTCGTTTTGGTAGCTGCTCCAGACCAGCGCCGCCACCCGGCCGCCGGGCATGACGGTCAGGTCGTGATGCGCGAATTCGAAGCCGGGGACGTTCATCTGCACCTGGGCGCCGTCCATCGACACCGAGCGCACCTCGCCCATCTCGTTGATGGGGTTGCAGGTGACCATCCACATGGTGTTGCCCTCGTAGTCCATCTGCGCGCGGCAGGTGTTGAGCGGACCGGCGAAGAACCAGACGATCTCGCCGTCGGCGTCGATGATGAACGCGCTGTCCGGCACGCTGGTCCCCGAGCTGGTGACGATGAACCCGGGCTGCCGCGCGGCGGCCTGCGCCACCTGGACCGTGACGGCCGGCGCGCCGTCGAGCGTGCCGGTGGTGGGCAGCGCGTAATCGGGGCTGACGCAGGTCGACCCGCCGCGGGTTGCCTCGATGTGGAACGTGTAATTGCTCGATTGCTTGAGACCGAGCAGCAACGTTCGATGGTTCGCGGCGTCGAGCGGCACCGGCGCCTCGCCGCCCCGGTTCAGGACCGACGGGTCGGCGTCGAGGAGCGTGTAGACGATCTTTGCGCTGGTGGGGGCCTGTCCGCTCAGCGCCCACTCGACCACACCGACGGTCGGCAACTGCGGGCTGACGGCGTTGGTGGTCAGGCTGAACGCGCAATCCGCCGCATCGTTATTCCCGCAATCCGCCAGTCCGATCAAAGCCAGCGCCACAAAAAACGGATGCCGACCCGATCGCCGCCGCCAATTGAGGGGATTCATGCTCACCAGCACTTGTTCGAGGAGCCGAATGACCACTAGTGTACGAACCGACATGAAACGGCAACGCTTAATGTGCGCGCTGGCCGGCCTCGCGCTCGCGTTGGGCGCCTGCGCCAGCCCGGGCTCGGACGGTGGCACCGGCGGAGCGTCCGCGTCGGGCGGAAGCACGGGCTCGGGCGGCAATGCGTCGGGGGGCAACACGGGCTCCGGCGGCAGCACCGGCTCCGGCGGCGATGCGTCGGGAGGCAACACCGGCTCCGGCGGCAACAACGGCACGGGTGGCAACACGGGATCGGGCGGCACCGGCTCGGGCGGCAACACCGGCTCCGGCGGCACCGTCTCGACCGGCGGCAACACCGGCTCGGGCGGCAACACCGGCTCCGGTGGCAAGGGCGGCACGACGGGCTCCGGCGGCAACACCGGGAGCGGCGGCGTGAGCGGGACGGGCGGGCAGGCTGGATCGTCCGGCAAGGGCGGCGCGGCGGGCAACGGCGCGACGGGCTCCGGCGGCAGCGGTTCCGGCGGCACCACCGGCACGGGCGGCTCGGCCGGCGGCTCGGGGACGCAGAAGTGGGTGGGGACCTGGACGGCCGCCCCCTATGTCGACACCAACACGAGCAACGCGCCGCCGATCTCGCTGGGAAACAGCGTCATCCGGCAGGTGGCCCACGTGTCACTGGGCGGCAGCCAGGTCCGCGTGCAGTTCTCGAACCTCGACGGGACTTCGTCCCTGGTCATCAACGCGGCTCATATCGCGACCTGCGGCGCGGCCCCCAACGCGCTGGTGGACAGCACGATCGTCACCTCGAGCGACAAGGCCCTGATGTTCTCGGGCGCGGCGTCGGTGACCGTCGCGGCGGGCAAGGAGGTCTGGTCGGATCCGATCGCCTTCACCGTCCCCAACCAGGGCAACGTCACGATCACCACCGCGTTCGGCACCGTCCCCAGCACGTTGACCCAGCACTCGGGCTCGCGCACGACCTCCTACTTCCAGAGCGGCAGCACCACCGTCAACGCGGCCAGCATGACGTCGGCGAAGACGGCCGTCCTCTGGTTCTTCATCTCGGCGATCGACGTGATGGCCGACTCCTCGGCCAAGGGCACCGTGGCGATCGGTGACTCGATCACCGACGGCCGCGGGACCGACACCGACGGCGAGGACCGCTGGACGGACATCCTGGCCGCGCGCCTGCAGGGAAATCCCCCGACCGCCCTGGTCTCCATGATGAACGTGGGGATCGGCGGCACGAACCTGATCGGCACCACCGGCACCGCGGCGCAGGCCCGCTTCAACCATGACGTCCTGGGGCAGGACGGCGTCCACTACGTGATCGTGCTCGAGGGCGTGAACGACATCGCGGGCGGCGCCTCGGCCGCGCAGCTGGAGAGCGCCTACATGGATCTGATCAAGCGCGCCCACAACGCCGGCCTGGTGATCTACGGCGGGACCATCACCCCGTTCGGCGCCGACACGACCGGGAACCCGACCTACTACACCATGGCGCACGAGACGGTGCGCGAGACGGTCAACACCTGGATCAAGACCGCCGGCAACTTCGACGGCTACATCGACTTCGACGCGGCGATCACCGACAACGGCAACCCGCCGAAGATCCAGACGCAGTACGCGATCTGGTCCCAGGAGGATGGGCTGCACCCGGGGCCGGCCGGCTACAAGGCGATGGGCAACGAGGCCAACCTGACGCTGTTCACGAAGTAGCGGCGCGCGCGCTGGGCGCGCGGTCAGGAGGAGATCCGGCCGCGCGCGCCGGCGGGCGGCAGCGCCAGGGTGCCGCTCACCGCGAGGTCCGCCACCCGCAACCGGGCCACGGTCAGCTCCTCGAGCTCGAGCGCGCGGACCTTCGCCCGCCCGACGGCCATCCGGCCGATCGCCAGCGCGCCGACGGCCAGCGCGCCGACGCTGAAGGCGCCGATGGCGAGCGCGCTCAGCGCCACGCCCGCGGCCGCCAGACCGCCCACGCCATTCCCCCCACGCCGAAACAACCGCATCTCACCTCCAATCTGGTCACCCTGACGCGCGCCGACAACCGGCGGTCGCGGCAGAGCTCTCCCGGCGAGGGTGGCGCGCCGCCTCCGGTCGAGGCGGTCCGACCGCAGGCGCGAGTTTCCTTTTCGCCGCCGATTTGCCAGACTGCGCCCGACCGTCAGGGGAAGCGGTGGCCGAAACAACGACGTCGTCGGGCGGAGCCCGCCCTGCCCTCGCTCGCCTGGGCGGGCTCATCGGGACCTGGCGTCCGGCGCACTACGCCCTCCTGCTGCTGATCCACGTCCAGCTGCTGGCCAGCGGCGGCGGCGCCGGCGAGTGGGACTGGTACGAGTTCATCTACCCCTGGGCCGACGCGCTCCGGGACACGCTGCTCAGGTACCACCAGTTCCCGTGGTGGAACCCGTTCTCGATGTCGGGACAGCCGTTCTTCGCCGAGCCGCAGACCGCGGTCCTCATGCCCGACACCCTCTTCATCGTCCTCTTCGGCGCGACGGTCGGCTACAAGCTGATCATCCTCTTCTACACGGCGATCGGCTACGAGGGGTCGCGCTTCCTCTGCCGGCGGCTCTTCGGCGACAGCCGATTCGTCGAGGGCGCCAGCGTCATCCCCGCGCTGATCCCCGCGCTGGCCTTGCACCTCGGCGTCGGCCACGCGGTGCTGCTCTCTTTCTGGCTGTTCCCCTGGATGCTGGGTCTGGCGCTCAGCTGGCGCGACAGCCCCGAGCGCGCCCTCGCCTTCGGCGTGGTCGTCGGCTGCCACTTCCTGACCTACATCCACTACGCGATCATCATCGACTTCTCGATCGCGGGGCTCATCGTCGCCGTGCAGCTCGCGCGCGCGCCGCGCTCGCGCGACACCTGGATGAAGGCGGCGCTGGTGGTCGCCGCGGCGCTGGGCGTCGGCCTGACCCGCATCGCGCTGACGGCGGCGTTCGTGGCCGGGTTCCCCCGCACCGAGACGATGCACTACCCGATCGTGGCCTCGGTCGGCGAGGTCATTCACACGCTGCTCGATCCCTTGCAGGACAACGGCCGTCGCGGCACCGTCGCGGGGCTCGGCTGGTGGGAGCTGGGGAGCTACGTCGGGCTCCCCGCGCTCCTGCTGGCGTTCGAGGGATTTCGGCGCGGCGAGCGCCGGCAGCGGCTGATCCTGCTCGGCGCGCTCGTCTGTCTGCTCCTGGCCTGGAACAACCGCGACTGGTTCCTGCCCGGCTACTGGATGCACGTGCTCCCGCCCTGGAAGACGATGGTCATCATCACGCGCTGGCGCCTCTACGCCTGCTTCCTCTTGCTGCTGGGCGCGGTCCAGGGGCTGGCCGCGATCCGCCGGGGCGGCCGCCCCCGCCTGGCCGCGGCGCTGGCGGCCCTGGTGGTCTTCGACCTGGGCTTCGGCGTCTTCTACGCCTACCGGGCGACATTCGAGCGAACGCCCCCGCCCTTCCGGCGGGCGCCCGATCCACCGCAAACGATCTTCGATCGCCCCCCCGACGTCTGGCGCGACTACCGGGCGAACCTGATCTCGATGGGCTCGGAGTTCCCGCTGCTCGGCTGGCGCGATCACTACCCGAAGCGCGAGCACCTGGGGACGCCCGGCTACGCGGGCGACTACACCGGGACCCGCCCGGTCACCGTCGAGAGCTGGTCCCCCAACCGGATCGTCCTGCGCGCCTCGCCGGGCGACACGCTCACGATCAACCTCAATCCCTCGAGCTACTGGCTCCTCGACGGCGAGCGCCTGTTCCCGCGCTACCGGGCGATGGAGCCGCAGCTCCCGTTTCACCTGGTGGTCCCGGCGAGCGGTCGGGTCGAGCTCTCCGCGCGGCCGCCCCACCTCGCGCTCTTGCTGGCGATGCAGGGCCTGTTCGCCGCCCTGGCGCTGCTGCTCTATCGGCGATTCCGGCTGGCTCGCGGGGGGCTTCTCAACTATCCTCGCCAATCTACCGCCGGGTCCGCCCATGAATAAAATTCTCGTCTTTACGGCCACTTATAACGAGATCGACAACATCGCGTCGTTGCTCGACGCGATCTTCGCGGCGCTGCCGTCCTGCGACGTCCTGGTGGTCGACGACAACTCGCCCGACAAGACCGGAGAGCTGCTCGAGCAGCTCCGCGCGCGCGAGCCCCGGCTGCGCGTGATTCATCGCCCCGGGAAGAACGGCCTGGGGACGGCGCACAAGCTGGCGGTGAAGTACGCGCTTGCCGAGAAGTACGACGCGCTCATCACGATGGACGCCGACTTCTCGCACGATCCGAGCTACCTGCCGGAGATGGTCCGGCAGCTCGAGGAGGCCGAGTTCGTGATTGGCTCGCGCTACGTCGAGGGGGGGAGCTGCGAGTATCCGCTCTCGCGCGTGATCCTGAGCCGGGTGGCGAACTCCCTGGCGCGCGGCATCCTCGGCATCCCCGTCCACGAGACGACCACCTCCTACCGCGGGTTCCGTCGCTCGTTGTTGCAGCGGATGAACATCGACGCCATCCGCTCGGAGGGCTACTCGTACTTCGTCGAGTCGATCTACCAGGTCGGTCGGATCGCGCGGGCCGAGAACACGCCGCGCGCGATGGCCGAGTTCCCCATCCGCTTCGTCGATCGCCGCGCCGGCACCACCAAGATCTCGAAGAAGGAGATCTGGAAGGGGTTCTCGACGCTGATGCGCCTGGGGCTCCAGCGGGTGGTCTTCTCCGGCAAGGTGCCGCCCGAGGCGGTCCCGGCGCCGCTGCCGGCCGAGCGCCTGGTCCCCTGCAACGTCTGCGGCTCGTCGTTCCAGGTCGAGGAGTACCCGGCCTCCCACACCCGGCACGCGGTGTCGACCTACAGCTGCACCAGCACCGGGCACGAATCGCACGGGCGCATCGTGCAGTGCCTCTCCTGCGGCCTCGTCTACACCAACCCGCAACTCACTTCGCTCAACGTCCTCTCGTTCTATTCGCAGGTCGAGGACAAGACCTACGTCGAGAACCTCGAGGCGCGCACGGCGACCTTCACGTACAACCTCGACGCGATCGCGCGGCTGCTCCCCAAGGCGGGCCGGATTCTCGACGTCGGGTCGTACTGCGGCGTCTTCCTCAAGATCGCGCGCGAGCGCGGCTACGAGGTCCTGGGCGTCGAGCCGTCGGTGTGGGCTTCATCCTACGCGCGCGAGACGCTGGGCATCCCCACCGTCACCGGGAGCATCGAGGACCTCCCCGCGGACGAGAAGCCGTTCGACGTCGTGTGCTCGTGGGACGTGCTGGAGCACGTCGCCGACCCGATGGCGCAGCTCAAGCAGATCAACCGGCGCCTGGTCCCGGGCGGCATCCACGCCTTCTCCACCCTCGACTACCGGAACTGGTATCCGCGGCTGCTCGGCGAGCGCTGGCCGTGGATGATGGACATGCACATCTACTACTTCGACCAGAAGGTCATGAAGCAGATGCTCGCCGCCGCCGGGTTCCGCCTCGTCCATCACGAGGCGTACAGCCACATCATCACGCTGGAGTATTTCCTCAAGAAGCTGGCCGCGCTGGGCGTCCCCGGCAGCGAGGCGGCGCGCGCGTTGCTGGCCCGGACGCCGGCCAGCAAGCTGAAGCTCCGGTTCCACTTCGGCGACATTCAGCTCTACGTCTGCGAGAAGATCGCCGAGGTCGCCGTGGGTGACGATCGCTCCGGCCGGGTCGACGACCGTTCGGAGGAGCCGGTGCCGGGCCCTCAGCGCCTGGCCGTCATTCGTTGATCGGCGCCGATTTGCGCTGACCGCGGCGAGCGGGGCCGTCGGCGTCGACGGCGCGCGCTCACGGCCGCAGGTAGATGTAGTCCGTGACCTTCTTGTAGTTGAACTGGGTCAGGAACGGCATCATCAGCGCCGTCATGTGCCGCCCCTTCCGGTGGGCGTTCTCCGGATCGAGGATCACGACCTTGGGCTTGTTCTTGACCAGCTGGTCGCGGATCGGCTTCAGCCGCTCCTCGTCGGTCTTCCCCTCGTAGGAGCCGAGGATCTCGTCGATGATGTTGCTCTCGACCACCGCGCTGCGCCGGTTGGTCTGGGGGTAGATGATCGGCGGCCCGGTGGTGAAGATGCGGTCCGACGGGACCGTGTTCTTCTTGATGAAGTCGAACGCCCCGGGGACCGGTTCGAACGGCGGCGGGCGGACGTACTTGGCGTCCATCTGCTTCGAGAAGTCACCCCAGGCGTGCAGGGCGACCAGCAGGAAGGCGGCCAGGCTGGTCCCCCAGCGGATCGAGCGCTCGGCGCCCCGCAGAGGCCCGGTCATCGAGTCGACGCCCGCCACCATCACGAACAGGAGGCCGACCATCGACATGTTGTAGTAGTGGACCCACTGGCAGATGGTCGCCGTGGGCGCCCACAGCGCCCCGATGAACGCCGCCAGCATCACCGCGAACAGCGCGCGCGAGCGCCGGAAGGCGAAGATGGCCCCGGCGGCGACGATCGGCGCCAGGTAGCCGAGCACGCTCTCGTTGAGGAAGCTGGCGCCGATCTTGGGCCAGGCGAGCTTCAGGTTCCCCCACTTGGTGGGGGCGTGCGGGATCCCCAGCGCCACGCAGTACGAGCGGTTCGGGTCGGAGTAGATCGTCGAATAGCCACGCGCCATCTTGATGTACGCCCGCATGGCCCCGGTCGGGATCATGTAGACGCACAGCAGAAACACCAGGATCCCCACGCCCAGCAGGCTGTAGCGCGCGTACAGCAGGGAGCTCTCGCGGGTGGGGCGCGGGCGCCCGCGCAGCCAGAACACGCCCAGCCAGGTGAAGACCACCGCCAGCACGAACGGCTCCTTGGAGAGCACGCAGCAGCTCATGAAGAAGCCGCCCAGCGCCGTGGTGACCTTGATGTAGCGCCCCTCCCAGAGCAGACAGGCGAGCCCCAGGCAGAAATAGGCGACGCCGATCGACTCGCAGTCGCTGAGCGCGGTGTCGTGCCAGGTCGGGTTGACGAACAGGACGATGAAGCCGAGCAGCAGCGACATCGCCAGCACGCGCCCGAAGCGCCGCGCCACCAGCGACAGCTGCAGCGCCAGCAGCGAGCCCAGCGGGAAGAGGGTGAAGAACTTGCGGTAGCCGCCGTCCTTGAACCCGAACAGCAGCTGGGCCAGCGCGTGGGTGATGAAGACCAGCGGCGGCTTGAACTCGATGAAGTCGCGGTAGGGCGCGAAGCCCTTGGTGATCATCCAGCCGCCCCACACGAAGAACCCCTCGTCGTAGGCGACGTAGTTGTAATAGAAGCGCTTGTTGAGGGTCAGGAAGACGTAGGCGGTGATCGCCAGCGTCGCCAGGGTGGCGGCGATCGCCAGCGTGCGGCGCAGCGCCGGCCGCTCCTCGACGAAGCGCGCCGCCCGCGCCCCCTGCTCGCGCAGCCGCGCCCGCGGCACCGCCGCCGCCACGCCCGCCCGATCGATGAGCGCCCCCAGAGCGCCGCGCGCCCGGTCGAGCCCTTGCCTCAAGGACACCGCTACCGACCGCCGTCCGAGGCCCGCAGGGCCGCGATCGCCCCGCGGTAGTCGCCGCCGGGCGCGTGGAAGACGGCCGAGCCGGCCACCAGGACCGTGGCGCCGGCGGCCACCACGACGGGGGCTGTCTCGGCGTCGATGCCGCCGTCGACCTCGATGGCGACCGCCAGCTTGCGCCGGTCGATCGCCGCCCGCAGCGCGCGGATCTTGGGGACCACCGCCTCGATGAACTGCTGGCCGCCGAACCCGGGGTTGACCGACATCACCAGCACCATGTCGAGATCCGGAAGGACGACCTCCAGGCCGTCCAGCGACGAGTGCGGGTTGAGCGCCACCGCCGCCTTCTTGCCGGCGTGCCGGATCTGCTGCACCAGCCGGTGCAGGTGCGCCGACGCCTCGAGGTGGACGGTGATGCTGTCGGCGCCGGCGCGCGCGAACTCGTCGATGTAGCGCTCGGGCTCGACGATCATGAGGTGCACGTCGAGCGGCAGCTTGGTGACCTTGCGCAGCGCGCTCACGATCGGCGGACCAACCGTGATGTTGGGGACGAAACGCCCATCCATCACGTCGACGTGGACCAGGTCGGCGCCCGCGGCCTCGACGGCGCGCACCTCCTCGCCGAGGCGCGCAAAATCCGAGGCTAAGATAGATGGCGCGATTCGCACCGACACGGGGCGATTCTACCCTACTCCGTTCCCCGCGCGCGCAGCCGGACCGCGAAGAACGCGTCGGCGTCGTCGCGCTGAGGCCAGGTCCGGACGGCACCTGACCCGTCGGTGAGCGCCGCCCAGGGGACGCGCCCGCCGGCCGCCGAGGCCGGCTCGCGGGTGAACCGGGGGTGGTCACGCAGGAAGGCGGCCACCACCTCGTCGCACTCCTGGCGTTCGAAGGTGCAGACGGCGTAGGCGAGGAGCCCGCCCGGCAGGACCGCCGGCGCGACGGCGGCCAGCATCGCGCGCTGCTGCGCCGCCAGCGCGACCAGCTCGGCCGAGGTCCGGCGCAGCAGCGCCTCCGGGTGGCGGCGCAGCACGCCCAGCCCGCTGCAGGGGGCGTCGAGCAGCACGCGGTGGTAGCGTGGGGTCGGATCGGCGAGCGGTCGAGTCAGATCCGCGGCCTCGAGCCGCGCGCCCCGCAGGCCCAGCCGGGCCAGCGTGCGGCGCGCCTCCTCGAGCTTGGCCGGGGCGACGTCGAGCGCGTCGACCTGGGCCCGGTCGCCCGCCAGCGCCAGGAGGTGCGCCGTCTTGCCGCCGTTGCCGGCGCAGGCGTCGAGGATCCGCTCGCCCGGCGCCGCCCCGCACAGCTCGGCCACCACCTGCGCGCCCACGTCCTGCACGGCGCAGAGCCCGTCGCGCCAGGCGGCGGTGGCGGCCGGCGCGTCGAACCGGCGGGCCACCACCGCGTCGGGCGCGACGGCCGACGCGGCCAGCGCGGCGCCCGGCCGCTCGCCGGCCAGACGGGCCAGGAGATCGTCGCGCGAGATGCGCACGGTGTTCGCCCGCAGCGTGACCGGCGCAGGCAGCACGGTGGCCTCGCCGAAGGCCAGGGCGTCGGCGGCCGGCAGCTCGTCGAGCGCCAGGCGCGCCAGCCAGCCCGGGAACCCGATCGCGGCCTCGAGGTAGGCGGCCGGAGCGGCGGCGGCGTCCGGGAGCGGCGGCTCGCCCTCGCGCCCCAGGCGGCGCAGGAGCGCGTTGGCGAACCCCGCCACGCCGCGCCCCCCGGCGCTCTTGCAGGCCTCGACGGCGTCGCTCACCGCCGCGTAGTCGGGGATGCGATCGAGGAACAGGATCTGGTAGGCCGCCACGCGCAGCGCGATCCGGACGGCGGGCTCGAGCGCCGCCGTCCCCGACCGGGCGTAGGCGTCGAGCGCGCGGTCGATCCGCGCGCGCCTCCGCAGCACGCCGTAGACCAGCTCGGTGACGAGCGCCCGATCCTCGGGCGACAGCGCGCGGGCCCGATCGAGCGCCGCCGCCAGCGCGCGGCCGGCGAAGGCGCCGTCGCGCTCGACCCGCCCGAGCACCCCGCGCGCGACGTCGCGCGCCGAGGGTCCTGCGCCCGCTGCGCGGCTCACGCGCCCAGCCGCATCCCCGGGCGCAGGCGATCGCGGGCCAGCGCGGCCGGCATCCGGCGCTTGCCGGGGAACTGGATCTCGCCGAACGCGACCCGGTGCTGGTCGGCGTCACCGCAGGCGACGACCAGGCCCTCGGCCGTCACGTCCAGGACCGTGCCGGGCGCGGCGGCGGCGCCGGACCCGACGGCGTTGGGCGCCGCCTCCAGGACCCGCGGCGCGAACAGCTTGAGCGGCTCGCCGCCGAACACCGTCGCGGCGCCGGGCCAGGGGTCGACGCCGCGCGCCTGCGCCGAGACGAGCCGCGCCGGCCGCTCGAACTTCAGCGTCCCGTCCCCCTTGGCCAGCAGCGGCGCCAGCGTCGCCGCCGCGTCGTCCTGCGGCCGCAGGGTCGCGGTCCCCCCGACGATGCCGGGCAGCGTGTCAGTGAAGAGCTGCGCCCCCAGCTCGGCCAGCTTCAGCGACAGCGTGCCGGTCGTGTCGTCGTCGGCGATGGGGAGCGCGCGCATCGCCGCCACCGGCCCGGTGTCGAGCCCCGCCTCCATCCGCATGATCGACACCCCGGTCTCGCGGTCGCCGTTGATGATCGACCACTGGATCGGCGCCGCGCCGCGCAGCCTGGGCAGCAGCGAGGCGTGCACGTTGAACGGGCCCAGCCGCGGCAGGTCGAGCAGCGGCTGCGGCAGGATCCGCCCGTAGGCGACCACCACGAACAGATCGGCGGCGAGCGCGGCGAGCGCGGCGTGCGTCTCGGGCGTGCGCACCTTCTCGAACTGCAGCACCGGCACGCCCAGCGCCTCGGCCTCGCGCTTGACCGCCGGCGCCGCCGGGGCCTGCCCTCGTCCGGCCGGCCGATCCGGCTGGCTCACCACCGCCACGAGCTCGGTGGCGGCCGCCACGGCGCGCAGGCAGGGGACGGCGAAGGCCGGCGACCCGAAGAAGACCGCGCGCGGACGCGCCCCAGCACCGACGATCATCGCGCCAGCGTCACTTTCCGGCGGGCGCCAGGCGGCTGAGGTAGCGCGGCCGCAGATTGTCGTCGGTGAGCACCCGCAGCGCCTCGGCCGCGACGGCACGGATGGCCTCGATCTCGACCGCCAGCTCGCGCGCGGTCGTCGGGTCGAGCGCGCCCGGCGCCGTCTCGCGCACGATGTCGTCGTGCGCGCGGCGCACGTCGCCCGCCGTCGCGTCGCGCGGCACCCCCAGCACCGCGAAGTAGTCGCCGTCCTCGACCGGCGCGTACCGGGCCAGGACCCGTGCCCGCCCGTGCTCGATCCCCTTCACCACCACGCCCAGCAGCGCCGGCTCGACCTTCTTGGTCGTCTCGCCGGCGAAGTCGCCCCGCGGCGCGGGCGGCGGCGCGGCCGCCGGCTGCGCCGCCAGCCTGGCGAGCGGGTCGGCCCCCTTCAGCTTGGCGGCGCCGGCCAGCGCCGCCTCCAGCTCTGCGTCGAGCAGGGCGTCGATGCCGGCGCCCAGATCGGCCATCAGCGCGCCCGGCTCACCCACGCTCCGCGCGGGGGCCACGGGCGCCGCGTTCAAGGCCGCCGCCACCAGCGGCCGGAGCGAGCTCCCCGCCGGGCGCGCCGGGTAAGCGCCACTCTTGGTCCGCCGTCCGCTCGCGGCGACCGCCTCGGGCGCGGGCCCCGATGCGCCAGAGGCCTGGGCCCCGGGACCGAGCCCCATCTCCGTCCGCTCGAGATCGAGGCTGCTGTTCCGGCGCTGGCGCGGCTCGCCGCCGGGGCCAAGCCCCATCTCCGTCCGCTCGAGGTCGAGGCTGCTGTTCTGGCGCCGGCGCGGCTCCCCGTTGGCCGGGGTCAGGATCGCGCGGGCACGCTCGAGCAGGAGCTCGGGGGCGATCGGCCGCACGAAGAAGCCGTCCGCCAGATCGCGCAGCCGGGCCTCGTCGGCCGCGTCGCCGACGAGGAAAATCGGCACCCGGCCGCGCGGCACGGCCCTGACCTTGGCCAGCGCGAGCGCGGGATCGGCGTGCACGATCTGCGGCGCCATGACGATGAGCTCCGGGCGCGAGGCGGTGATCCAGCCCGACAGGCTCTCCCCCGGCTCGACCGCGACGGTCTCGAACCCCGCCGAAAGCGCCGCCCGGCGGATGCGATCCGCCTCGTACGGCCCGGCGATGATGAGGAGCTTCATGAGCGGCGCCCCACTTTAACATTGCCACCGGGGCGCGAAAAAACGGCCCTCACAGCACGCTCTGGGGGTCGACATCGACGGACAGGCGCAGGTCGGTGCCCGGCCGAGCGGTGCGCGCCGCCGCCCGGGCCGCCGCCGCCAGCGCGCCGCGGTCGTGGGCGTAGAGCCAGACCTGCCAGCGCGAGCGTCCCCGCAGCCGCTCCAGCGGGGCCGGCGCCGGCCCGGCCAGCCGGACGCTGTCGCCGCCCGCCGACTGAGCGCCGGCAGCCGCCGCGACGGCCCCGGCCTTCGCCTCTGCTTCATCCCGGGCGTCGATCCGGATCACGATGACGCGCGAGTACGGGGGATAGTCCGAAGCCTTCCGCTGTCTCAGCTCTTCCTCGACGAACCCGTCGTAGTCGTGGCTGAGGACCGACCTGATGGCCAAACTGTCGGGCCAGCGGGTCTGGATGATGACCCGGCCGGGCCGATCTCCCCGGCCGGCGCGTCCCGAGACCTGCTCCAGCAGCTGAAAGGTCCGCTCCGTGGCCCGGAAGTCGGGGAGGTGCATTCCCTGATCGGGCTGCAGGACACCGACCAGCGTGACCCCCGGGAAATCGTGCCCTTTCGTCACCATCTGGGTCCCGATCAGAAGGTCGATCTCGTGCGCGTGCATCCGGCGCAGGATGGCGTCCAGCTCGGTCCCGCCGCCGCCGGCGGTGTCGCGATCCAGCCTGGCGACGCGGGCGTCGGGAAACCGCTCGCGAATGATCTTCTCGACCCGCTCGGTCCCCGTTCCCAGCCGCTCGAGACGCGCTGCCTGACAGGCCGGGCAATGCGGCGGGACCTGGGCGTTCCGGCCGCAGTAGTGACAGATCAGGCGGGACCGCGCCAGGTGATAGGTCATCGAGACGACGCAGTCGTCGCACTCGACCACCTGACCGCAGGCGCGACACAGCACCACCGTCGAGAACCCCCGGCGGTTGAGGAACAGGATGGCCTGTTCGCCGGCCGCCAGCGTCGCGCCCATCGCCTCGGCCAGCGGCGCCGAGAGGAGACCGTCCGGGCCAGGTGGGTGGCGCTTGAGATCGATGATCTCGACGGAGGGGAGCGGGCGCGGCGTGGCCCGCTCTGGCAGCAGGAGCCGCGCGAAGCGGCCGCGGGCAACGTTGTAGGCGCTCTCCAGCGAGGGCGTCGCCGAGCCGAGCACCGCCAGCGCGCCCGCCTGCTGCGCCCGCACCAGGGCCAGGTCGCGCCCGTGGTAACGCACCCCCTCCTCCTGCTTGAAGGAAGGATCGTGCTCCTCGTCGACCACCACCACGCCCAGCGCGCGCACCGGCGCGAACACCGCCGAGCGGGCCCCGAGCGCGATCCCCACCTCGCCCGCCCGCAGCCGCCGCCAGGCGTGGAGGCGCTCGCGCGGCGGCAGCGCGCTGTGCAGCACCGCCACGTCCTCGCCGAAGCGCGCCCGGAAGCGCGCCGCCAGCTGCGGGGTCAGCGCGATCTCCGGCACCAGCACCAGCGCCCCGCGCCCGGCCGCGCGCGCCGCCGCGATCACCCGCAGGTAGACCTCGGTCTTGCCCGACCCGGTCACCCCCTGCAGCAAGAAGCTGGCGAACCCGCTCCCCAGCGCGCCGACCAGCCGGTCGACGGCCGCCGCCTGCGCGGCGTTGAGGTTGATCTCGGACGGCGCGACCGGCGACGTCACCGGCGCCAGCGCGACCGGGCGGTGCTCGATGCGGGCGAGCCCCGCCGTCGCCAGCGCCCGCAGGTGCGTCCGCTCGCCCGCCGACAGCCCGCCGAGCGGCAGGCCGTCGGGCGCCTCCGCCAGCCTGGCCAGCAGCGCCCGGCGAGCCGCCGCCCGCCGGGGGAGCGTGGTCGGATCACCGCCGGTGGGGAAGGCCAGCGCGACGGTGGGGACGGGACGACGCGGCTGCACCTCGTCGCCGATCTCGACCAGACCCTCGCTGGCCAGGCGGGGGAGCAGCCCCTTGGCGCGCGGGACCGCCCGCAGGAGGCGCGCCAGCACCAGCTCGCCACCCGCGTCGGCCAGCGCCCCCAGCACCGGATCGCGGGGCGCGTCGGCGATCAAGGTGCCCTGGCGGTCGAGCGCGCGGCGGCCGAGCTCGGTCAGGCGGACGGCGCGCTTCGACGTCGCCTGCTCGCCCTGCGGCAGCGCCGCGCGCATCACCTCGCCCAGCGCGGCCTGGTAGTAGTCCGCCGTCCAGCGGCAGAAGGCGATCATCCCCTCGTCGAACGCCGGCTCGCCGCCGACCACCTCCTCGATCGCCTTGGTCTCGACGCCCCCGGGGGCTGCGCCCGCGGCGCTGCGCCCCACCACGAACCCGGTCACGGTCCGGGCGCCGAACGGCACCACCACCTGCGACCCCACGACCGCCGCGCGGCCGGGGCGCGGATCGCGGTAGGTGAAGGTCCCCGAGACCGGCAGCGCGACCGCGACCTCGAGCAGCGCGCCGGTCTCCTCCGCCTCCCTGTCCTCTCTCACTTGGCCAGCAGCTTCTCGATCCCGGCGCGCGCGTCGTCGCGGATGTCGGCGCGGCCGAGCGCGTCGGGAACCATCGCCACCAGGCAGCCGGCCCGAGCGCCGACGTCGAAGCGATCACCCTCGACCGCCTTGCGGACCCTCGCCTTCTTGCTCATTTCGCGCACCACATCTTAAGCCCGCTTCCAGGCGGCGCCACCGATACGAGGAGGGACCGGCGCGGGCTCCGCCTGCGGACCAGGCGGTGCCGTAGACTGGTCGCCAGCGGGGGCCGTCCCATAGACCACCCGCAGGACCTCGGCCACCGCCTCGTAGAGGGCGGGCGGGATCTCCTCGCCCTCGGGGAGCGCGCGCAGGGAGCGGGCGAGCGTGACGTCGCGGAAGATCGGCACGCCGGCCTCTCGCGCGACCTGCTTGATTCGCTCGGCCAGCAGCCGCTCGCCGCTGGCCAGGACGACCGGCGCCGCGTCGCCCTGCCGGTCGTAGCGCAGCGCCACGGCGATGTGTTCGGGATTGACCACCACGAAGTCCGCTTTTCGGACCTCGGCCACCATTCGTTGCTCCAGCAGCTCCCGGTGCAGCCGCTGGCGCTCGACGCGGTGGGTGGGATCGCCCTCCGTCTCGCGGCTCTCGCGCTTGACCTCGTCGCGCGTCATCCGCAGCGCGCGCCGGTGGCGGCGGTGGGCGAGGAGGTAGTCGGCGGCGCCGAGCGCCAGCGCCACCAGCGCCACGCGCAGCGCGAGCCGCGCGGACAGCGCGCCCAGCACGGCGGCCGTCCGTGTGGCGCCCGCGCCGGCCAGCGACGCCAGGCCAGCCAGCGCGGGACGCACGGTGAGCCAGGCGAGCGCGCCGAAGAGCATGACCTTGACGAGCCCCTTGCCGACCTCGCGCGCGGCCTCCCCGCCGAGCGACCGGGCGAGCCCCGCGGCGGGCGAGAGCCGGCCGAGGTCGGGCCTGACCGCGCCGAGGGCGACCAGCCCCCGCGTCTGCAGCAACCCGACGCCGAGCGCCGCCGCCGCGGCCGCCGCCAGCGGAGGCGCGAGCAGCCGCGCCAGCACGGCGGCGCCCGCCAGCAGAGCCGGGCCGGGGGCCTCATCACCCGGGGCGGCGGTCAGGGCGAGCTTCCAGTAGGCGACGAGGCGCGCCAGGCTGGCCGGTCCGACGGCCGTCAGCGTCGCGAGCGCCGCCGTCATCGCCGCCGCCGACACGAGGTCCCGGCTGACCGCGACCTGACCGCGCCCCCGCGCCTCGTCGAGGCGCTTGTGGGTCGGCTCCTCCGTCGGCTCGCCGGACGCGGCCACGCGACCTCTCCGCGGGCGGCTACTTGCCGGCGGGCGGAGCGGCGCCCGCGCCGGGAGCCGAGGCGCCGCCCATCACCTGCTTGCCGAGCGTCGCCTGATCGAACGGCTTCGCCGGCTTCGTGATCGCGGTCTTGGCACCCTTGCCGACGGCGGTCAGCTCCATGTCGATCTGCCCGGGGACCGCCGGGTTCGACTTCTGGATCATCTCCATCTTGACGAGGCCGATCGGGGCCACGCTCTCCGAGACCCAGAAGTCGACGGTGTCCCCCTGCGGCGTCTTGTCGTGATAGTGCTTCGTCTTGAACGAGCCCGCGGCCACCTTGATGGTCTCGGTCTTCACCAGGGACTTGGGGTCGGGTTTGGTGAACTGGTGGGCCTGGGCGCCCGCGATCGGCACCTCCATCGGGTCGTTGGCGCCGACCTGCAGGATCAGGTTCTTCACGTCGCCGCTCTCCCCGGGCGAGAGCGTCATCTGGGTCACGACATTGCCCGCCTTGGCGACCAGGCCCCCCTCGACCGACATCTCCAGCGTGTTGCCCGCCGGCGTGCGCTTGACCAGGGCCATCTTCGTGGACATCGGAGGCATCGCCTCCATCGTCGTCTTGTACTTGGCCCAGCTGCCCAGGGCGATCTTGGAAAGATCGACCGCCAGGGGCGTCGGAGGGCCCGGCGACATCTGCGCGGAGGCGACGGCGGGCAAAAGGCCGAGGGCGACGGTGAGGGCGAGGCGGGCGAGGCGCGACATGGCGCGCAGCATAGCTCAGAACGCGACCGTGGTCCGGCGGACGAGCGCCAGCCAGATCCCGAAGTCGCCGGCCAGCGTCGCCTGCAGCGTCCCGACGGTGAGCAGCACCAGCCCGATCGCCAGCAGGCCCTTGAGCGGCAGCCCGACGAAGTAGACGGGCACCTGCGGCGCTGCCCGCGCGATCAGCCCCAGCGCCAGATCGGTGAGCCAGAGCGCGACGATGATCGGCGCCGCCAGCGCGACGCCCGCGGCGATGAGGCGCGCCGAGGAGATCGTCACCACCGCCGCCGCACGGTGGACCGCGCCGGCGTCCAGCCCGCCGCCCACGGGGAGCACGCGGTAGCTGTCGAGCAGGGCCGCCGTCAGGCGCGCGACGCCGCCTATCTGGAGAAAGACGAGCGTGGCCAGCAGCAGGTAGAGGACGCCGAGCGGGCTCGAGCGCTCCTCGGTGGTGGGGACCAGGATCTCGGCGACGTTGGCGCCCCGCAAGGTGTCGCCCAGCCGGCCCGCCATCTCGGCGGCCCGGAACGCCGCCGCGGCCACGAACCCGAGACAGAAGCCCACCAGCACCTTGCGCCCGAAGGCCAGCGCCAGACGAACGGCCGACGCCCCGGCGAGCGCCGCGGCGCCCGGCGAGGCGGACAGGAGGGGCGCCGCCAGCGCCGCGAGGAGCAGCGCCAGACCGACCCGCGCGGGCGCCGCGAGCCGCACCCCGCCGAGCGGGGCCACCATCCAGACAATCGGCGTCGCGCGCGCCGCGCCGAGCGCGACCGCCAGCACCAGCGCCGGCAGGCCTGCCACGCCGGCGGGCGACATCAGCGGATGGCCGGGATCGCCAGCAGCAGCGCCTGAGTGAACCTCACCAGCGACGCCCCCAGCACCGGGCCCGTCGCGGCCAGCACGCCCAGCACGACGACCAGCTTGGGGACGAACGCCAGCGTCTGATCCTGGAGCTGCGTCGCCGCCTGCAGGAGGCCGATCACGAACCCGACCACCAGGCTGGCCAGCAGCGGCGGCGCCGAGAGCAGCAGCACCAGGATCAGCCCCTCGCGGATCGCCCGCAAGACGAGCTCGGTCGCCCCGCCGGTCACAGGAAGCTCCCCAGCAGGCCCTTGACCACCAGGTTCCAGCCGTCGGCCAGCACGAACAGCAGCAGCTTGAAGGGCAGCGACACCGTGGTGGGCGACAGCATGTGCATCCCCAGCGCCAGGAGCAGGTTGGCGATCACCATGTCGACGACCAGGAACGGGATGAAGAGCAGGAACCCGATCTGGAACGCGCGCCGCAGCTCGGAGGTGACGAAGGCCGGGACGAGCACGCCGAAGTCGCGGTCGCTGACACCCGCCTGCTCGACCGGCGCCCGCATCTTCAGCGCCAGCGCCTGAAACGAGGCGCGGTCGGCCGCGGCGGTGTGCTTGAGCATGAACTCCCGCAGCGGCTCCTTGCCGCGATCGGCCGCCGTCTCGAGCGCCGCGATGGTCTCGCCGCTGGTCAGGTCGGCGCCGGCGGCCATCCCCACGATCGGCGCCACCGCGCTCCAGATCCGCTCGCCGGTGGGCGCCATGACGGCCAGCGTGAGGACCAGCGCCAGCCCGGTCAGCACCTGCGTCGGCGGCACCGAGGGCGTCCCGATCGCGCTGCGCAGGATCGAGAGCACGACCGAGATGCGCACGAACGAGGTCATCATCAGCACCACGAACGGGATCAGCGACAGCGCCGCCATCGCCACGATGAGCACCAGCGGCCGCGCGGCGAGCGCCCCTTCGTGCGCGCGCGCCGCCGCGCCCGCGTGCGCCGCCGCCGGGACCAGCGTGGCCAGGACAGCCGCGGCCCCGACCCAGGCACGCCTCACGGCGTCGGCTCCTTGGCTCGAGGCTCCGCGGCTGCCGAGCGCCCGAGCGAGCACCTCCGCGAACCTCGGCGCGGCGACGGCGGTCTCGGCCGCCCGCTTCAACTGCTCGTTATCCAGCTCCGCGAGCACCGTCATCGGCCCGTCACCGACGCCGATCAGGAACGATCGCCCGACGGCCTCGACGACGTACACCGAGCGCCTCGGCTCCAGCGGACACCGCGCGACCACCCGAACCACCCCCGAAGCCTTCCCCACCCCGCGCCCGGCCAGCAGCCGCAACGCGCCCCACGCCACCAGACAAACGACACCCAACGACGCCAGCGACAACATCACCGACGACCACCCGACCCCCGACACCCCATCCATGATTCTGCGCTTATACGCCAGAATCCGTGACGATCACCTCACTTTTCGCCGCGGCGTCAGAGCGCGCAAACGACCCCGGCCGACCTCGCTCTTTGCTGCCCAGTCAGAGCGAGCAATCGCGAGCGGGTCCAAGCACCGGGAGGCGCAGCTTCGCTGCGCCGGCTCACCTCAGCACTCGGGAGGGCCGGTGGGGGCGCTAGCCCCCCCGCCCTCGGATCATTCGTCGTCGTAGTACAGCGACTCGCGGCTCTCGACGAACTGCTGGATGGCGGTGGCGGCGGCGGGCGAGAGGTTGACGAAGCGGACGCCCATGCCGGTCGACCCGTCAGCGCGGTGGAGCGCGCTGTTCTCCTTGATCCAGCGAACCTCGGTCTCGACCGCGACCGGTTCGGGCGACCCGGGCAACGAGAACTTCAGCGTGATGCGATCGCCGATCTTGCGGATGGCGCTGGTGGCGATGAACAGCCCACCGGAGCTGATGTTCTGCGTGAGGCCGGTGTAGAAGTTGTGGTCGCTCTCGAGGTCGACCTTGACCTCCAGGTCGAACCGCTCCGCGGCCCGGACGTTCTGCTGGTGGTTCTGCACTTTGGCCCCCGGTCCACTGGTCATGAATCGCTCCTTAGCCGCGTCGGCAAGACCGTTGGCCTTGCTTCATGACGCTTCGACAGGAGTGACAGGAAACTGTAGCGGGGGGCCGGACCCGGCCCAGAGGGAAATCTACTTGTCGGTCTTGGGCTTAGCGGCCCGCGGCTTCTTGGCGCCCTCGCCCGCGTCCTTCGACGCGGCGGCGCCCTTGGCCGACGACTTGGCCGACTTTCCCTCGGACTTGCCCTCGGCCTTGGCCTCGGTCTTGGGGGCGCCCTTCCCCTTGCCCGTCTCCTTGGTGGATTCGGTCTTGGGGGCGGCGGCGCCGTCCTCGGGGATGAGCTCGAGGAGCGACATCGAGGCGGCGTCGCCCGGGCGCTGATCCAGCTTCACGATGCGGGTGTAACCGCCGTGGCGGCCGGCGAAGCGGGGGGCGATCTCGTCGAACAGCTTGAGCACCGCGCCGCGATCGCGCACCACGCGGCGAGCCATGCGCACCGCGTGAACGACGCGCGCGGACTCCTCGGTCGAGCGCCGCTCCGGCTTCTTGGTCAGCACGTCGCCGACCCGGCGGGCCCAGGTGATGGTCCGCTCGGCGAGCCGTCGCGTCTCCTTCGCCTTCGCATCCGTGGTCCGGATGCGCTCATTGGTGAACAGCGCCGCCACCAGATTCGAGAACAGCGCCTGCCGATGCGCCGACGTACGCGAAAGATGAACTCCAGCTCGACGATGCCTCATTTTCCGTTTCTCTCTGCTTTATCTGCTTGGTGGATCGAAGGCGGGCTTTGCCCGCCGGAGACTTACGTGCCTAACAAGATCCGGTTGCGGCTCTCGTCGCGAGGGGGTGGGCCGGTGGGAGGGGCACAGCCCCTCCCGCCCCAGCTTTAGGCCTTCTTCGGCGGCCCGTCGCCCGGCCAGCCCTCGAGCTTCATGCCGAGCGAGAGGCCCATCTCGGCGAGGATCTCCTTGATCTCCTTCAGCGACTTGCGGCCGAAGTTCTTGGTCTTCAGCATCTCGGACTCGGTCCGCTGAACCAGCTCGCCGATGTAGCGGATGTTGGCGTTCTGGAGGCAGTTCGCCGAGCGGACCGACAGCTCGAGCTCGTCGACCGACTTCCAGAGGTTCTCGTTGAGCTTGGCCTGCTCCTCGGAGACGTGCGCGTCGTGCGCCGGCTCGGCCCCCTCTTCGAAGTTGATGAAGATCGAGAGCTGGTCCTTGAGGATCTTGGCGGCGAAGGCCACCGCGTCGTCCGGCTTGATCGCGCCGTTGGTCCAGACCTCGAGGGTCAGGCGGTCGTAGTCGGTCTGCTGCCCGACGCGCGCGTTGGTGACCTGGAAGTTCACCTTGCGGATCGGCGAGAACAGCGAGTCGATCGGGATGACGCCCACCGGCGTCTGCGGCCCCTTGTTGCGCTCCGACGGAACGTAGCCGCGGCCCGAGCCGACGGTCAGCTCCATGCGAAGCTTGGCGCCCTTCGAGCAGGTCAGGATCTTGTGGTCCGGGTTGAGGACCTCGATCCCGTCCGAGAGCTGGATGTCGCCGGCGTTGACGCGCCCCTCGCCATCCTTCTCGATGCGCAGCACGCGCGGCTTCGAATCGACGGCCTTCAGCAGAACCTCTTTGAGGTTCAGCACGATGTCCGTCACGTCCTCGACGACGTCGGGGATGGTGGTGAACTCGTGCAGCGCGCCCTCGATCTTGACGGCGGTGATCGCCGCTCCCTGCAGCGACGACAGCAGGATGCGCCGCATGCTGTTCCCCAGCGTCGTCCCGAAGCCGCGCTCGAGCGGCTCGCAGGTGAACTTGCCGTAGGTCGGCGTGAGCGACTCGGGATCGACCTCGAGGTTCCGCGGTCGAATGAGGTCGCGCCAGTTGCGGGCGATGAAGGTGTTCTGTCCAGCAGATGAAGTTGCCGTAGCGGTCGCCATGTCCTTCTCCTGTCCTGTCAGCGCGAATAAAGCTCGACGATCAGCTGCTCGCGGATCGGCAAGGTCAGATCCTCGCGAGCGGGGAGCGCGGTCAGCTTCCCCTTGAAATTATCCTTCTCCAGCTCGAGCCATTTCGGGACCCCGCGCCGGTCGACGGCGCCCAGGCTCTCGAGGATGCGCGTGATCTTCTTCGACGCGTCCTTGACCTCGATCTGGTCGTTGGCCTTGCAGAGGAACGAGGGGATGTCGACGCGGTGGCCGTTGACCTTGAAGTGGCCGTGGCGCACCAGCTGCCGCGCCTCCGCGTGATCCGAGGCGAAGCCGAGCCGGTAGATGACGTTGTCGAGGCGGCGCTCGAGGAGCTGCAGCAGGTTCTCGCCCGCCACGCCCTTCATCCGGATCGCCTTGTGGTAGTAGCCGCGGAACTGCCGCTCGGCGAGCCCGTAGAGGCGCTTGACCTTCTGCTTCTCACGCAGCTGCGAGCCGTAGTTCGACAGCTTGCGCCGCCGGGCCTGGCCGTGCTGGCCGGGGGCGTAGGCGCGCCGCTCGTAGCCGCACTTGTCGGTGTAGCAGCGGTCCCCCTTGAGGAACAGCTTCATGTCTTCGCGCCGGCAGAGCCGACACACTGGACCCGAATAATTCGCCATCTCTAAATGAGCTCTTTCTGTGTCAAACGCGCTGAATCAGACGCGGCGGCGCTTGGGCGGCCGGCAGCCGTTGTGGGGGATGGGGGTGAGGTCGCGAATGAGCGTGATCTTGAAGCCGGTCGAGGCCAGCGCGCGCAGCGCCGACTCGCGACCCGAGCCGGGGCCCTTCACGAACACCGACAGCGAGCGCATCCCGTGCTCCATCGCCTTGTGGGCGGCGTCCTCGGCGGCGAGCTGGGCGGCGAACGGCGTCGACTTGCGCGACCCCTTGAAGCCCTTCACGCCGGACGACGACCAGGCCAGCACGTTGCCCGACACGTCGGTGATGGTGACGATCGTGTTGTTGAACGACGCCGTGATGTGGGCGATGCCGCTCTGGATGTTCTTCTTGACCTTCTTGGCCTTGGGCTTCGCCTTCGGCTTGTTGGTCGTCTCTGCTGGTCCGGCCATGATTTAAGCGCCCGTCCCTTCGGTCTTCCGTTTGATCGCCTGACCCTTGCGCGGCCCCTTGCGCGTGCGAGCGTTCGTATGGGTGCGCTGGCCGCGAACCGGCAGGCTCTTCCGGTGGCGCAGACCTCGGAAGCAACCGAGGTCCATGAGGCGCTTGATGTTCATGCCGACCTCGCGCCGCAGATCACCCTCGACCTTCAGCTGGCGACCTTCGATCACCTCGCGGATGCGGCGGGTCTCGTTGTCGTCGAGCTCGTCGGTGCGCTTGTCCAGCGACACCTCCGCCTGCTTGAGGATGTCGCGCGAGAGCGCCTTCCCGATTCCGTAGATGTAAGTGAGCGCGATTTCCATCCGCTTGTTGCGCGGAAGATCGACGCCTGCGAGACGAGCCATGCTTATCCTTGCCTCTGCTTGTGCCGCTGGTTCTCACAGATGACCCGCACGACACCGCGCCGGCGGATCACCTTGCACTTGTCACATACCTTTTTGACCGAAGCCCTGACCTTCATCGGACGCTCCCGATAGCACGAATTCGTTGCAAATACTCGAACAACAACGCCGTCGATCCCCTCAGATTGCCGTCACGCCCTGGAGAGCACGATCGGGCCATCGTCGGTGATGGCGACCGAATGCTCAAAATGGGCGGAGAGGCTACCATCTTTGGTTACAGCCGTCCACCCATCTTCTTCGATTGCAATTTCCGGGCTTCCGGCGTTGACCATCGGCTCGATGGCCACCACCAGGCCGGCCGCCAGGCGCCGTCCTTTCCCGGCGTCCCCGTAGTTGGGGACGTGCGGCTCCTCGTGCATGGCCCGGCCGATCCCGTGCCCCACGAACTGCCGGACCACCGAGTAGCCGCGCTTCTCGACATGCGACTGGACCGCCCAGCCGATGTCCCCCAGCCGGTTGCCCGGCACGCAGGCGGCGATGGCCCGCTCGAGCGACTCTCGTGTCGCGTCGATCAGCGCCTGGGCGGCCGGGGTGATCGTGCCGATGGGGATGGTACGGGCCGAGTCGCCGCACCAGCCGTTCTTGAAGGCCCCGAAGTCGATGGAGAGGATGTCCCCCTCCTTGAGCACCACGTCGCGGCGCGGGATGCCGTGGACGACCGCGTGGTTGACCGAGGTGCAAACGTAGGCCGGGTACGGCGGGTGGCCGTAGTTGAGGAAGGCCGAGTCGGCCTTGAGCTGCTTGAGCTTGGCCGCCGCCAGCTCGTTCAGCTCCCAGGTCGACACGCCCGGCTTCGACGCGGCCTCGAGCGCGTCGAGCACCTCGGCCACGACGAGGTTGGCCTCGCGCAGCTTGGCGATCTCGTCGGCGCTCTTGAGCTGGACGGCCATTAGGAGAGCAACACCGAGGCGTAGATGCGCCCGAAGATCTGGTCCATGTTGCCGTTGGCGTCGATCATCCGCACCGGCCAGTTGTTGGTCAGGAAGTAGTCGACCACCGGCTTGGTCTTGGCGGCGAACTCGCGCAGGCGATTGCGGATGATCTCCTCCGAGTCGTCGCTGCGCTGCTTGAGCGCGCCGCCGCAGCGGTCACAGACGCCCGGCACGCGCGGCGGCTTGGCCGTCACGTGGTAGCTGGCCTGGCAGCTCTCGCAGGTGCGGCGGCCGGAGATCCGCTTGACCAGCTCCTCCTCGGGGGCGTCGAGCACGATCACCCGGTCCATCGCCTTGCCGTAGCCGGTCAGCATCTTGCCGAGCACCTCGGCCTGGGGGACCGTGCGTGGAAAGCCGTCCAGCAGGAAGCCGCGCGCGGTGTCGGGCTGCTGCAGCCGCTCGCCGAGCAGCTCGAGCACCAGCTCGTCGGGGACCAGCTGGCCCTGATCGATGAACCCCTTGGCCCGCTGGCCGAGCGGCGTGTACGAGGCGATCGCCGCCCGCAGCATGTCGCCGGTGGCGATGTGTGGGATCCCGAAGACCTTGGAGAGACGTGCCGCCTGCGTCCCCTTCCCAACGCCCGGTGGTCCAAACAGCAGGAGGTTCTCACTCAACGCCCGGCTTCTTCACGGCAGTGATGGGCTAGCGAGCGCCCGCCGCGCCCGAAGCCCGCGATCCGCGACCCCGGATCCGGGGTCCGCGCGGCCCGGTGAATCCTTCGTAGTTGCGGGTGATGAGGTGCGACTCGATCTGCTGGACCGTGTCGAGCGCGACGCCGACGACGATCATCAGGCCGGTGCCGCCGAAGTAGAACGGCACCTTCATCTTCTCGTGCAGCAGCGACGGCAGGACGCAGATGGCCGACATGTAAACCGCGCCGCCGAAGGTAATGCGGGTCAGCACCTTGTCGATGTAAGCCGCCGTCGCCTTTCCGGGGCGGATGCCGGGGATGAAGCCGCCGTACTTCTTCATGTTGTCGGCGACGTCGACCGGGTTGAAGGTCACCGCCGTGTAGAAGTAGGTGAAGAAGACGATCAGCGCGACGTAGAGGGCGTTGTAGCGCCAGTCGCCGGGGTGCATCGACTCGGACATCCGCTGCATCCAGGGGATGTTGGTGAACGAGGCGATCTGCTGGGGGAACATCAGGATCGAGGAGGCGAAGATCGGGGGGATGACGCCCGCGGTGTTCACCTTGAGCGGCAGGTGGGTCGACTGGCCGCCATAGATCTTCTGCCCCACGATCCGCTTGGCGTACTGAACGGGTATGCGTCTTTGCCCCCGTTCGAAGTAGATGATGATCCCGACGACCAGCACGACCACCAGGCCGATGATGGCCAGGTCGAAGGCGGTGATGTCCCCCATCTTGGCCTTGGAGAACATGCGGACCGTGGCGTCCGGGATGCCGGTCACGATGCCGGCGAAGATGATCAGCGAGATGCCGTTGCCGATGCCGCGCTCGGTGATCTGCTCGCCGAGCCACATGATGAACGACGTGCCGGTGGTGAGCGACAGCATGGTCATCATGCGGAAGCCCCACCCTGGATCGGTCACCACCTGGCCGAACTGCGCGTAGGAGCGGTTGTTCGACTCGAGCCAGCGGGCGATGAAGAACGACTGGATCAACGACAGGACCACGCAGCCGTAGCGCGTGTACTGGTTGATCTTCCGCTGCCCCATCTCCCCTTCTTTTTGGATCTGCTCCAGCTTGGGGACGACGACGGTGAGCAGCTGCAGGATGATCGACGCGCTGATGTACGGCATGATGCCGAGCGCGAAGATCGACATCTGCTCGAGCGCGCCGCCCGAGAACATGTTGAACAGGCCCAGGAACGACCCCGAGGCCTGGTTCACGATCTTCCCCATGATGGCGCGGTTGACGCCGGGGGTCGTGACGAACGCGCCGATGCGATAGATCGCCAGCAGCGAGACCGTGAACAGGATCCGCCGACGGAGCTCGGGGATCTTGCCGATGTTCTGGAAGCCGGAGGCCATGGCGGGTTAGCGGGCGATGACCTCGACCGAGCCCCCCGCTTTCTCGATCTTCTCCTTGGCGGAGGTCGAGAACGCGGTCGCCTTGACCGTGAACTTCTTGGTCAGGTCACCCTCGCCGAGGATCTTCACCGTGGCGTGGCTGCGCGGTACCATGCCGGCGCTCTGAAGCGCCGCCAGGTCGACGGTGCCCGCCGGGAAGCGCTTCTCGATGGCGCCGACGTTGACCGCGAAGATCTCCTTGCGGAAGGGGTTCTTGAACCCCTTCTTGGGGAAGCGGCGTTGCATCGGCATCTGGCCGCCCTCGAAGCCGAGGCGCGCCCCGTGGTGACCGGTGCGGGCCTTCTGCCCCTTGACGCCCTTGCCCGACTGCTCGCCGGTGCCCGAGCCCGGCCCGCGGCCGATGCGCTTGCGGTTGCGCGTCGCGCCCTTCGGACCCTTCAACGTGGAAAGCGTGGTTCCCATTGGACTGTCTTTGCTCCTAAAACCTATTCGGCTTTTTCGACCCGGACCAGGTGCGAAACGGCGCGGATCATGCCACGCACCGAAACATTGTCCGGCAACGTTACGGCGACACCCATCTTGTGGAGCCCGAGCCCCTTGATGGTCCTCTTGTGCTGCTCGGGGCGGTTGATCCCGCTCCGAATCAGCGTCACGCGCAGCGACTTGGCCATGGCTACTCCCGGATCTCGTCGAGGCGCTTGCCGCGCAGGCCGGCCGAAGCGTCGGCGCTGCGCAGCTGCTGGAGCGCGTCGATGGTGGCGTGAATGACGTTGTGCGGGTTCGAGGTCCCGATGCACTTGGTGAGGATGTCCTGCACCCCTGCCACCTCGAGCACTGGGCGGACGGCGCCGCCGGCGATGACGCCGGTCCCGGCGCTGGCCGGGCGGAGCAGCACGCTGCCCGCGCCGAAGTGCCCCTGCACCTCGTGCGGGATGGTGCCGCCCACGAGCGGGATGAGGAACAGGTTCTTCTTGGCCTGCTCGGTCCCCTTGCGGATCGCCTCCGGGACCTCGTTGGCCTTGCCGAGACCAGCCCCGACGTAGCCGCGCTGATCGCCGACGACGACGAGCGCCGAGAACGAGAAGCGGCGCCCGCCCTTGACGACCTTGGCGACGCGGTTGATGAAGACGACGCTGTCGACCAGCTCGCCAACTTCTTCGTAATTGATAGCCATCTAGATCGATCCTCTTCGCTTTAGAACTTCAGACCCGCTTCGCGCGCACCGTCGGCCAGCGCGGAGATGCGTCCGTGGTACTTGAAACCGGCGCGGTCGAACACGACCTTGTCGATCCCCTTCTCCAGGCACTTCTTGGCGATGGCGGCGCCCACCTTCTTGGCGGTCGCCTTCTTGTCGGCGTCCTCGCCACCGGCGCCGTCGTCGAACGCCAGATCCGAGGTCCCCACCAGCGTCTTGTTCGCTAGATCGTCGATGACCTGGGCGTAGATGTGGCGGCTGGAGCGGAAGATGGCCAGGCGCGGGCGCTCGGCCGTCCCCTCGATCCGCTTGCGGAGCGAACGGTGCCGCTTCTCACGGCTTTCCTTCTTGTAGGTATTGATGAGCATGGCTTTCCTTGATTAGCCCGTCGATTGGATCCGGCTTCGCGGCGGCGACTAGCCGCCACCTCCGCCGCCGCCCGTGGCGCCGGCCTTGCCGACCTTCCGCTTGATGACCTCTTCGACGTACTTGACGCCCTTCCCCTTGTACGGCTCGGGGGGACGCAGCTCGCGGACCTTGGCGGCCGTCTGGCCGACCAGATCACGATCGGCGCTGGACAGCGTCACGCGGTTCTTGTCGACCTTGGCGGTCACGCCCTTCGGGAGCTTGAAGGCCACCGGGTGCGAGTAGCCGAGCGCCATGTTGATCGTATCGCCGGCCACCTCGGCGCGGTAACCGACGCCGTTGATCTCCAGCTCGCGGTTCCAACCGTCGGTCACGCCCTTGACCATGTTGGCCAGGTGCGCGCGGATGAGGCCGTGCTTGGCGCGGTTCTCCCGCGAGTCGTCGGCCCGCAAGACGTGGAGCTTGTCGCTCTCGGCCTTGATCGAGATCCCGGCGGGAAGGTGCTTCGACAGCTCGCCCTTCGGCCCCTTGACGCTGAACGCGCCCGGTTTCTGCGAGAGCGTCACCCCTTTGGGGAGCGGCAGTACTTTTCGTCCAATGCGTGACATTGCCGGTCTCCTTACCAGACTTCGCAGAGGAGCTCGCCGCCGAGCCCTTCTTTGCGGGCCGCGCGGTCGGTCATCAGACCCTTCGACGTCGACAGGATCGCGATGCCCAGCCCCGAGCGGATCTTGGGGATCGTCCCGTGACGAACGTACATCCGCTGCCCGGGACGCGAGCGGCGGCGCAGGCCGGTGATCGCGTTGGTGCGCGGATCGGCCCAGCGAAGCTTGACCACGATCTCCGTCGCGCCAGCGATCTTCTCGGAGTCGCGCACGTCGTAGCCCGCGATGTAGCCCTCGTCCTTGAGCAGCGCGCAGAGGCGCTGCTTGAGCTTGGACGACGGAGCGAGCACGTCGGCGTGGCGCGCGAGGATTCCGTTCCGAATCCGGGCCAGGAAGTCTGAAATGGGATCAGTCATTGACATTTTCAATCACCTACCAGCTCGATTTGATGACGCCCGGAATGTCGCCCCGCAGAGCGAGGTTGCGGAAGCAGACCCGGCAGAGGTCGAACTTGCGCAAGAACGCGCGCGAGCGGCCACACTGGTGGCAGCGGTTGCGATGCCGAACACGCCACTTCGGCGTCTTCTTGTTGGCGGGAAGGTCGACGGTCTTGGCCATGGTCAGTTCCTGAAGGGCATGCCGAAGTGCTTCAGGAGCGCGCGCCCCTGATCGTCGTCGGCGGCCGTGGTGTTGAAGGTGATGTTCATCCCCTTCGGCTTCTCGATTTTCTCGTAGTTGATCTCCGGGAAGATGATCTCCTCCCGGATGCCCAGCGTGTAGTTGCCGCGCCCGTCGAACGACTTCGGCGACACACCCTTGAAGTCACGCACGCGCGGCAGCGCGAAGTTGACCAGGCGGTCGAGGAACTCGAACATCTGATCGCGGCGCAGGGTGACCATCACGCCGATCTTCTGGCCGGCGCGAAGCTTGAAGACGGCGATCGACTTCTTGGCCTTGGTGACGACCGGGCGCTGCCCGGTGATCGCCCCCAGCTCGTCGACCGCGGTGTCCAGAACCTTGGGGTTCGAGACCGCTTCGCCGAGGCCCATGTTGATGGTGATCCGCGTGAGGCGCGGCGCCTCCATCGGGTTGGCGAGCTTGAACTCCGAGATGAGCTTCTGCCGGATCTCGGTGTCGTAGAGCTTGCGCAAGCGGGCCGGCTGGCTGCGCTTGACGCGCTCCTGCGCGACCTCGAGCGCCGAGCCGCCACCCTTGCCCTTGCCGGCGCCCTTGCCGCCCTTGGCCTTGGCCTCGGCGCGCGCCGCCTTCTTGGCGGCCGCCTCGGCCTCCTGCTCGGGCGTCAGCGCCGGCTTGCCGGCCTTGCCGCCTTTTTCTTCTTTTTCGTCTTGAGCCATCGTCTAAGTCCTCTGCGTCCCGAATCTCTTACGCGGTCTCGAACGGCGTGCTGCACTTGACGCAGACGCGGCGCTTCGGCTGACCCTCGTTGTGCTCGTGCCGTCCGCGCCGCGGCGCGACGCACTTGCCGCACCAGAGCGCCACGTTGGAGAGATCCATCGATCCCTCCTTCTCGATGATGCCGCCGCGCGGGTTGCGCTGCGTCGGCTTGGTGTGGCGCTTGACCATGTTGATGCGCTCGATGAGGACGCGCTTCTTGGCGGTCAGGAGGCGAAGCACGCGGCCGCGCTTCCCCTTCTCTTTCCCGGCGATGACGACGACCTGATCTCCCTTGCGAACGTGCATGACTACAGAACCTCCGGCGCGAGCGAGATGATCTTCATGAACCGCTTGGCGCGCAGCTCGCGAGCGACCGGGCCGAAGATGCGCGTCCCGACCGGCTCGTTGTCCTTGTCGACGAGCACCGCCGAGTTGGTGTCGAAGCGGATGTAGGACCCGTCCTGGCGCGACACCTCTTTCTTGGTGCGCACGATGACGGCCTTGGCCACCTCGCCCTTCTTCACCTTGGCGTTGGGGATCGCTTCCTTGACGGAAACGACGATCACGTCGCCGATCGAGGCGTACTTGCGCCTGGTGCCGCCGAGCACCCGGATGCACATGATCTTCTTGGCGCCCGAGTTGTCGGCGACGTCGAGAGTTGTTGTGGTCTGAACCATGGTCCTGCCTTAAGCCTCTTGCGGCCGCTCGATGAGCTTTTCCACGCGCCAGCGCTTGTCGCGCGAGAGCGGACGGCTCTCCACGATCTGCACGCGGTCGCCCGACTTGAACTCGTTCTTCTCGTCGTGCGCCTTGTACGTCGTGCGGCTCGTGAGGTACTTGCCGTACTTGGGGTCGGAGACGCGACGCTCGACCAGCACCACCCGCGTCTTGTTCATCTTGTCGCTGGTGACGACGCCGATCATGCGGCGCTTGTGAATTTTGTGTCCGGGCACGGCTAGGTCTCCTTCGCAGTCTTTTTGGCTTTCGCAGCCGAGGCCTTCGTCGGCTTGGCCGGCTTCTCAGCCGCCGGAGCCGCCGCCGCTTCGGCCTTGGCCGGAGCCGCCACCGCGGGGACGGGCGCCCCGCGCAGCTTCTCCGCCAGCACCGTGTTCACGCGCGCGATGTCCCGGCGCGTGCCGCGGATGAGCATCGTGTTCTCCAGCTGGCTGGTGGTCTTCTTCAGCTTGTGCTTGAAGAGATCCTCCTCCAGCTTGCGCACTGTGCGGCGCAGCTCCTCGGGATCGTTCCCCCGCAGGTCCTTGGCCTCGACGCTCATTACAGCCGACCTTCCCGCGCCAGGAAGCGCGTCTGGACCGACAGCTTGTGCTCGGCCAGGTGGAACGCCTCGCGCGCCAGCTTCTCGTCGACCCCCTCGAGCTCGTACATCACGCGCCCGGGACGCACGACGGCCACCCACTCTTCCGGGTTCCCCTTGCCGTGACCCATGCGGGTCTCGGCGGGCTTCTTCGAGATCGGCTTGTCCGGGAAGATCCGGATGTAGAGCTTGCCGCCGCGCTTGACGTGGCGGGAGATCGCGATGCGCGCCGCCTCGATCTGGCGCGAGGTCACGAACCCGCACGACAGCGCCTGCAGCGCGTACTCGCCGAACGCGACGTCGGTCGCGCCCTTCGAAAGGCCGGTCATGCGGCCCTTCTGCTGCTTACGCCACTTAACCTTCTTTGGAGCGAGCATGTTCCTTGTCCTTTACGCCAGGCGCGAGTTCCGCTGAGGAAGAACCTCGCCCTTGAAGATCCAGCACTTGACGCCGATGGCGCCGTAGGTGGTGTGGGCCTCGGTGGTGCCGTACTCGATGTCGGCGCGCAGCGTGTGCAGCGGCACGCGACCCTCGTGGTACCACTCGTAGCGCGCCATCTCGGCGCCGCCCAGGCGGCCCGAGCAGGCGAGCCGGATGCCCTTGGCGCCGAACTTCATCGCCGTCTGCACCGACTTCTTCATGGCGCGGCGGAAGGCGACGCGGCGCTCGAGCTGGGTGGCGACGTTCTCGGCCACCAGCTGCGCGTTCGTCTCGGCCTTGCGGACCTCCTGAATGTTCAGGAAGACCTCGTTCTGCGTGAGCGCCTGGACCTCTTTCTTCAGGGTCTCGACGCCCGCGCCGCGCTTGCCGATCACGATGCCGGGACGCGCGGTGAAGATGTTGATCTTCACCTTGTTGGCGGCGCGCTCGACCTCGACGGCCGAAACGCCCGCGTGCGAGAGCTTCGACTTGACGAACTTCTTGAGGCGCAGGTCCTCATGCAGCCACTTCGAGAAGTCCTTCTCGGAGTACCACTTCGAGCTCCAGCCGCGAACGACGCCGAGCCGGAAACCTACCGGATGTGTTTTCTGACCCATCTAGATGACCTTTTCCTTGTTTCCTGAGCGTCTATTCCCGAACGTCGACTTCGACCGTCACGTGCGACGTGCGCCCCGCGAGGCGATTGGCGCGGCCCATCGAGCGCGCCATCCAGCGGCGCGTGACCGGGCCGCCGTCGATGAACACCTTGGTGACGAACAGCTTCTCGGCGTCGGCCTTCTCGTTCTCCGTCGCGTTGGCGATGGCCGAGTCGAGGACCTTGCTGAGCATCTTGGCCGCCTTGCGCTGCTGCAGCCGCAGGATCGAGATGGCGTCGTCGACCGAGCGCCCGCGGATCATGTCCGCCACCGCGCGCACCTTGCGGGGCGACTCACGAAAACGTCTGAGAATTGCGCGTGCCATGATTCTTGGTCCTCTCTGGTCTTACTTCTTGGCCGGGGCCGCGGGAGCCGCCGGCGCGCCGCCGGCCGCCGCCTTGCGCTCGCCCGAGTGACCGTGGAAGGTCCGGGTCGGCGCGAACTCGCCCAGCTTGTGGCCGACCATGTTCTCGGTGGTGAACACCGGGACGAACTTGCGCCCGTTGTGCACGGCGAAGGTCAACCCCAGCATCTCGGGGATGATGGTCGAGCGGCGCGACCAGGTCTTGAGGACCTTCTTCGACTTCTGCCGCTGCATGTCGACCACCTTCTTCATCAGGCTGGCGTCGACGAACGGACCCTTCTTGATTGAACGAGCCATGATTAAGCCTTTTTGCCTCGGTGCTTGACGATCATCGCGTCAGTGCGCTTGTTCTGCCGCGTCTTGAGACCCTTCGAGAGCTGGCCCCACGGCGAGCAGGGGTGGCGGCCACCGGACGACCGGCCTTCGCCGCCGCCCATCGGGTGATCGACCGGGTTCATGGTGACGCCGCGGTTGTGCGGGCGGCGTCCCTTCCAGCGGGTGCGGCCGGCCTTGCCGACGTGCACCGAGCCGTGCTCGATGTTGCCGACCTGGCCGACGGTGGCGCGGCAGTCGAGGTGCACGCGGCGGGTCTCGCCCGAAGGGAGCCGGATCTGACCCCAGTCCCCCTCTTTCGCCATCACCTGCGCGCCGGCCCCGGCCGAGCGGCAGAGCTGCGCGCCGCCCGCGATCTTGAGCTCGATGTTGTGGATCGTCGTGCCGAGCGGGATGAACCGCAGCGGCAGGTTGTTCCCCGGCTTGATGTCGGCGTTGCGCGACGAGAGGACCGCGTCACCGACCTTGAGGCCGTCGGGGCAGAGGATGTAGCGCTTCTCGCCGTCCGCGTAGTTCAAGAGCGCGATGCGCGCGGTGCGGTTCGGATCGTACTCCACGGTGGCGACCGTAGCGGGCACGCCGATCTTGTTGCGCTTGAAGTCGATGAGGCGGAAGCGCCGCTTGTGGCCGCCGCCGCGGAAGCGCGAGGTGATGCGACCGTTGTTGTTGCGGCCGCCCGTGCGCGACATCTGCTCGGTGAGCGACTTCTCGGGCGCGTTCCCCTGCGACAGCTCGGCGAAGTCCGGGGCGACGCGGCCGCGGGAGCCCGGCGTGGTGGCGTTGTGTGGACGAAGACCCATGGTGGCTACACTCCCTCGAAGAACTCGATGTTCTGGCCCGGCGCGATGGTCACCACGGCCTTCTTCCAGTTCGAGCGGCGGCCCAGGTACCGGCCCATCCGCTTCTCCTTGCCGCGCACGATGGCCGTGCGGACCGACAGCACGTCGACGTTCCAGAGCTTCTCGACGGCGTGGCGGATCTCGATCTTGTTCGCGTCGCGGGCGACCTCGAACAGCAGCTGCGACTTCAGGGTCTCGGGGTCGACCTCGCCCCCGCCCTGACCGCCCGTCTCCTTGAGAAGGGTCCCCTTCTCGGTGAGCAGCGGGCGCTTGATGATCTCTTCGGGTGCTCGCATGACGATGTTCCTTAAGCTGCCTTGGCCGTCTTCACGGGCGCCGTGGCGCGCGCCTCGACCTGCTTGATCGCGTCCGCCGCGATCACCAGGCCGCCGTGGTTGAGGATGTCATAGACGTTGAGCCCCTCGGGCGCGAGGTACTTCGACTTCGGGAGGTTGCGGGCCGACTTGGAGAGGTTGGCGTTCTCCTTGCCGTCGACCACCACCGCCGACGCGACGCCCAGCGCCTTGAGGATGCCGGCGAGGCGCTTGGTCTTGGGGGCCTCGAACGAGAGCTTGTCGACGACGACCAGCTTCTTCTCCTGCGCGCGGAGCGACAGCGCCGAGACCAGCGCGGCCCGCTTCACCTTCTTGGGCACGGTGTACGAGTAGTCGCGCGGGTGCGGCCCGAACACCTTGCCGCCGCCGACGTGGTTGGGGGCGCGGCTCGAACCCTGGCGGGCGTTGCCGGTCCCCTTCTGCTTGTACGGCTTCTTGCCGCCGCCTCGGACCTCGTCGCGGGTCTTGGTGTCGTGCGTGCCGGCCCGCTTGGCGGCCTGCTGCGCCTTCACCATCTCCCAGAGGAGATAGTCCTTCACCTTGGCGCCGAAGACGGCGTCCGCCAGATCGGCCGAGCCGACCTTCTTGCCTTCGATGTTGACGATGTCGATCTGCATGGGGTGCCTTCTCGTGCCGCTCAGGTCTTGATCTCGACGTCGACGCCCGCCGACAGGTCGAGCTTCATGAGCGCGTCCAGCGTCTGCTGGGTCGGCTCGAGGATGTCGAGCAGCCGCTTGTGCGTCCGGATCTCGAACTGCTCGCGCGACTTCTTGTCGACGTGCGGCGAGCGGAGGACGGTGAACTTGTTGATCTTGGTCGGCAGCGGAACCGGGCCGGCGACGCTGGCGCCGGTCCGCTTGGCCGTGTCCACGATCTCGCCGGCCGACTGGTCCAGCAGGCGGTGATCGTAGGCCTTCAAACGAATGCGAATCTTCGGAGTCATTGTTTACTTCTTGGCCTCATCAGGAAGGATCTTGGTGACGACGCCGGCGCCGACGGTCTTGCCACCCTCGCGGATCGCGAAGCGCAGACCTTCCTCGCAGGCGATCGGCGTGATGAGCTCGATCTTCAGGCTCACGTTGTCCCCCGGCATCACCATCTCCGCCCCCTCGGGCAGCGTCACCAGCCCGGTGACGTCGGTGGTCCGGAAGTAGAACTGCGGGCGATAGCCCTTGAAGAACGGCGTGTGACGTCCGCCCTCCTCCTTCTTGAGGATATAGACCTCCCCCATGAAGTTCTTGTGCGGCGTGATGCTCCCCGGCTTCGCCAGCACCTGCCCCCGCTCGATCTCCTCGCGCTTGGTGCCGCGGAGCAGCGCCCCGATGTTGTCACCCGCGCGGCCCTCGTCGAGCAGCTTCCGGAACATCTCGACGCCCGTCACGACCGTCTTCGTCGTATCGCGGAAGCCGACGATCTCGATCTCCTCGCCGACCTTGACGATCCCGCGCTCCACGCGGCCGGTGACCACCGTGCCACGGCCAGAAATCGTGAACACGTCCTCGACCGGCATCAGGAACGGCTTGTCGATCTCGCGCTTCGGCTCCTTGATGAACGAGTCGCAAGCGTCCAGCAGCTTCAGCACCGACGGCTCGCCCAGCTCGCCGGGATCCCCCTCCAGCGCCTTCAAAGCGCTGCCGCGCACGATCGGCGTGTCGTCGCCGGGGTACTGGTACTTCGACAGCAGCTCGCGCAGCTCCATCTCGACGAGGTCCAGCAGCTCCGCATCCTCCTTGGCGATCATGTCGACCTTGTTCAGGTAGACGACGATCGCGGGGATGCCGACCTGGCGGCCCAGCAGGATGTGCTCGCGCGTCTGCGGCATCGGCCCGTCAGGCGCAGAGACCACCAGGATCGCGCCGTCCATCTGCGCCGCCCCGGTGATCATGTTCTTGATGTAGTCCGCGTGCCCGGGGCAGTCGACGTGCGCGTAGTGCCGCTTGTCCGTCTCGTACTCCACGTGCGCGATCGCGATGGTGATGCCGCGCTCCCGCTCTTCCGGCGCCTTGTCGATCTGGTCGTACGCCAGGAACTTGGCGAAGCCCTTCTTCGTCAGCACCTTGGTGATCGCGGCGGTCAGGGTCGTCTTCCCGTGGTCGACGTGCCCGATCGTCCCGATGTTCAGGTGCGGCTTGTTTCGAACGAACTTTTCCTTGGCCATCGCTCTCTCTCCTTAGACTCCGCGTCGTTCCACGATCGATTCAGTCACGCGCGTCGGCACCGGGGCATAGCGCGCGAACTGCATGGTGTAGGTGGCCCGTCCTTGTGTCATGGAACGGACGTCGGTGGAATACCCAAACATGCTGGCGAGAGGAACTTCGGCACTGATCGCCTGAGCAGATCCGCGGGCCTCCATCCCGGAAACCCGGCCCCGACGGGCCGACAGGTTGCCGGTCACCTCGCCCATGAACTCGTCCGGGGTCAGGACCTCGACCTCCATGACCGGCTCGAGCAGGACCGGGGCCGCCTCGCGGGCCGCCGCCGTGGCGCCCATCGAGCCCGCGATCTGGAAGGCCATCTCGCTCGAGTCGAGCTCGTGGTAGCTGCCGCCGGTCAGCCTGACCGCCACGTCGATCACCGGGTAACCGCCCAGGACGCCGCGCGCCAGCGACTCGCGCACGCCGCGCTCGACGGCGGGCACGAACTCGCGCGGGACGATGCCGCCCGTGGTGGCGTCCTCGAACACGATGCCCTTCCCCTCGGCCGGCGCCACGTGCAGCGTGACGTGCCCGTACTGGCCGCGCCCACCCGTCTGCCGGATGTACTTCCCCTCGGCGTCGGCCGCACGGGTGATCGTCTCGCGGTAGGCGACCTGCGGCCGACCCACGTACGCCTCGATCTTGAACTCGCGCACCAGCCTGTCGACGATGATCTCCAGGTGCAGCTCGCCCATCCCCGAGATGATCGTCTGCCCGGTGTCGGCGTCCGTGTGCACCCGGAACGACGGGTCCTCGATGGCCAGCTTCTGCAGCGCGAAGGCCAGCTTGTCCTGGTTGGCCTGCGTCTTCGGCTCGATGGCGATCGAGATGACGGGGGCCGGGAACTCCATCACCTCCAGCACCACCGGGTTCTTCTCGTCGCAGAGCGTGTCGCCGGTGGCCGTGGCGCGCAGCCCGGCGGCCGCCGCGATGTTGCCGCAGGTGACCTCCTGGATGTCCTCGCGCTTGTTGGCGTGCATCTGCAGGAGGCGACCGATCCGCTCGCGCTTCCCCTTGGCGGCGTTGAACACCGTCGCGCCGGCCGTCACCTTGCCCGAGTAGACCCGGAAGTAGGTGAGCGTCCCGACGAACGGGTCGTTCATGATCTTGAAGGCCAGCGCCGAGAACGGCTCGGCGTCGCTGGCGCGCCGCTCGACCTGCTTGCCGTCGAGATCCTTGCCCACCACCGGCGGGATGTCGTTCGGCGCCGGCAGGAAGTCGACGACCGCGTCGAGCAGCGGCTGCACGCCCTTGTTGCGGAACGCCGCCCCGCACAGCACCGGGACGGCGTGCCCGGCGATCGTGGCCCGGCGCAGGGCGGCCCGCAGCAGCGCGGGCGACAGCGGCCGCTCCTCGAGAAAGGCCCGCATCGCCTCGTCGTCGGCTTCGGAGATCGCCTCGATCATCGCCGCCCGCGCCGCCTCGGCGGCCTCGCGCAGCTCGGCCGGGATCTCCTTGGCCACCGGCTCGGCGCCGACGGTGTCGTCCTCCCAGTCGACGAGCTTCATCTCGACGAGATCGACCACGCCCGAGAAGCCCTCCTCGAGCGCGTTCGGGATCTGGATGACGATGGGGTTCCCGCGGAGCCGCTCGCGGATCTCGCGCACGCAGCGGTCGGGATCGGCGCCCACGCGGTCGCACTTGTTGACGAAGGCCAGCCGCGGGACGCGGTACTTGTCGGCCTGGCGCCAGACCGTCTCGGACTGCGGCTCGACGCCGCCGACGGCGTCGAACACCGCCACCGCCCCGTCGAGCACGCGCAGGCTGCGCTCGACCTCGACGGTGAAATCGACGTGCCCCGGCGTGTCGATGATGTTGATCCGGTGCTCGCGCCAGAAGCAGGTGGTCGAGGCGGCGGTGATGGTGATGCCGCGCTCCTGCTCCTGCTCCATCCAGTCCATCTGGGTGGTCCCCTCGTGGACCTCGCCCATCTTCCGCGAGACGCCGGTGTAGAAGAGGATCCGCTCGGTGGTCGTGGTCTTCCCCGCGTCGATGTGCGCCATGATCCCGATGTTCCGGATCTGCGCTATGGGAAATGTCCGAGCCACGACTGCCGAGTTGCCTTTCCGACGCTCAGCCGTTTTCCGCCGCCGGCTCATCCGGCGAACGGAACCCGTCAGGTCCGTCGACTTGTCAGAGGGTGTTTAAAAGCGGTGCGAAATCTATGCGAAAATCGAGAAATTACCAGCGGTAATGGGCGAACGCCTTGTTGGCGTCAGCCATCTTGTGCGTGTCCTCGCGCTTCTTGACGGCATTCCCCTTGTTGGAGGAGGCGTCGAGCAGCTCGCCGGCCAGCTTCTCCTGCATGGTCCGGCCGTCCGAGCGGTCGCGGGCCGCCGAGATGATCCAGCGCATCCCCAGCGCGAGCGCGCGGTCGGGCCGCACGTCGACCGGGACCTGATACGTGGCGCCGCCCACGCGGCGAGACTTCACCTCGACCTTGGGCTGGACGTTGCCGAGGGCGCGATCCCAGACCTTCACCGGATCGTCCTTGGCCTTCTCGGCGATGATGTCGAAGGCGCGGTAGACGATCTGCTCGGCGACCGCCTTCTTGCCCGACTCCATGATGGTGTTGACGAACTTGGTCACCCGGCGGCGGGTATCGACCGGCTGATCCGTGAACTTCGGATCGGGGAGCGGCTTGCGCTTGGGAACTTCACCTTTACGAGGCATGTCTTCTCTCGATCCTCAGGAGTTACTTGGGCCGTTTGGCGCCGTACTTCGAGCGCCCCTGCCGACGGTTGGTGACGCCCGAGGTGTCGAGCGTGCCGCGGATGATGTGATAGCGAACGCCCGGGAGGTCCTTCACGCGGCCGCCGCGGATCATGACGACGGAGTGCTCCTGCAGGTTGTGCCCCTCGCCCGGGATGTACGTCGTCACTTCCATTCCGTTCGTGAGACGTACGCGCGCCACCTTGCGGAGCGCCGAGTTCGGCTTCTTCGGGGTGGTGGTGTAGACGCGCACGCAGACGCCGCGCCGTTGCGGGCAGGCCATGAGCGCCGGCGACGCGGTCTTGCGTCGCTGCGCCTGGCGGCCGAATTTGACCAGCTGATTGATAGTGGGCATCTGGGGCAAAAACCTCGGTGTTTGGTGCTGCTCGCGGGGAAAATCAAAGGGCGCCCGCGCATACCCCGGGCGCCAAAGGAGGGAGGATTATAGGGATGGCCAGTTCGTTGTCAACGACAACTGTGGGAACCCTAAGAGGGTTCCCCACACCCTCCCGCGATGGGGTTCCGCCGGGCCAAGCCCGCCTGCGCCCCGGCGCGACCAGTGGTCGGCTCTAGCGGGCAGCCAGGGCGGCGGCGGCCCTGGAGGCGGCGCCGACCGGGCCGAGGAGGCGGCGTACCAGCGCACGGGCGGTGTCGCTGCGCTCGAGCACCGCGGCCGCGGCCGGGCCAGCGCTGTAGTAGAGGTCGGTGGCGACCGCGAACATCGTGCTGGCCGGGCGGACCCGATCGCGCACCTGACGCATCGCCGCCACGTCCGGCGCCAGGGCCGAGCCCCAGGCCGCCGTGGCCACGAAGCAGCCCGATAGCTTGGTGAAGCCCGAACCGGCCGTGGTGAAGGCCAGCGACGCCAGGGGCGACGCCTGGCCGCAGGGATCGACCGCCCGGACCGCGACCACGTAATTGGTCGAGGGCTTCAGGCTGGAGATCGAGAACGTCGCCGGCGTCCCCGGCGCGCCCGGCACCACCTGCATGGCGCTGGCGGCGCCGCCGAACTGCGCGTCGGTGATCGTCGCTCCGGTCTGATAGCGGATGTCGTACTTCATGACCGGCGCGCCGTTCGAGCCGGTGTTGACGAACTGGAACGCCGCCGTGCTCCCCGACAGCCCGGCCGGCTGCAGCGCCAGCCCCGTCACCGCGCCCGGAGGCGCCGGCGGCGGCGAGCACTGAAACTGCACACAGCCCTGCTGCGTCGGATCGCAGGCGCTGCACACGTCGTTGGCGTCGCACACCACCATCGAGCAGGGACCGACGCTGGCCAGGACGCGGCCGCTGAGCGTCCCCGCGCTGTTGCTGATGGGGAGGAGGCGGCCCTCGCCCGACCCCGGCGTATCGGTCGAGATGGTGGCGTCGCGCGGGTTGACCACACCGGTCATCCCCGTCCAGTCGCCGTAGCCGGCGGTGAGGGCGACCGCCTGGGCGTGCGGCGCCCCCGTGGTGACGTCGATGTGCAGCGGGACCGCGTAGACGACCGACGGCTGGCCGAAGTTCCCCTCGGTGCCGTACAGCGGCAGGTGCGGGTCGAGGAAGTCCGGATGCGTGTTCGAGGCGTTCGCGTCGTACTCCTTGTTCACCTCGACCATCAACGTGTAGTCGCCCGGCGGCAGCATCCCGGGGATCGACCAGGTCCCGTGGTAGTTGTATCCGTATTGCGGCGTCGCGGCCGCCACGGCGTCGAGATCGTTGAGCGTGGCGTAGGTCGGTGGATCGGCGGTGTCGAACGAGCTGAAGCTGGTGAGGTCGCTCCGCGGCGGGTAGTAGGAGACGGCCGTGGGGTCGAACTTCCCCTTCTCGCTGTTGAACCTGCTGGGGCAGGTGACGGCGTCGACGCCGAGATCGGCCTGGACCTCGCTCTGCATGAGCGGCCGGCAGAAGTACAGCTCGGGCGACGAATACTCTTCGTGCCACCCGAGGCAGCTCTCGGCGGGACCGCCCAGGCAGGTGCCGTCGGGCTCGGACATGATGACCGTGCGGTAGGTCTGGCCGCGCGCGTGCGCCCAGATGGGGAGCGACATCACGCGCTTGCCGTACGGGAACAGCGGCCCCGAGAGGAAGTCCCAGCGCCCGGGGCGGTTTCCGATCCCGCGCACGGCCGTCGCGTTGGTGACCATCAGCGTGTCGATGAACGCGCCGCTCGAGTCCTGGAGCCAGACCGCGATCTGCGGGCCGAGATCCATGTGACTGGCCGACGCGACACAGGCCGAGCTCTCGTCCGGCCGATAGCAGTCCGGCTGGAAGGTGTACTGCAGCGTCATGCAGCTCTGCGCCCGCGCGGCCGGCGCGGGCGCGCACAGCGCCAGGGCGGCGAGGAGCGAAAGCGAAGCGAGGCGAGGCGACCGCAAGCGATCCTATTTTGACCTCGACCGTGGCCGTTGGACAGCGCTCCCTGCCGACGGCCGCGTCACCCTGGCGGGAGGGGGCCCTCAGCGCCGCTGGCCCAGGGCGACGGCTGCCTGGGAGGCGGCGCCGACCGGACCCAGGAGACGCCGCACCAGGGCGCGGGCGGTGTCGCTGCGCTTGAGCACCTCGGCCGCGGCAGGGCCGGTGCTGTAGTAGAGGTCGGTGGCGACCGCGAACATGGTGCTGGCCGGGCGAACCCGGTCGCGCACCTGACGCATCGCCGCCACGTCCGGCGCCAGGGCCGAGCCCCAGGCCGCCGTGGCCACGAAGCATCCCGACAGCTTGGTGAAGGCGACCGACGGCGTGGTGAAGGTCAGCGACACCGTGGTCGACACCTGGCCGCAGGGATCGATCGCCCGCACGGCGACCACGTAATCGGTCGAC
>Ga0209060_10000791_pt1 | contig 45284 bp, 37 predicted proteins | sample Coa_R1_8_FD_187155 | JGI IMG/M metagenome (GOLD analysis project Ga0209060, IMG submission 187155) | Surface soil microbial communities from Centralia Pennsylvania, which are recovering from an underground coalmine fire - Coalmine... | ecosystem: Environmental > Terrestrial > Soil >...
ATTGCAAACTGAATACTGCTTACTGCATAATTTTCACATCTCACATTTGGTAACCAGCATCAGTTCTCTCTTCAGCATCGTTGCGTCGCACTCTTGTACTGTAACAATTCTATTGAGCTTTTGTCTGAACTATGATTATATCCTGATTTTTCTGATTCACCTGATATAAAAAAGCGATCATCCTATCAATCCCAAAAATCTCCCTAAATCCAGGTTCAGACATTTTCCAAACCGTGCTCACAGCTCGCAGCTATCAGCTCACCGCTTTCTCCGTCATTGCTTCAAGTTCTTCCTTCACTGCATCCAAAAATTCATCAGCATCTTTTTTGCGTAATGCTAATGAGGGTAATAAGCGAATCACGTTTGGTTTTGCTTCACCTGTGAAAATGTGTTGGTTCAATAATAAATTTTTCTTCAAGTCTTTTATTTCTTCCGGAGCATCAAAACCAATCATTAATCCTTTGCCGCGAATATTTATTACATGAGGTAATTTTTTCAATTCGCTCATTAAATAATCGCCAACGCGTTCAGCGTTCTGCATTAAGTTTTCAGCTTCGATCACTTCAAGAACTGCAAGCGCAGCAGCACAAGCCAAATGGTTGCCGCCAAATGTTGTACCCAACATAAAATGTTTTGCTTCGATATGTGGAGCAATGATAATTCCGGCAACAGGAAATCCATTTCCCATTCCTTTTGCTATTGTGTAGATATCAGCATTCACATTTGCGTGATCGTGTGAGAAAAATTTTCCGCTTCTTCCGTATCCGCACTGCACGCTGTCTGCAATGAATAGCGCATTATATTCTGTACAAAGTTTTCTTATCAATTGTAAAAATGGAACAGACGCAACATTGATTCCGCCAACACCTTGAATCCCTTCAATGATCACCGAAGAAATTTCATTTCCATGCTGTTTAAAATAATCTTCCAATGCCGATTCATCGTTGAATGGAAGAAAAACAACATTATCAGTTTGATTAACCGGAGCGACAATATTCGGATTGTCTGTTGCTGCAACAGCAAGCGATGTTCTTCCGTGAAATGCTTTTTTGAACGAAATAATTTTTTTCCTGTTATTATAAAAAGAAGCAAGCTTCAATGCGTTCTCATTGGCTTCAGCACCAGAATTGCAAAGAAATAATTGATAATCTTCTTTGCCTGAAACTTTGCCGAGTTTTTCAGCTAATTCTTCCTGCAACGGAATTTTTATTGAATTAGAATAGAATCCAATTTTATTTAATTGCTCCGTCACTCGTTGCACATAATGCGGATGTGTATGACCGATAGAAATTACTGCGTGACCGCCATACATGTCCAAATACTGCTGTCCTTCATCATCCCACACATAAGAGCCCCTTGCTTTTACGACTGTTATATTATTTATCGGGTAGACATCAAATAATTTCATGATAATAAATTTTAAAATGCACTTGCTTTTAATTTCAATCCAGTTTTTTCTTCTAAACCAAACATTAAATTCATATTCTGCAAAGCTTGTCCTGATGCGCCTTTCAGAAGATTGTCAATGGCAGAATGAATGACTAATTTAGCTCCCACTTTTTCCAATTGGATAATACATTTATTTGTATTCACCACTTGCTTTAAAAAAATTGCTTCCTGATTTATTATAGTAAATGGATGATCAGCATAAAATTTTTCATACAACTCAATCAACTCTTTCAAAGGTTTCTCGCAATGCAATGTTGAGCTAACAAAAATGCCGCGGGTAAAATCTCCACGCCAAGGCACAAAGTTGACTGACTGACTGGTTGATTTATTTCCTGAAAGTTGATTAAGCGATTCTCCTATTTCTTTCAGATGCTGATGCACTAATGTTTTATATGCCTGGATATTATTTGCTCTCCACGAAAAGTGAGATGTCTCTGCTAATCCTTGCCCTGCTCCTGTTGAGCCTGTTATGCCTGTTGTATAAACTTCAGTTAACAAGCCTGCTTTTGCCAACGGCAATAATCCAAGTTGAATAGCTGTTGCAAAACATCCGGGGTTAGCAATATTGTGGGCAGATTTAATTTGCTCTTTGTTCAACTCTGGTAAACCGTAGATAAAGCTGCGAGCTGCGAGCTGTGAGCTGTGAGCAAGACGAAAATCCTGAGAGAGATCGATGATCTTTATTTTTTCTTCGATTTTATTTTCCTGCAAAAATTTTTTCGCTTCGCCATGACCAACGCATAAAAACAATATATCGATATCATCACTCAAATCAGAAGTAAATTTCTGATCGGTATCACCTGCAAGATCTTTATGTACATCATACAAATGTTTTCCAGCATTGCTTTTGCTGTTCACAAAAACAATCTCTATCTGCGGATGATTTAATAACAACCGGATCAATTCTCCGCCGGTATAACCTGCGCCACCAATTATTCCTGCTTTAATTTTCTTCATCTCAAAATTATTCGATGTTAATTCTGTCGCCAACTGTTGATGGTTGCGATGTTAATATGAATTCAAGATCTTCCTCTGTTTCATTTAATATCCTATGCTCTTTGCCTGCTTCAATAAAAATGCCTTGCTCTGATTTTACGCATATACGTTTCCGTTGTATCTCAAAAACTGCCTCCCCTTTTAGTATATAAAAAAACTGGTTAGCTTTCTGGTGATAATGTTTTTGCTCTGAGGTATGTGGCTGCATTTTTTCCAATTTCACAGATAAGGCAGATTCAGCAACTAAGTTCCATCCGTCGCAATTCTCTCCCCATTTGTAGTGTTGTAGCGGATTATATTTTGAAACCGGCATCATTTCAAATCATCATTTACTTTGCTGAAGATGGCAGTTTGATTCCCGAATATTTTTGCAAAGCCTTTTACATCATCTCCGCTCCATCCTTTATTCATTTCTCCATACGAACCGAATTTGCTGCTCATCAAATCGTGCTCACTTTCAATTCCGGTAATCGTGTAACGATACGGTTGTAGCGTTACAAAAACTTTTCCGCTCACTGTCGCTTGTGTATCTTCTAAAAATTTTTCAATGTTGCGCATTGTCGGGTCGAGCATTTGTCCTTCGTGTAACCAGTTGCCGTACCATGTGCTCATCTGATCTTTCCAATACAATTGCCATTTGGTAAGTGTATGTTTTTCCAGCAAATGATGCGCTTTGATAATAATAACCGGCGCTGCAGCTTCAAATCCAACACGCCCTTTTATACCAATGATAGTATCGCCCACATGAATATCTCTTCCAATCCCATATGGCTGGGCAATGGATTGCAAATGTTGAATCGCCTCAACCGGATTAGAAAATTTTTTGTCCTCAACCGCAATCAACTCGCCTTTCTCAAATTCTAATTTTATATTTCTAATTTCTAATTCCTTATTCACATGCGTCGGCCACGCATCTTCCGGCAAATAATCTTTCGACGTCAGCGTTTCTTTTCCACCAACCGATGTCCCCCACAATCCTTTATTAATGCTGTATTGCGCTTTCGTGAAATTCATTTCCACTCCATGCTCTTTCAAAAAATCAATCTCTTCTTCGCGGCTTAAACGCATATCGCGGATCGGCGTTAATATTTCCACTCCATGCAACATACTTTGAAATACCATATCAAAACGAACCTGGTCGTTGCCCGCACCGGTGCTTCCGTGTGCTACATACGATGCGCCAATTCCCTGTACATGTTTCGCCACAGCAATCGCCTGCACCATTCTTTCTGCACTCACGCTTAATGGATAGGTTGCGTTCTTCAGTACATTTCCGAAAATCAAATATTTGATACAACTTTCGTAATATTCTTTAGTCACATCAACACATTTGAAAGATGCAACGCCTAATTTTTTCGCACGCGTTTCAATATTTTTTATTTCTTCATCGCTGAATCCACCTGTGTTCACCGTCAATGCATGAACTTCTAAATTTTTTATTTTATTCAGATAAATAGTACAGTAAGTAGTGTCTAACCCACCGCTGTATGCTAATACGACTTTATTGTTCATCTTTAATATTTACGATTTTAGATGTACGATTTCTTTGAAATTGCTGTCAGCTTTTAGCTATAAGCTTCAAGCATCCCAATTATTAATTTTTAATTACTAATTCTTAATTGTGATTCGGGCTTACAGATTAAAAAAGTAATGCATCAACGATTTCGGTTTGGCAGCGCCGTTTGTTGTTTCTTTTTCTTTTTTCAGAAAAGGCTTTAGCAATTTCCACTGTTTGATTTTCATAAAGCGCTCATAGAGCTTGCTGTGAAGTTTAAAATCTTCTGTTGTTTCTTCAGGTTCGTAATGGTCTTTTGGGTCGTAGAGCATCGCTGTGCACATGCAGTTCTTTCTTTCTTTGCTCATTAATATTTCATAATTCACACAGCTTTTGCAACCTGCCCAAAAAGCTTCGTCTTGGGTCAATTCAGAGTAAGTAACAGGTTCATAACCGAGGTCGGAATTGATTTTCATGACTGCTAATCCTGTAGTCAGCCCGAAAATTTTTGCATCCGGATATGTTTTCCTGCTGAGGTCAAAAATTTTTTGTTTGATTTGTTTTGCTAATCCGCCTTTGCGAAATGATGGTGCGACAATCAATCCTGAATTGGCTACATATTCGGCGTGGCTCCATGTTTCTATATAGCAAAAGCCAGCCCAAATGCCATCTTTGGTGAAAGCAATCACTGCTTTTCCCTCACGCATTTTTTGTTGGATGTAATCAGCGCTTCTTTTGGCGATGCCGGTCCCGCGGGCTTTTGCGGAGGATTCCATTTCATCGCAGATTATCTGTGCAAAATCCTGATGTGTTTCATCAGCTATCAATATCTTAAATTCCTGTTCCATTGTTTTAACTTGAAAATTGTGAGGGGAATCAATGAAATATCATTGATGATTTTCTTGTTCCCGCCTTGCGGGAAAATAGTTCCGCTGAGACAGAGGACACTATGGGCGAGTGGTATCAACGTCGTACCCAAAAGGGAATGATGGGGCGAACAGAAAAAATAACGCCAACGGGCGCTACAAAAAACCCACGCTCATTGAAGGCGTGCAATATCACTTTTGAGAAGTGTGATATGTGTGAGTTTTTTTTCATTTCAATAATAGATGATAATGGGCTTAATAATTTTAACTATGCAAAGAAAAACAATTTTTTTAATGAATGCCAATATTTTAATGTGAAATTTTAGTGAAGGGGATTGCCACTGAAGCACGGAAACATAGAACTTAGTTGCAACTAACTTAAGACGGGAATTGAATGTATTGCATCGCTCATTTCCTTAATCAGCGAAGCATCTTTTTCAATTGCATTGCCGACGACAATCAAATCTGCCCCTGCTTTGCAATTTCGGTAAGCTTTTTCGGGGTCTTTAATGCCACCGCCTACAATTATGGGGATTTCAATTTGCTTTGAAACAGCGGCAATCATTTCTTCATTAATAGCCCGCTTTGCGCCGCTGCCGGCGTCCATGTAAATCAGTTTCATCCCAAGCATTTCGGCTGCCATAGCGGTGCATAATGCAATTTCATTTTTGTCTGATGGAATAGGCGTAGCATTGCTGATGTAAGAAACCGTAGTAGGAGCACCACCATCAATTACCATATAACCTGTGGAAATAATTTCAAGCCCGCTTTGTTTTACAAAAGGTGCGGAGATAACATGCTGACCGATTAATAACTCAGGATTTCTCCCTGAGATAAGCGAGAGATATAACAATCCATCAGCATATTTGGAAACCTGTGAAGGTGTGCCCGGAAAAAGTATAACTGGAATATTGCAATTCCTTTTGATGAGCTGAACCACTTCATCCAAATGATTCGAAATAACAAGACTTCCACCAACCAGCAAATAATCAACATTGGCATTGATTGTGAGTTCGGTTAGCTCATCAATTTTTGCCGCATCAACTTTATCCGGGTCAATTAATACAGCAAATGATTTTGCGCCTTTTTTCTTTCCTGCCAGTAATGATTCGTAAATGTTTTGCTTCATGGCTACGTGCAAAAATGCAAAAACTTTTCGGGTTTCGAAAGAAAGTTTCGGGTTCATAGCTCATAGTATCCGGTTGGCAGTTTGCATTGGGCAGTAGGCAAGCAAGAATTGCTGCAATTGATATTGAATTTTAGAATTGAAACTTTGCCAACTGTTGACTGTCAACTGCCAACTGTTTTCTTTCCATGAAACACACGTGAAACGGGCTTTTATTAATTGATAATTTTTTTTTCAATTCTTTCCAAAAAAACTTAATCGGAAAAAAAGGAAAAAATGTGCAAAAATCACATTAATCAATACCAACCTACACTTCCGAATTTATCAACTGTTTTTTCCACAGTTTGTTGATATTTCAAAACACCAAATATCAAAATCAAAAAATATTTTCGCTTTCCCCTTAACAATTTCTTAATAACAAAAAATATCGTACTAATCCAGATGAGCAGCAATAAAAATCCAATGAAAGGCTTGCAGTTTGCCCGCCGATTCACAAAAGAAGGCGTTGACGTGTTCAGCCAGTTTGAATACGACTACCGCACTTCTGTAATACGCAACCCCACAGGTGAGGTTGTGTTCGAAATGAATAATGTGGAAGTGCCCAAACAATGGAGCCAGATTGCCACAGATATTCTTGCTCAAAAATATTTCCGCAAAGCCGGAGTTCCACAACAAGATGGCTCACTGGGAAGAGAGACTTCTGTGAAACAGGTTGCTCACCGCATGGCTAATTGCTGGCGCGTTTGGGGCGAGAGATATAACTATTTCTCTTCCGAAAAAGATGCACAGGTTTTTTATGAAGAACTGGTGTATTGTATTTTGAACCAGGCTTGCGTTCCCAACAGCCCACAATGGTTCAATACCGGTTTGCATGAAAGCTATGGCATTAAAGGAAAGCCACAAGGACATTATTATGTTGACGCGATTGACGGACAATTGAAAAAGTCTACTTCAGCTTATGAAAGACCTCAGCCACACGCTTGTTTTATATTGAGTGTGGATGATGATTTGGTAAATGATGGTGGCATCATGGATTTGTGGATTCGCGAAGCAAGGATTTTCAAATATGGTTCTGGTGTTGGAACGAATTTTTCCAGCATCCGTGGTGAAGGCGAAAAACTCAGTGGTGGCGGCACTTCCAGCGGCTTGATGAGCTTCTTAAAAATCGGCGACCGTGCAGCAGGTGCTATCAAATCAGGCGGAACAACACGCCGCGCTGCTAAAATGGTTTGCCTCGATTTGGACCATCCCGAAATAATGGAGTTCATCAACTGGAAAGTGGAAGAAGAAAAGAAAGTGGGAGCATTAATCGCTGCCGGCTATCCGAGCGATTACGAAGGCGAAGCTTACAAAACAGTTTCAGGACAAAATTCAAATAATTCCATACGCATACCCAACGAATTTTTCGAGAAGCTCGAAAAAGGCGAAGACTGGGAATTGAAAGCCAGGAGCGATGGCAGGGTGATGAAACGTTTTCCTGCCAAAGAAGTCTGGAATCAGATTGCGTATGCAGCATGGCGTTGCGCTGACCCGGGTACCCAATACGATACTACCATTAACGAGTGGCACACGTGCCCCAATGGTGGCCGCATCCGGGCTTCCAACCCTTGCTCTGAATACATGTTCCTCGATAACACGGCTTGTAATCTGGCGTCCGTGAATCTCCGCAAGTTTTTTGAAGAAAGCACTAATACTTTCGATGTAGAAGGTTTCGAGTACACATGCAGGTTGTGGACAGCAGTGCTTGAAGTTTCTGTGCTGATGGCACAGTTCCCAAGCAAAGAAGTGGCACAGCTTTCTTATGATTACAGAACACTTGGTTTGGGTTATGCCAATCTTGGTTCCATGCTGATGGTGATGGGCATTCCTTACGACAGCGAAGAAGCAAGAGGAATTGCAGGCGCTATCACCGCTATTATGACCGGCATTTCTTACAAAACTTCTGCAGAGCTTGCTGAAGTACTCGGCGCATTTCCAAAATATGAAGAGAACAAAACGGAAATGCTCCGCGTAATGCGCAATCATCGTCTTGCAGCTTATGATGCAGATGAATACGAAGGATTGCAAATTAAGCCACAAGGCATCAAGGCAAAATATTGCCCTGACTATTTGTTGACTGCTGCTACAAAAGCATGGGATGATGCAGTTCAACTTGGCGAAAAATTTGGTTATCGCAATGCGCAAACAACAGTGATTGCTCCAACAGGAACAATCGGTTTGGTAATGGATTGTGATACAACCGGTGTTGAGCCTGATTTTGCGCTGGTGAAATTCAAAAAACTCAGCGGCGGCGGTTATTTCAAAATCATTAATCAATCAGTTCCGGCAGCGTTAAGAAATTTGAATTATTCTGAAAAAGAAATTGATTCGATTGTTAAGTATGCAGTGGGCTCAGGAACTTTTGCAGGAGCACCTCATATCAATCATCAATCATTAAGCGAGAAAGGATTTATCGCAGAAGAAATTAAAAAGCTCGATACAGCAGTTGGTTCCGCATTTGAAATCGGTTTTGTTTTCAATGTATATAATTTAGGTGAAGAATGTTTGCAGCGCCTTGGTTTCAAACCTGAAGATTATTTCAATTTTGAATGGAACCTGCTCGAAGCGCTTGGTTTCAGCGATGACCAGATTGAAGCGGCGAATGATTATGTGTGCGGAACAATGACTGTAGAAGGTGCGCCTTCATTGAAAGAAGAGCATCTTTCAGTTTTTGATTGTGCTAATAAATGCGGAAAGAAAGGTGAAAGATATATTCATGCACATGGTCATATCAGAATGATGGGCGCAACGCAGCCTTTCATCAGTGGTGCGATTTCAAAAACTATCAATCTTCCAAATGAAGCAGTGATTGAAGAAATTGCTGATGCATATATGTTGAGCTGGCAGCTTGGATTAAAAGCGTGTGCGCTTTACCGTGATGGTTCTAAATTATCACAGCCGCTGAGTAATAAATCAGATAAAAAGAAAAAGACAGAAGAAGAAGCAAGTGACAAGGTACAGGCAGTTGCAGAAGCAGCTACAGAAGAATCGAATATTGTTGATATGAGCAAGTTGACTGTTCAGGAATTGCTCGACGAAGTAACAAAGCGAGTTCAATCTTCTCCTGACACGAAATTGAAACGCGCATTAGCAACAATTGTAGAAAGAAGAACACTTCCTGCAAAAAGAAGAGGCTTCACGCAGAAAGCAAAGATTAATGGGCAGGCAATTTTCCTGCGCACGGGTGAATACAGTGATGGAACAGTTGGTGAAATCTTCATCGATATGGCGAAAGAAGGTGCGACTATGCGCAGCATGTCTAACTGTTTTGCAATTGCTATTTCAATCGGTCTTCAATATGGTGTTCCCTTGGAAGAATTTGTAGAGAAATTTGTATTCACCCGTTTCGAACCATCAGGAATGGTTGACCACCCGAATATCAAGAGCACGACTTCCATTGTAGATTTCATTTTCCGTGCATTGGCTTATGAATATCTGGGAAGAACCGATTTAGTGCATGTGCTTGATAAAGCTGATGTCGCAAACACGGGCACTGATGATTGGGATGAAATTCCAACATCACTCGAATACGAAAAAAAAACACCTGAGCTAAGTGATGTAAGAATTGTTGCAAAAGCATCTGCAAGCAAACCGGCAGCACAACCTGCAAAAACGCAAAAAGCTCCGGTTAAAGCAGAAGCAACAATGGATGCGGTGAATGCAGCAGCGAAAAGCATGCAGAGCGATGCGCCGGCTTGCAATACTTGCGGTCACATCACGATCAGAAGCGGCACTTGCTATAAATGTCTCAATTGTGGAAACAGTATGGGTTGCAGTTAAGTACTTGTCACACCCTATTAAATAAGAAAGGACGGTTATTTATATACTTCTACTCCCGCTCATGTCTATGAGCGGGTTTTTTGTTTAATTTATTCAAGGTCATAAGCTTAGATAAAAATGAAGTTTTTACTAATGCTATTGGTATATTTTCATTGACGAATGATTTTATACGACACGCTTGCATCTACAATTTTCAAGAACTATCTTCGTTATTAATTAAAATATAATTCCGTTTAAAATCCCAAAAAGAAAACTCTATGAAACAAATCATCGCATTGTTACTCATCATCGCTTTTTTCGCTTCATGCAGCAGATCGGTTACTCCTTATGAAGCTGCCAACAATCACTACAGCAAGTGCCGAGCAGTCAGATAATTTTATAAGCATAAAATAAATTAAATGAAGGTTGCCATAATCAGGCAGCCTTTTTTGTTTAATCCTTATTTTTATGCAACTAATCTGCTTACATGACCATTCATTTCGGCTACGACAAAAAACAGGTGCTTCAGGCTTTGCGCTATCACTTTATTACAAGACCGGAAATAAAAATATTACTAATCGTAGTAAATATTTTTACTATCATTTCCGCCGTGCTTCTTTACATGCATAAAATCCAGCCGCTCTCATTTTTGATTTTTTCTGTTCTTTGGTTTTTGTTGATCGTTGCTGTATGGCGAATTTTGCCTGCAAGTATTTATAAAAAATCTCAGACTTTCCAGGACAACTTTTCCATGAGCATTGATGACCGCGAAGTGGTTTTGGATACGAACCGCGGAGCTCATGCGTGGCAATGGAAAGACTTCAGCACATTTTTGGAAAGCCCTTATTTTTTTCATCTGTATTTTAACAGCCGTTCATTTTTTTTAGTGCCGAAAGATGCTTTCAAAGGGATTCCGGAATTGCAGGAAATAAGGCAGCTATTGCGGGAAAAGATTAAGAAAAACTAAAGTTTAGATATTTTTATTTATTTCAATCCAAACACGCTCAAATAAAGCATATCTTGCCGGCGTTAATAAATAATACACCCTAAACAATTATCCTTTCTTTTTTAAAAATTCAGTTTAGAGCTACGCATTTATTAATACGCTAACATGGCCAAAGTTACTTTCAATAACAAGCATCGGGTTTTCTATGCAACATTAAAGTCATCAGTAGACGATTATTTCACGAATAATAATTTAAGTAAAACCGGAAACTGGAAGCTGTACACAAAAACCGGTGTGCTGATACCATCAGCCATCCTCATTTATCTTTCTTTATTGATTTTTCCTATGCCTGCAATCGCAGCTATTTTATTGAGCGGTCTTTTTGGTTTTGTGCTGGCGAGCATTGGTTTCAATGTGATGCATGATGCCTGTCATGGAAGCTATTCAAGCAAAAATTGGGTGAATGATTTATTAGGCCTGAGCCTGAATGCGCTCGGTGGCAACGCATTTATATGGAAATTCAAGCATAATATTATTCATCATACTTACACAAATATTGATGGCATTGATGATGACATTGCAAAGAGCCCGTTGATGCGGCAATGCAATACACAGAAATGGGTTCCTATGCATAGGTTCCAGCATGTGTATGTTATTTTGGTATATGCAATTTCTTCTTTCGCTTGGGTGTTTCTAATGGACTTTAATAAATATTTCAAGAAAAGAATTGTTGCGATGCCATTGCAAAAGATGGATACGAAAGAGCATGTGGTTTTTTGGATGACAAAGATTTTATACCTACTCTTTTACATTGCAATTCCTGTGATGGCAGTCGGATGGAAAAAATGGGCAATCGGGTTTACGAGTTTCCATCTTGTGATGGGTTTCACCTTAGCAATTGTTTTTCAATTAGCACATGTTGTGGAGCATACGGAATTTGAATATGCTGAAGGCGATGATGCCATGAAGATTGAAGATGAATGGGCAGTTTATCAGGTGAAGACGACCGCTAATTTTGCTCCTAAAAATAAAATCATTTCCTGGTTTGTTGGCGGGTTGAACTTTCAGGTTGAGCATCATTTATTCCCACGCATCAGCCATGTGCATTATCCGGCTATCCGAAATATAGTGAAGCAAACCTGCGACAAATTTAATATCGCTTACAACGAATTTCCTACCATGACAAAAGCTGTTGCATCGCATTTCAAAATGATGAAGCAGTTGGGGAAAAGACCAGTGACAGTTCATAATTAAGAGTTGATAGTAAAAGCTGGATATAATAACTTCAGACTCTGAACTTATAACTCTGAACTTTTTTATTTCGGTTTGTACTTTGTTTCTTCGAAGATTTTCCTGGAATCAGTTGTCATTAACTGAAGCGGAGTTACAGAGGGATTTTTATCAATGTAATTTTTTACAATCTGCCAGCCCACCCATTGGCCAATATTTCCCGGAGAAACATCAGGCATTCCCATTGTGTTAGGAGCATCACCTATATAGTTTTTGATGATATCCGGATCGACTGTATAGAGCTCATTATTGGTTTGCAAAAAATAATTCCATATCAGCCCTTCATTTGCTTTGCACCAGGCTGTTTGTTTTTGCGAGAACCCTGTGATCAAACTATCTGGTGCATCTGGCATAAACTGATTGATAAGGTACCAGTATTTTCCTTTCTCAATCATTTGTTCTATTAAAGGTTTGTTGCCGCTTTTGTCAGCAAAAAGATCTTCGGCAATTGCCTTCATACAGTTTGATGTGATATAAGAAGGCTCAAACCGTCTTGAAATATAAGTCGGGTACATTTCCTGGCCTTGCATGCTTGTATAAAAAGAAAAATTTCTTCCTGCATATAGCTGAAGCCCGATTGCCAATGCGTATTGAGTGATAGCAACTCCGGGAGCATCAAAAGGCCCGATATAAGTGACCACTTTTTGTGGCAATTGATATTTAGGAAAATAATATTTCACATATTTCAAGCTTTGTTGCAATTCTTTTTCAAGCCATCCCATATCCCCGAATTTCATTTCGATAGAATCTTTAGCAGGCCAATAGCTCGAGAGGAACTGGCGTGACGCTGCAAATGCGATCTTGCTTGTGTCGCTCAAAGGTTCTGCGCCTAAAATATTTGTACTGAAATCATTGATGAAATAAGGAAATTGTTGATTGAGCTGATGTAATCCCTGAACAATATTGTTTGTATCAAGCGAAAAAAACGCTTTATCAAACCGCTCGATTTTAACGGTCACGGTTATCTTAGAAACATCAGGAGCATTTTTTTTATTGCTGCAAGAAAATGCAACAAAAGCTATCAGCAGTATCAGAATTGGTTTTTTCATGGTGATGATAACGAAATTTAAAAGGAATTAGTACAGATATTTTATAATACCAAAATGAATTAACGTTTGTTTGACCCCTCGTGCAATTAGCACTAATTCGTTCAAATTCGCGTTAATTCACGTTTGCATAAATTTGCATCATGAAAATCGCTTTAGCGCAACAAAATTATCATATCGGCAATTTTGAAAAAAACATTGAAAAAATAATTGAGGGCATTCGCAAAGCAAAAAAAGAAAACGCGGAACTCGTTGTGTTTTCAGAGCTTTCTGTTTGTGGTTATCCGCCAAGGGATTTTTTGGAGTTTGAAGATTTTATTGCAAAATGCTATGAAGCTATTGATATTATCAAACAAGAAGCAGATACGATTGGTGTAATAGTCGGTTGTCCTGCGAGAAATCTTTCATTGAAGGGAAAAGATTTATTTAATGGTGCATGGTTGTTGTATGAAAAAGAAGTGAAGGGAGTTGCTCATAAAACCTGTTTGCCGACTTATGATGTGTTTGATGAATACAGATATTTTGAACCGGGGTTTGAATGGAATGTGATCCCTTTTAAAGGAGAAAAAATTGCTTTGACTATCTGCGAAGATATTTGGAATCTCGGTGATAATCCATTGTACCGTTATTCACCTATGGAATCGCTGATAAAACAAGAACCGGATTTGATGATCAATATTTCTGCATCGCCATTTGACTACGACCATGATGATGACAGAAAAGAAGTAGTGAGAGCAAATGTGTTGAAATATAAGTTGCCGATATTTTATTGCAATGCTGTCGGTTCACAAACCGAAATTGTTTTTGATGGAGGAAGCCTGGTGTATGATGCAAAAGGAAATATTATCAATGAGATGAAATATTTTGAAGAAGATTTTTGCATTGTAGAGTCCTCAGTTGTTAGTCGTCAGTCAACAGAGGAGGACCGTCGAACACCGACCGATGACCGCCGACTATTCGATAAAGAAATGCGCGTTTCAAAACAAAATGACGCATCGCAAATTATAAACTATCTCACTGCAGAAAATAATATCAAGCAAATTCATGATGCGCTGATGCTCGGTATTCGCGATTACTTCGGCAAGATGGGTTTCACAAAAGCCATTCTTGGAAGCAGCGGCGGCATTGACAGTGCGGTTACTCTGGCATTAGCATGCGAAGCTTTAGGAAAAGGAAATGTTAGAGCGATATTAATGCCTTCGCAATATTCCACGTCACATTCTGTGAGCGATGCTGAACAGCTTTCTAAAAATCTACACAACCAATACGATGTAGTTCCGATAAAAAATATTTACGATTCTTTTCTTTCTTCATTAAAACCAATTTTTAAAGATTTGCCATTCAGCCTTGCAGAAGAAAATATTCAAAGCAGAACACGTGGCAATTTATTAATGGCTATTGCTAATAAGTTTGGATATATCTTGTTGAACACTTCAAACAAAAGTGAGCTCGCAACGGGTTATGGAACATTGTATGGCGATATGGCTGGTGGTCTGAGTGTTCTTGGTGATGTTTACAAAATGCAGGTGTATGCATTGGCAAAATATATTAATCGCCACGGAGAAATCATCCCCCAAAATATTATAGACAAAGCACCATCTGCAGAACTTCGACCAGACCAAAAAGACAGCGACAGTTTGCCCGAATATGATGTGCTTGATAAAGTTTTATATCAATACATAGAAAGAAGGCAGGGACCAAAAGAAATTATTGCGATGGGAATTGATGAGCAATTGGTAAAGCGAATTTTAAAAATGGTAAATGTAAATGAATACAAACGCAATCAGTTCTGCCCGATCATTCGCGTGAGCTGCAAAGCATTTGGAGTTGGAAGAAGAGTGCCAATAGTCGGTAAATATTTAGCCGGATAAAACCAATCAAAACAATTTCAGGCTATTTATCTATTGTTTAGTCAATGTAATTGTATAAGTAATGGCAGGTGTAACATTGTCGTTGGTATATGCCAAAACGAGTATTTTATTATTGAAGCTTTCGATTGCAAATACCTGGGCACCAAGTAAAATAGTACTGCTGTTTGGCAATGTCCAAAGGTCTGTAAAACTGTTTGATGGGCTGCAAACAGTGCCAGCATCAATATAGTTATAAGTAGAATCTGTATTAAATTTAATTTCATCATCCTTTTGGCAAGCACTATCCCGTGGATCATATACGGGTCCTGAAGCTTTTTGGGCTGTTTCAGTAAATGTATATGTACCGGAAATATTAGCTATCGTTGGGGTCACACCCGAATCCTTTTTGCTGCAGCTATTAGTAAAAAGAAATAATACAGATACAAAAAATAAAGCAGCAAAAAACAGTAATCTTCTCATAATTGAATTTTGATAAATTGATAAAAATACCCTCACGAATATACGTTCAAGAAAAGTATAGGTTGCCGGAAAATATTTTTCTTAAATATTAATGTTTCATGTACACAGCGACAGTTGCAGTTATGCCACTTTGTGTAATTGTTTTTTCAAAATGAAGTTGCGTTTCTGTTAAGCTGGTAATATTAACCGAACCACCAACACTTCCAAAAACAGAATCCGGAAAATTAATAATGGTTTGTGAAGAGTTAAAGCTCCATGTAAAGGATGCTGTTTGCGGATTGGAAGGATCACATTTTGTTGCTCCTTCGTCTTCGGTGCCTGTGCTGTCACTTTTAAAATATAAAAGATTATCAGTTTGGCAATCTTTTATGTAGCCCGGAGGGATTGCAGCATCAATTGTCCCGTCATTATTCAAATCAATTCCCGCAGTATCATATTTCCATACAGAAGCGGTGATCAATTGCATTTTTGTTTTTGGTTGATCAGAATTGCTTTTGCCGCAACTATTCAAAATAGCCAAAACAGTTATTGCGCCGATCCCAAACAAACCAAATCGTGTTTTCATAGCTTGATTATTTGATACATAAATTTAACGCTAAATATGTTCTTGCATTTGCATTATTCATGCCATAATCTGAAAATTATTTTTATTAATGGTCGGTTAACTATATAATTTGCAAACTATTAGCCAAGTTGGCAAGCTACTTGCTATGTGAATGTGTATTTTTGCACCCCTAATCAAAGTTTATGGTATATACTGCAGAAGACATCAGGCAACTCAACGAAAAGATACAATATCAGGGAGTTTTTATTGACAGGCTTCGCGATGAAATAAGTCGCGTAATTGTTGGTCAGCAGCACATGCTCGACAGGTTATTAATTGGCTTGCTAAGCAATGGTCACGTGTTGCTCGAAGGAGTTCCGGGTCTTGCAAAAACACTTTCTATCAAATCGCTGGCCCAGGCCATCAGAGCTAATTTCAGCCGTATACAATTCACGCCGGATTTATTGCCTGCCGATGTTATAGGCACCATGATTTACAATCAGCAGAAAAATGAGTTTGTCGTTCGCAAAGGCCCCATCTTCGCCAATTTTATTTTGGCTGATGAAATCAACCGCGCTCCTGCAAAAGTGCAAAGTGCACTGCTTGAAGCGATGCAGGAAAGGCAAGTGACCATCGGTGATTCGAGCTATAAATTGGATGAACCATTTCTCGTTCTTGCTACTCAAAACCCATTAGAGCAGGAAGGAACTTATCCATTGCCGGAAGCGCAGCAGGACAGGTTTATCATGAAAGTAATTGTAGGTTATCCAACAAAATCGGAAGAACAAATGATAATCCGCCAGAATGTGCAAGGAGGAGGTTTTCCGCAAGTTGGGCAAGTGGTTTCCATCCAGGAAATTTTGCAGGCGCGAGATTTGACGAAGCAGATTTATATGGACGAAAAAGTGGAGAATTATATTCTGGATATCGTTTTTGCAACACGCACTCCTGAAAAATATAGGCTCGAAAAATTAAAGCCATTGATTGCTTACGGCGGTTCACCGCGTGCAAGCATTAATCTTGCATTGGCTGCAAAAGCAAATGCATTTTTAAACAAGCGCGGTTATGTGATTCCTGAAGATGTTCGTGCGATTTCGAAAGATGTGCTTCGACACAGGATTGGATTAACTTATGAAGCAGAAGCAGAAAATGTGAACACAGAACAAGTGATTGATGATGTGCTTAAGGCGATACAAGTACCTTAGAAGTCTTCAGTTCGCAGTCTATAGTTTTCAGTTCTGATAGTTTGAGTTTGATTATGAAACCTAAACTCTTTGAATTTTGAAAAGCAAATCTAAGTGTGATGATGGATTTAAGGCTGCCAACTGAAAACTATAGACTGTAAACTCGAAACTATGCTCACTACTCCCGAAATATTAAAAAAGGTTCGTGAACTCGAAATTAAAAGCAAGAGGCTTACACGCCATATTTTCACAGGCGAGTATCATAGTGCTTTCAAAGGTCGCGGCATGAGCTTTCGGGAAGTAAGAGAATATGCAGCGGGAGATGATGTTCGATTTATTGACTGGAATGTTTCTGCGCGATTCGGTCATCCGTTTAGCAAATTATTTGAAGAAGAACGTGAACTGACGGTGATATTATTAATAGACATTAGTGCAAGTTCTTTATTCGGTACTGTTCATGCCAGCAAAAAAGATATCATTACTGAAATCAGCGCTGTGCTTGCGTTTTCGGCGATTAATAATAATGATAAGATTGGAGCAATTTTTTTTACTGATAAAGTGGAGAAATATATACCGCCCAAAAAGGGAAGAGAACAAGCTTTGTATATCGTTCGTGAAATTCTAACGGTGACGGCTAAACGAAAAGGCACAAAGTTGAGCGAAGCCATCCGCTTTTTTAATGGCTCTATCAAACAAAAAAGCATTGCGTTTGTGCTGAGCGATTTTTTAGATGAAAAATTTGATGATGCTTTAAAGGTTGCCGGAAAAAAGCACGACATCACAGGCATCAAGATTTATGACAAAATGGATATGCAACTGCCGGAAGCAGGTTTGCTTGAAATACAAGATGCGGAAACAGGGAAAGTGCAATGGGTTGACACAAACGATTATTCAGTGAGAAAAAATTATCAGGAAAAGTTTTTTTCAGCTACGGAAAATTGCAAAACAATTTTTTTGAAAGCAGGAAGTGATTTATTGCATATCAGAACAGACGAAGATTACGTGAAAGTGCTGAAAAAGTTTTTTATAGGGAGGAGCAAGCCGGCATAGCCAATGAGACGAACGATATTACATACAGCTTCGATTCTGGCTTTATTGCTTTTTGCAAAATTTTCATTTGCTCAATCTTCAGTTACTGTAAATGCTGCTGTTGATAAAAGTGAGATATTGATTGGTCAAAGAATTCAACTGTCTCTTGATGTAAAAGTTTCGCTTGGCTTTAATCCATTCTGGTTTCCGTTAGATTCTATTCCACATTTTGAATTTATTGAGAAAGGAAAGATTGATTCAGTTGTCACAGAAAATGATAAATCTTATCATCAAAACATTATTATCACCAGCTTCGATTCAGGCATGCATGTGATTCCCAGAATGCCGGTAATAATTGGAGGTAAAAGTTTTTTGACAGATTCAATTCCCATCACTGTAAAATTCACACCGGCTGACCCGAAGCAGGATTATCATGACATCAAAGATATTCTCGACGTTCAAAACCCATATTCAAAATATATTGTTTGGACAATTGTAGCAATCACAATTATTTCAATTGCGCTTGTCGTTTATTTCATTACCAGAAAACAAAAGGAAAAAGTAAAAGAAGAAGAACAATTTGTTTCGAGGCTGACAGCTTATGATGAAGCCATCAAATCTTTGGAAGAATTAAAGAAACAGGAACTTCCTGCAAAAGGCCAGGTGAAATTATATTACAGCAGGTTGAATGATATTCTTCGCTTATTTGTTTTGAGAAAACTGCAGATAGCGAGCATGACAAAGACAAATGAAGAATTAATTATGCAGCTAAAAGAATTGAATATTTCAAGAGAACAATTTTCTCATCTTGTGCAGTCTTTACGAATGAGCGATTTTGTGAAGTTTGCGAAATATTTGCCGAATGAAAATGATAATGAAGAGAATTTTAAAGTGATTAAATCATCTGTAGAAATTTTAAATGAAATAGATAAATAGTGTTTTACGAGTGGTTTCAACATATCAGTTTTGCTTATCCGGTTTTCTTCGGTTTGCTTGCGTTAGTGCCACTGATGATTTATTGGTATGTGCAGAAATACAATCAAGGACAAGCTTCTATAACTATTTCAAGCACACAAAACTTCAAAGGTGTTTCATCCTGGAAAAACACTTTCAGGCATGTTCCATTTATTTTACGTGTGCTCACTACCGTTAGTTTGATTTTTGCATTAGCACGCCCACAGATAAAAAATGATGAACAATTAGTTAATGGGGAAGGCATTGATGTGATGCTTTGCATCGATATCAGCGGAAGCATGCTGGCACAGGATTTCACGCCGAACAGGATTGAAGCGGCAAAAAATGTGGCATCCACTTTTATTGATAATCGTCCAACTGATAGAATTGGCTTGGTGATTTTTTCCGGCGAAAGTTTCACGATGTGCCCACTCACAACTGACCATGCTGTTTTAAAATCTCAGTTGTATAATGTTGCAAGCGGTTTGCTGGAAGATGGAACTGCAATTGGCTCTGGTCTTGCAACAGGTGTTGACAGGCTTCGCGGCTCGCCATCAAAAAGCAAAGTGATTATTTTATTAACTGATGGTGAAAATAATGGCGGATTGATTGACCCGAACACAGCAAAAGAAATTGCAAAATCGGTTGGAGTTCGTGTGTATACAATTGGTGTAGGTACAGAAGGTTTTGCGCCAGTGCCTGTGCAAACAGCAAGCGGTGTGATTATGCAGCGTGAAAAAATAAACATTGATGAAAAACTTCTTACACAAATCGCTAGTGAAACCGGCGGAAAATATTATCGCGCAAAAGATGATTCAAGCCTGAAAAACATTTATGCAGAAATCGATAAGCTCGAAAAATCAAAAGTGGAAGTGACTTCTTATAGAAGATACAGTGAACAATTCCTGCCATTCGCATTAGCTGCCGCGACGTTTTTGCTGCTTGAAATGATTCTGCGATTTACATTATTCAGAAAGTTTCCTTAATGTTTTTTAGCCACAGATTGCACAGATGAACACAGATAGTCTCTGATGTTGTATCTCACTATTAATAATTTATATTTATAGTTGCGTATTATTATTGCAAACCTTATAAATTTTATCTTATGATTGAAAACTTTCCTTTCAAAGAAGAAAGCTATGAAATTATTGGATTATGCATGGAAGTTCATAAAAACCTCGGACATGGATTTTTAGAAATTGTTTATAAAGATGCTATTGAATGGGAAATAAAAAGCAAAGGAATTTTTTATGAACGAGAAAAAGAGTTTTTAATTCATTATAAGAACATAATATTGCCACATAAATTTTATGCCGATTTTATTTTGCATGAAAAAATCATACTTGAAATAAAAGCTAATGACGGCGGTTTTAATGATGAATTCACTGCACAAATATTAAATTATTTAAGAGCATCTAATTGTAAACTTGGTTTATTAATAAATTTCGGAAGAAGTAAGCTTGAGTTTAAAAGACTAATATATTGATGTATTTATTTGTGTTCATTTGTGCAATCTGTGGCTAAAAATGAAATCAAAAGTTTATAAATCTACCGGCAGTTGGTATTCTGTAAAAACAGAGTCTGGTCAATTCTGGAATGCGCGGTTAAAAGGCATTTTCAAGATTGATGAAATCTCTTCCACTAACCCGATTGCAGTTGGTGATGATGTGGAGATTGAACCTGAAAACGAATTGGAACATTCTGCTACTATAACGGAAATACATAACCGAAGAAATTACATCAACCGCCAATCTCCCACAAACAAATGGCAACATCATATCGTTGCTGCAAATGTTGACCAATCCATTTTAATGGGAAGCTTAAAAGAACCAAAAACATCACAAGGATTTATTGATAGATTTTTGGTGGCATGCGAAGCATATCATGTTCCGGCTGTTATTGTTCTTAATAAATCGGATGTATATAAAAGGAAAGAGTTTGAAAAATTTGAAGAATGGAAAGAAATGTATGAATCCGTAGGTTATACAATTTTGCTGACAAGCATTAAGGATAATATTGGCGTTGAAGAAATATCTTCATTATTAAAAGATAAAATCACTTTGCTCAGTGGACATTCCGGTGTTGGCAAATCATCTTATATCAATCATATCTTTCCTAACCTGAATTTGAAAACGCATGAAGTGAGCGGCTGGAGCGGTAAGGGCATTCATACAACAACATTTGCAGAAATGTATGACCTTCCTTTTGGCGGGCAAATCATCGACACGCCAGGTATGCGCGAATTCGGATTAGTTGATATTTCAAAACAAGAACTTTCACATTATTTTCCTGAGATGAGAGTCCGCATTAATGATTGCCAGTTCAACAACTGCCTGCACGTGAATGAGCCGGGTTGTGGCATTAAAAAAGCCCTCGAAGAGGGCTTGATTTATGTTGATCGTTATGTGAGCTACTGTAACATTCTTGATTCCATCAACGAAAAAAATTATTAGTCTTACGACATAAATTTTCTCGCTGTATTGATCATCAGTTTTGTTTCCAGAAATTTCGCTACTTCAACAACAGCATCATTGTCTTTTCTCGGCGCTTCGCGAAATTTGCGCGGGTAAATGGAAATGCCCGTGTAAATGTTATAGTGCAAAGTAAGAGTGTGGCCTTTGAACATAAAGTCCCACATCAGCGAATCGAAATCATCAGTCTTTTGGGTGAATTTAATGTCAAGGTCATCGGAAAGAATGTTGGCCACTTCGTAAAAACGTTTAAGGCCGCAATCGTCATCAATAACTGCTTCTGTGCAACCGAAATCGGTGCGTAGTGTTAGGCTCATAGAGGGTGGATTTAGGATTATAATAGAATTAGAATTTTATGATTTGAACTTACCTGCTTTGGGCACTTTCTCCCCGCTCAAAATCCTTTCCGCGCCAACGTTTTTACCGTTGCTTGGGCATCCGTATTTAGGTCCAAAAATGTTATTGATAAGCCTGCAAGAACTGTTGCAGAAAATGAGTGTAGAAACTAATAGAAGGGGCAATATTTTTTTGCCGGTTTTCATGGGTGTAGCTTTTAAACGATTTAAACTTACTAATATTATGTTGTATTTGCAATTTTGGCAGCAACTTTCTTCCTTACCACTTACTCATTACCACTTTCTTTCGCATCCTTAAACCAACCAGCATAGTGAACATAATTATCTGCAATCCGTTGAATCTGACCGCTGATGAGCTCTTCTGAAATGTCTTTTACCTTCTTTGCCGGAACGCCTGCATAAATAGCCGCAGCTTCAATTTTGGTGTTTTCCAGCACAACCGCGCCGGCTGCAATAATCGAATGAGAACCGATTTCAGCGCCATCCATCACGATAGCTCCCATACCAATCAGCACGCTGTCATGAACCGTGCAGCCATGTACAATTGCGTTGTGACCAATGGAAACATTATTGCCAATAATAGTTTGCGTTTTTTTATAAGTGCAATGAATAACAGCGCCGTCCTGGATGTTCACTTTATTGCCGATGCGGATGATATTTACATCGCCACGAACAACTGCATTGAACCACACGCTGCAATCATCGCCCATTACTACATCGCCGACAATTGTTGCATTCGGCGCTATAAAACAATTGCTCCCAAACTTAGGAGAAACACCTTCAACAGGAAGAATAACTGCCATGGTTATTTACGATTTTAGATTTACGATTTCTTCAGCTTGTACAAGCTAAGCAAATTATTAATTTTTTTGGTAACCAGCATTGGTAATTCTATTCTACATTCTTGCGTCGCACTCTTGTACAGTTGATAGTCTATTCGGCTTCAGCATCATAATCGGCAAGTTGTTGCGGAAGCTTGGCACGGTTGGAAACCGTGCCAAGCCTTTTCGTTGCGCCTTCGCGTCTTTGCAAAAAACTTTTCTTCCCCATAAATATCCCGAATTCTTCGCGACATTTGCTGCAATGAATAATCGGGAATTATTTTTCAGGCATGTAGCACAGACTTCTCCTTCACCACTTGCTCTCGAAATAGTGAAAGCTGAAGGAATGTATTTATTTGATGCATCCGGAAAAAAATATCTGGATTTGATTGGTGGCATTAGCGTTTGCAATGTTGGTCATCGCCACCCGAAAGTTGTAGAGGCAATCAAAAAACAGGCAGATGAATATTTGCATGTGCTTGTTTATGGAGAATTTATTCAATCGCCACAAGTGCAGTATGCAAAACTGCTCACAGATAATTTGCCCGAAACCCTAAACTCAGTTTATTTCACTAACTCCGGAGCAGAAGCTGTTGAAGGTGCCATGAAATTATCAAAACGCGCTACAAACAGAACTCAGATAATCGCTTTTAAAGATTCTTATCATGGCTCAACGCAAGGTGCTTTAAGCATTATTGGTGATGAATATTGGCGCAATGCTTTCCGCCCGTTATTACCGGATGTTCTGCATCTTGATTATAATTCTTTCGAGTCACTTCAATGTATAACCGAAAAAACCGCATGCGTGATTGCCGAAACTATTCAGGCTGAAAAAGGCGTTTATGCGCCAACGTTAGATTGGATGAAAGCACTCAGAAAAAAATGCGATGATACAGGAACATTATTGATACTTGACGAAATTCAAACTGGTTTCGGAAGAACCGGCAAGCTTTGGGGTTTTCAGCAATATGAAATTATGCCTGATATTTTATTATTAGGGAAAGCGCTCGGCGGAGGAATGCCGCTCGGAGCATTTATTACTGATAAAAAATTAATGAATCAATTGACAGAAAATCCGGTTCTTGGTCATATCACTACTTTTGGAGGTCATCCTGTGTGTTGCGCTGCCGGCTTCGCTTCCATGAAAGCGCTGTTAGAAGAAAATTGGGTTAGTCAGGTAAAAGAGAAAGAAGAATTATTTAAAAAATTATTAATTCACCCAAAAATAAAAGCTGTTCGTTCAGCAGGTTTGTTGATTGCTATCGAATTTGAAAACTTCGAAACCAATAAAAAAATTATTGACACTTGTATTGCCAATGGATTATTAACCGACTGGTTTTTATTCGCACCTCATTGTATGCGCGTTGCACCGCCGCTGATTATTAGTGAAGATGAAATTAGAAATGCGTGTGCGATTATTTTGAAAGCTATGAATTAAAATAGTTATTCAAATTTTTCAAATCATCTTAAACAAAACGGCAGCCAGCACTCCACCAATTATTGGTCCGATAACAGGGATCCATGCATAGCTCCAGTCACTGTCTCTTTTCTTTCCGATTGGTAAAATAAAATGCATAATGCGCGGGCCAAGGTCACGTGCAGGGTTAATAGCATAACCGGTTGTACCCCCAAGCGAAAGCCCGATTGCGAGCACGAGAAATGCAACAGGCAACGCGCCAATTGCCCCGAGCCCCATTTTGCCATCAGTATTATTGATATTGATAGTAGGGCTGGAAATATAAAGCACTGCAAAAATCAGAACAAATGTTCCGACGATTTCCGATATTAAATTATCAATAGAATTACGGATAGCAGGGCCTGTAGAAAAAACCGCAAGCTTGCCATCAACATCATCCGTTGCATTAAAATGCTGACGATAGGTTAGCCAAACGATAAACGCACCAATCATCGCTCCAAGAATCTGTGCCAAGATATATGTGCCGACTAATGCCCATTCAAATTTTCCGGCGACAGCAAGACCAATAGTAACTGCAGGATTTAAATGTGCGCCGCTATAAGGCGTAGCAACAAAAACGCCAACGTATACTGCCATTGCCCAGCCAAATGTGATGACAATCCAGCCACTGTTATTCCCTTTTGTTTTATTGAGAACAACGTTTGCAACTACGCCGCCCCCTAATGTGATTAATAATGCTGTGCCGATTAGCTCGCCGAGAAAAGGAGTCATGATTATGTAAGATTTATAGTGTACAATGTTAGATGTTTGGTAAATAGTTTTTAGCTATTTCATTAAATGATTTGATTTGTTCCTGAATCCAATTTTCATCTTTATTCATTTCTTTCGCCATTAAAGAAGCTACAACTGGAGCAGATTCAATCGTAGCTTTTGCATCAAGCAACAACGCTCTTGTTCTTCTTGCTAATGCATCTTCAACAGTCATGCACATTTCATTTTGCACTGCTAAAATAATTTCTGCCTTAATGTATGGAAGATTTGGATGAATCAGCTCGCTTAATGATCTGTCTTTTTCAATCAAGGATTTTATTTTCTCTTCATCAGTTCCATAATAATAAAGAGGTGCTTTAAAATCAGTGTTTTCTCTTGCTCCATGAATTTTTAAGCCGGCAGTCACACAGGGTTTGTTTTCAAGATTGGCTTTTTTAATGACCGTATTAATAACGTCTTCAGCCATGCGGCGATAAGTAGTCCATTTGCCGCCTGTGATGGTAATTAGTCCGGCATCAGACACTGTTATCAGATGGTCGCGTGCGAGCTCGGCAGTTTTTTTGCTGTTGCCTTTTACGAGTGGGCGCAATCCTGCAAAAACACTTCTGATATTTTTTCGGTTAGGCGTGTGCGTTAAATATTTTCCGATTTGATTTAAAATAAAATTGATTTCTTCCTCCATCGCAACAGGCTCAGCCAAAGATTTTTCACTGTGCTCATCAATCGGAGTGTCTGTTGTGCCGATAATGATTTTATTATGCCATGGAACTGCAAATAAAACTCTTCCGTCATCAGTATGCGGCACCATAATCGCAGCATCACCGGGTAGAAATTCTTTGTCAAGTACAATGTGTACTCCCTGACTCGGTGCAATAATGTCCTCACTATTCGCATCATCCATTTTTAAAATGGAATCTGTAAAAACTCCGGTTGCATTGATAATCGATTTGGCTTTTATTTCATAATCTTTATTATTTAAAATATCACGTGCATGCACACCCGTAATTTTATCATCTGTCTTTATTAACCCGATTACTTTGCAATAGTTAATCAATACACCACCGTTTTCTGCAGATGTTTGAGCAAGATTGATAGCAAGTCTTGCATCGTCAAATTGCCCATCGTGATAAAGAACACCTCCGCGTAATCCGTCTGCATCTAATGTAGGAGCGAGTTCGAGCGTTTCGTCTTTTGATAATAATTGGGAAGGACCTAATCCTAATCGCCCACTCATCCAGTCATAAACCTTTAAGCCAATTCCATAAAATGCGCCTTCCCACCATTTATAATTCGGAACGATGAACGACTGATTTTTTACAAGATGCGGAGCATTGCTTTTCAAAAGACCACGCTCACGCAGAGCTTCTAATACTAATTTTATATTGCCTTGTTGTAAATAGCGAACACCGCCATGAACCAATTTTGTTGAGCGTGAAGAAGTCCCTTTTGCAAAATCATATTGTTCTAATAAAATAGTTTTAAAACCACGCGAAGCCGCATCAATGGCAGCTCCCAGCCCAGTTGCACCGCCTCCAATAATGCAGATATCCCATTCGTCGGAAAGTGATTCGAGTTGGGATATCATTTGTTGTCTGTTCATATTCGTGAATGGTCAATGGTGAATAATCTATCTCCGAAAGTTTGCTCAATCATTAATTTTTAATTATCCATTATTAATTCATTTCTCTTCCGCCCATGCAATGCTTGCTTTCACAGCACGCTGCCATCCTTTTAGTAATGATTTTGTTTTTTCTTCGTTCACATCAGGTGCAAATTTTTTATCAACCTGCCACTGCTTTTGCAAATCATCAATGCTGCTCCAATAGCCTACTGCAAGACCTGCGAGATATGCAGCACCAAGCGCAGTCGTTTCATACACTTTTGGTCGAACAACTGGAGCTTGCAAAATATCACACTGAAATTGCATCAGCAAGTTGTTGGCAGTTGCACCGCCATCAACACGCAATTCTTTGATACTGATTTTTGAATCAGCTTCCATCGCATTCAACACATCATAAGTTTGATAAGCGATACTTTCCAGTGCAGCACGTGCAATATGCGCATTGGTCGTTCCGCGTGTCATGCCAAAAATACTTCCTCTTGCATATTGATTCCAGTGAGGAGCGCCAAGCCCGGCAAATGCCGGAACAACATACACTCCATCAGTTTCATCCACCTGTGTTGCCAGTGCTTCTACCTCTGATGAAGAATGTATCAATCGCAACCCATCGCGAAGCCATTGCACCACGGCGCCTCCAATGAAAATACTTCCTTCGAGTGCGTATTCTACTTTATCATTAATCTTCCACGCAATAGTAGTCAGCAAATTATTTTTTGATGCAACTGCATTTGTGCCTGTGTTCATCAACATAAAACATCCGGTGCCGTAAGTGTTTTTTACCATTCCGGGTTGGGTGCATAACTGCCCGAACAATGCAGCTTGCTGGTCGCCTGCAATACCCGCAATTGGAACACCGGATGATGGTTCAATGATACTCCCGCTTGTTCCATATACTTCGCTTGATGCTTTCACTTCAGGCAAAATATTTTTTGGGATGTTGAAAAGCTTCAGCAAATCTTCATCCCAATCGCAGGTATGAATATTGAAAAGCATCGTTCGAGATGCATTCGATATATCAGTGATATGCAATTGCCCTGAAGACAACTTCCATGCAATCCATGAGTCGACAGTCCCAAATGCAAGCTCACCTTTATCTGCTTTTGCTCTTGCACCACTAACGTTATCGAGTATCCATTTTAATTTGGTGGCAGAAAAATAAGCGTCGATAATCAAACCTGTTTTCTCCTGAATGGTTTTTGCTAATCCTTGCGATTTAAGTTCATTGCAATAATCGGCAGTTCTCCTGTCTTGCCAGACGATGGCATTATAAATAGGTTTGCCCGTTTTTCTTTCCCAGACAACTGTTGTTTCTCTTTGATTGGTGATGCCGATGGCTGCTATTTGTTGATTAGTAATATTTTTTTTTGCCATTGCTTCAGCCAGCACACCATATTGCGAAGACCAGATTTCTTCAGCATCATGCTCGACCCAGGCCGGCTGCGGATAAATCTGTTTAAATTCTTTCTGCGCTACATTAATGATATTACCTGAGTGATTAAAAAGAATAGCCCGTGAACTGGTGGTTCCCTGGTCAAGGGCGAGAATATATTTTTCCTGCATGCAATCGGTTTTTAGAGCAAAAGATAAGAAAATTCCTTTACCGCCGCTCATCAAATAAAATCATTCAAAAAAATTTCGTTTGTCATTTCTGCTGTAACTTCCTTCCCTATTTTAAAAACACACGTTATGAGACGGATACCAAAACTAAAAGGCAGTCTATATTCCGTTGGATTGCTGATGCTAATTTTTTCTTTTTGTTTGCCGGCGAATGCGAACCATCACTTTTATTCGCCAAATCGTTTTCCTTCAAACGATTCAACAAAAAAAGATACTACGAAATATACGCAGTATAAAAGCCTTCCGTTAAAACCGGTTCGCAAAATAAAGTATGACACAAAAGAGGGTTCATGGATGAGCCTTGATGTGAGCCCTGACGGACAAACCATCGTATTCGATTTGATGGGCGATTTATACACAATGCCAGTCACCGGCGGCAAAGCAACTGCGATTACAAAAGGACTTGCTTATGATGTTCATCCACGATATAGTCCTGATGGTAAAAAGATATTGTTTATTTCAGACAGGAGCGGAGCTGATAATGTTTGGTACATTGACACAGAAAAAAAGGATACTGTTCAGCTGACAAGCGATAATAACCAATTTTTTCCAAGTGCATGCTGGACACCCGATGGCGATTATATTATTTATGCAAAAGGGAGACGCAACATAAAATTGTACATGGCACATCGAAAAGGCGGTGGCGGTGTTCAGTTGATTGAAGCTCCTGCATTTTTAAAAGCGATTGATCCTGCCATTAGTCCTGACGGCAGATATGTTTATTTCTCAGAGCGTCGTGGCGCATGGAATTATAATGCCGATTTGCCTCAATACGAAGTAGGTGTTTATGACAGAGAGAATGCAAAACTGAACACCATTACTTCCCGCTATGGCTCAGGTTTTACGCCTGTTTTGTCGAAAGATGGGAAATGGCTGGTGTACGGAAGCCGTTACGAAGACAAGACTGGATTAATAATAAGAGATTTGAAAACCGGTGAAGAAAAATGGCTCGCCTATCCTGTGCAAAGAGACGAACAGGAATCTATTGCGCCTTTAGGAGTATTACCAGCGATGGCTTTCACGCCCGACAGCAAATTTGTAATCGCTTCTTATGGGGGGAAATTTTTTCGGATACCCATTGACGGTAGCTCGCCAACTGAAATCCCTTTCAATGCAGATGTTGAGTTGGAGCTTGGGCCGAAACTTGAATTCAAATATCCTGTTTCTGATACTGCTTATCAGCAATCAACTCAAATCCGCGATGCAGTTCCTTCGCCTGACGGAAAGAAATTAGCATTCACTGTGCTGAACCGTTTGTATGTGATGGATTATCCGAATGGAACACCAAAACGCGTTACCACAAATGAATTCACAGAAGCGCAACCAGCATGGTCACCCGACGGAAGCACACTTGCATTCTGCACATGGAATGCGGACGGTGGGAATATTTATAAAGTAGCAATCGGAGCGAAAGGAAATTCCATTCAAAAATTGACGACAGAACCCGGCTTATATCAGAACCTGATTTATAATTTAAAAGGAGACAGGATTGCTTTCATCAGAAGCAATGCAAGGGTTTTTAAAGAAGCTTACGGTCCGGGCTATGATGGAAGCGAAGATGATATTTGCTGGATTTCATCAACAGGAGGTAATGTGAACGTTATCGATAAATCTTTAGGAAGGTTTAACCCGCACTTTGTGAAAGGGCAAGACGACAGGGTTTACCTGACTAACGGAGATGGATATCTTATTTCTGTGAAATGGGATGGCACAGATGAAAAGAAAATTGTGCGGATAACAGGGATTACAACTTTTGGAAGTATTCCTATGAAATATGGCAGGCCCGATGTTTCCAGAAAAAACGATGTTCTGGAAGAATCTGATTTGGATGATGTGAAAGAAAGAGAAGTAAATCCTCCATCTGCCGCAGGTGTTGTGACCATGTCGCCCGAAGGCAATCGTGCATTGGCGCAGGTGAACAATAATATTTATGTTGTTACTATCCCAAGAACAGGAAAAACAAGTAATATCTCTGTTGCCGATGCAAGCAGTGCAGATTTCCCTGCCCGCAAGCTGACTGAAATTGGCGGCGAATTTCCTTCATGGCAACTGGATGGAAAAACTATTCACTGGAGCCTTGGCAGTGCACATTTTTCTTATGATGTAGATAAAGCACAGGCATTTGACGATAGTGTTGAGGCTGCTAAAAAAGCACAAGGAAAAAGAACAGAAGATTCAATTGCGCGATTGGCTGCTGACTCAACTTTGAAAAAAGCTGCTGATGCTGCAAAGAAAATTCAGGACTCATTAAAAGCAAAAGATACGACTGCAAAAAAGGCAGATAAAAAAGAAGAACCAAAGTTCAAAGCAGAAGAATATGATGTGAAAGTGTTCTTCAAAAAAGACTTGCCGCAAGGAACTGTTTTATTCAAGAATGCAAGAATCATTACCATGAAAGGAGATGAAGTGATTGAAGGCGGCGATTTGTTAGTAGAGAATAACAGGATTAAAGCAGTTGGCAAAAGCGGGACGATTAATGCGCCGCCCGGTGCTAAAGTGATGGATATGTCAGGCAAAACAATCACTCCGGGATTTGTGGATCCTCACTCTCACATGTGGCCTAACTGGGGAATTCACAAAAATCAGATTTGGATTTATGCAATGAACCTCGCCTATGGAGTTACTACCACACGCGATCCACAAACTGCAACAACCGACGTGCTGACTTATGGCGATATGGTTGACGCTGGTTCTATGATTGGCCCAAGGATTTATTCAACAGGTCCAGGTGTCGGTTATTGGTTTTATAATTTCAAAGATTCTGCGCAGACAGAAAGTGTATTGACACAATACAGCAAATACTTCCACACAAAATATATCAAGATGTATTTGGTGGGGAACAGGAAACAGAGAGAGTGGGTGATTGAAGCAGCACGCCATCAGCAATTGATGCCGACAACAGAAGGCGGTCTTGATTTTAAATTCGATATGTCGAATATGCTTGATGGTTATCCGGGTCACGAACATGCGCTGCCAATTTTCCCGTTGTATAGTGATGTGTGGAAAGCAATTGTTCAGGCACACATGATTGTTACGCCAACGCTTATTGTTTCTTATGGTGGCCCATTTGCAGAAAATTATTTCTGGGAAACAGAATTTCCTTATCGTGATCCTAAAGTGCAACACTTCATGGCTTATGAAGAACTGGCTTCGAAAACACGCCGCGTGAAAGCAGGTTGGTTTATGCCGGAAGAACAGGTATTTCCTAAACATGCAAAGAATATGAAAGCGCTTGTTGAAGCGGGTGGCATGGTTGGAATCGGCAGCCATGGCGAGTTTCAGGGACTTGGTTATCATTGGGAAGTTTGGGCGATGCAAAGTGGTGGCATGAGAACGATAGATGCATTAAAATGCGCAACTATTCTCGGTGCAGAAGGATTGGGGCTTGATAAAGATTTGGGAAGCCTCGAAGCAGGCAAACTTGCGGATTTAATTATCATGGAAAAAAATCCTTTGGAAAATATCCGCAACACAAACACCATTCAGTATGTGATGAAGAACGGAAGATTATACGACGGAAACACGGCTGATGAAGTGTATCCACAACAAAGAAAATTGAATACCAGTGAATGGAAATTCGATAAGCCTTCAATGACAACGAGCATTAAAGAATAAAATTTGCCCACAGAGGGCCGCAGAGTTTTATGAGAGCCACAGAATTTTCTGTGGCTCTCTGTTTTCCTCTGTGGTTCTCTGCGGGCTACTCTCTTTTAACAAAATTTTCCGCCTGATTTTTTTCATAACCCATGCATTCATTATAATTTTCTCAAAAATCTTCTTATGCCTATACATCAACTCGTCATTATTCTTATTATCCAATTGCTGATTTTGTTACTGCCTGCAGTTGGCATCTATAAAATGTTTGAAAAAGCAGGTGTTGCCGGATGGAAAGCATTAGTGCCATTCTATAACACATGGATAATGCTTGAGCTTGCTAATCGCAGAAAATATATTTTCTTTTTTCAGTTTGTTCCTGTAGCAGGCTGGTTTATTTCCATGAGCATTTTTGTTGACTTCGTTAAAACGTTCGGGAAGTTCAAATTATACGAGCATGCTATGTCAGCATTGTTGCCGATAGTTTATTTTTCTTATCTCGGATTTAACAAGCAGGATAAATTCATTGGTGCAGAAGCAATCGTCAAACATAAAAAATCTGCGGCTCGTGAATGGGCAGATGCTGCTGTGTTTGCAGTGGTTGCGGCTACATTAATCCGCGCATTTGTGTTTGAATCCTATGCTATTCCTTCTGGTTCTATGGAAAAAACAATGCTCGTGAATGATTATCTCTTCGCTAATAAGCTGAGTTATGGCCCGCGCATTCCCAATACTCCGCTTGCGCTTCCGTTTGTTCATAATAAAATTCCTTTTATCAATACAAAATCTTATGTTGATTGGATTCAGCTTCCATACACACGCTGGTTTGCAAGCCCGGTGAAAAGAAATGATGTAGTGATATTCAATCTCCCCATTGGTGATACTGTAGTGGACAAAGAAGAGTTCGGAACGAAAGACCCATATTATGATGTGATAAGAAGAGCCGGAAATGGAAATTCTGATGAAGGGAGAAAAATAATTCTTTCTAACCCTGATGAGTATCCAATTATCGTTCACACGGTCGATAAGACAGATAATTATGTGAAGCGTTGTGTTGCGATTGCCGGAGACAATCTGGAGATTAAAAAAAGCGTGGTCTATATTAACGGCAAGCAAGCTGAATTCCCTCCTAAATCTGAAACTTATTATTATGTTGAAACAGGCGGTCAGCCTTTAGATGAAACTGCAATGAAAGAGGAATATGATGTGGACATGAACAACAGCGACGAATTTCAAACAACAGATAAGCAGAATGTATTTCGCATGCTGCTTACTGCCGATGCAAAAGAAAAAATGCAAAAGAATGGTCTGGCAAAAAATATTTCTTTGGAAACATACACAGAAAAAGCAGGCGGACTTGTTTTTCCTTACGACAACATCCACAAATGGACAATCGATGATTTTGGACCGATCTGGGTTCCGAAAAAAGGTGAAACATTGACACTCACTGCAGATAATTATGCTTTATATGAAAGAGCAATCCGCACTTATGAAGGAAATAAATTTGAATCAAAAGACGGCAAATTTTATATCAACGATAAACAGGCAAATCAATATACTTTCAAAATGGATTATTTCTGGATGATGGGGGACAACCGACATGATTCACAGGATTCGAGATATTGGGGTTTTGTGCCTGAAGACCGCGTTGTGGGAAAAGCATCACTGATATTTATGAGCTGGGACAAAGGGCCAAGATGGAACAGGATTTTAAAGAGCATAAAATAGTGAATGGTCAATGGTGAATAGTGAATATGCAATGTCAATATTAATTTGTAAGGAATTTTGAGCACGCATAATTCTAATGATTGCTATTGTTATTATTATCATTAGCTTTATTTTTACTCATATATGCCATTAAAGTTTTTACTCTTTCTGACCTTGTTATTCGCATCTTTCACAAACGTCCGGGCACAGGACAGCGTGAACAATTTTTTCCGCCCCAATGGTTCAATTATCATGGCAATAAAAGCGAAAGATGGTATTGTGATGATTTGTGATTCACGGCTTGCTTTCAAATCTGTTCAGAGCAATGTTGTGTTAGCCTATCAGGATGGCGTTCCTAAAATTTATCCGTTGAAAAAATTTGCGATAGGAATTTCAGGCGATTTTTCTGACGGTGCATCTCTCATCAAAAAGATAGTGACCGATTTTGACAAAACAAATCCATCTTACAGAACTCCTGAAGAATGTCTTTATAAATTCGGATTGTTCACCAAAGAAAAATTTCCTGCATATTTTAAGAACTTGACTACCGAGCCGATAATTTGTGCAGGCTTTGCACCGGAAAAAATGATTGCGATTTTGCTGGATGGAAAGACATATTCCATCAATCAGGATGCATGGGCTTCAAATGTGTTTATGCAAATTGATTCTTTGCATTTATTGAACCTGCCAAAAGATGCCAACAGCAAACAAGCGGGTGAAGCAGGCTCAAATGCGCTGGAAGGATATATCAAAGCATTTCATAAGGAAAATGAATTGGGCGGTCTTTTTTCAGTGCTGAAAATAAATTCCGACAATTCATGGAAGTGGATAAAAAATGATTTCACCGGAAATGATTATATGACAGAATGCGAAGCTGCAAGAGCTTTGTTTGAAAAGAAATATAAGCTGGAATATACTTCGGATAAAAACAAAAACCTGATGCAGGATTTTAATAAAGCCATCAGAAAAAAATGCAGATAAATTTTTACCACTCCCAAACTACAATGCTCCATTCAACATTATCAGTAGTTGTGAACTGATGAATTTCATGAAAGCCAATTCTTCGATGTGCATTTATTGAGCGCTGATTTTTAATGTTGATTTCTGTTACCGCAAAATCGTATTTGCTTTTGAATTGATTTTTATATTCCGCATAACAATTGTCCAGAACGCCTTGTCCGCGATAATCTTTTGCAACACAAACCTGCCCGACAACAATATAATGATAGTCTGAAAATGTTTTTCCATGAAATGCTATTTTCTCAAAATTTTCAAACATAGAGAACAGCACCGGAAATTCATTTTTTGATTTTGTTGTCATTGCCAATAAATAAGCAATCACTTTATCGCCGTCTTTTGCGATGACATGTTGTTCTATATCGTTCAATTTTTTTAAAGCATCGAAATCATGAACGACTGTCACAAAACCTTCTCTCGAAATTTCTTCCTGCGATAGATTATCAGGAAGATTATTTTTTTGCAATTCAAGAATGCCGAGCAAATCTTTTTCCGTTTTTGATGTAGTGTATGTAATCATTCAAACAAATTTCTGATGGACAAAAGTCTATATTTTTTCAATCATTTACGGAGAGAACTAAAGCTAAATAGTAGTACTACGGATGAACGAAATGCGACGCAACGATGGTGAATAGAGATTCAATGCCTGTATCATAAAATCAGAAGTCAACCCTGAAGCTTCCGAATATTCCGAAGTCAGGTGCACTGCCTGTTGGCGCGGGTTTTGGTGCAACTCTCCACACAAAATCAAGACGGAAAAATTTGAAAATATTGTCAACGCCGGTGCCGAGCTCGAGATAAGTTTTTCCATTCAAAGTTTGAAAAGTGTAATCAGAACTTGTGTTGAGCAATTTATTAGCATCGCTCAAACTTCCCCACAAAGCTTTTGCTGTCCAGAATTGCCTGAATTTTAATTTTCGTGTGAATGGGATGAAACGGAATAGACCGATGCCGATATTATGCTCCAGATTTACTCCAACATATTGGTCACTGAGGTATTGAAATTTATTCATCAGGCTGAACGCATATTGATTGTAATAATAAATTTCATTGCCGGGAGCAATATCAAGAAAGGGGAACGGTAACGTTGCATACGTTTTTCCGCCAAATACATTGTAGTAAAGTGTTCCAAGCGGCGGGATTTTTTTGTAATCAGAAATACTGGCAGAGATTTTATCATAGTTATAACTGCTGTTCAGAACGCCTGCAATCCCGCGTGTGTATTTGAAATCAACAATCGGATAATCGCTGCCAAGGCTTGTCCTGAAAAAATTATTCTCGAAAAATTTTTCGAGATAAGCAAAGCGAAGTTTTATTGATGCCTCAAATGTATTCAAAGTTTGACCTGTTGTTGAAGGATAGTTATCTTTTAGAGGAAGATTTTGCAGAGGGTTATAAATTTTATTATCACCTGTAAGCGCAACCGAAAACCCTGAATGCCATTCTTTGAAAAGCTCTAATTTTTTTTGTTCTATGTGAATGAATTTGATTGGGATATTAGCTTTTCGAAATGCAAGTGAAAAAATATTGTCGGACGAAATTTCGTCGTAATACTGTTGTCCGAAATCAAGGTCTTGCTTGTACTTCGCGAATAAAGTAAGCCGCGGATTTTTTTTGATAACATATAATGCATCTGCTTCTTCTTTCCATTTCTGGTCGGCAAAACCATAAGCAACATATCCGTGAAGAATTACTTTTTTGTTGAAATATCTGTTGGTACCTAAATCAAAGCGAAGACGCAAGCCTTCAAGCAAGTCGCTGTAAATCCAACTGAACCATGGGCCAATTTGATATTTTTTATAAACATCCAGATAGCCTGTTGTGATGAAATTGATATAGTTGACATACTTGTGAAAAATGGGCATCTTGAATAAAGTGTCCACCATCACATACACTGCTTTTTCATTCTTGCTCAATTCCTCATGACGGTTATTTGTCCAGAATGAATCAGGCTTGTTTCTCGCACCAGGCTGGAATAATGTTTCTTCTATAATTTTATTTTTGCCCAATTCATTTGTGACCGAACTATCATTAATAACAACATTTCGATAAGTGGTTGTTTTTCTTCCGATGAATGAACCTGTTTTTTTGCCTATTAATGTAACATCCACAACAAACTTATCTTTATCTAAAAACCAGACAGAATCATTTACTAAACTAAATTCCTGGATAAGACTGAGCTGTTTTACAAAATTGATATTCGCCTCTTCAGAAAGGCGAAGGTTCATTTTTTGAATGGCAAATGTTGTATCGTGCACCCAGCAATCACCTTCGAAAGTGCTTTGCCCTTTGTGCTTTGGTGTGAAGATGAGATGGAAAAGCCTTCTTGAGTTTACATACTGTGTGTCCACAACTTTGTAGTGATAATAATCATCACCATTATCACTGATCGGGCTCACAAATTTTTTGTCAAACACCGGAATGAAATTGCTGTAGAAATCTACATTCTGTTCCATGCCACCAAGCAACTGGCTCACACTTTCATTATCAACGCCGATTGTTTTGCTTCCTTTAATGACTTCACGCCTTTTGACCGGTGATTTCTGATAATAATAATCTGAAATGGTTTCGGTGAGATAAACCGGAAGAAAAGGTTTGCCCTCTGAAGTATCAATATTATCGAGCACGAAATTAAAAGGGCGAAGCAATTTTTTCTTTTCTAATTTTTCTCTGTTCACGTTGTTCAAATCCAGTTCCAGTTTATTATATAATTCATAAGAAAAATTATTGAAGCGATATCTGTCGTTGAATTTTTTTCTCCGCACAATCCTTCTCCACATTATAAGCCCGTGGTCAACTTTCTTTCGCACTACTACTTCGTTTTGATATTTGCCTCTCTCTAATTTTATGGTGATGTTCACAACATTATTATTCGAGGCTTTTGCAAAAAAAGATGAATCGAATGTGAGCTTGTAATCCTGAAAGCCAACATAGGTAATGATTAAAGTATCATTAGGCCATTCATCAAAACGAAAAGCAAATGAGCCTGATGAATCGCTGAGTTTGCCTGTTTTTGAATTTTTGAATTGCATGGACGCGAAGGGTACACGCTCATCGCTATGCGCATCTTTGATAACACCTTTTAAAATTTTTGTTTGAGAAAAAATGAGTGAATGAATCATTAATAAAGCGAAAAACAGCAGAAAGGTTTTGGAGAAAGAATCTTTCAATAAGCCCATATTATAAAAATACTAATGCTATGCATAAAAGGTTGCTTTTTGCTGTGAAAAAAAGACAAAATAAAAATTTGGAATATCAGGTTTAAGCGTTTACTTTGTATTTCAAAGTGCTTTTAATATGAATAGCCAAGATACATCCTTAGAGACTTTGCAAGACATCCGGCGGATGATGGAAAGCTCATCGCGTTTTATTTCATTGAGCGGGCTTAGTGGTGTTAGCGCCGGCGTGTTTGCACTTGCGGGGGCATACACGGCTCACGAATGGCTTGGTGGTTATGGCTATGCAAGAGGAAATTATGAGAATGAAAGTTTTCACACATTAATCTGGAAGCTGGTGTTCTTAGCTGCCGCTGTGCTTACGCTTTCGGTGAGCTTTGCATTTTATTTCACATGGAGAAAGGTAAAGAAAAATGGTGTGGCTATGTGGGGGCATACATCGAAAAAGCTAATGATTAATTTGCTGATTCCATTAATCGCAGGTGGCTTGTTTGTGCTTGGCTTACTGTATCAGGGAGAATGGTTTCTGGTTGCGCCGGCTTGCCTCGTATTTTATGGTTTAGCATTGGTGAACGCAAGCAAGTACACTTTGACAGATATACGTTATATAGGATTGCTCGAAATTGCGCTTGGGCTTGTGAATATATTCTTCCCGGATTATAGCTTGTATTTTTGGGCAATTGGTTTTGGTGTGCTGCATATCATTTATGGATTGATTATGTGGTGGAAATATGACAAGACCGCATAAATTATTTGCCGCAGAAACTCAGAAACACTAAAACATTCTGTGCTTCAGTGGCAAAGAAAACAAACAGAAAATGAAGAATCCGATAGGAAATCTCAATAAAATTTTTGATAGCCGCATTCGCCTTGGCGTGATGAGCATTCTATTGGTGAATAACGAAATCGATTTTAACGGGCTGAAAGAATTGTTGCAGCTCACGGACGGAAATCTCGCATCGCACCTCACTAACCTGGAAGAGAACGGTTTCATTAAAGTGCACAAAGGTTTTATCGGAAGAAAAACGAAGACGACATACTCAATCACTAAAGCGGGTGAAAAGGCATTCAAAGAACATCTGGATGGATTGGAAAATATGATTAAAGGAGTAAAATAATTTTTTTGTAAATATACTTTGTATTTCAAAGTGCTTTTTAAAAAAATTTAGATATGGAGAAAACAGAAAGACAAATAAAATCGCTCCTTTGGTTTTTTATCATCGCACTTTTTTTGAGCGGCGCAACTGCAATGCCCGCAGCAACTGAGCTTGCATTTGTTTTGAAGATATTGCCGCAAGATTCATCACTTCATCATTTCTTTTCAATGATTGAAAATGGAGTGACTAAAACACAAACGGAATTTCCTTTTCTTTTTTATGGATACGACTGGCTGGCATTTGCGCATTTCGTGCTCGCCATTCTTTTCATCGGCCCACTGCGCGACCCTGTCCGCAACAAATGGGTGATTGAATTCGGCATGATTGCATGCATGCTCATCATTCCATTCGCGTTGATCATGGGTTATTATCGCGGCTTGCCTTTTTGGTGGAGATTGATTGATTGCTCATTTGGCATCATCGGGATTATTCCTTTATATATCTGTTACAGAAAAATTCAGGTGATGGAATTATCATTAAACAAAATTACTTATCACTAAAATTAATTTTATGCGAAGCTCACAGGAATGGGTCAGCTATTTCAAAGACAATCTTGAAATCAAACGAATCAATTGGCAACAGCCTGCAACAATCACTGAGCAGGAACAAAAAAATGTTTTGAAAGCATTGCAGGCATGGCAATTGGGCGAAACTTCTGACGGGAAAAATTTGCTGAAGGCAAGTTCGATATATGCAGAAAAAATCAATGACCCTTATTATATCAAAGCTGTTCAGCTTTTCATCAGAGAAGAACAAAAGCATGGTAACAATCTTGGAAGATATTTGGATATGATTGAACAGCCAAAAATTCAAAAAAACTGGGGCGATACATTGTTCAGAAAAATAAGATACCTGAACAATAGCATGGAATGGTGGACGCTTGCCGTGATTTCAGTGGAAAGCACTGCTCAGGTTTTTTATCAGTCATTAAAAGATGCTTCTCAATGCAACCTGTTGAAAGAAATTTGTACCGACATTTTGATTGATGAAGCTCCTCATATCCGGTTTCAGCAGGAAAGATTAGCCATTATTTTTTATTCAAAAAGTGCGACTGCAAAAAACATTGCTCTTCCTTTTTATAAATTTTTCTTTTTATCTACATCTGTTGTTGTCTGGTTTGCACATAGAAAATTATTCAAAGCCGGTGGTAATGATTTCAGGAGATATTTCAGGAAGATGAGATTCAAATGTGCAAAAACAATAGGCAAGCTGAAATTTTCAGTTAAAGGAGATTATGCACTCCAGCCGTTTTAGCATCTTATGCATAATGAACAAAAAACACAATCATGCAAACTGAAAAATTTTCGATGGCTGCACAACTGAAGAGTTTCAAATATGCTTTTAACGGCATCAAAGAATTCATCATCACCGAACATAATGCGCGGATACATTTGACGGCGACAATAGCTGTAATTGTTGCATCTTTTATTTTCCGTATATCCCTGCATGAAGCAATGATGGTTGCCATTTCTATCGGCATGGTGTGGACAGCCGAAATGTTCAATACCTGCATAGAAAAAATCATGGATTTCATGTCAGTAGAAACGCATCCTGCCATTAAATCAATCAAAGACATTGCAGCCGGTGCTGTGCTTGTCGCTTCTATAGCCGCGTTTGTTATTGGCTTAATCATTTTTATTCCTAAAATTTTATAAATATGAAGAACATGCTGAATTTATTTTATAGCAGGATTTTTTTTCTGCGAAGTGAAATTGACAGATTACTTGCATTGAGCATGATGTTCAGCATTGCGATGACAACTTTTCGAACGCTATATTCAGGTCACCTGACTTTTATTTTTTTGATATGGAATCTTTTTTTGGCATGGATTCCTTATTGCATTTCGCAATGGCTTTATCATTATCAAAATAAAATGAAAAGCAGATTAATTTTTGCATTAGCATTTGTTATATGGCTGGCGTTTGTCCCCAACACTTTTTATATCATCACCGATTTATATCATATCGGTGATGAGTACAACGACTTCTCAATGCCGCAATGGTTCGATCTGGCAATGATTTTGTCTTTTGCCTGGAACGGTTTGCTGTTGGGGATTTTATCAGTGAGGCATATCGAAAAAATGGTTCAGAAAAATTTCTCTTTAAAAAATGAATTGCTTTTTCTCTATCCCGTGATGTGGCTGAATGCGCTTGGGGTTTATATCGGAAGATATTTAAGGTTCAACACCTGGGATGTTGTTTCAAATCCATTCCATCTGATGAGAGATATTGCAGATGTGCTGCTGCATCCTTTCGCAGAAAAATATGCAACCGGCATGATTTTTTGTTTTTCCATTTTACTAACGTTGATTTACCTGATGCTGAAAAAATTAAGCAAAGCGATATTATAATAACTAACCTATCACAAAAGCTGATAACTGTAAAAAAAATTATTTATGGAAAATGTATTTTCATCTTTTTGGAACAGGAACAAAATTATTTTCAAAAGTTTTCTGATTGGGTTCTTGATTCTATTGCTTTTAATCCCGACTGTTTTTATTCAGAATTTAATTTCTGAAAGGCAAGTCAGGCAGAAAGAAGCAATTTCTGAAGTGAATTCAAAATGGGCAGGACAACAAACAATCAACGGCCCTGCGATTGTTGTTCCATACATGGAAACAGAAACAAATGACCAGGGCAAACCAACAAGCGTTAAAAAGCTGGCTTATTTTCTCCCTGATAAATTATCTATACATTCTATAATATCTCCTGAAAAAAGATATCGAGGAATTTATAAAGTGGTGGTTTATTCAACAGACTTAGAGATTAGCGGCTCATTTGACAGCCTTCGTTTTGCTGATTTGAATATCAGCTCTGATAAAATTCTGTGGAATGAAGCTGCGATATTTTTTGATATCAGTGATGTGAGAGGATTGAAAGAAGAAGTGAACATGCATATCAATCAAAACGAATTAAATCTTGTGCCGGGAAAATTTTCGAATGAACTATTCAAAAATTCTCTGAGCGCAGCAATTCCACCGGAAGTTTTCAATAATCATGGAGCATTAGATTTTTCTGCTTCTGTTAAATTGAAAGGATCGGAAAATCTGTTGTTTGTCCCCGTTGGAAAGCAAACAGACGTCACTATACAATCTTCATGGAATGCGCCAAGTTTTGTCGGCAATTATTTACCGGATGTAAGAAATGTGGGAGACAGTGGCTTTACTGCAAACTGGAAAGTATTATATCTTAACCGGAACTATCCTCAGCAATGGAAAGATAAAATATATGAGTTGAAAGATTTTTCTTTCGGCGTGAATTTGATTATACCTGTTGATTCGTATCAGCAAACAACGCGTAGTGTCAAGTATGCAATACTATGCATATTGCTCACTTTCACTGCATTTTTTCTGATAGAACTTATTTATTCCAAAACTATTCACTCGCTTCAATATGTGTTGGTTGGTATAGCCTTATGTATTTTTTATACCCTGCTGCTTTCTTTTTCAGAATATATCAGCTTCAATCTATCATACCTGATTGCTTCCATCGCAACAATCCTGCTTATTTCATGGTATGTGAGAAGCATTTTGCATTCATCAAGAATGGCAATATTCATTGCAGGATTGCTGGCAGGGATGTATGGTTTTATTTTCACTTTGATACAATTGGAAGATTACGCATTGCTTATAGGAAGCATTGGTTTGTTCGTAATGTTAGCAATTGTCATGTATTTCTCAAGGAAAATAAAATGGACTTCATAAGATTTTTTTGAAGAATACATAACAATCAAATCTGTCTAATAAAAAAGCCTGCAAAATCTGCAGGCTCTTTTAACAAAGAAAGTATTTTTAGAAATCAACTCCCATAGAAACATTCACAACAGGTTTGCCTCCAAAGAAAGTGTTCATTTCCCAGCCCACATCGCAGCGAAGGAAATAACCAAGCAAAGTGCTGCGTGCGCCAAATCCATAGCCACCTGCAAAAGGGCCGATGCCTCCTGCTTTGATCAGCACTGAGATCGGATTATTTGGGTCATTGTTGGTATAAGTTTCTGATGGTCTTGCCATTTTGTTGTAAGCTCCGTTCCAGGCACTACCTAGGTCAAAGAATTGTATCAACTGAAAATTGCGCAGGAAGGCATTGTTGATCGGTTTGTTGAACAATGTTGAAAACACAGGCAACCGGAATTCACTGTTTATTACAACTGCATTGTTGCCATTGGAAATATTTTGATTAAAGCCTCTCAGGTTAACTGCCAATGACTGAAATGCGTAAGAGTTGTCAGGTGCTGGCTGTGATTGATTTGCTTTCGGAAAAAGCCATCCGTCTGTTCCTCCGAGATAATAAATCACTTTTTGATTGCCCCATGAAAAATCTCCAGCTACACGAACGGCCCAAATAAGATTTCTGTAAATCGGATAATAATTCCTTGCATCAAAACCGAAATTGAACATTTTACGGCCTTCACCAGACTCAGGTTTGTTGATCTGATTATTGAAATCCATATAAAATTTATAACGAAGACCATTCCAGATATTCGTAGCTTTCATAATTGTATTATCGAACACATATTCAAGCCTGAGCAGCGCATAAGTTTTCTTATTAATGTCTTTTGATGCAAGTGCTGCAGTGTCACTCACTGTAGATTCTCCCGTTGGCTGCAGCACCCATTTGTCTGTTCTTGCGCCGAAAGAAAAACGAAGACTCCTGATCCTGTCAAATGGATATTTAATTACGCCTTCATATAAATTAGTAACGCTCTTGCCATAAAAACTGTGCCCCAATAAATTTGGGTTTGAACCGGGCGCTTCAACGTCAATGATGCCGCTTTGTGCCTGTCTGTAGTAAATGAGCGAGTAATCAAACATCTTTTTCAGATAATCGATCCTGCCATACCATTCGCTGCTGCCATCGAAAAAAGAAGAACTGCTCGGGGTAAATGTATTGCCTGTAACACCAATTTCAGGCGAACTGCTGCTGCCGCTGCCAAAAAATGGAAGGCGAAGTGCGCCAGTAAAACGAATGTCTTCAAACAAATCAAAAACCGAAGCTTTGAACATTCCGCTAAATGCATCATTGCCTGCCAGGTTGATAGGAAGCGAACCTGTATAAGGCTGATAACGGTTGATCAGGACATCGTTGTTGAAACCTGCAGTGAAATTATCAACTGAAAATTTCAATTTATAATCTAAAAGTTTTGCTTTTTTTATTAATGGTTCTTCTTCAGGAGGAGCTGTCTTTTCAACCAAAGCTATTTTTGCTTTCGCTGATGTGTCTGTTTTCTCTTTTTCAAATTCGTTTTCAAAAAAATCATTTTTCTTTTTCGCTGTATCCTGATCTGTTTGTTGATATTTTACTGCTTCACCTTTTGAAAGCTGCAAAGCAGTAACTTCCTTTTTTCTGAAATCGGTTAATCGAGGATTGACATTTCTTTTCGTCAATGCACTTTCATCAACTTTCAGTTTATACAAAAATTTCAAATCGCCTTCTTGCCTCACTTCGCTCACCTGACCATTGTCACCTGCAATCTTTGTTTCTTTCAACCCGCTTTGATAATTGGTGATCGGGAAAACATAAGCTGAATCATTGGTGATTGAAAAAGCATACATCGTGTCAGGCTCACTTTTCTTATTGGCTTTTAAAACGGAATCCAGTTCTTTCATATCTGGATTGCGCAAAATCTCATCGCCAATTCTATAAACCGTGTCAATGCCTGCTCTTCTAGTGGTGAACAAACCTGCATATCGGTTAGCGATACCGTTTTCATCACTGATAAAAGTGAAATGAAAATTATTGTATTGAACAGGGTAGCGGGCATCACTATATTTCATTCTGGTGAGCTGAGAAATTTGTTTGAACTCGCTCTTGTTCCAATTGTCAATCAGAAAAATATTATAATGATTATTTGATGGCAGAACCGTGTCGCCAGTTGGTGCATTCCCTGAAGGACGGTTTGAAGAATAGATGATTCCTGTTTTTCCTGGGAAAGAAACAAATGTCGCATCAAGGTCATTATACACATCATTGGTTATCTGCTCCACTTCCTGCTTGTCCATTTTGTAAACGAAAATATCTGGCTGCCCGTTTTTGACTGCGCTTAAAATAAGCGTGTTGTCATCCAGCATATATTTCATGTCCTGCACCTGATCGAACATATCCAGATCCTGCACAACAGGTTTATATTTTCTCACAACATCATATACAAACAACCTCACTTTGCCTTTGTCCCAATAAATAACTGCAAGCCTTGTGCCTTTGCCATCCCATGCAATCAGCGGATAGTGCGGGTTAATCTGGCCATCATTCAGGCGCACGCCATTTTTCAGGAGTACTTTTCTATAAATAAAATTTTCGTTGAGAACCACACAATATCGGCCGTGGTTATATTCAACCACTGCGTAAGTCTGGCTTTTGGGCTGAGGGCTTGGAGAGAAATGAAAAAAATCTTTATTAGGCCCAATGTTCTCAACAACTGAAACTGTCCCTTTAGGGAAATTTCTTCTGCCGCGGATATCTTTATCATATTTCTGTTCTTCTTCATCCATAAAATCTTTCAGCACTTCT